>JAAUXU010006774.1_pt1 | contig 19106 bp, 19 predicted proteins | sample 7278151 | NCBI WGS metagenome assembly JAAUXU01 (sample SAMN14350113, study PRJNA611818) | marine sediment metagenome | isolation source: surface marine sediment (1.8m) | place: French Polynesia: Moorea | collected 2018-08 | reverse complement strand
TCTTTCTCCTCTTCTTTCTCTTCATCCTCTCTTTCTTTCACTCGTTCTCTTTCCTCAGCATCTATTTGTGCCTTGTGCTTCTCAGCTTTTTTCCTCCAGACCTCCAGGTTGGACACACACTGGTCCTTCATGGGCTGCGTGCTGGGCAACACTTGGACGAGGAGCTCGTAGCAGGGCTGACAGATTCCTCCGATAAAACCAACCTGTTGCATATAGAAGGATTAGTACTAGTCACTCTTGCCCTGGTGTGCTCATAATTTTTAGTAAAATGGATACCTGCATAGAGGCTACCTCCTCCGCATGGTTTCGGTCAAAGAGGGGAATGGGGGTCCAGCCCAGATTCTTTTCAACGTCTCCCTAGAACCAAGCGATGGCAATGCAACATCATTAAGTCATTCATGATATTTAGTTAGTCCAACAACTAATCATATCATTTGCCGTCATGATGTCCTCTCGATCGTTCAACAAGTAGGTGAACAACTAGTGCGTGTGATTTTATCAGGTGCTAGGAAGACGTTAAGCATGTGCCACACAGACATGCCCCTGGTGAATATGTAGACTCAACCTGGTGTATTGCTTTACGCAACTTGACCTCTGTTCATGACGGACACAGGTGTTTCGCCTGCCTGGAGCTCGAAGTCTCCCTGACGGAAGAAGTTGCTTTATAGTGCGAAAAGAAATGACCTTTGCTCCAGACCTTATCAAGCTCTTCGCAGACTATTGTGTCTAACGCTGCTGGTGCGGAGATGTTGACGGTGTTGATGTTGCGAAACGTGACGTTGACATTGGTACAAGGAACAAACTGTTTCTAGGTGTGTCTAAAATCCGTCTGTACCGAGTAGAATTCATGCATGACAGGTGCGTAGTAAATGTAGAAAGCTGATGGTAATGGACGATTGATTGACTGATAAACAAGAACCACGTGGTTCAGTGTACATGTGAAGGGGGTTCTACATAAAGGTACCGTATGTGGTACTGTGTATTCTATAGTTCGTTTCGTACTTGTTCGTAGAACTCGGCGTATATTATATTGGCAGTGGCCAACTGTGACTCCCAGGACTTAGCTGCGGAGCACAAGTCGCTGCCCGTCATTGACACAGCCTGTACAAGCATCCTGAGAAACGTGCGTGACAGCGAAGAAAACTCATTACTTGCTCGTGAAACTCTTGATAAATCACTTTAGAGGTTTTCTCCTGCACAACCCACGGCTTCGAGGAGGAGCTCAAGTCGGCTCCCGTCATGGAAATCGACTGCGCTAGCAGCCTGAGCATTTTGAGCCAATATTGCAGTGAGAATGTGTAGAATTTCTTCAAAAGTTCGAACGCTCTTGATTTACCTGTGGTCGGGCAAGTCCCAAGAGAATGCGTTGTCCTTGATGATGTTAGTTAGCCGGGCCTTATTTGGAAAGAATAGGGCGAGATCTGTAGCTAGAATGCAGTGCTTCATGTTGCCCAAGATCTGCCTGTACTCTTCGACGTTCAGCTGGGCAAAGATGTTATGATTCTCCTAAAGAGCAGGGTCATGATGCTTTAGAAAGTCATTGAGCTGTCTCAGTGTGAGTCTTGCCTGTTGAAGAATATTGACTGCCATATTAAAGTGGTGGTGTTCCATGGTGGAGGTCGTATAGATTGCTGCCAGAGGAGAACCAACGTCAATCATAAATTTGTTGTTGAAACCCCGGTGGTCGAGGTCATGGCAAATGGCACCGATGAACATTGACAAGCTCTGAAAGATTTTAAGGCATCTAGGATGTTGACGCAAGCACTTACAAGTCGTTTTCGACTACCGCACGTCCTATATAAGTCAGTACAACTTGTGCAAGACGAGTCAGAACAACAGTAGAGCATACGAGGAGACACATCCATGCATGCGACGAACACACCTCGAGCGGCTTAAAGATTCCTGGCGAAGACTTTAATATTGCGTAGATGCTGTGTGCTACGTGGAATCCATGGGTCCAGTTGTGGTAGGCAACTTGGCGGTAGTTCTTCTTGACAGTGATGAAGAATCTGACCAGAGTCTCCTTGTCGAAGCGCTCCAGGCCAAACAGGTCGGTGAACATGAACATGGCTTTTTTCACTTTGTCCATGTCGGTCATATTGAGAGCGTAGAAAGAGAAACTGGCGGTACAGAATCAAAATCCTATGGGTCATCTCGATGCACAGATCAATTCTCCACGTACCTTGACATAGTCGGTTCTGCTAGTGGAATGGGGTCCTTCATGACGTCGTCGACCTCGGCCATGGAGGACGAGTTGTGATATGATAACACCTCCAGGGCAACCTTATACTTTTGGTCTGACCTGCGGATCTTGTCGTACAACTTGGCGTGGTGCAACGCCAAACTGCAGTAGACGGCGAACACTTCAAACGCTTCCTCGTCTGCCTGAACATACTTATGTATTCAAAGAGCAGTTCTTGGTTAAGTTGCAATGAACCGCTTTGCGTACCTTTGTGAAAGGTCCTTCTACTTTGTTGACCATCTGCACAATTCCTATGACCTGGCCCCGAATGCAAATGGGCATACAGAGAATGGTGTTTGTTTCATACCCAGTCTGCTCGTCGATGGCCTTGTTGAAGCGAGGGTCATTGTACGCGTCGCACACGTTCAACGTCTCACCACTCTCAGCCACGAAGCCGGCGATGCCGATGCCGACGGGGAATCTGTACCGTGACGCACAAACTACGTCAACTGCTACAAGCATGCAGGAGTTCTTACCTACTATTGCGTATGCATTGATGTGTAGTAGATTAAGTTGGAATTACATGATAACAAGTGTATGGAACACTTGCATGCTCGATATTTTCTTTTCCTTCATTCGCTTGCGTGCTCTCCACAGTTGTATCACGGAAGAAATGAATTACGCACACTACCTGATCTCCCTGGAGAGCTTCTGCTCTTCACGTTCTTCATGCCCGTCTGCCTGAACGTCAAAAATCCTTGCATACAGTTGGTTGGTCTTGGAGTCGACGAGGAACAACGACGCGCGGTCTGCATTCACCAGACGTTGAGCGAAGTTCATGATCTTTACGATCAAAGTATCCATGCTGATCATCTCCATGAAGACAGACCTTAGTTGAGGAAAAGTCGTTAAGGCTAATGCTGTAGCTTGTAACCTTCATGAGATTAGCGATATATCGATTTGAATTTCCTTGATATGCACGCGTACGTGTATAGCTGAGTATGAGTCGGATTTTTTAACTTCAGTGTGACAACAATCACTGTGCTTACTTGACAACGGTCATCAGAAAGTCTCCGAGCTCCTTGTTTCTCGCAATATAGTCTCGCTGCTCCAAAGCGTACACGCTCACGCAGGCCATGGTGGCGCACATCGACGCCATCTCTTGCTCGGTGAGCTCGAAGTCAGAGTCGGTCTCATCTCTGGCGAATTCAATGACTGCCTTCACCATTCCCGGTACTTTGTCTCCCGTAGAGGCCGTGATGGGATGCAGTAACGCGCACAGTTCACTTTCCTTTTTGAAGGATGATTTTTTCGAGGCAAAAGTAGGAGAGGAGGCGAAGGCGTTAACGTTCTCAATGCTTCTGGAGCTCACCTCCTGGCCAAAGATCCCCTGAGGAAATCGCGGGTCCTTCTCGGTGGACTTGACGGCCAACGCCTCCCCTGTCTTAGCCACGTAAGCAGCGAATGTAGAGCCGGCGCCTACACTCTGAACCACTTCCCTGAAAGCGTTACGCAACTTACGCACGGTATATAGTGTACGCACAAGTTGACATTAATGTGTTCCATATGATCATGTACTATTCCACATGCAGAATCGTCCTATGTCTCAGTACCTGTCAGAGTTAGGGAGGAATTCTTTGATTCGTTGACGATCTGGCAACACGATGTAGAGTGCGAAGTGACTTGCATTGATGGCCTTTGCATAGCGTTTGATGATGGGATAGAGCAACTCCCCGGTGGAGTTGGCGCTCTCCAACAAAGAGGGGGAGAGTTCATTCCAGAAAAAGGTAGAATCAACCTTAGGGACTAAAGACGGTCGCATGGTTACACTTTTTCTCTGCTGGGATGCAGGAAGCTGCCTCAAATGGCCAGTAAATACCGATAAACAGAACAATTGTAACATTTTGAGAACTAGTGGCTAGCAATACTAACCGAATTTCGAACTTTAAAGGTATCACTTTGCTGCTTCCGCGAATGGTCAGAAGATTATGAATGCATGAATATTGTAGTGAATTGGATTGAAGCAAGTGTATCAGATCAAATCCAGGTCTAACGTTAGGTCGAAGTTGCTCGACTACTTTTTTAATAGTAGCAGAGACATCATTGCTGTTGCTCATTTGGTCCAAACATGCACTTGCGTTACTTTGTGTGACGCAACGTTAGGTGTAAGTGATCCCAGGGCTGATGAATTCAATCGAGAGACATACCTTGATTGTTAGAGGTCAGTGATTTTGCGGCCGAGTTGTTGCTGTTCTTCTTCTTGAGCACCCAAGCTTGAAGTGTGGAGAGACTGACATGACGTAAAACGTGAGCCTCCAATAACTCTGGTTGCTCGGTCAAGTACTTGGTCACGTCCTTCCGCAGCATGATTGCAGTCTTGTCAGTTTTGCCTAAGTGGATAAGAATTCCAGGGCATGTACAGTGAATGATTCGCAGACGTAGCATGTACGTACCTTGGCCAGAACTAGCGTTAGTGTTGATATTTCCGTTGACATGCAAGGATCCTGGGTTACAGAGAGTCAGTGGACACGGATGCACGACATTATTTGAGAAACGTGCACTCTGCTTACCCTTTGATCTCTCTTCCCGTTGGATTTGACCAGGTTTCTTAACGTTGCTGCTATTATTCTTTCTGGAATTGGCTACATCTTGCCTCAACTTCCTGCGCTTGTGCGCGTTCTCGATGCTTTTGGCTTTTACTTCATCTATCGACGGCGCTCGACTATTCACAGAGCAGCAGTTGTAATGGAATCGATTGTGAGCTACAAGCAAGCACGAACACTTTGGTATCCTGTACAAGCACAGATATCGACGTCATGACATGCTGCACCTGTGATAGCCGGACTTCTGGACCTTGAGCGCACGACCTTCGCGTCCTTGCCAGAATCAGAGTAGGGTTCTGAAGTAATACTTGAAGTGATACAGTTATACTAATAGCTGTTTGTGTACCTGACCTAGCATAGTTGTGTTGGGTTGTCCATCTGAACCTCTCTCGCTTGAAGTTGGAGAGTCCAATGCTTGAACTCTGATTGAAACCTGTGTAAGAAGGGAGAGAGAGGTTTCTTCTTCAGTACCGAGTCTTCATGCACTTTGCACCGGGTATGCCAAAATTAGAGATCGATCAACTTTGGCAAAAACATGCCACCATTTTCAACTAGCTACCGAAGTGACGTTTGATGAGCTTTGCAAAAACAGAAAAAGAAACCTAACAGATATGAAGAAAACGAGCCACTAGTCGAACTTCTGCCAAAACATCGTGAACCCTAAAGGGTTGGATCCTTACATTCCAGGTCAGGAGGGCTGGGGTTCCTACTTACATTGAGGACTTGGAGTAGAACATGTATACTGGAAAGTGACTGGAGGGTCCAAAGTAAAAGTGTTCAACACAAAAAGTATTTCTACTCCCTACACTAATGATTTAGATACAATTTTGACCATTTTCACCGTCAATCCGTATGACTCACCATTTATGTCCCAAAGTGTCCTCAATTTTGGAGAAGGATCTCTTGTGTGATGTGCATGACAATGAACTCGTGCTCGGAGTAAAACTGCATCCTCCGAGCAAATTACACAAAGGCACCAAGGTGAAAGTGTAGCAAGCCATGCACTGTGCCAACTCTGCATATGAGTATACCTACACAACCTATGCTCTACAACAGGTGCCGTCTGAACAGTAGAGTAGGGATTCTTTCCTTAGGTTCATTTGGATCGCATTTGAACAGCTCCTCTTCCGAAAACCATAGTTGGATCTCCTTGTCGGCTGAGGACCGCGAGTCCGGGCAATGAATCACGCTTCTCTGGTTAGGCAGTGCACAGAAGTCGCCGATTATGGTGCCGCTGGCTTCGTCGTCGGAGTCTCCCGCGACCGATCGGGCAACGGCGACCGCGTCCTCGTTCCCATAGAGGCAAAGGCACACGACGGGGCCATCGCGGAAAGCTTCCCTGTGCCTCGAGGAGGAGAGTTGCTCCACTACCTCAACTGGAACTTTTTTCAGAAGTTTGAGGCCTCGGAGGCGAAGACCTTTGTCTTCAAATCGTCGGATGACCTTTCCGACAAGATGTCTTCTGACTCCCTCGGGTGTCACAAGTACAAAGGAGTCTTCATTCAGTAGGGGAGACATCAGAGAAAGTTTTGTCCCTGAGCTCTGCCGTTGGCTTTCAATTCTTGCTGCGCAAAAGATGATGGAACATGCAAGGTGCTCCGTCATGTACCTACTAGTTTGTGTTCCGTAATATTCGGTACTTACCCAGGCACGTCCACCGTCCATACGTTCAGGTACATTTCAGGATGTGCATGACACGCAAAGAGGAGTGGTGCGCTAGTGCTGCCTCTACGATACCACGCACTTAAGGTCACTGATACATTCGCGCACAAGAGACCGTCAAGTGCACACATCTCTCTCCAACTCTGTTGGCCTTTAGCTGCCGTCATTTAAATTTATTAACACAGGACAACTTTCCTAGAAGTACTTACGTGTCTTATAATAAAGAAAGACAAATGAACTATTACATGTAAATGAGTGTGCCACTCCTTATAGAAGTAAGGAGGACTGCCCTCGTCCCAATATCCTCCTGGGACGAGCTCTCGGACTTGACTGAGTACCTGTAGGTCAAAGCCAGAAGATAATTCCCATACTGACGTGACAGGGGAGCTGCAAGAAACTGAAGAGCTTATTTGCGCAACATGCACTAAACGACACGCAAGTATTCATGTAACCTATTCCAATCTTTCCCAGGAATGGAGATGCTTGCAGGAGACGTTTGGTGTCCGGTCACCTTGGCGATAGAAAGCTCCTCTGTAGCTGCAGCGACTGGAAGTAGTGCAGTATGTCCAGTAGGTTCTTAGTGATGCAGCTGGGGGCCCATCAGCTTCAACCGTACACCTTTCAACGTGGCTTCCCCCAATGAGAAATACTTCCTCCCCAAGTCGTCCCTGGGCTTCAATTCAGAGTTCTTGATGAGAGCGCACAATACCTTGGGAGACCTGGCTGGCGGCTCAGGTAAAACAGTCGGGAGGGGAATCAGTCATTCTTGACTTGTGCACAAGTTCATGTAGCGTAGCACATATGTATATTTTCTGAATAATCAAGATTTGTGGTATCAAACTGATTTGTAGTACACGACAGCTAAATAATCAAATACTGAATTTTCACTGTACATTTTTATTACAAAGAGCGCTAAAACAAGAACAAAGAATGTTCATCTAATAAGTACTTAATGGTCTTTTCTATGTATAAGCGACTTGCCAAAGTTCTGTCGACTCTTCTAGGAATCTTTGATTTTTCTAACTTAAAACAATGCTTTCTTAAAGCAATCGGTTATTCACAGACTAACATACGTAGATGGGGGTGCTGAGCAGCTAAACCTCTGAATTGACTGGCTCTCTGGTGATGTGGGTGCGCAGGTGAGAGTTGTAGTTGCTTCTTGTGGCAGCCATCTTGCCACAGATACCGCATGCGTACGGCTTCTCGCCTGTGTGCACCTTGAGATGGTCGGTGAGGTAATAACCGCGCGAGAATCTTTTGTGACAGTGCGGACACTCATAGTTGCGAGCCCCAGAGTGCTCTGCCACGTGGCGCTGCCAATTAGACTTGTTTGCAAACTGGAGACCACATTCGTTACAGACGAACGGCTTGACACCCCGGTGTGAGCGCATGTGCGCGTCTAGCAAGCTCTGGCGGAGATAGGCCTTGCTGCATAGCTGGCATTTGAATGGGCGAGCACGTACTCCACGATGTTGCCACTGGTGATTCAGTAAATTGCACTTGGTAACGAAGGAGCTCCCGCACACGTCGCACTTGTATGGCTTCTGCCCTTGGTGCTTGATTCGGATGTGCTTGTTGATGCTAGTCTTATAGAACATTTGGTTGCACACTGGACACTTAGCATAGAGAGAGCTCTTTTTGTTTTGGGGGAGGAAGTTAGACTCGTGCTTTAGACGGATGTGCCTCGTCAAGCTGGAACCATGTACGAAGACTTCCCCACAGTACGTGCATTTCTTGGGCTGTTTGTCGTGCTCCCCCTCCTTGTGCCAGTCGAGGTCGCGCTGAGTCTTGAACACTTTGCCGCAGTGGCAGAAGAGTTCTTTAGGTGGTTTGACTGGTCGATCTGCCTGGTGGATGCGTTTGTGCTCAGTCAAGTTGCTGTGCCTTTTGAAGGTCTTGCCGCACACGTTGCACGAGAGAGGCGCTTCGCCTGTGTGAATGCGCACGTGCTCCCGCAGCTTGTTGGGAGTATAGAACCGTTTCTGACAGTAGCCGCACTCGAATTGTCCCACCTCGAAGTGACGGCGTCGATGGTCACGTAACAATGAAGGCTTGGTGAACTTCTTTCCGCATTCCAAACACTCAAAGGGCCGTTCCTCGTTATGACAAGACATATGTTTAATAAGCAGCTCTCTGGACTTGAAGGCTCGATCGCACTTATCGCATATGAACTCCCCATTCTCATTGGGCAGGAGATCGCGCAGCAACTGCTCTCTTTGTTCAGTCTTAATCTTGGGGGCCGAATGGAACTTGCGCCGGTGAAGGAGTAGGAGTTTGCGATCGTCGAAGATGATATGACAAGCCTCGCAGTTGTTCTCGCTGCGCCGCATCTGGTCAAGATGCTCCAGCAGCTGCGGGCCTGTCTCAAACACCACCTTGCACTGGTTGCACTTCCAGTGCTGACCAGGATCGGCCAATACAGGTTGTGAAGAGGAGTCTTGCGTTTCAGAATTAATCTCCGACTTGACCTCAGTTTTGACATCCTCAGGTAGAATCCATGCAGGTTCCTTGTCCTCAAGTGCCACAGTGGCGTTCTCATCTGGAGGAGGAGACCTGGTCACAGCTGCTGTTGGATTCGTAGAAGCAGCCGAAGTCTTTGATCGGTTCTTGATTCCGCCTTTGGCACTTTTCTTGCCCTTAGAAGTTGACGAAGACTTTGAGTGGCACATGTCATTGTGCTTCCTAAACTCTTTGATGCAATCAAAGTGGAAGCCACACTTTTCACAAGAGAACGAGGTGGACTCGGATGTCGGCGATGCGGTCGCTGGCACTTGCAATATGGCGTTCATGAAAGGCTCCAGCGGGTTGGTGCTGTTTGTCAGGGTAAAGAACTGATCATCCTCGCAAACGTCAGCATCCTCCATAGTTTCCATGGCCACGAGGTCTTGGAGAGTGATGTCATCATCTGAATCGGGCAAAGCGGTCTGATCTTTGGCTGCCCCCTCTTCCTCCTCAATGAAGCCCCCGCGTGAAACATCTCTACTGCTACATGGCTGAGGCGAAGATGCCGCCGAAGGGGGTCTGGTCTGCGCAGGCGTATTGGGCGGTGCAGTGCAATCATTAGACGAAGACTCGCCATGGGGATGACTATTGCTGCTCTCGTGCAGCGGGAACGAATTCAACGTAGAGATGAAGGACTTGAACTCGCTGGTCTCCAGTAGCTCGTTAGGCACGACAATCTGCACGTCGTCGTCGGACTTGAGCGCGTTTTGGAGGTCACTGACGGTCTGCACAGTGTACACCTTATTGGTACTGCTTCTTTCTTCAGGGGGTTTGTCGACTGGTTGCGGTGCCTCCGATGACTGAGCTTGCGAATCTAACATGTTGGAGAAGTTGAGAGAGGCAGCTGGATAGGGACTGTCCTCAGCGTATTGAGTAAAGCCAAACACCCCGTTACCCTTGGTCGGGGTTCCCGAAGTCGACGGTATGGGTGTCACACTTGTTGTAGTAGGGGGAGATGCGCTCGCCTTCTGACTCAGTACCGGGTGCAAGTCCTCCTCCGGCTGTGCCTCAGACAGCTCCGTGTCACGCACAATGGGCATTCTAGACTCAACCATGATATCCTTTCTATTCTTAATCTTCAGCTTGAGCGGTCCGGATACCTTCACCGTGTTACTTGTGCTTGGTACAGGCGCAGGCGACGATACATTTTTCGTTAATGGAGAGCTTGTTTGTGGTACCGGGGACCTGCGACGAGTCAGTAGTGGAGGAGGATTACTTTCTTTGGGACGCTGCTGAGGTGACGACGCCGCGTTGCTGGCAGGCAGGAGCACCAGCCCTTGCTCTTCTGCAGTCGCTTCGCGGTCCTCTTGCTCACTGAAACATACTCCGGTCGAGATCCTTGGAGAGGTATTTTGTGGCTGCTGGGACGTCGACGTCTCGGAGCGTGTAGGTGTAAGTGTAAGATCAGGACGCCGCAAATTTGTACCTAATGTCGCCGTTGACAGCTTTAAGCTGCTGCTGTTGTGTGACGAGGAGACCGGTCTCTGGGAGAGATCTCTGCTACCTCCAGGAACGTCCTGAAGATTGGAACGCAGCGTCGCCTGACCGGGAAGGACGACTTGAGGAGCGCCCACCTGAAAGCTTCCGGGCATTCCGGGGGATTGTCCGACAAGGCTGCCGGGATTGAGAACTCCGGTGGAGCTGCCGGGCGCCACCATGTTGGGATAGACGTAGCTGGGCATGTTGATCAGCAGGGGTGGCCCATTGGGCTGGGGGATCAGACACGGAGAGGACATCACTTGCATCATGCCCATCATCTGCGGTAGGAGGAGCGGAGGAGGGTGCATCGCTGCTGTCGACGTAGAAGAAGGCAGTACATGCGAAGACGTCAGATTAGGCAATCCACGAGATCCCCGGGGCGACGGTGGACGGCGAGAGACTTCCTCGGCCAAGAAGTGGATACCGGCGGCGGCGCCGTTGTCGCGACTGAGAAGGGCGGAGAGGATCTCCTCCTTCGAGTGCGAGGAGAGGTGCTGCGAGAAGAGTGCCGAGGCCACCCTGCCCAGGCACACCGGACAGGAGGCGAGCGCCGACGCCATGGTGGACCCAGTGACGACGGGACTCCGGTCCTCCTCTCTGCACCGCGAGCTCCACTTCTTTCTCGTCGACTTACGACGACGACTTTTTACTGCTTGGCTTGCCTGCCCAGTCCATTATTGGTCTGCCGCACCGCCTTCACCTTACTCTTCGCAGCCTCGCTCCGCTTCTCCTTCTCCTCTCTGTTCTTCTTGCGTGTTTCCTCCTCCCTTCTCTTCCCTGGCCCACTCGGCCTTCTCCTGGGCCAGGTTCCTGACTACCTCGACTGAGGAGGCTGTGACCGTCTCGACGCCGCCGATGCTGCCGTAGAGCAGCTGCCGTACAACGAGCACAGGAAGGGAAGGACCAGAGCGGACAAAGACTTCTCCTCCTTCGGCCGGGCAGGGCCGGTTACATCGGAGACCGAGTCGGTGAATGAGTCGGGGTTCGACGGGTCGGATGCCATTCAGCCGGATGGAAGAATGAGTACACCTCCAAAGCGTCACTGAAGGTCTGAGAGAACTCCGGTTCTTGATCCGGTGGACCAGGAAAAGGCATCTGATGGCCCCGGACACTGCGGTCTCCATGGATTTCACACCGGTCTCGTACCTCAACGGTCTGTCAACTCTGTCCAGCTAAGCGCTCTCCTGCGCTCGCTGGCCCTGCTGACGGCTGACTCGCGGCACTTCTTTCTTGGTACACACAAGTTTTCGTTCACTCTCCTCCTCTTCCCGTCGCGTTGCGAGCCAGGAGACGAAGAGTCGCGTGGAAGTCGCACGGCGCCAAGCTGACGGCGCGGAAGACACCGGACGCAAAGTCAAACTTGTCCCCGGTGCGGGCGATGCCCTCCTGAGGTAGGCGGACGACGTGTAGAGTTTCACCCTTCGCCGGCAACCATGGGCGCGTACATGTCGGAGCCACTCACTGACAAAACGTCCGAGGACGCGGAAGACAACAGGTTAGCGGCCGGAGCCTCGTCCATGCAAGGATGGAGAGTCAGTCAGGAGGTGAGCCAGAGGATTGTTTAAGCTCCACGGCGAGTTCTTACCCTAGGACTGGACATGAAGGTCCACGGTGACCAATATTTGAAACCTACATCTATGTTGTTATGCATCTTGTGGTCTCCATGAGTTACGGTCTCTCACTCTGGTTTCTCACGAACATCAGGACTCTCACAACGTCATCCTGGACTACGACAAGGACTGCAGTCTGTTTGCTGTGTACGATGGTCACGGGGGCCACGAGGTGGCCGAGTACACGGCGAAGAAGCTCCCGGACTTCATCAAGGGCAAAGAGGCCTATACGTCGGGAGAGGTGGAAAAGGTATGGAAGGTCCGAGCAATGTTCCGCACCGTAACTTCATCGTTGGTGCACTCTTTTCAGGCTCTAACCGAAGCATTCGTGTCGTTCGACGCCACTATTATTGACAGAGATGTAGTGGCCGAGCTCAAGAAGATTCAAGGGACCTCAACGGCGAACAACGGCGAGACTGGCTGCGACGACGACGTCCAGGATCCGGATGAGGTGGACAACCTGTACATGGATGCCACTATGCCTATCGAGGACGTAATCTCAAAAATGGGGGCTGACGACGATAGCGTGCCGCTGAAGCATCCAACTGTGTCCAAACTTGGTGAGGGCAGCAGCGGCAAGAAGCCCATTTCCCCGTTCCTGAGGGCGAAGAAAGAGGATGGCCCTCCTACTCGACGTATTAAGTTTAACGACGACGAAGACGAAGAAGAAAAGGTAAAAGAAGGCACCAACGATGACGGCGGCGAGGAAGCAAAGCCAAATGTACCTGAACTCAAAGAAGAAAATGGTTGTGCTGAGAACGCTGTCAACGGGGAAGCTAAGAAGTCAGAAACCGAAGTGAAGCAAGAACGAGGGGACGACGCTGATGAGGAGAAACGGGATACCTTAAACGGACACTCTGAAGAAGACAAAGCGATCATCCCAGAAGTGGTGAAAGGAGACAAGAATGACATAGAAGCCCATGTGCCTACTGAAAAGGGCACAGGTAAGGGTAAGGGGAAAGGCAAGGGTAAAAGCAATGCCATCCTCAAGAAAAGGTCCATTGAGGAGGAAGAGAAGGAAGAGCATATTTCTGAAGAGCCTCCCAAGCCAAAGAATCAGCCCAAGAAGTCTGCGTTGGAACTCTATAAGAACATGTTGAACGATGAGGAGGAATATGATGATTCTGACGAAGACGACGAGAATTTTGAAACCGGCAAAGAGCTCGAAGACGATGACGACGATGACGACGATGACGTCGACGGTGAAGGCGCAGGACAGGATGATGAAAGCGACACCGAAGATGACGAAGAGCAAGATGGCGAAGGTGAAGAGGATGAATTTGTTGGCGGAGACTTTAATGAAGAGGTACGAAAAGTCACTCCATCACAAGCTGCAATGAACAGATTGAACTAATCTTGCTATTTCCAGCCCGGCAACGACTCAGGTTGCACCGCCGTCGTTGCTTTGCTTAAGGATCGTGACTTGTTTGTGGCCAACGCTGGCGATTCCCGTTGTGTCGTGTGCAGGGAGACGAAAGCGATCGAGATGTCCTTCGATCACAAACCGGAAGATGAGCCAGAGATGGAGAGGATAAAGAGGGCTGGAGGAAAGGTCACCTTGGACGGCCGAGTCAATGGAGGATTAAATCTTTCACGGGCTATTGGTACGAAGCACTTTTCACGCTCACGCCATTCAATTTAAAAATAATGTATTAGTTTTAAGACAAGTCATCGAAGGCTGTTTAGTGAAGGGGTCATTCATTATCATTTATTGCTGTTATTTCCTTACCATTAGGCGACCACGCATACAAACGGAACAAATCTTTGCCCCTGTCCGACCAGATGATTTCCCCGTTGCCCGACATCAAGAAGTTAACCATTGATCCGGAAAAGGACTCCTTCATGGTGTTGGCCTGCGACGGCATCTGGAACTCGATGTCCAGTCAGGAAGTCGTCGATTTCGTGTCCAAGAAACTGCAGTCAGACCCTGATAAGAAACTTTCTTCAATATGCGAGGAGGTAAGAACGTTCAGTGCGAGGGAGTAAAGCGTTCCAATACCGTACGTTAATTCACATCTCTATTTCAGATGTTTGATCACTGCCTTGCCCCTAACACTCTCGGAGACGGCACTGGCTGCGACAACATGACGGCCATCATCGTCCGGTTCAAGAAGAGCGGCCATCCGGACTCTGCCGCGGCGAAAAGACCTGCAGAGGCTTCGCCTGAGGAGGAGACCCCGAGCAAAAAGCCCTGTGTCTAACTGAAGCTTACATTTGGAGAACGCATTTTTTGGGCAGGAATCCTGAGCACAGCCCCCCCCCCCCCCCAATGGTCAATTTCTTAGGGGTACAGCCTTCCCTGTCCGCTGCACAGAGATGTTTATTACATAAAAGTATAATATTTTTTAAAATGAGGGAGTTCTCTGGGGTCCACTTTTAAATATCACTATTATTTAAAAGGTTTTATAACAATAAAATATATAATTAATATATCTATTGGGGTCTCAGGCCTGTGCAAAATTTTTCAGCACTAAAGTTGTAGTCCTTTAAGTGTTGAACACAGGTGTGTGTTTTAGTGAAATGGCTATTTTAAGAGTTATTAACACTTTAATATTGAAGGTTATTGGCTCACTTAAAACCACCAATGATGCAGATAGTCATGGCAAGAAGACAAACCTCTCCTATATCAATGCTCTGTCCCAATCTGGGGCTACACTTGGCCCAAGCACATTCTGTTAGGGAAATATGAGTAAAGGTGATAATCTCACTTAAAATCAATACCTGGGCACCTAGAGTGTGCAAACAAAGCAAAGTTGTGTCATTCCTACTGCTGAATGCCAGTCTGAGTGCACATTTGTCCAAACACTACTAGGTTATAAATTGTTGTTCATGGTTGTAAACTCACTTAAGATCAGTATCAGTTTTAATGGTCATTTCACTAAGCCACACACATACCTGTGTTCAACACTTAAAGGAGTACTACTTAGGTTGAAAAAAAATTGGCGTGAGACCCCAATAAATATAACATATATTTCATTATGTTATAAAACTTTTTAAGTACTAGTGATATTTAAAGGTGGATCCCAGAGAACTTCATTCTAAAAAATATATTTTTGTGTAAGAAGCATTTCTGTGCAACGGACAAGAAAGGCTGTATCCCCCCCCCCAAAAGGACCATTTTGGGGAGCTGTGCTCATGTCTGGGCAGGATGTAAAAAAGCTGCTGTGACGAACTCTATGGCATTCAAGATGCTGGCTTGGTCATCCAGCTATAAGTATGTGCTACAGCTTATGTTAGTACGAGTACTATGTAGTAGTACTTCGGTTACCAACACCTCTAGACTGTTTAGCGCTGTCGTGTTTAACTATGTCCACAAACACAAGTTCAGAGAGAGAAAGAATCCCGTGTGAACTCACCTCTTGCTCGAAATCCATTCAGTGAGAGCAAGGAAAAAAGAAAGTAAAGGAGAATATTTTTCATTCACGTCTTGCTGTGTTTACGATACGAGCTATTCTGGCTGGCGCTGCTTCGTCTGTCCTCTTAGATACGTCACTGAGAGTGCGGACTAGGCCGTTCAAAGAAGTGTTCAACGATCCGGCTCGAGTTGGTCTCCCAGGGCGAATCACGCCAGTGCCGTGCGTGGGCAATCGACCACTTACCTAAAGGAGAGGTGCCTAAAGGCAACAGACAACTTACCCAACGTTAAACCTTAGGGTAAGCTGTCAATGGTGCAGGCGCTCATAGGTGCCGCTCACAGAGCCGTTGACATTGGCCAGAACAGGTCGATTGTCTCGACCGCACCTCCTTATGTCGACAACATGGCCTCCTCTTGGAGACTTCCCTTCCCATTCTCGTAGGTGTGGGTGTGCGTGCTGATGTTTGTGTGACAAAGGTCAATAAGGTGTCTCATGGCCTTCAGGCTCCAACGAGACAAGAGAGTTCGGAGGTGTCACCTGTTTGGTGGAGTTCTCCTGAATAAACTGCCTCTTAACCTGGAATTCGAGTAGTTCAGCAACAACGTGCCCAAGTTGGAAAAGCAGTGTAAAGAATAAAGCAAAGGAAGGCCAGAGCTGAACGTGTAGTGAAGTTCAGCTTCCGTTGGACTCCACTACATTACAATCGCGCTGACGAATGATCGCTAAAATCCACAAGGGTCTATATTGAAGAGTATTGTATTAAAATATCTCGCTTAAACACATTCATTGAGCGCATTCTGTAGAATCGTAGCTTTCTCTCGCCACAGCTTCTTTCACTGCTGGAAGAATTTGCTTCCTAGTGACGTGAGGCAAAGTTCTCAGAAAGTAGTCACAATTGTCCATGACGGAAACGAACTTAACCCCAAGTCTGTTTTTCTCCCCCAACATCAGGTCCCGTACTCGGAGTGCCAAGTCCCCATCGTGCGGATAAGAGATCATGTCACCACTGCCCAATAAGATCACTTGAGTTAGATTCATAGAGTTCTTCGCCGACTGCAAATCTTCCTTGAAGGTCTCCTTGAACTTCTGCATAAGCTTTTTACAGCTCATACCAGGAATGGTGGACATGGAGAGTTTCTTCCTTGAATGCACCACCTGTCGGCAAAATGATACGTGTTTAGGTCTGTTGTAAAGATTCCGTTGTGTATGTTAGCTACCTTCATGTCCTTCTTCAGGAGCATAGGAAGAGTGAAGTGATCGACATCGCGCTTGGCCTCTAAGAGTCTTTTGAAGAGGATGACTCGTACGTCCATATAGGATTGCTCGATCCCTTGTAATCTTGTCTCCAAGACTTCGAGGACCTTCACATCTTTGGGAGTTGCCTTTTTCGTCCTTTCTGAGAGATTGGCCGTGTCAATCAAGATTGCGGCGCGTACAAGTTTGAGGAAGTTAACGTCCTGCGAGGGAATCAAGGCTTAGGTACGTAATAACAATGTTGACTTAGAATTAAAAAAAACTGTGTGCTTACATCAACGTTCGAGTTCTCGGAGAAAATTTTTTCAGCCACAAGGGTTGAGCAGGAGCCAACCCTCTCCAAGATAATCTTCACGTTGCTGGACCTCTGCCTCTCAAGAACGTGATGGTCATAAATCTCAATCACATTTTTGTCCAGGAACTTGATGGTATCCACATTGATGAGGTTGTGGTCGACCAAAATGACGCTCCAATCCCCCCACACCTCAGCGTCTACGTCATCCAGATACAGGACGTGCTCTAGAGAAAGCTGTAGCTCCCCCAAGAGTGTGACAACCTCACTGCGAAGTGCGAGGTCGTTGCGATAGAAGTTTAAGAGGGGCAGAAAAGGCTTTTCGGCGCTGTGAAGGTGCCACGCTAAAATTACGCTGCACACCACTGAATCTAGGTCTCCGGACTCGTTACCCAATACCAGGGTGACGGGGTGGGCTTCCGAGGAGCTCCTTTTTTTAATCACTGCAACTTCCCCGGACAAGTATTTGTCCAAGGTCAACATATTCACTCAATTTTAGCTCTTCTGCGTCGATTCCATCGCGGCGACGTCACCCACCTGGGCGTTGAGCAAGGGCAGAGAGTTTGCCGTGTGATGGAGCTGGATCAGCACCTCGGATACCGCAGTCTCTTGAGCCTTTTTTAACTTGTTTACCTGTAACCATGAGGACTGGCTTCATTTGGGACTGTCATACTCTGTCAAGCAGTAGGGTGATCCTTTCTCACCCCGACCGCTCCTCACTTCACTTGCCATTGCAGTACAATGGCAACCGCGACCCTTCCTCAACGGTGCCGATCCTCACATGCCTTAACAGGTCTATCTAGTGATGGGTTGATTCATGAATCAGACTCGTCAATAGACGAGTCATTTGAGTCTCTTCACATGAATCAGACTCTGACTAATCGGGCGGGGCTACAAAAAGGTACCTTAAAACTGAATCGTATCTTCTGCTGTGACCCTTGCAATGAACCAAGCTTTCTTGAAGTATGCAAAATGTGTTAACTAATGAATGATGCTTCCAGGTCTGTCTGAATTATGTGAAGTCCTCAATATGTGAGATAGTACGTGCAGAATTTGTTCCTCTGAAAGGCTCCGAAATGAATCGTTCATTGACTCGGAATCGGACCAGTCCAGTTTCCTCCGGACTCAACCCATCACTAGTGAGATCTCAGCTCTCCTGCTCCATCTTGACATGATGGGAATTCACGATAGCGGATTTTGTTGCAGCTGACCTCAAAATATCTATACTCTATATCGAGATTCTACTGTGCTGTTCTTAGGTCCAGTTAAGTCAAGGCGGGAGCAAAAAGGTAGGAATGGGCAGACAAATCAAAGAAGTTCGCAAGTCAAGCTTCTTGAAGCTAAAACTTACAGTTTTGTTGAGTCATTGTAACCCCGTTGTTGCCTGGGGGTCTCAGATTCTGAAATCCATGACAATGGGCCAGTCTCTATGATATGACCAGTGATAATGGCCATATGATGATATACCGTGAGATGAGAGGTGCGATATCTCTGTGAGAAAAATGTTGCGGTGCGGTGTTACCGTGAGGAGCGGTTGCGCGTCTCTCTCAAGCAGTCCTCACCTCTTCCAAGATCTCCTGGTATTCCTTCTTGGCGCTCGCCAGCGACGCCAACACCTCGGAAAACTTCGCCTCGTTAGTGATAGAAAAGGATCCCCCTGAGAATAAAGAAATTGAGTGTCCTAAACATCGGCGCCTGCGAAATTCTCCCTGCGATATACCTGTCCTACAGAGCTTTTCGTCCACTTCTCGCTCGACGTCGTCCAGCCTCCTTTCGGCCTTCTTGAATCCCTCCTCCAGCGCGGTCAGGGCGGTGGAGAGTCCCTCGCCCGTCTTGGGGGATGCAAAGGACATCGCTCATAAAGGCTACGGCAGCTTGGCGAGTTCGAGACCGCTCAGTCTGACCTCGTATTACCGGCTACTTAATTCTTCTGACGGAGGTCCCTGGGCTCCCCGGATGATTCTCAGGACCAGGGTCAGGGTGGAACGGTGGACCCGACGACGGGCAGCCAAAGTAGCTCGTAACCGCTTGATTCACTTATCTCTGTGACCAGAGCAAGGCTCTGTAATACAGGTTAGCAAACAAGGAAGCTCGTCAGGCTACCCGGGCAGAAGCTGCTGATTTTGGTCGGCGCGGCACGGCTACGTAGGCAAGAGATGAGGAGGC
>JAAUXU010002901.1_pt1 | contig 19110 bp, 17 predicted proteins | sample 7278151 | NCBI WGS metagenome assembly JAAUXU01 (sample SAMN14350113, study PRJNA611818) | marine sediment metagenome | isolation source: surface marine sediment (1.8m) | place: French Polynesia: Moorea | collected 2018-08 | reverse complement strand
TCACATCTACACGTTCCACATCAAAATTCCACTTCAACACGCTTCAGTACAGCGTAGGAGGTGCCGTCATGCCCGACTCATGGCCAGGACTGTATGCCAGTTTTTCGTCTTCTATTTGACTGCCCCAGACACAATACAACAAAGTCTGTACCGATGTAGGCCTCGTACAGTCAATTTTCGATATAGTACCGGTACAGCTCGGAATAACTTTATTGTACCGAAGTGCTTCACTTTATCGGGTGTTCTCGTAAGTGGGCCAATTACAGAAAGCACTCGCAACATAACACATCAATCTCGAAACTTGATTACACAATTCAGTGTATCGAAGGCTAACTGTACTACTCGTTCGCTGTGACTGGCTTTTGCTATAGTCTGCAGCCTGTAGGTAGTTGTCTGCTTCAACTTCGTTCGTCTTATCGCAGTATTTTACTTCCTTGTGTTGAGCATGTTCTCGCCAGTGCTGGGGTTAAATATTCACGCCTCCTTTTCCACCGACACAGACGTCAACTTATCTTGGACAGCTGTAGAGAACCGAGTCTCTTCGTTCATGGTGACACAGCGATAGATTAATTATGTCCCTTACTCCCTTCACATCGTCAGCAGGGGACTGGAAGTCTGTGGAGTGAGACATGCTGACAGCCTCAAAGGGAAAGCGGCGGCGGCGGCCGCCGTCTGTCTTCAAGGCCATCAAGACTCAAAACTTAGATCTGCTACAGTCCGCACTGGACTGGCAGAACGAGGAGGAGGGCATATGGCGAGAGTCGAGTCTCCATCTGGCCGCTCGCCACGGCGACGTCCACGCGGTGAGACTCCTCCTGACAAAACTCGACGTCAACTGTACCCAGGTCGATGGTGTCAGCGTAATGCATAACGCTATCTTGGGCGGTCGCGAGGACGTCTTTGACCTGGTCCTGGAAGCTGGCGCCGATCCCCATGCCATAACCACCCAGTGGATGAATGGTCTCCACCTGGCGGCAGGTAAGGGCAGACCCACTTTAGTGCGGCGTCTTCTCCAACTTCGGCTCAACGTCAATGCGGAGTCCAGACAAACCTGGATGTTTCCTCTTCACTTTGCTGCTCGAAGCGGCTGTTACGAGGCGGTTCGCCATCTTCTCGAGGCCGGTGCAAAAATTGACTCCCATACCTTGAATGGAAAGGCCGCCATTCACTACGCTGCCTCCAGCAAGTCACTGGAGACGCTAAAGGTCTTAGTAGACCGAGGAGCTGACGTTAATTCCTGTGACGGGAGAGGTCGGTCGGTGCTGCACCTTGCCGCCCTCAAAGGACCCAAGGAGATGGTGGAGTATCTTTTGGAAAAAGGAGCCGACTTGAGCGCCGTCACTGCAGGGGCCACGTCTGTGCTTCAGTTTGCGGTCACCGGCAAGAATGAGGACGTCGTCTCTCTGCTCCTTCAACTCGGTGTTGATGCCCGGGGTGAGAACAAACGAGGCAGAACTCCTCTCTATGACGCTGCCAGAAAAGGATGCTTTCACCTGGTCCAGATGCTACTTGATCATGGAGCAGATCCAACGGCTGTAAACATGAAAGGCGAAACAGTTCTCCAAGCCGCAGTATTTGGACGGAGGGTGGACTTGTGCAAAATGTTGGTGAACAGAGGAATTGACGTCCATTCGACCGACTACGCAGGCAATACTCTCTTGCACGTTGCTGCGTCAAGGGGTCATAATGTTGAAGTCTTTGAGTGGCTCCTGAGTAAGGGCCTCGATGTCAATGCCACAAATAATAAAGGAGAATCAGTGCTTCACAAGGCAGCTTGGAAAGGTGGTCTAGAAGTATGCAATATTCTTCTACTGAAGGGAGCTGATCCAGACGCTGCGGATAAGTCAGCCCGTTCAGTCCTTCATGTAGCAGCTGAGAAAGGTGTTGGAGAAATTGTAATCCTCCTGCTCCAACACAAAGTAAGCTGCTACACCAGTGATTCTTACAGACAATCTGTAATCACTTCGGCTTGCAAGGGAGGAAGTAAAGCAGCCGTCTTGGGACTTTTGACAGCTGGAGCTTCACCGGACGCTAAAGATAGAGCAAACCGCGGGTGCCTAGAAGAAGCATGCAAGAGAGGCCACTTCGATGTGGTGAAGCTCCTAGTGGAAGCTGGTGCAGACACCAGCCAGATACCCATCTTGATGCATGCTACTGAGGGAAAAGATCCAAAGCTAGTAGAATACCTCTTGGACAGGAAAGTGGATGTCAATGGTGAGACCTCAATTGGTGTCACAGCTTTACAAAGAGCAGCTGCTCTGGGTGTCCCAAAGCTGGTCAGGATTCTGTTGAAGGCTGGCGCAGATATCCATGCTCATTCGTCCTACGTTCCCCCGGCACTTCATTCAGCTTGCACATCGGGCTGCACCGAATCAGTCGGTCTTCTGCTGCGGTCTGGGGCGGATCCGGAGAGTATAGACTGTTACGGAAGATCTGCAGTTTTCATTGGTCTAACTCAGGCTACGAGCAAACGTCTCATGTCGATGATGATTCAGGCATCCAACGAAAAAACAGCAAACGTTCGGACCCCCGATGGCACTACACCATTCTGCATGCTGGCCAGATCACGGCAGCAAGCAGATCTACTTCAGTTTTTTCTTGACCATGGGGCCGAACTCACGGGACAGAGTACGAGAGGTGAGACACCCCTTCACTGTGTGGCCGAGGGAGGATACGTGGAACTAATGAAAATGGCCCTCAGTAAGGGCGCTGACATTCATGCAGAAAACGGAAATGGAACAACGGTGTTGGGATACGCTGTTAGTTCAAGAAATGCTCAGAAAGCAGTGAGGTTTCTGTTGGAACATTATGGATTGCCGGTGGAAAACGATGCGTACAAGACCATCATGTGGGAGTCTGTGTTGAGAAGGGACAGTGAGTCGATTCGCGAATTCTTGAACTTTGGAGCTGATCCAAACTGTGTGGCACGAAGGAAGCCGTTGGTACATATTGCAGCCGAACAGCAATCTTTGCACAGTGTAAAGTGTTTCTTAGAAGCTGGAGCAAATCCAGATATCGTATGCACGGAGTCCGACGATAGAAAAGCACTTCTACACCTAACTGCTGACAATTACAGAATGCTGAAACTGATCCTTAAATTTGGTGCAGATGTCAATGTCAGAGATAGTAATGGAGTGACTCCCCTTCACTGTGCGACCATAGAACAGAACGTTCGGCTTCTACTTGATCACGGAGCTAATCCCAATCATGCGGACACTTCGGGTCTCGTCCCGCTGCACAGGGCAGCATCTGCTGGCAATCTGAAAGCTGTAATTCATTTGCTCGAAGAAGGCGCAATAGTTGATGCTGTTGACATCCACGGAAGATCCCCTCTCCACCATGCGGTGCACTGCGGCTGGAGGAGGGTTGCTCTCTGTCTTTTGGATTACGGAGCTGATTTCACCTTGTCTTCAAAAAAGGGTTTCACCGTATTGCATTTTGCTAGTTTTAGTGCGGAGAACACCCTGATTGAAGAGTTCATCTCCAGAGGGATCGACGTGAACATTGCAAATGAGGACGGAACAACTGCTCTTCATGTGGCTGCTAAAGTGGGCATCGCCTTTGTGTTGAGAGCTCTTCTTAGCGCCAAAGCTAATCCGAATGTTTCAGATAAGGATGGTGTCACGCCTCTTCATCTGGCAGTGACAAATTCTGGCAACGAGTGCGTCAAAATCCTGTTGAAGGCCGGTGGCGACTGTAACGCCGTGAACAATGCTGGAGAGAGTGTTCTCTTAAGTGCAGTAAAAGAAAGCAACAGTGGGATTGTCAAGACACTCCTGAACAGCGGAGCCTTTGTGGACGGATATCCGGACTACCGAGAGACACCCCTGACTGTTGCATCAAGAAAGAGGGTGGACCAGATTGTCAGGATTCTTTTGGACCATGGTCCAGATGTGAAACGAGCTGATATGTCCGAGTTTGTGTGGTACGCTCAATTCCCGGGATCAGAAGACATTCTACAACGCGTTTTTGAGGCTGACGGTGATGTCAATGCCAGGGATAGCAATGATAGCACGTTTCTTCACGCCGCTACAGCGAACAAACGATCAGAGTACTATGAGTTGCTTCTCAGTAGGGGAATCGACGTTGATTCGGAGGATAAGGAAGGTCACACGCCGCTGTTGCTGGCTGCTGAGAATGGACAGTGGGATCTCTATCACAAGCTCAAAGAGAAGGGTGCAGTCAACTACGGGAGGAACGCATACGGACAGAGCGCCCTCTTCTTCACCGTGAAGGCTGGCATTGATTCCGACGATGCAGAAACAATATGCTTGCCGGAGCAGATGGAAATAGGTGCGTACCGGACCAAACTTAGCAAGGGTGCACTTGCACGACTGTACATAACTTGCGTAGGTATAAATGTCTTTAGCTGCTCTTGTTTGCTGAATGTCAACGAGTTTTATATTTCTCTCAGCTCTGGACCGTGTTGATTATGAGGCGTACAAAAAGCTCCATCTCGCCGGATGCAACATCGATCCATTGACAAGCAGTTTCAAAATCATCAGGCCTCCAGGACAGATGGAGGAGCGATTGAAAATTCTAAAATATATTCTCCAGTCCATTCCGACGAAGCAAGATCGCGAAGCTTTAATCTGCCGTGCAGATCCTGAGGCTCCAAACTTCTACATCTTCTCCTACGTATGCAAGAATGGCTTCTTCACGATAGCTGAATATCTCCTCCAGACCTTCGATTCCGATTCTTTTGGATCTTTGGGCACCCCATCTCCTCTGTGGTTGGCAGCTGACAGAGGCCACTCCAGCATTGTGGTGGCGTTGCGGATGCATGGCGCAGGCCTCGTGACAAACGTACCTGCTCCGGATGGTTCCACCCCGATAATGATGGCAATTGCCAAGGGCCACAAAGACGTAGTCAAGGCAATGGAGGGACTGTATTCTCGTAAGGACGTCCTTAACTCCTGCGCAATCTTTGGGCAGTTGAGGGAAGAGTTCCAGAACGACCTACCATCATTTAGCTACCACGAGAAGAACAGTCTCCTGGCCAATGCCATCGCCAGTCAGGACACTGAGACGGTCCGATGGCTTTTAAAGACGTTTCGTGGCAAAAGCAGGCATATTGCCACGGATCTTTTAGATGACATTCCGCGTTCCACTCTCTGGAGATGCCAACGCCCTAACATTAGATCCCTCATGGGATTGCCTGCGACCCAGGAAAGGTCTGATTTGGTCGAGCTGTCACGATACTTTCCGAAGTTTAACAGCTCCGTCGAGAAGCTCTGGTGTGACGACTGGACTCCCAATGAATGTCCAAGTCCTGGGAGACTGACTGCCATCATGATCAACGAGGACGTTGACAAGCACATTTTGGGGGCATTCTGCTGTGTTCCCGCGCAGCAGAACGGGAAGAAGCTCTACTTGAAGACGATGAAACTTCATGAATGTCTCATGAGCTGCAAAAAGTAAGCTTTCTCATCAGTAGAATTGTATTGGACTATACAAGTTTACGAGACATGGTCTTGTTGGTGTCCTTTAGGCCTGTTCACTGCAGAAAGGTGAGGTCGACTTTGAAGGCTCTCCAAGAAATCGAGAAGGAGATGAACCACCCGTGGTCGCATTTAGCCAACCTTCAACCCAGGTTCATCTTGGTCGGGTCCATAGGCGAGGGCACTCGCCTAGGCGCCTTCTCCGAACTGGATTTTACTGTGGAATTCAGGGGGTTGAATAAAAGTGCACGTTTGCTTCTCGATAGTAACAACGATGCAACCAAGCTGAACATTGAGGGGGTCCAGGCGAAAGAGAAATTGGCGAGGTTCTGCAATAGGGGTTTCTTTGACTTTGCCACCTTCTTGCGCCACTTCCTCCTCGCCGTGTGGTTGGCCGTGGACGCTGCTCGGCACCGCAATGCCTTTCCTGAAGAGATGGCTTTGAATCCTGAAGTCTTCAATCCTTGTCCGCAGTGCTTCATGCTCACTGAATCCAAGTACCAGGAATCCATCTACGTCCCGTTCAGCCATTGCTGCCAGTGCTTGCCGGCGGTCACACATACTAAATTGGGCGCTTGCCTTTTCCTGCAGTATAAGCGAGAAGGTCACGAAGTGGCAGTCGTCAGTGTGGATTTGGTGCCGGTCTTTCCTCTGAGGGCAGAGTCAGTTCAAGACGTCCTCGGACTCTTTGACGTCGTGACGAAGACCCTTATGACCAAGAAGATTCCTTTCTGGACCGAATACTATCAGGTATGCGAGGTAGCGGATTTAGAAGTGTCCTTTGCACTTTTCCTGCGTTTTCAGCGTGGTTTACGTCGTGTCTTTGGCAGGGCATCATTAGCCGTGACAGGGTCCTTCCGGAGGATTTTCACGCTCTGCAGCAGGTTTCCAGCAACCGTTCTAGGGTCTTTTCCGTTGGTATGAAGATCGTTCATTACGGCAGTAATGACAACGCAATCATGAGACCCGCGCAAATTATGCTGATCAAGGACTTTGAAGATGTGCGTGATCTGAAGCAGGTGAGGTCCTCGTTTCATACGCAGCAGAAATATGCATGTACCATACATGCAGTAAGTTCCACTGGTGCCGTGAGAGTCCAAGTGAGAAGGAGGGTATTACGCATTGTTTTCTTGTGATCAGCCACTGTCTTTTCTAATTGAAGGTCTACATCCGGCTGAAGGCCATCAAAGACTTGCTACGGATTGACATTAGCTCCTATTTCATCAAGAAGGTCTTGCTGGCCCGAGAATTTAAGACGTTGGCATCTAATCCTGGCATGGACTCTCTGAAGCTGTTGGTAGAAGCCTTAAAGCATCCTGACCTCCGCACCGTCTTTGGCGATTTAGTCGACTATGACAGGCTTGAAGAGGTGACGAAGCCCCAAGTGACTTGGTCGCGTGAAATCTCTGCCGAAGTTAAAATCATAATGTTAAGGTTGAAGGATGACACCTGGAGGGAGCACTTTGCTCGACTAAAAAAAGGCGAGTAAAAACGCATCTTCCATAGCGTTGTTATTTCATTCATATGCGTGTGTCCGACTCCACAACGGCTGACAATGTTTGTGAAGACAGCTGATACTTCATACATCGCACTGTATGGGCGACTTGTGTGCTGTATGTCCATATGTGACTTACTGAGGAATCTTGAAACAAAAGTACGTTGAGCAGAAGTTGAGATTCCACCGTTAGCAATGGTTGGGCAGTAGATTCAACGAGGCATCAAAGCGGACACTGTTTCTTCCTCCCCAAACCTCATTGATCTCGTCATCATGAACAACTCGGAGGGGAATGGCCCACATCACAAGAGGCAAGGACGAAGCGATGGAAATGATCCAGCAGTTATCGTCTACTCTGTCAGTGCTCCAATGCTCATGTCTCTTTGCCCACCTGCCTCAAGAAGACTTCCTTTAGCTGAGCCAAGTGTGACATGATGTTGCAGGGCATAAGTTGGAAGAATAAACCAGAGCAGAATGGCTCGTGCAATTTGCACATTTCGGGGTCTTCTTTGCATTTGAAGGTGCTGTTTTGACTGTCGGAACCGATCACTAGAGCCGTTCATTTCGGCTAGGAAAAACTTCTCCAGAACGGTTTTGCAAAGCAAAAAATGGGCAAGAAAAAAGACAAAAACCCTGCTCGTCCGCAGATGCGTTGCAGTTTCGACAAGGCATTGGGATTGGCCCTGACAAATCCTCAGTTTAACATGGATATGGAATGTGGACCAAAGTGTGTGCACGCTTCTTTTTCTTTCTCTTATCGAGGCAAAATGGTCTGTAAATTTCCTGCAGAAGATACAGACTGGAAAATTTGCGAATTTCCAGCCAGACGGGAGCCGAGCCCGCAATTCCCTAGCGTCTATAGTTACTTTGGAGTCATCAAAAAATCGACAAAAGTAACAAAATCGACTTCAAACCATAAATAATGCCGAAGAGGTGAAAGCAAATCACTAGTCATGCCGTAAAGATGAACCTCTGTACAACAATCAGCTTAGGACCGAAGGATTTTATTCTTACCGTACCGTCGCATTAATGAGCCGGGCTCTTATTTAATTTTCTGTCCCTGGCTTTGGCTCTTACTTGAGGGCATCTTTTATTCAATGGTGGCTCTCAATTCTTTTGGGTGCCCCTAGAAGTACTTTCATTATTACTGTCACTGTGAGCTCAAGCAGCCCTTGCAAAAGAACTGAAGAGATTCAGTGAAAATCTTTGTATTCTATGACACTCATCCATCATCAAGACATCAAGGTCTGGGACACCAACTATGTTCTTATCAGTATCGAAGGATGGCTCTTTTTTCTGGGCGGCCCTTAAATGCGACTATGCGGTATATTATAAGACGTGGACTCAGGCTATCTTTATATGTACAGAGGACCAAATTTGCATAAAGTAAAAAATGGCACTGAGCAATTTTATGCTTGCACGTGGACTTCTGAATTTATGTGAAAAATGTTATCGCTTTAGGCGAGGAAAACCGCATTTTTTCTGCTTTTTCGTCTTTCATGGCAGTTATGCCAGCTTTTTTTTAACATTTTTAACATCGAAATTCCAAGGCCTGTTCCTCTTTCCTCTTGATTTTTTAATTTTCATTGCATTTTCAAAATGTATCAAGTTTTTAGACCTTACAGGGTCGTTTTTGGTCTCTGACTAAGTAAATATTTTGATTCTTCTCTAAAATCACCAAGTCTAATTACATACAATCCGTAAAATAACTCTGTAAGAATTCAACGCATGATTTGGGACAATGAGCCTTCATGTAACTTTACCATGAAGGCTCTAGTGTGCCGGTCTTAATAAGGCCAGGTGTGTAGAGGTTGCGTGTCAAGTGACTGTCCTAATCAGTTACACACTGTAGTCTCGCTTTAACACACGGTGCATGCGTGATTATACGGCACAATTTGAATTTCCCGCGCTTTGCACCGGCGCCTGAAAACTAACGGCAGCGACGCCGTCCGGTCTAGTGATGTCGACAGGTCGGAATTTTCCAACCCCGGCCGGCTCAATAACTTTCTCCCCCTGCCTCCGGGTTCCGGGTCAGCATCGATCGAATTGGTCAACTGGGGTGACTCAGTGGACAGTCAATTTTGAACAAGGTGTTGGTGCGACCAGAGGGTCAGACGGGCTAAGTTTGGCCCGGGAACATTACTAGTTCTGCTAGTCCAGCAGCTACAGCTCCTGTGACGTTTGCAGTCAAGTCATGATTCACCAAATGACCTAATCAATTGGGTACAGCATCGGCAGTTGTGTCGGCATGTCCTTCCACTTCGATAAGGTCGACGTCCGCCGTCACCTTGCCGACCTAGGTTACAATAACGTGGACGAGGAGAAGCTGGACGACTTTGTCAAAGATCTAAGAAGACTTGTCAAGTACGAGGAAAAGAAAAAGAGAATTCAGGAGCAAGTTGGCGTCCTCCACAGAGGAAGAAGAAGACATCGGTCAGCCTCGTCCTCTCTGTCTTCTTCCGCTTACGGTAGCAGTACAAGTCTGGCGGATCAAGAAGAGAGGGTGGGAGGTTCCGCCGGAGTAAAGAAGATCGTCTCTGAGAATATCCGCTTGGCCCCGCAGACCCCAGTGGTCGACACGGTCGACGGCAGGCGGAGAAAGGTGGTCTTCAGTCTTCTGGAATCTTTATGGAGTGAGGTTGTCTAATAATATGTATTTTCAGCTACTGCACTTCCGAAAAGGGACAGCAATCGTGATGGACAGGTCCAAAGACGAAGTCAGTTCTCAGTCCGAGATGTCTTCGTCCTCGTCCACGTCTCCCGAGGTTTTGTTGAGGATCACCAGGTCTCCCTCGCGTCGCCGTAGCCAATCTGCTGGCCGCAGCATCTTCAACAGAGTCCCTGCCAAACCGACGACGTCCTTCATCCGCCCGCCCAGGAAGGACCAACTTTTGCCCAAGAGAGATCTGCGCTGTGATCCCGTCAAACTACACCAATTTTACCAGCGGATCTGGAATAAGACGAGGTTCCCGGGTGACGGGTCCGATAAGGATGTCCGCTGGGCTGTGAGAGAGCGAATGATGGGGAACCTGGAGTGACGGACGACTGAACGAACTATCTCAAACTGCTTGCGGGGGTCCAGATGAGTTGGAAGATTCTAACGGGACCCTTGACAACTGCTAGCTTGGGACTGTTGACCCTGATGTATCAATCAAATGTAAATTTAATCCGGATTTAGCGGATCACCATGAAAGCGACCACAGGTTTGTGATGCTTCGAGCACCTTTGACATTACACAAAACGATCAATAGACAAAATCACCAAGTTCATGTGAGGTCGAAGATGAGCTTCCCATCTTTGAATCCTTTCATGGAGTCCTCGAGCGCCGTCTTGTAGTTTTTGAGCTTGACGAGGCGATGTCGGGGCGCCCTCAGTTCTCCGCTCTTGGCCATGGCGCTTAAGAAGTCGTACATCTGGAACCTCTCTGGCGAGTCTGGCGCCTCATTGATATTTCTGCTGAGCCAGTAACCTCTGACGCTAACGTCTTTGAAGATCAACGCAGACGTGGGCACAGTGACGGGCTTCAGGCTCATGCCACCGTAGGTGACGTGAACACCCCCCTTGCATAGCGACTTGATCAGTTCAGTTGAGCTGGCGCCTCCTACGCAATTCAGAGCCAAGCGCGGTCGTTCAACAGCTCCTTCTTGAAATGCTCGGGATTTCCTACACGAAGAGGATATCAAAGGTTAAACTCTCACCTCCATCTCCGCAGAATATGTGCCGGGTGCACGCAGTGAATGCTTGACACTTTTTGCTCATTCAAAGCATGCGGTTCAATGACTACTTATATGAGTTTCTAGGCAGATTCCTATGATGCATTGACAAATCAGTCTTTGAAAACACCACTTTCAGCGGCCCAGCACTTTCTCAGGTCGTTCTGTACAGCCTTGCAGGCCTTCACCAGTGTGAAGCAAAGTGAAAAGCATTAACTGGCACACATGGTATGTACCTATGTTCTTCTTCAGTCCACACGTGGTCTGCTCCTAGCTCTTTCAGGTAGGACTTGAGCTCTTCAATGCCATCCCTGTCTCTGACGATATTGACAGAGACGAGTCCCATTTTCCTGGCCATTTGGATGACAGCTTCGCCAACGCCACTGTTGGCACCATTCTGGACGACGACGTCGCCAGGTGACAGCTGTACGAACTGTCTCAGCATCTGGTAAGCGGAGGGCGGATTGATGCGAATGGTTGCAGCTGTCTCTATGGGGATGTCGTTCCTGATCTAGAAGAAGTATCGCGGCTTAGGATTGCTAAAGCATCAGCACTATTGCAGCACCTTGAGGAGATGTCTTTCCTCCTGCATCATGTGCGTTGTCCAAGTCCCGTCCATATTTCTGCTAGGAATCACCCAGTCTCCTATCTTCAAGTTCTCGACGTGTCGTCCCACGGCTCTGACCTCACCTACACCATCCCCACCGCCCACTGCGGGAAGATCAGGTCTGATTGGATACATGCCCGAAATGGTGTTCACATCCGCCGGATTGATTGCAGCCCGCAGCATTCGCACAACCACTTGGTTTGGCTGTACAGAGTCTTCAGAAGGATCCGGAAAATGCTCCAATTGCACTACTTCGGAAGGCGTTCCGTATTCCTTGAACACTAGGCGAGAAGCGTGTCGACAAGGAAGAAGACTCCCTCGGTGCATAGCTGCTTTATGGAGACGAGATACAGACGATTTCATCATCTTGGACAGAAAATGCTGAAATAAAACGTTCGACATTGATGAGACGTCCAAAATGTATTGCGACTGAGTTCTCTATTATCATAACCTTAACATCTGTCTTGTACAGAAAGAAAAGAAACAGATGAAGAAATCAAATACGGCCAACATATCCGCCTAGAAAAAGAGTCCCCTCATTCGTCGACCTTGACCCTGTCGCTGATAGAGCACGTTAAACTTATTGATGAATTGGTTCAGGTTGCTGCAGCTCTTCATAACAGTGCCCAGGTAGGCGAGCAAAGCGGCATCGTTGCACTGTGTGTAGAATTCGGGCGCAAACCGCTCAGACTCTAACACTGGTAGTCGATCCGCCAAGGCCTTGGCTTCTCTCAAGATCTCATGATTCTTGGGCAGCTCTCCAGCCTCTACGGCGCGGACGTACTCCAGGATCAGCTTGATGCGAGAGCAAAGCATCTTGACTGCAGAATGTTGAGCCATTGCATGTTCGGCAACCTTAGATTGGCAGCCAGCACCGTCGGCGCCACCCGCAATCCTTGCCACGTGATCCAGGCCGATCCTCTCGGCCTCCTCGGTGGCCAGAGAGTATTGTAGCTTGACAAAGAGCATCCTGGCCTCTCTGCCTACCAAATCGATGACCGACTCGAACATGTGCACCGGCAGCTCTCCGGCCTGGCTGGCTGACGGGTCGAGGAGGAGGAAGAGCGGGCTCTCTACAATCTCGCAGACTTGGCGGTGGACAGACACGTCTTTTTCGGTAGGTTTTCCACCCACGTCGGTCGTATACCAACCAAGGAAGTCCAGGTCGCCGAAAACCTGCTTGAACTGGCCCTCCTTAAGCGCATAGTAGTCGCGATCAAGGACGACCTTGCCATCGATGGCGGCGTGGTCGAGTTCGAATGAGTTTGTCACTTCGATGTTCCGGCCGCGCTGCCGGCCGATCAGGGCTCCATAGACCTTGGAAGGACGCCCGTCCTGCGCCTTGGTGCGCGTCCAATGTTCAGACACGTTCATGATGACCAGGGGGTGGAGGGCCACGCTCAGGCTGCCCTGGAGCGTCGACGCCACCGAAACCTTGGAGGACGGCGAGGAATCCTTGCTGGGTTCGCCCTTGTCCGAAGGAAGGTCCACTTCCATGTTGGTTCGGGTTCGGCTTCTCCGGGCTTCTCCGGGCTTCTCCGGGCTTCTCCGAGCTTCTCCGAGCTTCTCTGAGCTTCTCCGGGCTTCACCGGGCTTCTCCAAGCAGTGGCTGTTGTACTACTTCCCTTGGTTCTTTTTTCTACTCCAACAACTAGGGATGGGGCACAGACTGCTTATTGGCGCTACTCTCGAGCCGACTCGAGCAGGTGCTCGACCCTGACGACCGGTGCCGAGTCGAGACCGTCTGACGATTCCTTTTTCATCCCTCTTCAGTTCCAGGACGTCAGGCGAGGCAGAACAAGCTGACGGTGGGAGCAACGTAAACAAATTCTTCTTCAGTGAGTCTGTTCTGGAAGAAGCAGTTTCTCACGCAGGGACTCCTCCCTTCTTCTCTCCTCGGTCAGCCAGCCTCAAGGCGACAAGAGCAACATCGCTTAGTTCATTCTGCTTTTCTGAGTGCTCAGGCTGAGCTCAGTCCTGTAAAGCCAAGTCACAGCCACGGCCACAGCCACGGCCACAGCCACGAGACATTCCGCAAGTCACTTGATAAGGAAGCTGTAAGGAGCTCAGGGCTTGACAGTCTAACCGGTGAGAATGGCCGCCTCCGCGTCCGTCTCGACCGAAATCTCCTTCTCGGATTGCCTCTCCGACTCGCCCGCGTTCAGGACGAAGGTGTCGCGTAACGAGACCAACTTGGAGGACCTGGAAGCCAAGCTGGAGCGGGTGTTGAAAGCCGCGGTGGCCGCCGGCGAGGCCGGAAAAACTTATGTGATACACCAAACCCAATTTTTAGCGACACTATGGGACACCAGCGCATACTTCGCCTCCTCCTCCTCTTCTGACACCACCACCGCCCGTCTGAATCGCCTCATCCACGCCTACCAGGAGGTCATCAAGCTGCAGAATGCTGCTGTGGAGCAGTCGACCCGTGCCGTGACTTCTGCCGTGTCACGATTCCTGGCAGAGGATGTCAAGCAGCTGAAGGATACGAGGGGCTACTTCAATAAGATCTCGACCGATCTGGATTCCGCTCTCCAAAAAAATGCAGCTGCATCTCCCCGAGGACGCCCTGCTGAGGCAGACGACGCGGCGAACCTGCTGACAGCCACTAGAAGCTGCTTCAGATACACAGCCTTGGATTATGTTTATCAGGTAATCAGTACAGTTGTGGGAGGTCCTGTGTTACACAGCTTCTTTCAACTCTTTCTCGGCCATCGGACGACCATCTTGGTAACGGTTCATTAGTCTCTGGGGCCTCCTTTAAGCCTTCGTCAAATTAGTTACACGAGAGCACCACTTATACTGTTGTAGTCTCGCCGACGTCGACAGCAACACACAGCTGTACCTGTCCAGAACCTTGTGTTTGTTCCAGAGCATCTTCTTGCTCTAGGCATTGCGCAGGAATGCCTCCAATAACTTCTGTAGTAAAGTTTCATGCAATGAGCACTGAGGATTTGATACCATTTCCTTCTGCAATGAACAATTTCTTGCATAAACATCCTGAAGGTTGCATGATTTCTGCTCTTCTTTTCTGATGTGGCTGCCTGGGTCTGATCAGGAGAACAAAGTTTGCAAAGATTTGTATGCTTTAAAGCTGAAGAATTCAAAGCAGTAGTCCCTTTGTGCTATTTTGCCCCCAAAGGTCCACTCGATAATATCTAGTCAGAAATGCACTGTTTTGTTATTACGGGCGTATCTGCATTCTTACTTGACATGATTTCTTGACTGGAACTCCTTGTATTGTTTTGTTACTTAGCTTTGTGTAACAAATCTTTGGATTTTGAACATTTTATCCTGGGCACGTTAGGTTCGTTGTAGAAGAAACATCGACCCGAGTTTTCTTTGCAGATCTCCATGCTCCAATCTCGAAAGCGCTATGAGGTGCTGGACGCTGTGCTGACTTCTGTCCTGGCCTTCGCAGACTTTTTTAGACAAGGCAAAAAGTTGTTTGACGGCAGTGGCGGCCTTGGAGAGTTTACCAGTGATCTGGCAGAAGAGATCAAGGCTATAAAAAAGGACTCGGCTTCCCTGGAGAAAAGACTGGAGAAAAGGCATACTCACATCAGTCAAGGTGACGGCGAAAGCAGTGGAACTTCAGGAACACTTCAGGGATATCTGTTCAAGCGTGGTCAGAACGCATTTAGGACTTGGAACAGGCGTTGGTTCTATCTGCAGGTAATATTTTCTTGGATAGGTCACACCGAAACGTGTTCCACGCTCTTCCTCAGTGTGATATTTTTCTGACATCTTTCTGCTTCAGAACAACCAACTTTGCTACTCGAAGCGCAGTGGCGAAGACGTTACTATCATGGAGGAGGATCTGCGTATCTGTTTAGTCCGACCTCTGACTGATATCGACCGAAGGTTTTGCTTTGAGGTTATTTCGCCCACAAAGTCCCATGTTCTTCAAGCAGATTCAGATGAGGAGGCGAAAAGGTGGATCACCAGGCTGCAGCAGGTAGCGAAATATAATCATGAAGGGGTCTTCGTGGAATCAAGTGTTGTTGTTATGCAGGGAATCTCTTCTGCCCTCCACGAAACTATAATCTCTTCCGAGGAGAACAGGTCTTCGGAAGATTCCAGGGGTGTCGGCATTGGCATTGGCGCCGGAGCCACACTGCAGTGGGAGGACTCGGACAATGAAGACAGTGAGCAAACTGCAGAAGCAGCAGCGAGCAAACAGTCTTCCAGGCAGAGACCAAGCAAACCGAGATCGGCAAACCAAATTCTACTGATTCCAGGCAAGACGCAGTCGTTTTATCATTATGGAGTCCCTAAAAGATTCTATTTTTTTCTGATAGGTAATGAGAAATGCTGTGATTGTGGCAGTCCAGATCCAAAGTGGGCTTCCATCAATTTAGGAATAACTCTTTGCATCGATTGCTCGGGTGTCCATCGAAGTCTCGGAGTTCACATCAGCAAGGTACGCTACAGAGCTGAGGGGATGCCTGTTTATGTGATGATGTCTTGAAATAGAGGGCTCCTTCATTCTTCGTACCTAGGTCAGATCCATCACTCTTGACGCTTGGGAGCCTGAGATCTTGAAGGTGATGGCCGAGTTGGGCAATGCTATTGTCAACAAAATTTACGAGGCTGAAGTCTACGAGGTTGTGGCAAAGCGGGCTACTCTCACTTCAAATGGTCAAGAGCGTGAGAATTGGATTAAGGCTAAATACATTGCCAAGGCCTTCATACGGGGAAGTGTTCTCTTTCAAAGTGATGACGGTGCTATCGGCACAGGCCGTTGGACCGTGCGACGCCTTCGGAGACGTAACCGAACAGGTAGTCTCAAGAAGCAATCTGCCAAAGAGCAACAAGATAAAGAAGCCAAGGATGTCGACACGTCAGCAAGTCGGAGAGTGAATGCTGAAGAGATCTTGTTCGGCGCCTCTTTGGGCAAGCATCATGTAGCTAGCATCGAGCTGGACAGCGACCAAGAGTCCACAGATGGAGAGAAAGAGGTCGAGGATAGCAGCGATCACCATTCTCTGGCAGAAGAGTCGTTGCTGCAGAGGCTGACTCCCGATCATCTCCTGTATCGCGCCGCCCGAGTACACAACCTACCCGTGATGAGTCAAGCCTTGGCTTTGGGCGCTGATCGCGACTGGCACACAGAAGATTCAGCGTCATCGGTCATTCATCAGTCCATCCTTAGCGGTTCTGTCATGGCATGCGAGTTTCTCTTGCTCAATGGGGCCAAGATCGACGTGATAGATGCCAAGGGCAACACGCCGCTCCACTTGGCGGCTCAGCAGGGCAGCACTGGTCAGGTGTGCTTGCTGCTGAAGCATCGCGCCAACCACCATCTGCTCAACGTGGATGGTCATAAGGCATTGGACATTGCCGTGCAAAACTCTGACGCAGATATCGTCACTCTGCTCCGACTGGCTGAATTGAACGAAGAGATAAGAGAGAGCGACCTGAGCGGAGGCGGTGATGACACCTTCAACGATGTTGTTCAGGAGTTCTCTCACATGGTGTACACGCACCCAGAGAGACTTCATAAGAAATAGCATCATTATGGATTCTGAAAAGACCTTACAAATGTTATGATTTCATGGTATACACGTACAATACGCAATATAACCAAAGGAACACCATCCATTCTTGCGTTATTTGCGATGCTAGTGCAAGAATTGTAACTACTGTTTATACTGTACTACTCATACACATAATAGTTCAACTGCGTTGCTCAGTAATGAATTGAGACTGCCTTCCGGGTGCAGACTTCTGCGCTACGGGATATGGTGCCTTGTTCTCAAGACGTCTTCGCATAGTAGAAGTAAGGTTTGGTAGCAGCATCAGTCTCATTGTACCTACTTTCCTGCTCTAAAATGGATGTACCGCAGATGCTGTTAGCCTCCAACGACGAGAGTTACGCTAAGCGTAACTCTCGTCGCTGTTCAAGTAAGCGATAAGGTTGTTGCTGTTCAAGTAAGCGATATAGTATTAAGACTGCACTGCCGGCATTCATAAAATTTATTGCAGCAGCTAGGCAGAAGCCTTATTCGTAAAAATAAGGATAAAACTGTCTTCACCAAGCAGCCTTGGCTAATGCAAAGATGCGCTGAAGTGGTTGGTTGGAAGAAGACAGTGGGAAGGTGATGGTGAATGGCTTGCAAGCATGCATAGCACTGCTTTTTACAGATTGCTTGTAGGTACCGACGACAAAAAACAACCCATATCCTTCCCACTGTCTTTAGACACCTAAGAAAGTGTATTTGAGGTGCGACGGATTCTTCGCTCTGTAGAATAGGGACTGCACTTGTTTTCTTCTTCTGTGGCAGACTTCGGGCCATCCTGCCTGGTTCGTGTCTCCTGCTGGACAACCTCCGGGATGCACTGGAAGGAATCTCCACGCAAACGCTCCTCCGACCCATCATACTTTCAAAGGGAGAGTTGGAGGATGTAAAGAACACTTCATCCTAATGGGAAATTTGCACGAAAGTATCCATTGATCTAAATATGTCTTCTCCAATTTCGCTGGAAATTCTAACGTTACTCTCGCACCTGCGAACCTTCCTCGATGATAGTGACATCGTCCCAATGGACAGACTTATTGCGCTTCAGGCGGACCTCGAACAGCAAAAAGTACAACAAGGTGACGGTGGCCTAAAAAGAAAAAAAGGAAGAAAAATCATCTGCACAACATACGTCAGCATTACAGAGATCAAATGTACCGTCCACAGCCTGGAGCTCACACAGATGTTGCCTAGTTTACGTCGTGTTCTATTCATAAGCTCACACACCAGCCCTAGCGGAACAGCGACTACAAGAAAAGAACTGGTGAGGAAAGCAGCAGGCCATGCAAGGCAAGGGTGGAAGAGAAGTGACTTGACTTTATTGTCACTCTAGGATGAAGAGACTTTTGCACAAGTTGACGGTGTGGCGATGACGTTTCAAGCCAAGGTGAGACTTTTCATAGGACTCGTTCCAGATTAGAAAGTTCTCTTAAATTGAATTCTCCCTCATTCTCACACTGAAAAAAGGAAATTAGGTGTCCTCCCTACCTCGCCCCCCCCTCAATTTGCATGAAACCTGCTACGGTGTTGTAATAAATTCAAGCAGCTTCGTCGACCAAGCAGCAATTTCATTTTAAATGCAGCAGCAGCAGCAGAAGCAGCAAAGAAAAATAGAAGGGTAGAAGGGAGATGAGATATTCACGTGTCTGGAGAACGCCACCGAAAACCACGCACCCACCTCTACTTAGCCCTCCAAGGGGACGGTGTAACATTACATACACCACTTGTTCCACCAGGGACATACGAGTAACTGCTCCTCCGTGCAGTAAGTGCGGTGTGTGAGGGCACGTTAGGTGCCAGTAATGAAAAGCATGCCAGGTTGCTTTCAAGGTGTGGTGGTGTCGGGCTGGATAATGCTTCGCCTCGGCTTAAAAACGCCATTTCTCTCCCTGACTCGCCCGGACTCTCTCGCAGGTACCCACGTAAGAGGTCACCCAATCATGGTGCTGTAGGCCCATTTGAGCAAACAGGTTTTCGGTACAATTAATTTTGCACCGGCCAAACCAAAGGGCTCCCACTCCAAAGTTCGCAGGTAGAGGGCACCTTTTATCAGGAGTCTAAGCGAGAAGGAGTTAGTTCATTTCCCAGGGGGACCCTGTACCAAATGAAGGAGGGGATGAGAAAGAAGAAAAGGACAAAAGTTCTCTCGCTTCGCCACTCCAATTTACGATGGGTCGCTTTGTACTACTTCTCTGTCGAAAGAGTCGTATTTTGTGTCCAAAACCACATCCAAAATGATATTTGCCAAATTACTGACGGTTCTTCAACACTCGTTTGAGGGCCCACGACCTATGTTAGTAGAGTGGGTGCAAGGTGTGTAGTAGTGGACCTC
>JAAUXU010044371.1_pt1 | contig 19119 bp, 14 predicted proteins | sample 7278151 | NCBI WGS metagenome assembly JAAUXU01 (sample SAMN14350113, study PRJNA611818) | marine sediment metagenome | isolation source: surface marine sediment (1.8m) | place: French Polynesia: Moorea | collected 2018-08 | reverse complement strand
TTTTGGTCAGTGATTTTCACCCAGTTTGGCAGCTTCTGACAGCCACCAGAGCTGAAATCTACTTTCACAGTAAATTTACTACAGTGGCTTAATACATAAATTTCAAATCAAGTTAGGTAAACACAATTTGTTTTCCAAAGTATTTGACTACATCTTCATCTTTTGAGCCCATGAAACAAACCCCAGCTGCCTTCAGTGAATTTCCAAAGTTGACCCCTTTTTGACCGTGCCTAATATATACATACCCGAACAGCTTTATATAGAGAGATATCTGATTTTTGCCTGCTATGTAGATGAAGGTCTTCTGTTTTGAAAGAAAATCAGCTTTGGTAAAAAAAAAAAAAGGAAGACACTGAGCAACAAGTTTAGCAAAAAAGAAACTTTTTCTTGTGACGAGTGTTCGATCCTCTCATGTTGTAATGAAAGTCTTGGAAAATGGCAAAAATCTAAAATTGATGCTGAAAGTTACCTTCATCAGAGGTGGCTACATTTTTAATCTTTCAATGGCGGAGGATGTTGTGCTGTGAAAACTCCGTCATCACAGGAAACTTGACTCTATCGAGTTTTTGACAGCAGCGGAGGTCGACTGCGTGTTCAGTTCAGTATTTGATGTAGAGTTTCTGCGTTTCTGCGCCGTACTAATTTGTGTTAGTAGAAAATATGACACCTATTTAAACACAGGACAACACTTCGTGGTCTGAAAAATCGTGCTGTTAAGCTTAATAATCTGACTTCGCGGATTATGAAGCTTTATAGTATGTGTAGCGAGAGCAACAACAGCCCAAGCCAGCCCAATTAGCCGAGCTCAGCCCACTCCGAATTCAGTGCCGAGGGTGGCATTTAATGAATATTTCTCGTAGTGCTAAAAACTTGTGAAATGAAATTCATGTCAAATTAGAAATTACAGTGCTGTATGTCAGTCAAATTTTCCTCGCGTTAATACTCGTCAATTGACCTCATATTATGCTAAACTATCCCCCAACCCCCATTTGCTACTCGCCCTTGGACAATATAAGGCCTTGAACGCGTCAAATTGACTGGGGTCGAGACTCAAAGAAAGCCTTGCTCTACAGCGATGCAGTGTACAGTTTATACTAATTTTATTTTGCCTGACCAAAAAGTAGGGCTGTTGGAGAGTTTTTTCCATTGAATCTGAGGCCATTTGACCCGTCCACTATCCTGACTGAGGACAGAGCCCGAGGGCAGCGAAGTGCCCGAGGAGAGGTCAAATTCAATCCCACATCAACAAGCAGAATAAGTACCAGATATGGCGAGGCAGTTTGTAATTTTTCGATTCACCCTGTTGCATCGTCTTCATATGTCTTCATGTTGAATACGTAATTCAAAACAGTACCACAAATGTACTTGCCAACGAATCACCTTCTTCCACAGAAGAGCTCGTGTCCAACTAGGCCCTCGACAACAGCAAAGGGGCCTACCAAAAAGCCTGGGAGTCACTGGTAGCCCTACGTAGAGTACCCAAGTTTGTTGACGTGGCGTGTTCATAAAGTGTAGCGCCTCCGAAGCAGATTTCTACATGCCCATTTCAGAAAAAAGTCCCTAAAAGCCCCCTGTCAAGAATATTGCTCTTTCATTGACAGGAGGAGGAGCTGGTAGTGACGAAACCTAATGTGCTCGATCGATCCATGGTCGGGAGTGGCGGTGCCAAGGCCCAGGCTGCGCCAGCACCAGAGCTTGACGTTAGAAAGCTTACGGTAAATTGTGGTTCAATGAGAACAAAGAACCTGTCCAATACAACAATTGGCTGCAGGTGTATTCTTTAGCTACTTGTGGCTGATATGTCGTTGTTCTATAGATGGCGGTAATGGAGGAAGTCCACAACCAGATGACAGAGATCGCCGCCAAGCAGAAGGATCGCATAGACGAGCTGGCCGCCGAGATCAGGAAGCTGAAAGCCATGATTGTAAAGCATGAGAGCAGGATCAGAACATTGGAAAACAAAAACAGAGACCTGGAGGCTGCTGCTGCTGCCGCTACTTTGGGTGGCACCAGCAACAACGGCAACAGCAACAACAATAACACGGGAGGCCCGACGGAGGACATGGATCCAGACGAGGTTTGAACGAAGGAGAAGAGGCTGGGCCTTGTTTCTGGGCGGTTTTGGCTATACTCGGAGGATAAAGTCGGGAAACTTGGCCGAAGGAGAAGTTTTGTGATACACGCAACACTCATGTGACGCATAAATGCATGCTTACTGCATACACTTTTAAGCCCACACAACAAGAAACTCCATAGTACTCAATTGTCTCACAAACAACAAAGAAAATGTCTTCGAACTTCTAACTGACCTGTTGTTATTCCACGCCGTCGCCGGACGCCTTCTGAAATGCCGCCTGATTTTTATCTGAGGATTGTCTGAGGTTGAATGAATTGAACTTCAATTATGACGCTAATGCTCTTATCTATTACGTCGAGATTAACAATAAATGTTTCATAGCCATGCTCCTTCTCACCTGTTTCTTGGCAGCCTAAGAAGCTGGAAAGGCAGTCGACCACGATCCTATGTTCGCAGTGCACCAATGTAACCTGGCGATCTAACCGGGTGTAGTAGGGAGTTGTCTTTCCTGTGAAATGAGACACTTTGGAAGGATTTCGTGACTGCCTCTAAGCACTTCCGCGTCCTGATGACGCCGTGTAATTGCAGAACGTGTTGGCTGGAATGCAGTCTTATTGTCGAGGAACCTTTGTTTTCCTGTCAAGATGTTCACCTTAATGGCAACCCATCAAAAGGTAGAGCAGACAGTGAAGAACCTGTCAACCTTTGTGCACATGATTACGTCGTCAATGCTCGGTCTCACGACTACGTTCATTGACCCAAGTCCTCGTGTGTGCGTGGGTGTTAGCGTCCTTAAGGTTAGTGGAGTTTGGTGCCCCCTAAGGATGTCAGAGTTGGCATCCCTCACTGCACCTCATATATGGTCAAAGACCGCGGATAGCGGATCAATATCGTAAACTTAGTTGCGGAATATCCCTGGCCACGATGACGTCCACGGAGGATCTCATTTTTCGATCTAGCTTAGTTTACGCCCAAGAGGTTTAGAGGTTATTGTGAGCGGCTGAGGAATCCACCGGGATCTGGTACACAGGGGCTCTGTTCAAAACACACAGGCCGCTCGGTGACCCTACCAGGCAGTGATAGCTCCTCTTTTTGCACTACATACGAGGTCCAGGAGTTCCGCAGCGACGTCACCTTTCACTGCTACTTGAGCGTCTTGAGCAGTACTTGACCAATGCACACAATGACGACTGGCTCAAGAAAGAGCGGATTCTCCAAGCAGCGATGCCTCGAGGCAAAAAAAAAGGTCTTCGCTTGCTGCTGACCGATTTGCTGTTTATGTTCTGTCCTCTATTCATTCATACAATTGCTCTCGATATAATGATAAATTTTCTGTAAGACCCGCTTGCTTGCATAGTTCTCCTCGCTGTATCGTCCACTTGCGGCTGCCCGCATTCCAGTAGTTCTTCCTTTCATGCCCTCGGATTCATCGTCCCCCCCCCCCTCCCCAGTCTATATCGTCCAGCACCCGTATTGTCCAAGAAGAACGATGGTCCAAGATGACCGTGGATCCACTGTACATAGGAACCAACGTAGCTCTAGAAGTTTACGTACACTTACGTCGAGACCAGAGAGGTTGAGTGAATTCACTCCGAACGTTTCGACTAACTTAAGTGGCAAGCCTCAGCCTCGACAACTGCGCCTTTCCAGAGAGATGAAGAGATAGAGAGCGCATGAGAAGGGACAGAAGTCAACTGATGCTTGGGGAATGAGCGGTTCTGCTTAGTACTACATACTGCAAGTACAACTTTTACAATCAATTTGTAACCACCATACGTTATGGAGCATTATCATCCTTGGGCACAGTTCATTGGTTTTCGAAATGGATGACTTTTGAAGGTTTCTTTTGTACTCGTCTCACAATTTTACTTTCCGTGATCTTTGTTGCACCCTGACTATTTCATGCCCCAACCTCCTGCAGATGCAGCCGAAATTTCAAGTCCTTTCTTCTTGGCTCTGCTGCTTCATAGACAACTGAATATGAACTATTGCTTGAGTGTACGTACGCAGGTCTCAGATAAGGGAAATTGTTGAAGTTGGGTAGATTCACTATTGCATTTTCCGCCAGAAATTCCAACCTTTGCACCTTGAGGCATTCTCGTTGATAAAATTTGCTACTGTCGACTAGAGAACAAGGAGGGAAAGGCTAAACGACTGATCCATGTTGCTGAGGTTGCCAACGTCTCCCTGAGGATGTTCTCATATGATGATATTGCTGCTTTCCAGTGGACATAGAGTGTTGCACGCAGGTGTTTCATGCCAGACATACCATTTACCTTCACAGTCTTCTTTTCTCCTAGTTGGTCAAGGCTGTCTATGAACAGACAAAAAGTACAGTGTACCCCACTTTTAGTAACACGATTGGGGCAGAGCCAAAATGTCACTGTAAGCATGTGCCACTGTATCCAAAACGAATACTATTAGGCTATAAAATGGGAATGCTGGGTATCCACAATAAGAGCACATGGAAAAAAAACATGGTGCATTCATTGGACCAAGAGATACAGAAGGTGCTGTTGAAGAATGTAAAGCAGGCCACACTGCAGATGTTTTTTAAAGTATGAATGTATGAGTACATCTTTCCAAAAATGTTACTACAAGCAGATTCAATGTCACTGTATGCGGGAAGTTTTAAATTATAAAAAATGGGGACTGAAGGATTTTGTCAGTTTAAGCGGGTTACACTGTATAGATAAGGTCCGATTTCCTGAACTATCTGGGTGCTGGCGACTTTAAACAAACTTTTTACTGCAAGCCAAAGGCACGCACTGCCTCATGTACTATACAGCAACTAAAGGATCATTGTGACCACACAGCCACAACAATGGTGTATTGCTCAGTGATCAATTGCAAAAGTAACTAAAGAATGTGCACATAAGATATCTCATTTCATCAGTAAGTGTCTGAAAATATCAGTGTTGGGCCTCCTCTGTCTGAGTAACATTTCCTTATTAAAGCATCAGGCATTATTCTTGCCCCAATTCTTTCAAAGCATTCATTGACTGGCCCAGTTTTCTCTCTTGGGGGCACACCTCTGCACTCACCCTTGTGAAGGGGAGCTATGTAAATGAAACATGATATGGAATGTTACATGAACATATGGTAGATATGCAGATCTCTGAAATATCTACACAAAGTGGACAAATACAATATGTAGTATTTTAATGCATATATCACGTTCTGATCACTTTTTGCTGAAATAGTGAGATTTGGGGTTTCATGTTAATGTTGGTTTGATATTTCAGCTTTGCCAAAGATGTGGATTAGTGAGCCATTTGGGTCCAAAATTGTCAATGAGAGGGGCTCAAGCCAACTAATGCTTCTTTTTTGTGTTTGAGACACTTCACAGAGAGCAGCTTTGAGGAAGTCGGCAACTGCCATGACCTCAAACAGAATGTAGTCCCCACAATCTTTGAGATGCCCACCCAATTGCAGCCTAAATTACAACCAACTACTCATTTCCCATCTACAAAATGGTTCAGACACCACTGTAGCAGCTTCAGAGACAACTCAACCTTCTACACCACCTGTCCTGGCATCAACAGAGCACTCACCTCAAGAATTAAATGTACCCATTCATCATGACCATGACTATTCCTTGAAGGACTGACAATCATGAGGCAACATTAGGCAATACAATGCTGAAGAGTCTCATGGAGCAGAGAAAAATTGAAAGACTCCAGCTATACAGAAACAGTATAAAAAGGAAGCTGAAAGCCTCAACTGCTATGATGGACCCGCTTGAGCACACTGGGATTCTCTCCAGCAACACCTACGGTCACGTCAAAGGAATGTCGTCACCAACTTTAAAGCAGCTGTTGGATCACATTCCACTTCAATCTACGGGGAAGTTGACCCAAGATGTACGTGTATACCCTCTTGAGTCAAAAGCCTTTGCATTAACACTCCAATAGTGCTCCAGCAAGGCCCATGACTATGTACATAGTACTTTCCTCAAGTCTTTGCCCCGTCTTTCTACAATCTGCAAGTGGTTTTCTCCTATAGATGGTGGTCCAGGTTTCTCCAAAATAACTTTCTCGCTCCTGGACGATAGGATACAAGGAGTCACCAATGGTCACCAGCCCATCCTGGTGTCCAATGCTGGCAGATAACGTGGCAATCAGAAAGCACATGGAATACAACGAAAAGAAAGGGAGATTTCAAGGATATATTGACCTTGGAAGTGGAGAAAGTACAGACAATGCATCACTTGCCACAGAGGCTTTTTTCATTATGGAAGTGACTCTTAATGGCGACTGGAAGCTGCCATTGGGTTACTTTCTTGTTTCTTTCCCTCAGGAAAGGGCAAACCTGGTCAAGATTGCCATGGAGAAAGTCCATGATATTGGAGGGTGGATCATTAGTCTGACTTGTGATGGTCCATGTAGCAACATCTCTATGCTTCACACTCTTGTAGCCAAGCTTAGTTCCTCACACTCCAGTCCCTACTTCACCCATCCTTCTGATTCAACCAAGAGAGTTCATCATGTGTTTCTGGATATTGTCCACATCCTGAAGCTTGTTTGTAATTGCCTTGGCAATGTTAAAGAGCTTGTATCTCCCGAAGGGACCATCAAATGGTAGAACATTCACATGCACATTCATACTTGCACATTGTGCAAGGAAGTGAAGGACTTTGAGCAGGCAAAAAGCTGCAGAAAGATAATGTGGGATATGACAAAATGAAAATGAAGGCAGCACAGACAATGTCTCCCAGTGTTGCATTTGCCATAGATTTCCTGTGTGAAGACCCAATGCATCCTGAATTTGTAAACTCACAGGCTACTTCTGAGTTCATCTGTTTGTTCAGTGCTGTCTTTGATGCATTTGATTCGAAGAATGTTCTTGGTCATAAGTTGAAAGCACCAATTAAGGCAGCTAATGAATATCAATGGATATCCCTCCTAACAGAAGCTAAGCCATATATTGAGCAGCTCACTAAGGCTAATGGCATCCCTCTATTGTTGTCACGATTAAAGGCTGGCTTTCTGGGATTCTGTTGCACCACTGACAACCTTCACAACATTTATGAAGACCTGGTTCTGGCAGGACACATGAAGTATATCTTGACCTACAAATTATCTCAGGATCACTTGGAGCCTTTTTTTGGTGCCCTCAGATCTCACTTTGGTTCCAACAACAATCCTACTGTCACACAGGTTGAAGCTGCTTTCAAATATCAATTAGTTCAACACGATATGGAGGGACATTGCCTCAGCTCAGATCCTCAAGACAACACTAACCTGTTGACTTCTTTATCATGCTGCCAGCAGATGAGTCAGGCACATTGTGTGGCAGATGATGATGACATCATGGAAGGTGCAAATTTGGATCTCTACTGCAATGGCACCGGCAAATTCAAGGAAGCTGTAGTTGGATACATAGCTGGGTATGTGGTCAAAATGGTCAAATGCAAATCACTTGGGAAGAGTGAGGTCCTGTCTTGCATTGTTTGTCTCCTCAAGACCACAGTGAATTCTTCACATTGCTCAATAGGAAAAAGTGGGGCCAATTGACAGTGGCATCCATTGATGTCATGAAAGTGTGCCTTGCTGTTGAGAAAATCTTCTCTCACCCCTTCCATGAGAAACAGCAATTACTGCTGTCCAATGGAATAATGGCCAAGATTGTTAGTTCTGTTTAGAGGCTGTGTTTGAAAGAAGCAGTTAGGTATTTCAAGGGCAATGTTCTCACATGACAGACACATGTGGGTCTGACAACCACATTGCCAGTCTGGTCAAAGTAATTGCATAATAATACTGCAAAATTTGACTTTACCATATGGCCACACAAAGAACAGCACAAGGAGAGATCAGAGCATGTGCAGAAAAAAATGCTCTAAGCTTATTCTGTTTAAGAATCAATGAACATATGCTTGGAATAACAAACTGTAGATTGTGGTCATGTTTGATGCATTTTTCACTTTCATAGCAGCACTAGGTATTTAGAGCTCTTTGACAGCTGAATCAGCACTGAACGGTTGTCTCTGCCACTGGCTTGCCTGAGAAGCGCACTCCAGGTCTTGTCTGCTCTGCGTTTTACATAGGCAGCACATGCCGCAATGTTGCCGCTCCCTCCTTCTCTTTCTCTCTGGCGTTTCCTCTATCTAGTATTTACAGATCAGTGGGTAGCAGTAGATCAGCTTCTTCGCCAAATCAGCCGTCCTCGATGCACTGCCGCACCTTCTTTTTTTGAGTAGCTGTCCTCTGGACACGCGTGGTGATGTCACATACTGTCGAGCGTTTGGCAACGAGGAGCAAAAAAGGACCGTGAGGTTCAATTTTACCCTCCTCTTAAAAATGAAACACCAAGAAAATTGGCACTTCAATTTTCAAATTCGTCAAAATTGCAAAAACTGAAGGCGTTCCGTAGCAGAAAACCGTTTTGTTGTCCAACGCTCGCCTAAGTTCAATTACATTCGCGTCAGCTGTTGACTGCTAGATCTAGTTCTCGCGATATCACTGGTCTTCGCAGTTGTCCAGTTGTCCTTCATCTTTCTAGCCTTTAAGGACTAGTTTTATCAGCAAAAAGCTGTACAGTTCCACATATTATCCCTTTTGTGACGTCACTCAACTTTTGTCGACAAATGTGACTTTGGCCTTACATACGAGTACCAGTCGAGTTCTTGACTGGTACTCGGATGGGCTACGCCCTCTCTGCGAAAAACTTAGTAAGCAACGATGAAGGTCACAGTATAATACAAAATATGTAGCGTACTCATACTGCGCAGTGCGCACACGCATGCGCATACGCGCACACCGACACTCCCCCTTCCTTACGCAGTGCAGTCGATGTCCCATATAGTCAAATTCTCCCTCAGAGGCAAAAATTTGACTAGAGTGGAGTTCGAATTACTAGGAGGACAAGGAGAAAGCGACCCAACAAACTGTAGGCACTCATTGGTCGACAGAGAGCACTGGTGATATATTTTAAATTATCCTATGTTTTGGCCTTAAACACAGCTTGAAGACACTCGGTTTATATGACCGAAGAGATCAGGGTAGGTTTCTTACGAAAACTTCAATGTTTCATGCCACCTGTCAAAGTCCAGAGGGCTCGACGTCCTCGATATTTTTGTCATTAAGCTAACCCAATCTTACGTAGTAGTCAAGCTTGCGCACTGATATTCAGGGGTAGCATTGAAAGCCTCAAATGACCTTGGCTGTGGTCAAGAGACGTGTTCTAAACTCCTTCATCTTACCAGAAAAACGAGTGGAGTCCTGAATCTGAAAGTGGAGATCATGTCTTCTTTTCGCAGGAAAATTTTCGGAAAGCATGGAAATTTTGGCTATGTCGATATTTTTGACTATATCTAAGGTCGACTGTACACACCTTAAACACACCCACCATACAAGCTTGACGGGTTCTGTTCATTCTTCCCCCACGCCGCACCTCTTGTTATTCAAGGCAGCTGAGTACAACAGTTGAGCTGTTGCTCCCTGCGCAAGCACAACAGCGGGTTGCAGTTGAGCTTGCAGGCCTTGGTCGTGGTGGCCTCGTCGTCAGTCCGACATGGATTCTTCGTCAGAGTCGTCCCCGCTCCTTCGCGAGGTCTCCAGGGTCGAGCACCATGTCAGTAGTACTCGTGTGAGCGGCGGCGCTCGCCTCTCCTTGTCTCGTCCGACCGTGACGTGCCGCGTGTGTCAATCTGAGATCAGCCTCGGGGGCGGCAGCGGCGGCCGTCGCCGCGACCAACAGCACGTCATCAAGTGCGGCGTGTGTGGCGAGGCCACCCCTATCAAGGCTGCACCCGCCGGGAAAAAATATGTCCGCTGCCCCTGCAACTGCCTTCTCGTCTGTCGGGCGAGCAGCGTCAGAATCAAGCAAGTGCTCATTTCTTGCACACGAATTCCGTGATTGCATTCCGTGATGCTAATGACTGTTGTGCCATTTAGGTGTCCACGCCAAGCGTGCAAGCGCGAGATCACGTTGGCGCCCTCGCCGACCCTCCCGCCGGTGGTGCCCAATTTAGGGCAGTCTCCTGGGGTTGCCCGCGTGGTGTGCGCGCATTGCCGAGACAGCTTTCTGTTTAACACGCTCACCAACGCACCGGCCAAGTGTCCGCACTGCTTCCGCGCCTCCTGCGTGGGCTCGTCCGGCCTCAAGTGGCGTCGCGCGGTCGCCTACACCCTGGCCGGCGTCGTGTTCTTAGCGGTTTCGGTGATGTTAGCGGTGGTCGCCGGACAGAAGAGCTCTGTCGCCATGGCGATCGGGGCGGCTGCGCTCTTCGCCATTGCCTTAGGGCTCATATTGAGAGGTGGCCATTACTGCTCAATGAGAGTGAGCACTCTGGAAGGATATGTGCCGGAGGCTTAAACAGCTAAGGTAGCATACGTGACATTGTTGTCATAACTTGAGCATTGACGCTTAGGTGTGCTTGGAGCCAGTGCACTCGTGATATTAATCAGATCTTAAATACTGCGCATACTTAACGTCAGTCTCGCTTTCCGGGACAGCACCGTATAGCATGAGACATGTGATTTTTTTTTCTTATTGTACCACACTCAGCAGATCTAAATATACAGCTTTTTAACGTGTTTAACCTCAAACAAATGTTCGTTACAGATCTACTCGTGTCATGGCCGTAAGTTGTGATAGCGCAGTGACACATGGTAAGACGTGTAGCGCAAGCAGTACTGTGCAGCCAGCGCTTTGTAGGTCACAAGTGGGCGGAGGTCTTACTGTTCTGAGACAAGTGACTGATTTAGTAAGGTTCGGTCATTGCCGGCTATTTGGCAGACGCCCTTCTTCGCCCCAGCTCATTCTTTGGCGTCCCAAGTCAAGTGTGCATGCGAGTGCACGCACATAACGTTTAAGTGGTGCCGAGCGGACGTCACTGTTTGTTGCGCTGACACTGTCAGTCTGCGGTGGAAAGTTCGGTTGGTGCGCACGTTGTTCAAAATGTGTCCTGTGCCACAATCATATCCATATTCCCCCAGGGAGAAAGACACCCTATGAGCATGTGTCGTCTAGCCGAATCCTTTTCCCGACCCTTCCTCCGTCTGATAGAAGGGATAACTGTAAAGACAAGCACCTGACAATTTTCCCGTCCCCTGGGGCTTCGGTGCAGGACGCATAAGCGTGCAGCGAGGTGAGGACCGCCGCGTGCGTGGGAGGCAGAGAGAGGGTGAACAAGACATTTGTCATCGAAAATGTTGCCACACGTATCAAGAACACATCAGCTATTTTTTGTCCATGGGAGGAAGGTCTGTTGACGATTCGTGACGCTCGACTCAGTTATATCCTGCTCAGTTATACTCTGTCTGCCAGAACAACATTACCTCAGTAATAAACGGTGAGCTCGCCCACACAGTACACAGTTGATGAAACTTTTATTCCCCCTATTTAGTATGCGCACTCATGATGCACATTTGTCTACCCTAAGGTCCTCCTACCGTGCATACCAATAGTTTGGTGGGTTCATGACGGTCGCGACACTAATCATTTAAAGTTTTGCAGTCTAAGGTACAGTCGAGCCTCCATTCATCTCGTGAAACTAACGCGATAACTCATACTAGGTATACTAGCACGAATAAGACTCTGCTGTCACTTAAAGTAACAACAAAGGCCTTGATTGTCAGGGCTGGATCCGGGTTCCAAGTCCGCAAAAACCGGCGCGATTTGTCCCTACGGTTTTGCGAAGCTTGCAAAACGAATGTGTCCATGATGCGGTATGAGCATCCGGAGCATGCATAACACCTTGGGCTGCAGTGGCTGTGGTAAGTGGAGGCGAATAGGCTGCAAACGGAGTCGGTGCACAGCGCGAAAAATGTCACTTTCTAGGCTGGTGCTGCAGCTTTCATCCGTTCTCTCATGTCTCGTTTGAAGATCAGAATTGTCCATTTTATTCATTGAATGTAAAAGTCGCTGCAAGTGTTCCAAGTGGCTCTATATCTGTTGAATAACCGGGCGGCATCATTTTTGCTGTGAGTGTTTGTCATGCTCCTCTGGAATTGATGCAGCCACCTCTTCCATTGTCTGCTTCATGTCGGAAATATCAATATTATCGAGCAAAATCGATACGTCTCCACCGATGATTTGTGTCATGCCACAGAAAAGTGACCTTCATCCTCTATAACTAAAACTATAAGCCCTAAAAGCTGGGTACTTTTAAAAGTGGAGCGGTCATCTTCCTTGGAGAGTCTCTACCTCGACATTCATGAAATGCAATCAACATTTTTAAAAAGAGGCTTGGCGGAGAAGAAGTAAAAGGAGAAGTGAAAAGCTGATGCTGAAGAAAACACTATGCAGACAAGGGTCACTATTCAGGGTACACCCCGTACATGCAGTGAGGGTCAAAGGCGTTCAAAGCACGTCTCGAGGTTTGCGCATTTTCAGCATTGAGTGCTCTACTGCATACACACTTTTAGTATAGGCTATAGTGCTATTACTCTAATAGTTACTTATTAGCTGTTTCAATAAAGAGAAATTATGTTAGCACAGAAAATTACTAAGTAGTTATTGCCATAGTAATAACGATTACCACAAAAAAGACTTAAAAATGACTTTTTAAGGTTTATTAACATTCAGAATGTTGAAACCCCAGTCATACAGTCCTCAGCAAATGTAAAGTTGAGGCATGAAGGTAACTTTCCATCAGAAGGGAAGATCCATTGATTTTCGGCTTAATTTTTTTAATTTTTCATCAATTCACGCTGGCTTTAGGCATTCTTGGTAATTTGAACTTTTTGTCATATCCCTATTCATACGATCGTTTGAATGTGTTAGTAAACTCTGTAAGCTCACACTTTAATCTACTTGTATCCCCGAGCATGCGACTACCTCGCAACCCCATTATAAGACCACAGAACCAATTCCACGCAGAAAATCAAACATTTTATGGGCACAAAGCCCTACAAATCAAAAAGTAGAAGTAGAATCGGGTGGATTGAAGTGCTAAAACCTTGAGGCCGAGTTGAGGTTGAGCTGAGCCCAGGCAGTTTTTTATCTTTTTGCCTTTTTTCCATCCTCCAGTCACGAGCCACTTGACGGTGCAAAACCCGGCTTGCTCAAGATCTTTTCCAAGTCAAGTCAAAAGCTCCTCCCTCCTCAACTGTTCAGTGCACATTGCCTCAAGTCACCCCACTCAAGCACGTTATCAGGTCACCCCAATCAGTGTCTTTCCAATCACCTCATTTGGCAAAATAAAGAAGTTCTCCTTCATCTTCCGACCAACGAACACCGGCCACTTCATAAGTGATGATTATGGCTCAACAGAGAGCATTTTTGAGGATCCAGAAGCAATTTTTCCGCTCCTAATTCTCCTCCGTTTTGGAGAAAAAACAATGCCCAGCATCAGCTGCCCCTCTTTTTGCTCGTGAGTATTAGTGCAATTTCGCACAGCTGTAATTCTAGGACCCACCTAGAGGCATGAAAGTCGATGGGAAACTGCGAGACCATTGGTGAATATCACATTTGCCTCGGAAAACAGGCAGAAGCTTTTTCTTCCATGGTTCTATCATTTCACCTCCACTGCCTCACTCCATCCCTTTCAAGTAGTCTTCTGCAACGTACGCACCACAGAAGTGTATATCTTAGATGCAATACTGTGCGTACAAAAAAGGGGATCTGAGAAGCAAGTACAAACACCACACAGACAGTTTTTATGGTTGACGATCAGATTCCGACAAACTCAGGGGGGATTTTTTGCCAATCTTCGATAGAAATCTGCTCAAGTTCCGTTAAATTTTTTTGCTATCCCAGCATGGCCTTCTTTTTTCAATGTGGCCCAGAGGCCTTATATTGTCCGAGGGCGGGAACTTCGGACAGGACAGGTCACCTCGGTCGGTGGTCAGAAAATCCCGTCCACATGGCTTATAAATACACCGAGTTAAAAAGGCTGTGGAATAAAGTATTGGTGTTATGAATGCTTTTGAGACAGCTAAAAATGTGTATACAGCTGAGCAGCTCATGCTGACAATGCGCAATCTTGGAGGTGGTATAAATGCCTGTCTGTCCGGATGCCGATAAAAGATCAAGCAAGACACCGTCGAGTGCAGCACACTTGTATTGAGCACGTACAAAAACAGTCCGTCGAAGGTGGTGGCAGCACCTGTGTTGCCACTGTTAGCACGATTGTGCAATGCAGTAGCAAAGATAGCAAACTGTGTGAGCTCTTCCATGTGAGAAAACTGTCAGACGTTAGGGAGAATGAGATGACAGAGGAAGAAAAGGAAACGTGGGTGAAGGGTGCGAACTGAGACAGAGGCTGCGGCGCGTCGTAGCAGTTGCGAGATTAATAGCTGATATCAACAGATCATGCATTTAGATTACCTCATTACACTATGCCGAGAAAGAGATAGACCGCAAGGAACAGAGACGCTACCAAAGGGGATGCGATCGCGAAAGGAGAATCCTTCTTCTGCTCTTCGGGCACTTGTGCATGCAAAAAAAACAAGTGTTTATGCTCAGCGTTGATGAAACTCACCTTTAGAGCAATGATTGAGAGCCCCAGCTACAGCAGTACATGGTATGTGGTCTCGTGCAACGTCTGCTATGCTATGTACTGCGCATGCAGGGAAAGGAGGTACTTCCGTACAGCCAGCGCAGTGGTCGAGTTCTCATAGAGGACGTCTGTCGCTCTCCCCTGGCACACGTCCACCCTGGGCTTATTTACTTCGTCGCGTGATGCACGCAAGTTGCCCCATGAGCACTTGTGGTCGCCGAGCTACACCAGTGCACGTCGCAAAGGTGATCCATTACGGGAATGTGGGTGTCGGATGACAGGTCAATCAGCCAAGAGAAAGGACCTACTTCCGCAAAGAAGAAGACACTCACTTTCATAACGAGAACCAATGAGACGTGTCGTACTTGCAGCATGCACACGTACTCATGCAGAAGACGAGACGCACATTTTCGCCACTGTGCACCGACTGCAAGAGGTACAAGTGCGTACGTGCAAGGACCAGCTGGACGTGACGCACAACAAGAGCCAGCGACTCGGACGTATCCAAACTTAACCGTTGTCGTCGCGTTCAACATGTGCAATATTTTCCCCCCTCGCCCGTTGCTTTCAAACAGTCAGAGAAAAAAGAAAAGAGAGAGGGGGGAAGCTGGAGGAGCCTGAAGACTGCAGATAAGGTGAAACTGCCTCTATTCATTTTCTCTGAGAGACTCCACTTGGTGTTGGCTCTCCCTCCAGGGAGAAGGAACATATCGGAGGGAGTCGAAGCATCTCGACCGGACAGAGGAGCTGCCACACAGTACTCGAGGACTGGTGTGACGTGTACACACGCATCAGGACTTTTGTCTGGCCAAACGTTCTGGCACTGACGACGCTGCAGTCTGAGGACGGACGACGCTGGCCAAGTACAGACTGCATAATCCTGCTCTGGCCCGAGTCAAGCTCTGGCAGTACTTCTCTTTTCAGGTCGCTACAACAGTGCACATAGGTACGTATGATTGCAGTATAGCTGCAGTATAGTAGTGTGTAGTACCAGGGAATGGCAAAGGGGAGATAAGCCAACGACAGCGAGGGGGAGGGGGAAAGCGGAGGAGATTTCTCCAAAGGGGAGCTGCAGCAGAGAAAGCTATACAGGATAGAAAGGAAAATTCAATAGTGGTGGGAGAAAAAGCTCCCCCGGAGAATGGAAAAAGCCATTTCAAAAGGCGATTTGACACACACTACTGTAACTCCTTCACTTTTGAAAATGTCATTTCATGGCTCGTTGTTTCGTTTTACTGCGCGTCGATATGTACTCTTACACTGTGGAATGGTGAGTCAGAATTATTATCGTAGCTCCAAAGAGTCGACCAGATCTCGGAAAAGTCCCGTATAGGACGTAATGTGGATGACCTCAGTCGAGGAAAGTGTATCTTCAAAGAACTTTGGACCCATATTTGTCAAGTGCAACTGACGAAGTGCCAGGAAAGTGAGTGACAAGAATGATGTGAAGCTTACTTGTTCTGTACAGTGCAACAATGCTTTCGTACGGTCCACAATGGTTAAATAATCCGGAAAAATGATTGCAGATGCGTGTTGTGTGGACAACCGCTCTTCCTGCCTCCCGCTGTGATAGCGAGGAGCCATAACAACGACTGGCTCGTTGACAGACTGGCTCCTGGAGGTCTCCTCCACGGCCGTGAGCATTAGCGGTCACATAATGAACAAGCATTTTTTTGTAAAGGTAAAGTTGCACGATGGCGCACACTGTACATGCGCAGTCAGCAAATTGTACCGCAAGGTGTTGCACGCAGTAATCGTACTGCTTAAAGTTTGTTTTTGTGTTTGGGTCACGTGCTTCCCACCTTCAATAACTGCCATCTGCATGTCAAGCACCTGTCAAGTACGTATGAATTTTTGTGTCGATTCCGATCGCTGTAATACTATTTTTTTGAGGCTCTAGGGAAATCAATGGTTCGTCATGCAAAGTCTCCCCCCTCGGGAGGTCGCCGATATGAGCGATCTGTTGATTGCTGCGGCTTCTTCCGTAATAACAGTAGGAGTAATAAACGAGCCCTCATTTTTTGGATCATGCGTGAGCAGAGGGGAGTTGGCCGTTAATGCTGAATTCTCCTGGTGTCGCTTTGGGGACACGACGATCAGCATGTCCTGTCCTCCGTTGCTCATATGCACATGTACGTATGCAGCAAGCACGTACGTACGTATGCAGTAGCTGACTGCTGCAGCCATACATACGTAGCACGTGCGCAAACAGTGTAAAAATGCAGGCGGTTCAATCTGTTTGACTGGCTAATGTTAATGGGCCCGTTGACTAATTCACGAGGCTTTCTGTACTACATATATCTTTTTAATGATCTGCTCCGTTCCGTCTCTCCGACTGGGCAGTTAATCACTTAATCAGTAGAGCCAACATTATTAGTATAATGTTTAGATCGCATGCTGTTCCGAGGCCTTCTAAATTGTTCATAGTCTCCGCTTGACATTAACCGCCATCACCAAATGTCGAATAAAACTAAACGTTTGACGACATTCGGGGGGGGGGGACGGGGGGCATTCCGCCGTTGGCTGCCGTGACCATCCCGGAGGCGCCGTCGACTTCCTTCCAAGTGTCGAGCTGCACCCACGTCCTCGCCCTCTCACTCGCTCTTGAATAAAGCGTCGAAATAGGAAACCCAGTTGCTGGCATGTACGTACATACTACAAGTATGTAGTGGGTAAGAAGGCCATGTAGTTGGCAGCCAGTCAGATTGTGGTAGTTTCATGCAGGGAGATTAATGATTCGCATTACAAATTATCAGACCATGACTGGCTCCCGGCATGGCAGTAGTTGGAGAGGCCAAGACGATGAGAAGAAAGAAGAGGGAGGCGGAGAGGAGAGTGGTGTTGGGCAACACAATCATCTCGGCCTGTGGAAGAAGCTTAAGAAGGCGAGGAAAACAAAGAAAGCCAACAGAGTCCAAGTATCAGAAATGTGCTGACTTACGACGTCCCCTCTTCTGCTGCTGGATTTGGGGCTCACGCACACATCGATTGACTTCTTAATCATGGTGGACCAGGTTTGCCAAGTCCTGGCAGTCCTTGACAGTGGAGGCTTCGCACTCCAGGCAGACAGTGATCGGACAAAGTGAGCTTGTGGGCAACCGATTTACTTTTGCTGGATGCGCGATGCGTCGTTGGCAAGTCATTTCGCACTTGTCTCGCGGTCTGATGGATGGCGCCGCCTGCCTGGCTGCCCTCCTCGCATCGCAGGTGTGAGCAGCCCAGGAATTTTCTCATTATCTCACCTGTCTCCCTTTTTCATCCCTCTCTTGTCGTTTTTGTTGTCGCGACCCGAAGAAAAGTGTATGGCAGGAGTTTCCACGACGCTACTGACTAACACAACATGGAGCTTCACGCGGGGATAGTGTAACGTATGCGTGCCTCATCCACGATAAATCCATGTTTATGTGGAGGAGGGGGGGGGCACAGCTGCACTGGCAGGGGTTTATGGGCCCTTCTGACGTACGTGCCTACTACGTGCAGTGCAGGACGGAGTTGGGACGGAGTTGGGCAGCCCAAACTTTGCTGAATAAAAGTTTGTGCTTCCAAAGAGCTACGCTGATCAAGCATGCTATGTTCTCCAGTTCCAGATACTCCTGGATTGTCAATGGCAGATAAAAGTTGATGGAATGACGTGGAGCATTGGTTCGATGCCATCTTCTTTTGCCTAAGCATTACAGTATCTCACAGCTACTTACGTCAAGTGCACGTCAAGTATGGCGAGTCCTCCTTGTTCGCGGTCGAGACCAGGATGCTTCGTTGCCTCCGCGGACCACGAGGCAACGGCAGAGACCAGGAGTCCGTTCCGTACACCAACGTTGCATCACCCTGTAATCTCCTTCTCCCTTTCTCTCCTCACATATCGGTTTAATCGGTCTCCGATCGCCACCGCCGCCGCTGTTCTTGACAGCGCTTTTCATGTCTTTCTTCCGTATTCCCTCTCTCCCACGTTGTGTCCGGGAAAATTTCTCGCTCCACTCCTCCCCGCAAATGACGCCGCACGTGTCTCCGGGGAAACCTGACCCTCAAAGCAATCTGTGTCCCCCCCACCCTTCCAAAGCAGAAAAAAGGTGTCGATTTCATCTTGGCCAACCCCCCAGGGGTCTTCTTCTAACCTTCTTTTTGTCCAACGTCCGCGTCAACTGTGGCACTCGTGGATGCTTAAAGGATACACACATACAGAATCTCTCGTACTCAACGTCATAGTTGTGAGATGATGAACATTTTTCCCTCGTCTGGCCAACTTTTCCTGTGCGTGAGAGTCAAACGTCTTGAGATAAGGAGAAAACGATGAGATAGAGCGAGGCTCCACCTCCTTCTCCCCTCCTCTGCCGCCGCCGCCGCCACCGCCGCCGCCGTCGTCCTAGTCGCCGTCCCCCTCGCCCTCGCCGTCGCCTCTTGCTCTTGCGTAAGAAGTACGAGGAGAAGCAAGTGCTGCCCTCTGCTCAGGCCATTCAATCATCTACCAGGGAGTGGGAGAAGGAGCAAAGGAGAGAGCAACAGAAGTATGGTATGAAAGCAGTGTCGTCGTCGTCGTCGTCGTCGTCGCCGCCGTCGTCGTCGCCGTCGCCAAGAGAGAGAGGCTTCTTCGCATACTAAG
>JAAUXU010164848.1_pt1 | contig 19121 bp, 14 predicted proteins | sample 7278151 | NCBI WGS metagenome assembly JAAUXU01 (sample SAMN14350113, study PRJNA611818) | marine sediment metagenome | isolation source: surface marine sediment (1.8m) | place: French Polynesia: Moorea | collected 2018-08 | reverse complement strand
CAAAGATCGAGTTTTCGACTGTCGTCGATGCCAATTGTTGTACAGGTCGGATTATCACCTTCTCGCGCTTTTTTCGATCCTCACAGCACCTTTGGTCTGGTCCATAGGGTTTTGCTCAGTAGCGCATGGTGCGCAGGGACCCGACGAGTGAAACCCGGTGGAAGTGAAGGGCCTGGGGGCCTGGACTGTCCCATGAAAATTTCAGTCCATTTCATCAACTTTTGCTCTCTGAAAAAGCCAAATTGCAGTCCTGTTTGGCATGTCCCCCCTCCCCTCTAGTTGTCTTCCTTTTGAGTAGTCTAGCGCCAAAATGGGCAGCCTTGACACTGACCCCGTGTACTGAACATTGTGTCCCAGTATCACATCTACACGTTCCACATCAAAAAATTCCACCTCAACATGTTTCAGTACAGGTGCCGTCATGCTCGACGCAATTACTTACGGCCAGGACTGTAACGTTACTTGTTGTCGTTCACTTTGGGCGATTTTCCACGTACATCCCGTACTAACACCTACGCGCTACCCTCTTCAGGGTGAGAAGATAGGCAAAACGCAGGCACGGACGTACTTACGAAGCTTTATTTAAAAGATTTCTTCGGTTACTTGATATTGTTTAATCGCAACCCCCTCTAGAAGAGCAGTCCCTCCCAGGTAGGAGCGCCTGTAGACGCACGTCGTGTGTCCTCCGAGCTGGACAATCCAGGTTGCCACCTATTCCACAGTCCTGCATTCTGAGCAGGTATCAGGGTAAAACAATTACCACAGACACGAACTTGATCTGAGGTCCTTGATATGCCTCAATGGACGAAAAAATTCCCCCCTATCGGAGACTACATTGTTGTCAAGATAGCCCCTCTCAAACAGTGAAATGAACCAACGGAATATTCACCTCTGAGCAGCCCTCAGCTACTGTTCAGTTCTGTGTAACAATTTCTCATCCCTTTGTTTTATATCCAGGCACAGTTCACAAAGTGGGAGATGAGTTCATAAGGAGCCAACTTAGAGGATCAATACGGTCTCGGCCAGAGCCTCCACCAAATGTAATAGGCCTCAGCAATGGTTCTCAAGGTCCAGCGTCATCATCGCCGTCACTATCATCATCCATTCCCCGGAGGGTCAGTGAGGTGGTGGAGACGAATTCAAAGACTTCTGCCAATCCACAAGAACTACTGAACCTCCTTGCTGAAGCCGTGCTACAGCAGGCGCAACCTCAGGGGAATTCCCCATTGCAGCAGCCAATCTTTCAGATTCAGGTTGGTAAACTTAACATAACGTCCAACTTCACCTGAGCCAGCCTAAGAAAAACATTCCTTTTCTTTAATGATCATGTTTTTTCATTCTAGCTGGTGGCACCCAACCCCATCAAGTGGGAAGACTTCATTCCCAAAGTCTCCCAACCGTCAACTTCCCAATACAACAGAGAAGTGCAAAAACCCTTCCTCAGTTTCAACGAGTGGGTCAGGGGCCTCTGTAAGTACCAGTGCCCGTTGTGCAAGAGGACCAATTTCCTGCATGCTAAGGCCTTCTGGGTGCACATCCAGCACAAGCACAAGATGACCGAGAGAAAGTTCCTGGAGAGCTTCGGCAAGACTGATTTTGTCCAGCATCGTGCTGAGATTGTGTGCATGCTGTGCAAACAGGGCGTGTTGCATGACTACATCATACTGCAGAGGCACTTCAGCGAGCACCACGACAACATCAGCCTGAAGGAGTACTATCTTTCTTACATAGCTGCTGAGGAAGATGGCCCGACTTTGCACTCAGAGGATCACAATAAAGAGGATCGTGATGAGTGGGATCAAGATAAAGAGGATCGCGATGAGTGGGAGCAAGATAAAGAGGATCATGATAAAGAGGTTCATGACATAGAGGATTTTGATGAAGGGGATCATGACGTAGAGGGTCTGCATATACAGCATCAAGTTGAGAATGACAAGGAAGCAGGACAAGGAGAAGACAAAGTGTGTGGTAATGACAGCAGTGAAGACTCTACTGAGGACTTTGCTATTTCATCCCCCAAGGCAAAGGCACCAAGACAGAGTCCACGTGACCAAACTGAGACACATGATGATGACAGCAGTGAAGACATCGTTGAAGACTGCACATTTTCGCCTCCTAAGGCTAAGACAGCGAGAAAGTATCCTAGCGATGAAACTGCACTGATGTTGTCCTTCTCCAACCTGGACCTGATGACTGAAGAACAAATTGACTGTGAAATCTGTGGTTGCAGCCTGCCTCAGGACAAGGCCTTGATCCACCAACACATGGACTCCATCCACAGGATCAACATCTTGCAATATTATGCCATGTTTTTCGACAAGAGAAAAACTGGCAACGACGCGTGTCTCCACGTCTGTCACTTTTGTTACAACTACGACTCTCTCGGCTACAATGCCTTTGGCAACCATCTACGGGAGTATCACGGCATGCAGGTCAGGGACCACACAAAGTTGTTCGGCAGGGTCGACGTGTTGTCCATCATCCCTTGCCATGTCTGCAAACAGGACATCAGGCATACTGAGAGCTACTTGAGCGCACATGAAAAGAAACATGGCCTGGGACGGATTGCCATTGTGTCTGCCTTCAAGGCTCAGCTGATGGCTGCAAAGAATGACAAAGACTTAGCCAATGCCACTACTGCAGCAGAAGACAGGACGATGGACCTCAGTGAAGAGGAGTTGGACACCAGTGAGGAAGAACTGGAGTCCTCTGAAGAGGAGTCGCGACAAACATCTAAGAAGACGTCCGAAGAAATCACCATTACTGAAGAGGAAGAGGCAAACAACAGTAGTGACAAAGAGTCAAATGCCGAGGACAAACGAGACATGACTACGAGGATGATCAAATACCCGCCCCTCAAAGAGATACTGCATGATGCAGATCTGCAGTGCAGAATTTGCCAAGAAAATCTTCCGAAGGACACGCTTGCCATCCACAAACATGTGATCAGTTCTCACGGCATCAACATCCTCCAATATTTCACTCTGTTCTTCGCTCAAGGCAAAAGATGCTTCGATGCCTGTCTTTACTCCTGCTTCTTTTGCAAGAACTTCAGCAGCTTGGGGTACGCCGACTACCGCAATCACATGAACTGGAAACACGGCAAGACCACCAGCTACCACACGAGGAAGTTCGGCATGCACAACAACGTTGTCAAATCCACCATCACATGTCCCATCTGCGAGAAAGAAATCGCTCACGCCAGCGAAACTGTGGCCAGGCACGCACGAAATCTTCATGGCAAAGAGAGTGCTGACGGTGTCTTTGAGGCCTTCAAGCGGAAGCTCATCCTGGAGGCGTCATCATCATCAGCTTCTTCCCGTCCTTCTCCAAGCTTGCATGAGTGCCAGTTTTGCAAGGAGACTTTCGAGAATCCAAACCTTTTCAAGAAGCACTTGGATCTTCACATCAGTGAGAATCTCCAGGATGCGCTAAGACAGGGTAAGACAGCTTCAAGTCCTGCCAGCTACAAGTGCCCCCTCTGTAAGAAGAGCCAGGAGTTTCGAGAGATGGACCTTCTGAAAAGCCATCTGTTGCGTGTCCACCATCGGAGGTTGACAGAGGATCGCTCTAAGTCGGCTATACATGCCAGCTCGGAGAAGGAGTTGGAGAAGTGGTTGGCTTCCACTTGTGAGTACATGTGCTGCTACTGCGACGACAAGACAGTCATCATGAGCGCGGAGAAGGTGGTTGAGCACTTGGTAAACGAGCACCAAGACGTGGTTCCTGCGGACGACATCGACTTCCACGTGGCCAAGTGCGTGGTGGGCAGGCCTATCACCTGCAAGTTCTGCAATGAAGAGCTCTACAACACTAAGGAGAACATGAAAGCTCACGCACGGAGCTGCACGAAATTGCGATCACGGCAGCAGAACAGCTCTTGAGCTGATACTCAGTACCAATGTCACAAATGACTTTCATATTAAGAGCAACAATGATGCGTGTGTATCTTTCAAGTAAACATGTGTAAAGCAAATGTCTATCTTAGGCCTACAGGGCCTATTCGGTCACTAGGCTATGAAAACTGTCACAGTGTTTATGAAGCTTTATCAGGGCAATCTTGCAATCCCCAAATATATATAAAAGGACAGGGCCGTATGTACGTCTGTCTGTCTCTGCACGGCTGGTTTCTGCGGCAGATTTGATTTTCGCGGCAGATTTTCGTCATTTTCGCAGTGGATTTTGATCTCGGCGGCGGATTTTCGCCATTGGCACATGTGAGTGTGTCCGCGACTGGTTTCTGCGGCGTATATTGATCTTAGCGGCTGATATGTAAGTGTTTGTGTGTGTGTCTGTCCGCGGCTGGTCTTGGCGGCTGATTTTCGTCATTTTCGTGGCGGATTTGGATCTTGGTGGCTGATATGTTCGTGTGTCTGTGTCTGTCCGCGGCTGGTGATCTTTGCGGCTGATTTTTGTCAGAGACAGACACACAGATTGCATGTCTAATTCCTTCTGCCCAATAAAGTGGGTAGCGCGAAAGCGCTAGTCTCTGTATATAGACTAACCTTTAGAAATCTTAATGAAACCTTTCATAATGGCTCAATTTTTAATATGAGCTTCCCGGCTAGTAGGTTTCGATGTGCTCTAAGGAGGGATTCCATTCAAGGGGGATCTGTTGAAGAAAATATGGTATTTGCATCCACATGTCTTGTCATAGGAACTCTTTCCTCGTGAGAGAGGGTATGTTTCACGAAAATCCTCGGTGTGTGCAAATCACTAAGTCCGCCTTAATTCAAACTGGTCCCCTGAAGCACAATTTTTTTGGTACAGCTCGGGAAAGAGCAAGGAAATGTGCCAATCTCAGAGTGATTGGCGGAGGCCCCACACCAAAACGGCCCCATTAACAGGCGCCGAGGTCGCGAGGTCGGGACGTCATGGCAGAAACTGTAATACAGTTGCCGCCGCTTATACCGACATCATCGGGACTGGGCAAAATCGTCGGTATGTCCGAATTGTCGGTATATCCGGCAGGTGCTTGTTTTGTAGAAAATGTTCTGTCCTCGGACATTTTGTCGGTATATCCGATGTCGGTATAAGCGGCGGCAACTGTAATCAGAACACTTGAACAAGTGTATTTGGCGCTGTGCATGACATTTACAGCGGCTTCCGGACGATAGTAGTACAATACTACATAGACTTGGACTAGTGCTTGGTCAATCCAGGTCGTCGAGGTTTCTCCGGTGGCCGCGGCTGATCCAGGGATGGATGGGCGCTCGGGGGCCACTGACCGGATTTCGGAGGATCTTGCGATGAGGGTGCCAGCGCTGGCGGGCGGTGTCCAAGTACTCGTCGGGGTCGCACACTGTAGTGTTCACATGCCTGAAAATGAAATTAACGTACATGTATAACTTACACAGGGACAACGTTGCAGTTTCTTTGTTCTGTCTCTATCGCCTGTGATAAAAAATCCTCATCCTGTTCCTGGCAGGCAGGCTGAGCCTCCGGCGCACTCTGGAGTTGAGCGTCGGGCCCCGGGAGAAGAGAAAAATCCCTCGGTGGTTCCAACCTGTGAGAAAAAGGCCTTCTTTATGAATAACACACTTGATAATTCCAAGACGAAAGGAGTTTTGGAGACCTTCTTGTTGTTTGTTCCCTATCAGTTACCCTGGGTGCAGAAAATGGAAACTGACCCCTATTAGTTATCTGTATACCCTTGTACGTTACTAGGTAGAATAACTGTTTATACGAGGAGATCACTGAATTCAACGTTCAATGACTGGAACGACGAAAGCAGCGGTGAAAGAGAAGTAAAGCTAGATTGATTCAATTAATGCCGACTTGTGTCTCCCAAAGTAATATTGCACCTTCCCAGCTGGGGGTAGCTTGTCTTGAAATCTCCTGTACCTGGCCAAACTGTGTAGTCGATGCAGAAGAAGATGAGCAAATGGTTGTCAGGGTGCACCTCCATCACCTTCATGGTCCAGAGACTGACTGTTCAATGACACAAGTTATTAAGGCACAATAAAGCGCAAGCAAGCGAATGTGCAGCCTTTCAAAGCAGTAGAAATAATAACACGTTCCTTCTGTGCAATGACTTGAAGCAACAAAGATACGACGGAAACTCAATCCTCTTTGCCTACAATGTGAATCAAGTAGGTGTCAGATGGGAACAGCATAGTAGCGTAACGTAGTTGACAGCCAATGTTGTGCACTTGGTTTCAATTCACCCTGGATCTTACATATGTTCTCCTCATGGAAGAAGACCCCGGTCTTCTCCGGGTGTTGCACCCACTCGACCACGTCTTTGAAGACCAAAGGCCACTCAAAAGAAACCTGATCAAATAAGTCCATATTACAAAGTGGACAAAGGAGATTAGAAATTCACTGTAAAGGTGGAACAACTTTGACAAGCTGCCAATCTCCTCGGGCCAACCTTTCCAATAAGGCCAGGAGGAGAAAAGAGCACACTTCCCCAGTTCGAACCTGCGAAATGTTCATCCTAGTCTTTTCGATGCCTGGGGCAATGACGACCCGGGCCTCCGGGCACAGGTAGGGTGTGTGCGGAGGAAAGGGCTTTCCATCAAAGGACGTCAGGTACTCGATCAAGGTCCAGTCGCCCTCAATCTGCAAGGCAGAGTTCTACCTGCACTGTGACACCACGAGCCGTACAAGGGGAAAACCACCTCGGACAGGTTGACGTCCGCCGTGGGCACCTCTTGGCACCTGGAGTGCGGGAAGGTCCTGTACCCATGAGGCCCATACAAGACGTAGGGACTGGGCGAAGAAGCAGATCTACGTAAATTCATAATGAGACAAAAAGGGTCGCATCTGGCCGGTAAGGACCACGCGCTGATGCACTGCAAAATTGATCTGAGCATCACTTCAGAACTAGTGAAATTAATCCTTATGAGTGTATGCTGATCATTGTATCCACCCACTCCAAACGCGACAAACACGTATGCGTTAGTTCTTCAGAAAGTGATCCTCAGTGGGAGTGATCCAGACATCAGTTCAAGGATAATAGCAACTGTCTAGCAGTTAACAATGATCGGATATTGCACAGGGTACCCTAAAACGCTTTTTTAGAAAGAAGAACACAAAAACGCTCGGAAAGTACTGCAGTTTTCGGATCACAAGGGGCACCGGATAATGAAGCGCACCGAAGCAAAGCATGAAGCAAAATAAAACTTTCTTGGACTCCGTCAAAACAACTCTCAATGTTGTTCAGTTGAAACGCACAATGTTTTAGTTCTTATTTTCGTACGTAAGGTGTACTGGCCATTTTTGAGAAGATCAGAGGATTTTAGGTGCGCCTTATAGTCCGAAAAATACGGTACACGCATAAAGCATTAAATTTTCTTAAGTAACTTATTGCAGCGGGTCGCAGAGTTGCACTATTAGGCGAAATGCACTGGCATATTTATAGTCGTGCCCCCAATGTACGAATACGTTAGCTGAGAGTCTCAAGTCCTGGTCTCTTGATTTACCTGGTCTGTCCGCCAGACTGATCAAGCTGCTGGCCTGTGCTGATCCTTGCATAAGCCTCAGATAAAGAGAACAACAGAATTGTCTTAAGCAGAATGTTTGACATGGCTTTTAACGCCGTGACGCTTGGGCTAGAAATGTATAAGGTTTTGGGACCTTGAGTTACGTACACACAAACCGCAAAAAAGCAGCAATTCCAGTTCTTTTCACTATATCAAAGTGCGAAATGATTTTTGCCCACAAGATGTTATCCTATGGAACAGAGATCACTTTTTTAATGTGTGCAATTTTATGGGTGAAATCGTCTTAGTTCATCAGCAAGGCAAAAAAATAAAAAATATGTCACAATATAAAAAATATGTCGCCATATACAAAAGCCGTCACAAATAAAAAAGATAATTTGATAGCTTGTAGTGAGATTGCCTCTTCAAGTATTCTCCTGTAAGGCCAGCGAGTCGATGAGCGTACTGAAAAATAAAAAAGGGGACATCATTTCACATGGAAAATAGAATTGTACAGCATGAGTCACAGAAATTGTCTGATGGCTTAAGTATGACAGAGGCTCGGGAGGACAATTGGGAGGGCCCACAGGAGGGTGCAGTCTTTCCTTCGTTCTGTGCGAAATCTAAGAAAGCCTACAAAGGAATCACCCCTGAGGATTACTCACAATTAAAGTTGAAAAGATGTACCACAGCGCGCAGTAAGTACGACCTCCCACTACCTGCAAGCCTCATACGTGAATAAGAGCTGGAGCTCAGTACAGAATCTGGATATTGTGGCAACTGCAGCATGCAGTCAAACTTCGATGTGGTGAATGAAACTTGAAATGATTCGTCTACACTGAAGTTCTTCACAGCATCGAAGGTAGACAATGTATATTGGATCTAGTTAAAGTTATGGAGAGAAGAAGAACATAGAGATGATCATGGAGACTGGTGTGACGGGCCTCCTCAGATTTTTATCGGGCCTCACTCGCGTCTCTAAATTTTGAAACTTTTAATATACAGAGTAATCCTGGTCTCCAATGACAGGAAGTGAGAGTCGTGCATAATCAGCGCACACAGGCCTTGCATTTGGATGAAGCAGAAGGTACAGTCTGGGGGGTTCTGACTGAGATAGAACTCTGCAAAACCCATGGAGAACCCAGGGAACCTCCCCCGCCCACCACCAAGCAAGTGAGCTTGGCCAGGGACATGATGATGACGTTATATAAGCGTGGATTATGTACAAGGGGGACTCACAAGGCAGGGGGCCGGAACCCTGACGGGTGCAGTGGTGTTGTAGTACAGGTAGCAGAGCCTGTACGTCAGCTGCTGGATCCTGTCCAGCCCCATGCCGATGGCGTCCGTCACCACGCAGTAATGAGTTGGAGTGACAGTGCCCTATACAGAAATGACAGTCTAGAAAAAGTGTAGTGCTTTCGTGCGTAAAAAAATGTTATACGTGGTTGATTTGGTCTCGTGGAGCAGTCAATTTACCTGTGTCACTTTTTGCGAGACCATGTAGAAGTTAGGGAAACCCTTCTTCACGATGGTGTGGTCCACCACGGTTCCGGGGGGTGGATTGACCACCTCTGCCGGCTGGGGAAGAGGAAACAAGCGGATAACGTATATTTTGCACTTGCATATTTGCTATCTTACGGTTAGTTCCAGAAATCTCGTGTTGATCCTCTTGGACACGACGATCACAGAAACTGGGGGAACGCTAGGAGGGACGTGGGCGCCCTCTGCGATCTTGCAGATCGACCGCTCAAGGGTCGTCTTGAGCTGCAGGATCTCATGGTGCAGAACGTACTGGAGATTCCCGTCTCCCACACCGTCCCTGTAGACGATGACCTTGGACGGGAACTTGCGGTTCACCTACAAGTGTATTTTTTAATCTATGAAATCTTACTTGTTCCCTGTTTCGTAATGAACATAATGTCAATGCCGTGTGTATCTCAACCATGATAGTAAATGACATCATACAATAGCCACAAGATTTTAACGTTACCTCGAAATACTGTTGCAATGCCATTCTCAGTAGCTTCTGAATGCTATCCAGCAACTCTATCCCAGGCTTCTGCTCTTCAGCGAACGACGACCACCGGGTGAGCAAGCGGTTCAAAGAGGCAACAAATCCACACCTTTCGTGAAGAGAAAGTCACATTGGACAGCACACAGCATTCCATTTTTATACGACACACTGTGAAGTTCTTACCAGCTGCTTTCCCCGTCCGGACTGTGGTAGACGTCAATGCCAACCACCATAGCGTTATCCTACCAGGAAAGAAGAACATTCCAGAACCGACATTTACACCAAAGTTTTACCAGTAAGATTAACACACCAAAATCAACTTCTTTGTCAGCACTTCTGATTTCGATTTCATTCGACAGTTAAGTCAGGGTTGATGAACTCACATACGGATTCCAGCACCCCCACAGTTCCCCGCCCAACTTTGCGTTGACCTGGAGTCCAATCTTCTGAATGATGGACTTCTTCTTCGCTAGGCCGCACTTAAGGGTGTTGGCAACAAGCACCTGGCAAGGGATGCCGTGCTCCACGTAGCACTTCTTCTTCACAGCAGCGTACCTGCAAACACGACGTTGACCAACCATAGCCAATGCTCCCTATGTTGACATTTTTCTGACCAAGCAAAGTACAGGAATGTCACGCTTTTTTCGGAACAGAGGGAGGATCTCTTTTAAGTTTCCTATTGTTGGCTGCGGAGGGGAGCACACAGGGACAGGGTCCTATTACCCACGTACTTCTCCATCTACATCAAAGGGCTGATGACTCACTTATCGCTTCTCTTGCTCGACTGGATGACGAAGATAAGTTCTGCGCCGTCCTTGGCGGCGCGGTCGATGTTCGCCAAGGCGGCTGGGAATTTCCCGCCTTCTGAGAACGCCATACGCGGTTCATGGACCAGCATGCCAAAGCCCTCTGACTGAGCGATGAATTCCTTGTAAACGAAAACAAATGATCTTTAGCTAAAACATAATCGACGCAAATCATAACCTTGATCACCTTGACAAAGTCCTGGGCGAGATGCTTAAGCTTAGCTTCGCAGATTACGACCCATTTTTCAAGAGGGCACCCGGAGATCACCTTGGACCTTTGGATGACGTTGGTGAAGTCGTCATGGACGTGCTCCCTGCAAAAAGTAATGCCTTGTAGGCTTGGGGCTTAAGGACTCACAAAGTGCAGAACTGTTACCTCTGGTTATTTCCCAGGTGAAGAGAAACAGGGTTGAGGACTCTGCCGTCCAATCTGAGTGCAGCATCTTCCAGTTCGAGGCCATAGGCTGCCAGGAGCCGGACGCAATCGTCATTCTCTGTTGAAAAAATAATCGGACAGGGTGAATCTGAAGTATGCAGTTTATAGAATTTGCAACCAGTGAGCTCAAGACTTTACAGTAAGGCCATAAAGGATCAGCCTAGCGGGAGGGTGATAAGGAGCTAGAGAGAGAGAGAGAGGGATCAGGGGATGTTGCATCGAGTGGGTCTGATCTGAAGCCCTAGTGGTCAGACCAAGAGTCGGCCAGGCTTCACACCATCCTCACCTTTGACAGCAGCAACGAACTTCTGAATCGAGAGGCTCCTCGAGGCCGGGGTCGTCCTCATGGAGTTGCTCAACTCTCGCATGAACTGCAAAATAAGGCCATGGCACTTTGCAAAAAAGTCTTGTAAATATCTTTGCAATCTTTCACACCGTGAAGTTGCTTTTGAAGGACTCCATGATGCCAGTCAGGTTGCACAACTCTGGCACTAAGTGTATGATGGTGTTGAAATCACCTGGAGAAAGTAACGAGTTTCTTGGAATTTCAGTCACAAACTCCAGCGTTATGACGATAACTCACTTGGACGGTTGTGCTTGCTCCTGCTGACCAACAACATTGGCTGGTCAAGATCGCCAATGGTGATATCGTACTGCATCTTGTAATACTCGTAGTACGTGATCTTTTTGCCAGCAGAGTTGGTGAAGGTGTCTCGCGGGGTCGTGTCGAAGTCGATGTCGTCTATCCGGTAGAATTTGTTATTGTACCTGTTAAAGATGTATTTTTTCGTAGTTACTCGTACACATGGGAGAGAAGATCACTTCTATGCTTGTGTGGGCACGTGTCCTTGACGCTATTTTACCTGGTCAGCACGGTCATGCCGAGCAGGTCCCTCTTGATCTCCTTCAAGGGGTCCAACTTACGCGCTTTGCACTCCCTGTTTTTGTCTGCCATCAGCTGTAGGACGGTGTCACTCCTGAGGGGCAAAAAAACGTGTCGTGCAAAAGTCCCTACAGATCTGCAGCAAAAAGCACGCACCTCAGCACTTTGTGACTGACGTCGCAGATGAGGAAGAGGCCACCCTCCAGCTCCTGAATAGCAGTCACATAACCAGGCCAGACCTCAAGTCTGAAACGTTTTAAGGCAACTTTTTGTTGTCAAGAAGCTAAACTGAAATTTTAATATTCCTACTTTAGGTGTTCTATCAAGTTGGCCTTCTCAGGCATGTAGTGGTTCCTGCGAATCTGAACCAGTTTGAGCCTGTCCATAATGCGCTTGAAGAGGACGTTGTACATGTGGGCGGCTGTGGGGTCGCTCAGCTTGACCTGACGGGTTTCCGTGATCCGAAGCGTCACGTTCTTGAAGTGGGGCGGGTACTCTGTCTGCAGCACCGTCTCCTGCTCCGAGTAGTGATGTCACGTCGGTAAAGTCTAACTTTTTGTATGTTCTCCACACCTTTTCCTTCATCCTGTAGTAATAGGGCAAGCACAGGACGGCTCCGTCGAAAGTTTTGGGTACCAATCCTCCAGGCACTTCGTCGCGGTTGCGTCCCAACTGGTATCCGACCTTGGACAAGCAATAGAACCTGAAAATGGAATATGAGACATCCGTTACTCGCAGTGCTTGAACTCCGCGTTGGCTAACACTCACCTCGCCTGCTTGGAGTCCAGGGCCGGATCAAATTTTACGTGGTACTCAACAAATGGGTCCTCGGACGTCTGCTTCAACCTAACGTAGTTCATCTCGACACCAATTCTAAGGTACGGTGAAAATGGTGTCTGACACGTTATGCTTACATTTGTTCACTTGCTTTGGGAGAATGAGTCTCACTTTTTATCAATGGTGTCCTTGGCAGTAACGACGTCGGACTTGACCTTGGGTTGGGAGTTCTTTTCGGTTGTCATAGAAATCTCCGAGGGGGGCAACATCGGGGATTCGTCTGAGCTGAGCTCAGATGAGCAACCTAAGATGAGGATCAACCACCAAAAGTGGTGAGGTTAAAACCTGACCTTAAAAGCCCGTCCATAAGTCAGCTTCAGTCACTTTCATACGTGGACTAAATACTTTTTCTTTTCTAAATAGTCCTGAGTTGTAATAAACTACTAGCACTTACGTGCTACCTACCCACTCTGTTGGGTAGGAAAAATATAAAGCAAAATAGCAGACTTGACCTGCTCAACACACGCTTCGCGCTCAACTCGAAGCTGGTCTTGCCTCGACTCGAAGATGATCTCGCCCAGGTTTGGTGACGATCGGTGCGGCGGTTGGAGCACCCATAGCCTGACAGGCAGACACCCCCACACCCATAGACTACATACGGAGACTTTGCTTTATATATATAGATTATAGAATATCCGCTAAAAACCAGCCAACTGGAATCCCCTGAGGGCCTTTCCGCTCTCATGATCTCCGCCAAGTGATCCGCCAACCTTTCGTAACCCTCTGGGCAACGTCCCAAAAATCCATCGTGGTGAACGGCAATACTGTAACCACTGAAAGTGGCAAGTTCGTGGCAAATGATACCACTTTGTATCACTTCCTATCTCAGCTTTTCTCGACCACCGTCTGTCTCTTCTTGCTTCAAGCTCACTCACCGGCTGAGTCACTGCCGACCTTGGGCCTGGCGCCCAAGAGCTCCCTGACTGCGATCTCTTGGTTTTTCCGACGCATTGCAATTTTCTGGAGAGACGAAGTCAGGTTCCGTATGGTGTCCTCGTCCGGCGAGGTCGCATCCTTCTCAGCACGTCTTTCTTCTCGGGTCGCCAGGTGCTCACGTTGCCGACGTTCTAGAACAGGACAATTGAGTCAAATATTCTTTTGACGTTAGACTTAAGAAATACTATTAATTAAGACAGTTAAAAGTATCAAAATAACCTTTTATTTCCGCAAGAAACTCTTCTGGACCGCGTGTTTGACCGACATCCTCGGGTCCCGGGGCAGGGGTGCAGAACGTAGAATGGGCCGGTTTGCAGACATCAGTTTCTTCGATCTGACCGGAACAAATATTTTTTTACGTTGAAATTCTTTTAAACCCATCGCCACGTTCATACTTCCAGCCTCTTCTTGGACTCCGCCTCCTCCTGCAGTTTCTTCAGCTTGAGCAAGAGGCTCTTGCCGCGACCCAAGGGACCTGACATTTTTCAGCACCCTGTCAAGACAAATTGTATTTGAAGGAATTTCTTCTTAAGGCGCAGAAACCTTAAGCCTGCACTTAATTTCATTGTTTTGACACTCTGTCAATGAGTTCGTACACAGCTTAGGGCTTCTAGAATTAACTTGAGCATTGTAAAGAGATTGTGAGTTCTCCCTTATCCTCCTTGACAGCTTGGGTTGCAGGCCTCCCTCGTTTGCTCACCACCATCTTTTTTTTGCTTAAAAAGCCTCAGTACAAGAACCTGGGCTATGTCGACAAGGGTGCTTTTTGACTGCAATTTGAAGAACCCCTCACTTGCAGAGTTCAACGTGTAGGGAGAATTCAGTATTGCAGGATCTTGAGCAATGAGGCCAGTTTGGCCTGAGTCCAGCACTGAACGTAGTTTGACTCTTTTCCAGAACATCAAAGAGGGATTTAGAAGTTCTTGGAATGTCCAAAGGTTTGTGTCCCTCTTCCCCAGCTGTCACAGTACAGGCAGAGATCTCGAAGAACTGAATAGTTCCTTGATCTTGATAAGAAATTGCAGATCTATCAATACTTAAGGGATGCATTTTCTGACTTCGCAAGGTCAATACCAATCTCTTCAATCAGGTAGTTTTGGAGCATCGCATTCTTTACTGGGGAACTTTCTCATGCGTAATGAGTATGTTCAATTGAAGAATGTAGACATTATGTGTCGTGTCAGCGTGCATTCGTGAATGAGTGAAAGATGTGAAGATAGAAAGATCGATTTCTGAAAGCAAGCAGGAGTCATGTAAAAATGAGTGGGTTGTGTACGTGTGAATCTACAGTATATTACACCTACAAAAAATACGAATTCAAGCCCGACGATTGTCAGCAATGAATTCAGAGAATAGTATGATCCTGAGTAGTGCACTGCTCACCACATGCGTACAAAAAGACCGTAAGGTATCCATGATTTTTTTGAAATTACACCCTTGTATTCATGGCAATATGATCTTGAGCTTCATTCTATCTTACTTTCTCACTTAAATCTTCTCTCTGTTCAAAATCTGCTTTCTTTCCTCAAAACGGCACAAAAATGCCCCTTGTTCAGGAGTGTTTTGTCTTGCATTGAACCCAACTGCTTGACAAGCCAAAGCAGAGTTCAGCGTCGGAAGACAGCTACTTGGGAGCGACTTAGCAATGTATGCCTACTTTCAGCTGACAACAGCTGCTGTAGGACGACTGAACCTAACCACAGACTTAGTAGTTACACCCACATGTCCAGTGTGGCAGAGCCATCTATTGGATCCCTGATAGGCAGCTTGGAGGCAGAAGGACAGCTGAGGGGAGGGAGGAGAAGGAGGGGTGAGCAATAGGGATGCATGCAAGTAGTCCATGTTAAAGATGAGCAGTCCTCCGTTATTGACAGTGGAATATCCTAAAGTACCCGGATTTGAAAACTCAGACCCCCAACATCACTACTCAAGCTGTCATTCTGCCTCCAAGCTGCCTATCAGGGATCCAATAGATGGTTCTGCCACGCTGGACATCTGGGTGTAACTACTAAGTCTGTGACCCAACTTAACCTAACCCTTCAAGCCCCCTAGTTGGCTGGAGCTGATGTTCGCTGACGGCAACTGAAAGTGGGACCACATTGCTCACCTAAGCCGCTACTTGACCACATGTGAGATAAATGTTTGACATGCCACTGGTTGCCAACTTTTGAGGTCAGATGTAGCATGAAGGTGAATCCATTTCACAACCTGATTGTACTGCATAAATATTTTTCCTCACCGCACTTAGCTTGTCAGGTCTTGCCGGGCAAGAGAGGTGGCCTTGCCGGGAGGTGTCGGTCTCCTCCTGTTGCTCCAGCAGTCTCACACATGCACTGCTCACTCTAGTTGCCGCTGCTTTTCAGCAGTGACCGCTTTTGACAACTGATTCATTAAGGATGACCTGGCCGGGCGGTCTGTCTGGGCCGGTCCGAGTCACGGGCCAGTCTGAGACAAACGTTCAAAATTCAAGACGTTTATAGAAATGTTTCAATCCAAATTGCACATGTTGCAATGTTCACCTTCCCTTAAAATAAACGACTAAACCACAACGATCATTGGGATCACCACATACGAGTCGCACCTGGAGCAAGCGTTAAAATGAAGCAGTTGTGAGGAAAGTGCAAAGCAGACGAAAGAAGAGAAGCGTTGCCGATGTGTTCGCTCACTGTCAGCAGCATTTGAGATGCAGTCAAAAGACCTTGGCTTCAGTGCTTGAGACTGGAGAGGTCCTCTCTAATGTGGCGTTTCGCCACAGAATAGTTACTTTCCCCATGTGTATTGTGTGCAGTTAGATGCACTGCATATGTGACGTCTCCCGTTATGTGAGATCACCACAACATTCGTGTGCAACAGTTGCAGCTCTCCGCACCCTCCTCCTTGTTCGCCCTCTTTGATCAAGCACACGCAATGCGATATGGAGACCGTAGAGTAAGTAGCTTCGCAAATAGGACAGACTCCAGGATGAGCGGACGGTTCACTATCTGAGCGCCGCGCGCATTTGCCGCCTTCTAGCGGAGTACGGAGAACAGCCAAGACAAGTCATCGGAAGAAGAAAGACTATGGACAATCACTTGGACTGCGGTGCTCCCATTGCCTGCCCGAGAAAAATGGTCTAATACAACTGTTTGTCCTTCCCCGGGGTTCACCTCTCTTTTGTGCGCATGAGTGCAAAGGAGGAGTCGAAGACTTCTCCACTACATCTGGCCTGTACTTTGGTCGATGTCGATAATCACAGAGCGCCAAATCAGCTCAGACTGTTTCAAAAGAGGCAAAACAGCTTCTCTGGGCTTGCCTGAGAAATGTGATGCCGCAGTCAGCTGACACACGAGACGCTTAAACATCTCAGCGGACCCGTCAGTACATGTCAGTCAGTCAGCCAGACAAACAGAGATGAGGAGAGAGACGCTCGTGGTGTTAGCTGGCGCGGCTTGCTGCAGAGCTTGCTGTTGATGCCAAGGAGCGTTTTCTTGAGTTGATGCCTGGTTTCGTCCACATGTTGCTCCTGTCTAGAAACTGAAAAGTGTCTGATAAAAGGGAACTTAGCACGTCTGCACAGAGCAAGATCCAGGTTGGTCCTCGCTGATGGAGCGTCAGACGGGTATCTCGCATCCCCAGGTAGAGGGCGACAAAGACAGCGAAAGTCGCCAGTATGGCCAGGGGTACCAACTTTTTACACTGCCTTCAGACTTCGCATTGCACTGCTTCTGGAAATAGACAATTGCCCAAGCCACTGCCACGCCATGAAGATGTTGTTTCGCGTGAGCTACAGTTACTTGCCTGATGTGCCGCTACCATTATGACAGAAATTCTTAGTGGGATTGGCCATGCTTGGAGGATGCCATCCATGTTGTTGACACTTCTGATGGTCCTGATTCTATTGCACACCAGACAAGTAGTACAGATAGACCAGGAGCCTATGCTCTACGAGGCATTGGATCGCCTCCTCAACAGTCTAGGTCACCAAGATTAGGTCCGCCTAACGTTAAGTCTATTTTGAAATGAGACAGGTCTGCTGAGGAAGGGTTGCGTTAGCAAATGGTGCGCTCCAGCCATCACACACTGGGGTGGTGGCAAAAAGTGACTAAGTTGTACCTTCCAACTTTTGCCCTCTTTCTCCAAAAGCCCTTCCACATCACGCATTTTCATCAACATCAACAGCATTTCTTGTTGTTGTTAACATCACGCTTGAAAGAGATTGGAAGTTGGCACCCCTGTCTGCATGTGCACCGTCGCACGCGGCCGCTGGTTATCCCCTATGCCTGGATGCAAGATATACCCACCATCCAGACTTTTTCATTAAAGGCCACCACTCGTCAACTCACTGTAGGGGTCGAAGTTGAAATCGACGTTGTCATAGGCTACTTATACGACCGCACTGAATGAAAATCATTGATTTCGGAGCAGTCACATAAGCAGTCTGTGACAACATCAATTTCAAATCTGACCCCTACTCGTCAGTCATCAGACATCTTAGTCGATCATTGTTTAGGCTGGATGGAGCCTCTGCAGCAGTGAGCCAGTGCTCTGCAGCCTCCTGCTGCTTCACTGAGGATGTCGTGCTGGCTCCACTTCTTCGAGCTGGGGAGTTCGGTTTGGTTTTCTTGGGCGGACTACGAGGGCCGATAGAAGTGACAGCAGCGACACTGACTGCAACCCTCATAATCTATTATTAAAAGCCCAACTTGGTTTCTTACACTTTCTTTTCGTTGATGACGTCATAGTGACGACACTCTAAACATAAAGGTAACGATGTAACATCTTAACATAGCAGTGGTATCGTTTCAGTCCGCTGCTTGCTTACTTGCAAGGTTCGTTATAGTTCACATAGTTCATACAATGCATATTCTGTCCGCATAGTGACCAACTTCGGGACCAAGTTGGTCTCTCCATGCGGGTGACCACCAGTGGTCACTATAGCGGAGGATTACTGTAACGCCTTTTGTCGGACCAACTTTCCATAGAGTCGACTCCCGAGCTTGGGCTTGGCCGGACTTGCACGGGCCAGCTGGGCTTGGCCGGGCTAGCTGGGCTTGGCCGGGCTTGGCCGGGCTTGCCTGGGCTTGGTTGGGCTTGGCTCCGTGGGGCCGAACGCCATCCCCAGTGAGGCAGAGGCGCGAGCCGTGAGTGTCGAGGTGCACACGAGACAGAAGAACTAGTCTCGGGACGAGACGATTGCGCGTCATCTCGTCCCTTGATCCTCATACGAGGCAAGACCGGTCAAAAATTTGTCTTACTCGAAACTTATCGGAACGACCCCTTCAGCGCTGCCAGCGTTCTCGCTCCAGATCTCATGTTAAATGGGAAGAAATATGAGTTACACCTCCACACCTAGAAAACAGAATTGTTACAACTAGTTCTTTTAACGTTGCTACTGGTAGACTAATGAGTGACTACCAGATTGAGCACGACAGCTCAGTTTAAGCCTTTCTTAAAATGTGACTCTTCTCATCTGATGTCCCAAAAGCTTTTCTCGAAACCCAGACAAGTGACAGCTCGGCTCGACTCGGGATTATTCGAGACGTCTCGTCTCGGGGCACACTCCCATGTGAGGGCCATCACCATCAGCAACAGCAGCCGTAGATCACTGACGGGCCCTGCGTTCCCCAGTTGAAGAGGGACGACGTCATCCCTATTGTATCACCCAAAGAATGCCTAAAAGTATTGGGTTGCCCGCGGAAAACGTCGAGGTGACCCTCGTGGAGGGCCAGGGGACCGTGGTCCCGGCCAAGTTCGAGGGCGACAACAACGACGGTAAGAAGCTCGCTCTCGAGCACCAAGTGAT
>JAAUXU010016520.1_pt1 | contig 19121 bp, 15 predicted proteins | sample 7278151 | NCBI WGS metagenome assembly JAAUXU01 (sample SAMN14350113, study PRJNA611818) | marine sediment metagenome | isolation source: surface marine sediment (1.8m) | place: French Polynesia: Moorea | collected 2018-08 | reverse complement strand
TTTTTATTTTTTTTTTTTTTTTTTTTTTTTTTTTTTTTTTTTTTTTTTTTTTTTTTTTTTTTTTTTTTTTTTTGTTTTTTTTTTTTTTTTTTTTTGTTGGGGGGGGGGGGGGGGGGGGGGGGGGGGGCGGAAAATTGGCGTTCGACACAAGGGCACAAGTCTCAATTCTTGAAAAAAAAAGTTTTGCACTTTTGCTCTAGGATCCCTCAGTTTTCCACAATAAAAAGTTAGGTTAAAAGCTACCAGAGCTTACAGCATAAAAGTTTTATTGTGTCGTGTACTAGGACAAGTGGTCCTAGAGCACAAGTGCACATTAGTTTAGTTTTAGAGGCGCTTTCTATACAGGGGTAGATCATATCTGAAGCCCAATCAAGTCAAAAGTGATGGCTGAAAAGAGAAATGTCTGCTACACCTACTACATACATGCAGTATGTTATAAAACACCTACTTGAAAGTGACGATAGCAGGTGGTCCTCAAGAGAAAGTGGCGTTTGTAAAATCTTAATATTTTGGCCGAAGGTCAAAAAATACTATCATTTTTTCCAAAAATTGTACCCAAATGTTGGTCCACATCTGACACTTGCCGACAAACCAAGCTCTGAGCACCCACCCCTGGACAGCCAGGTGGAGAACGGGTGCAACTTGCACGGGAAGAGCAAGGAGCTGTACTCAAAACCGGCCGCAACAGCCTCAACTACCACGGAAACATCTTAGACAAGTTGAAGGAAACAGGGTGCATTTAAAACCAGAAGAATTTGCACACCTTGTAACCGAGTGCAGAGCACTCCCAGAGGAGCGCCAAAAACTATTTGAGGTACTAAACGCCTCAGATCTTTCAGGCTTTCCAAGTTTTATTACATTATTATAAGCACATTAAGGTGACCCTGATCGAGCAGAGGGCAGAGTGAAGTAAGTACCTTTTGTAATTGCGATCTAGGGTATGAGAAGAAGTCTAACGGCTGCTCTCCTGCCCCACAGTCAGTACCGTGTGGACGACCTAACCGTACAATAAAAAGTACTTTCCTGTAAAAGTACTAGTCTACTGTAATATACCCACATATATGGTGTATACTTTCCTGTTCGGTGGAATGAACTCAGGCCTTCTTTCTCATTGATTATTCAGGGTTCAATTAGCCAGATAACGGTGCCCAAAATCCAGTTACCTCCGGCTGCTTTCCCTTGTTTCCCTCGCTCTCAAGCCGACGGTAAATGTGACCAGGTCGCAAATGTCTGTGTTGGCGTGGAGGAAGACGTCGTATCTGGTTCTGCGTGTGGCGTGCGAGGGAGGCAGTAATGACAAAAAAAAATTGCCATCGTGAGGGCGCGTCCACACTGCTCAAAAAACGGGCTTAACCCACTAGGTTGCTGTTGTGACTCGAGTTGGGGACTCAGTAGGGAGTTGGGACTCGAGTAGGCAAAGGTCAGATGTAACTCGAGTCATGATCGATTTGACTAAAATTGTCAGTTAAAGTTTTGCTTCCACCAAAGGAGTTGATCTAGATGTGGCTTGAGCCTAGGGCCAAACGTTGCGATTAATAATGTACCAATGCTCTTCATGGTGACTACTGGGGCAACATTGGACCTTCCCTGAACTTTGAAGGTATCAAGGCCTGAATGAGAAGGCACCAACAAGTACTACTATATTAGAGCAGCAACTTTGATCCAAAATCGAACCATGTTTCATAGCATAAAACTTGTCATCTCCAAATTTTCGTCCCCACTGCTGTTGACACCACTGTGCCAAAGCAGCTCGAATGAGCAACAGTTTGCGCACTTTTCGCAGGTTGCCAAAATGTTCTGCACTGTTTCGTCTGGTCAAATTTGCTGACTTGACGTGTCTTCATCTCACTTCACTCGGATGCTGACACAAACATATCAATTCTAGGTGAGTTCAGTCAAGTGAAGAAAAGTGAGACACGTTGTACGCATACATTTCATTGCCAACCACTTCTACATGCACATATTACGGCAGGTAGATACAGGGTGGGCCAGAATTAGCTTCTTTTCAACACTCACTACGTTGGGAGACACTTGCAGCAAAAAAACCCCTGCATCTTCATGGAAGCAAAAACAACACATACAGAAAGTGGAGGCCTCATACTGAATGTCAAGCCACTGTTTACTCAAAAACCATTCATATGTTTCGTTCTAAAAAATGCAGTGATGCGAGCTGAATGGGAGTTTAAACGTTTTTCATGCTCTGTGCATTTAAAAGTACATTCGAATTCCTGAGAAACCGACAAATGTAGATATGAAGATTCACTCGTCTCAACTGTTTTGAGTAATGTTCTAGAAAAGGTGCTGCTATAAAGTCATTGTGCTAATGTCACTGCTGGCAACTGCTTCATTTTGGGGGCTGTCAACTCTCATTTTAAGCTCTCCGCCTATTTTCGTAGAAAGTAACCGATCCTCCTGCTTCACTATTTGCCAAGAGCAAAGTCAGTTTCTCTCTCAATGACTGGGCGATAAACAAAATTTTGCCCTCCATTGCTATTGGTTCACGTGATGCCCATAAAATAGAGAATCATTGTTCCCAGTGAAGCTCAGTCTGACCCACCCTGTGCGTAGGAACGTACGGTACTTATTCTGCACATGCTGAGCTAAGTCCCTCCACCAGACTATTTTCTCTTGCAGTGTTGATTCACCGAGAAAGAACTAACATCCTTCTCAGCTGTATTATTGACAAACACCACAGGTTCGTCTTCCTCTTCTCCCTGGCCGTGAAGACCTGCTCCCTCATGGCCAAGACCCGTCACTTGGCCTTCCTGCTGCTGTCCTCTGAGCACACGCAGAGCGTCAAACCCATCGGGACCCATAGATTGCCCTCACCAGTGGGGAAGAGAGAGCAGAAAGTCTGATGAGCCCACTAAAGTGCGTCTCATGTAGCTCGGTAAAGGACGCGACTTTAGTACGAACTGGCAGGAATATGCAAAATAATCCCCCCCCCCCTCTACATATCCCCCCGCACCAGGAGGGGTTGGAAAGCAGTCCCAACATGGATTCATACAGCATTTTCGCTATGTTGCCTCAGTCACCACTACCGGATATATGTACGTAGTCAAACATGGCCACAATAATCATACTTTCCTAAATGGATGGAGTCACGGTTCGCTGTGAGGTCATCGAAGACATCATCGAGGTCCACTTCAACCAGTTTGCTAAGCTCCAGGGATCAGTGATGAATGCTGACGACCACGAGCTCAATGCGGTTTCATACCAATGATAGCTGGCAATAAATCACGGAGATTCTGACGCTAAATAAACCTTATTGCGATTGGTCAGCCAGTTCTTGGCAGCCTCGGTCCCCCCACATGTATCTTGGATGCAGTCACACTTATTCAGGGTAGTCACAATGCTGATGGTCTATATGAAGTGACTCTCGCACGCACGCACATGGTGCTATATCAGTGAAACCACTCTGTATTTCTGTAAGGAGTGTCTTCTTCCCTTTAACTGTTGATATGGCGCATAACATAGTTTGTTTCATGCACTGACATATGATTTTGCGGTCGGAAAATAGCCGATGTCAAAGTCAAGTCTTTAGGACTGTGTTTTTATAACATAGCAGTCGTACTTTGATGGAGACAACGTAGCTTTTGCACGTGGAACACACATATGCATGCACTGCGGTGCGGGTGATTCCATTTTTTTTTATTTTCTGACTAGATCAAGAGAGCTGCATGCAAGCGAAAGGTTTGACGCTGACAACGACGAGATGCTTGACGTGGAGAAGTTCATCAATCACAGTCTGAGAACCTTGAGAGATTTCTTGTGGATCATTGGCCAAAACGGTGCCGACGCAGCTCCGTCAGCTCGGCGCAGCCGGATCATTTTCAGGGAAGATCGCTTCAGCAGCGCCCGTTCAAGCTGACGCCGCTGTCCGGAATCTAACTTCCTCAGCCTCACCATGTCCAGGGGGTTTCTCCTCAGCCGGACCATGTCCAGCGAAGATCTCTTCTCGACGCCGCTCCCGTTGACGCTGTTCTCGTCGTCATCGTTTTTTCTCCTCAACCTCATCATGTCGATTGAGGCTCCCCTTCGGAGTCTCACCATGTCCAGCGGTGACCTCTTCTTCAGGCGCAGGAGGTTGAGCGTCGCCAAGTCTCCTGCTGGCTTCTCCATCGCCGGCTTCTTCAGCCTGACCAAAGGCAGGACATCCTCGGGGATCCCGGTACGTCTTTCCCTGAACACGTCGCCGTTGTCACTGCCGTTGTCATCGTCGTCGTCGTCGTCGTCGTCTTCGAAGGACTCCAACTTGAGAGCTCCAAACTCGGGGAAGAGAAAAGGGTCTCCGTAGATCTCCCTGTTGGTGTTTCGCACGCCTGGTCCTGTTCCGGGTCCACCTGCTCCTGCTCCTGCTCCTGGTCCGCCGTCGTCGTCACCACCAGCACCGCCGCCCACACCGCCACCGCTGCCGCCGCCGTTAAACGGACTCCATGGGTGCGCCAGCGCCACCGGCAGCAACGCCAAGCCCGACAGCGCCGCGGCCAAGAGCAGCTGTGAGCGGACCAACATCGAAGCAGCCACTGAGAAGGAAACTCCAGCGTGAAGGCCTTTTAAGCATTTTTTTTTGGCCTCAACGACCTCGCATGCGCACTTTGCATTACTTATGAGCGCGCACATTTGCGTACACAACTATGGGTGTTATTAGGGATGCTTATTAGAGATGCGGCGAATACAAATGGATATGTGAGCGGCATTCATGTCCTCCACGCACTCGTATCTGTAAGTCGAGCTGGTGGAGGTCGCAGACTCCGCCGGGGAACGACTGAGAGCAGTAGGAAGGAGGCTGAGCAGTGTTGGAGTCGTGCCTCTTAAAAGCGTGTCTGCGGCATAGTAGAGCTGCACTCATGAATGGGAGGCGAACCAACAACGCCGGGTCGACACGACCACTGGGTAAAGCAGCACCACACCTTGGAGGCCGTCAAGGCCTCCGTCGTCATGGCATTGGGATGAGGGGCGTGAAGTTGAAGGTGCATAGCAGGCTTGGTCGAAAAGGGGTCAACTTTGGAAATTCACTGACGGCGTCGGGGGGTTTGTTACATGGGGTCAACAGATGAAGCGGCAGTCAATACAGATCTGTGTTGCAGAGTAAACCAATGAGTTCTCTCCAGATGTGAGCCCTTTCTGTAGTTGCTCATTTTTGAAACGAACTTTTTGAGTTCAGGCGGAACCGTCTAATTTGAATTTGATGTAAAAAGCTCCTCAGTCGTCTGAGTGGTTCTCGCGTTATTCGTAGGTTCACGACTTCCAGCACTTGGCAGCCACTGAATGTTCGGCTAAGATAAACGTTTTGGACTTTGGCTGCGTCCATCTGGGGTTTGTTGCCTCATGCTCGATGTTGAAGACGCAGACAAATGGTGTTGGAAACAAATGACTCCGTCTTTCCTGACACTTTCCATGTCCTCCAGTCCTGTTGTCCCCTCGGAAGGACCGGAGGGCGACTCAAACAGTGATCATTTCTTCACCCCATTGGACTGAAATGGAGTCAACGTCGCCAGCAGAAAGCGATTCAGCACCTGGATCCAGCACAGGTCTCCTCCTACTCTTCAAGCTCAGAACTCGGCCAGACTTGCTTTCTGCGCGTATGCAAGGGAATCTTTGCAAAGGTGCACTTCTGCAGGGTCACCCTGTGTGTGCCCACAGTTCAGGGACGGTCAAGACAACGACAGGTGGCAAAACGCGGGGGCAGCGTGGAACAATGGAAGAGTTGTGGAACACTAACTCAGGCTTCTCTTTGCCGTCACACACTGTAGACGCTGCTCTGCACGTGTGCGTGGGCCGAAGAAAGAGGCACAACAGGGGTTCTCTTGAGACAATAGCCGCCGCTCACCCCAAAAGCGCTGCTACCTGGTTCATTTCGGCCTCGCTCCGAAGATGTGAGGCTGCTTCTGCTGGGCAGGAGGGACAAGGTGAACGACACCAGGGAGAATTGGGTCTGTGGCACTGCTTGGAGATGCTTTCTTGGTTGAAGCCACTGATGAAAAGTCAGATGAAGCAGGACGTCAAGTTGCTCTCGCAGTCACGCTGACACAACCTTGGAGCCTGGCAACAAAAGGACCTTTTGACCAAGTCCAACGATTGCCAGTTGCATCACAGAACACATTGTAAAGCTTGCGCAATTTCGCCATGTTGCCAAGGAGCTGCTGGTGTCACAAGTTGACTTGTTGCACTGTTCATCCGCACTTTTTGCCATGACTTTATGCCTTATTCGAACAGTAGATTTACACTGCTCATCATTATTTCTACTGCTTTTGCACAAGTGAATTATTTCCGTACAAGGCCCGTTAGCTTCTCTATTTTATGTCCTAGCACAGCTTCTCTTTCTCCCTGAATTCCGAGTAAGCAGAGTGCTAGTTGTGTACGTATCTGGCGAGTCTGGTTCTCTCTTCACGTTGGCACTCATACCTGGTGCGTGTGGGGCTGGCTCTTAAGTGTCTTTTTGGCCAATCTTGGTTGCATTATAACTTTGCACTTTTTCCTACGCAGTCAATCCCCTGCAGCTCACCTGAGTCTCTTGCAGACACTTGTATAGTGAAAGCGCCAAAAGTGGCACACCGGCAGGAGCCAGAGCCAGAGAGAGGGGGGGGGGATCAACACTTCTAAATCTTTAATCTTTTACTTCTCATCCATCAGTTCAGTGAGAGCTCAGCTCTACACTCTTTCCACCATCGCTGAGGGGAGTTGCAGAGATCTTCCTCAGCTGCATCTCAGAGTCCAAAAGGGCGTCCACTGCACGGACACAAGCAATGAGGACGCGAGGACGAACCAGGAGAATGGCTTCCTCATGGTCAGCGTTGCCGGCCAATCTGGAGACCTTGGAAGTGGTCTTGGGGGTGTGGAGTGAAAGCGGCTTCATCGTTGCTCTGTCATGTCGAGTTTGTGTGTAGTCAGATCATCTCTCTGGCGCAAATCGCCACCTCCACCGAGCCAAAGCGTTGTCACGGAACCTCCACCATGAGGAGGCCATTCTCCTGGTTCGTCCTCGCGTCCTCATTGCTTGCTTGTGTCCGTGCAGTGGGCGCACCTTTGACCTGATTCGTCAACTTTCACCAGCTTTCAACCCCTCAATAAGCTTAAATGCCACCCTCGCTGACTTTTGTGCTCGTTAGTATCAAAATGGAAAGTCAAAACATCCAGCTTCAGTCCTCAAGTGCAACAAGTACACGTTTCGCATCCAAATTCGACCTCAACACGTCCCAGGACGTCGCATGAAGTGAAGTCATTGCAGCCGAAAGTACTTCCAGCAGGGACTGTTTCCACTAACGTAGGGTTCGACCATTCTGGTCCTCAGCACTCCTGAGCCTCACCGCCAGGTGGTGCCAGATCTGTATAAGATTCTTCAACACGAAGGCTGCGCATTGCAAAAGCTGCTGCATAACGACGATTTCAGCAGAAAGTCAAAGAAGTGCAGTACGTGTAGGCCCTACAAGAGTGGCCTCTAAAAATTGAAAGTCTGATTTTTGAAGTTGGAAGGAATGACATAAGACAGCTCCTCAGCAGCTAAGCCCTACAGGCTCAAAACTGCCTGTGTCAACAGGGTGCTTCTGTAGCTGTGTGCACAGGCACAAATGGCTTCAAAATGAAATTTTATTATTATCATAAGGGTCCACAACAAACAACTTTTGCTAAATAAACTTTCTCACTTATGAACTTAAAAGTTACAGTTTGTTTTCAAGAAGCAGGTAGACTCCGTTGCTGCTGAAAATGTAGTCAGACACCTTGCCAGTCCAGCATGTGCAGGTATGTCCATTAGGTTGCCCAAATTGGGGAGGGTGGGAAGTGGGTAATGGAATTTGCCACAACAAAGCATTACCACATGTTTTGATGAATGTATGGTGATCAAGGGGGAAATAACCCTTGGCTGAGGGCCAGTTTGATATTGTAACCTTACTTGCAACTAAGGATGCCCAAAACAGCAGGAGTGACGGTTAGAGGGATTCATTAGCAACACTACTCAGCGAAACCTTTACTTTAAAGTTCATAAGTGAAAAAGTTTGTTTAGCAAAACTTGTTTGTTGTGGACCCTAATTATAGGAAAATTTCATTTTAAAAGCCATTTGGTCCCCTGAAGCATTGCAGGCCTCTTTGTAGAACGAGTAGAGTGTGAGAGTAGGATTACATTATAACTAACACATTTACGTGTACCCACACTAACCATACTAGTATCCCTTATACTATATTGTACGGTGTCTATATAACTGGAGCTCGTTGTATCAGTGTATGCTAGGATGCCACTAGAGCGTCTGCGCACGCAACCTCTCTCCCGCCCTTTCCCCCTCTCAAGGGAAGGCAGTCAATAAACGGCTTTCAAAGAGTGAACATGTCTTCCTCGTCTGCCTCTTCCTCCGAGACCTCGAGCAGTGGGGCTGAGAGCGTGGAGAGCGAGGGGAACCGTCCAAGTTCCCAGAGCTCAAGGCGGCGGCGCCCAAGGGACCCAAGTGGGTCCCTTGGGCGCCTCGACGCAACGTCCCCGATGCCATAGGAGCCCCGAGGCAGGTAGCTTCCATGCTACCAGTCGGGGCTGCTTCACCCCTGCACACAGCTGCAGAAGCACCCTGTTGACACGGGCAGTCTTGAGTCTGTAGGGCTGAGCTGCTGAGGAGCTGGCCCAAACTGTATGACTGGCAGAGTGTCTTATGTCATTCCTTCCAACTTCAAAAATCACACTTTCAGTTTTTAGAGGCCATTCACTCATTTTTGAGAGAAGGGGGCTGCATTTTCACTCCACAATATACAATGACGTTTCTTCAATTTTTATCTATGCTATGACGTAAGCATAGAGAATCGATCACAATCCCAGCCCAAATGAGACAACTTCTGCGAAGTGTCTCGAGACTACTCTATTGCAGCTGTTGTTTCATCCGAGGAGGATGAGAGGTCACAATCTGTTTGTGTACGCATTGATTCGTTCAGTGACTGATGACAAGCCCCACCCTGGGCTTGTCAAATTGTCATATTTGCTTTGGCATTGCTTATACATACACCCACAGAGGTGTTATAGGCTGGACAAGACATAACTGTGTGAGTTTTGGGGGAAAATGGATCATTTTTTTGGGGGGGGGCGATTTTTGGACAAAAAGTGTGAGACATTTTGGGGTGGCTATAGGTTGGGCTTACCTTACAGATAGATATTGAATTAGATGAAGGTCGTGTAGTTTTAGGCAAGATTGGTACGTCAGAGCCTCGGACACAACAGAAAAGTCGAATACCAGGACGACCAAAAATGTAGCTAAATATACGCACACTATGTGATTCAAATGTGCTCCATCTGCAAGTGCATTTGTGTATCTTCGTTTTTGATAACAGCACTTATGTGGCTTCGACAAACAAGACAAACGATCACAATTACCTCGGTGACGACAACCAGCAGCCACTATTTAAGTGGCGACCTCGTTCGGCGTCGGCCATTCCTCCACGGACTCGTTCACCGACTCCGACGTCAACATGCAGCGTGGTAAGCGGGAATGGGACAAGGAGAAGGTCAAATTCTCTCACTGACGCCAAGTTGTACCTCGCAGCTGTGCTCTTGTTGCTGGCGCTCCCTTTCTTGGCCACCGCCAGGGACTGCGGGGACGGCAAGATCCGCGGGGTCAACATCGGCGGACTCTTCCTCTTGGAACCCTGGATCACGCCCAGGATCTTCGAAGATGCCAACGCGTTTCTCGGAGAGGTCGACTTGGTGGTGGACGAGTACACCTTCGCTCAGTACATGCCCGCCGACGAGGCCGCCCGCCGTCTGGACAGGCATGGTCTTTTTCTTCTATTTCTGTTACACATATGACTCAGGAGAGCGTAGCATATTTAGCATTCTTCATAGAGCATGCATATATTAGGCTAGGTCAATTTTTTAATCTCTTGTGGCCTCCTCGCTTTGTGGCCAGAATCCACTTGAAGATCTTGTAGTCAAAATGGAATGAAAAAAAAATGACTTTTTGGGTGCCCTCTCTGCCTTCAAAGTATTTTAGACACTACATAAGTTTGTTCAGTCAACATCACAAATTTGATGTGGACCTGCTCAGTTACTTTCTAGATGCCAAACTGAAGCACTGCAGTGAAATGAAACTAAAAACAAAGAGCTCTGTCACAGGGCTTTCAAAATCTGAGCACCTTGTTATGGACTGAAGTTATGTAGTAAAACCTTATTGCCATGGATTGCCATGTCATTGGGTAACAAACCTATGATGTCCTCAGTTAGATTCCAAAATTTTCATTTTTTCACCTAGCCTAATAGGTAATATTCTCCAAGGCATGTTGATCCTTCTCTGCGATCTATTTCGTATGCTTCAGAACATATTTGAGTACATTTTGTGTTCGTTGCAGCACAGTTTGGTATATGAGTATTCTGGAAAGAACAGAACAGTACTTCTTTATTCTTTATTACTGTTTTCAGAACAGTACAGTTATTCTTCAAAGCTGAAGAGAGTGCACTATTTGCAGCCACTGGGATACGTTCTACTCTCAGGAGGACCTCCAGATCCTCTCAGACAGCGGCATCTCCCACGTGCGCGTGCCCGTCCCCTACTGGCTGGTCAACGTCATTGATGGAGAGCCCTTCCCGCCGCCCCCGGCCTCTGACGACGTCGGCCAAAGGTGACATCGACAATTCTCTTGTATTTCGATCCAAGTCTGAACAGCTTCTGGACACCCGAAGGGTCTGACTTCTCCTGATGGACGAGGCTGATCTGGCCGGGCCCGGTGGGGGCCTTGGCCAACGCTCGAGTCCTTCCTTCTCTGAACCAGACACTTGACAAAGGCTGTTCCAGACCTTTCGGGACTTTTTCGCTATAACTTTCATAGTTTAGAGCAGAAAATTGAACTATGAGCCTTTCTTTAGGTTTTACTTGAAGCGTCTCCTGGGCTGGGCACAATCTGTCGGCCTCAAGGTCCTCATCGACCTCCACGGCGCGCCCGGTTCGCAGAACGGCTTCGACAACTCCGGGCGCCGTGGGGACATCCGCTGGTACGAGGAATCGGGTGACCTGACCAACGTAGACCGCACCGTCGACATCCTGGTGTCGTTGGCCACGCTGATTAAGGGCTGGATTGACGAAGGCTCCATTGACGAGACGACGATCTATGGCATCGAGATCGTCAACGAGCCTTGGGGGATCTTCGAATTCCTCTGGGACGAGCTGAGGACCGATTTCTACTACCGTGCCGACGACGCGTTGAGAGGCGTAGTGGGCTCGGCCGACGCAACCCCCATCATGGTGGTCGCGCAGCAGGCCTTTCGCCCACCCAGTGACTTCTCCAACTTCTTGGACGCAGCCGATGGTCACCCCGGCGTGGCCGTGGACCTGCACGAATATCACGCCTTCGGACCCGACTACAACCTGGGTCTGGCCAACGCCGAGGGCTGGGATATCCACTTGGACATCTCTTGCGACTATAGTGTGAACATGAATGAGCACAGCGACACCTTCGTCGGCGAGTGGAGTCTCGCCATCACGGACTGCCAAAAGTACTTGGACGAGGGGTACGTATAAGTCAACGTCATCCTCGTCAACGCCGGACAGGCAGGGCTGCCCCCATGGTGGCAGCACTGTCTTTATTGTCCTATATTATTATCGATACCATTCGATATAGGTACGCCACTCCATACGTCCCTCCTTGGGCCGAAGAGGAGACGTGCAACTACTACAATAGCAACTTCGACACCTACACAGCTGAATACAAGGCCTTCCTGACCAACTACATGCTCGCCCAGATGGACTCATACGAGACTGGTGCTGGCTATTTCTTCTGGACGGCCAAGACCGAGGACAACTGCGCCCCGGAGTGGGACTACCTCTTCCTGTTGCAGCAGGGCATCGCACCGGCGGATCTCTGTTCGAGGAATCGCTACTGCTCATAAGACATTGGTTGCTTTTTCGTCGTATAGTTCAAATACAAAGTGACCAAGCATTTACAAGTGACCAAGCAATTTACAAGTGACCAAGCAATTTACAAGTGACCAAGCAATTTACAAGTGACCAGCATATAAAAAACTAGAATTATCATTATATCAAAATAAGTACTTACACAAGGCACTAGAGTAAGAGGAGCTTCGAAGATGAAAGTACACCTTTACAGACAAAAGAATAGAGAAAAAAGGAAAATTGGACGTACAAAATACATTATGATTGATCTATATACACGATGTTGAAGCTCTGTACAAAGTCTATATACAAGGTGTATGTACATATATGCTGGTATATACTGCTGGGTGGTATACCGCCACTGGGTGGCTATACCGGTACGTATCTGTATACATACGGGTATAGCCAAGCACATCCTCTAGTCCCTGGAGATCATCCTGCCCTTGTATTCCTTGCACTCCCACGGCCCCCCCAGCTTCTGGCTGACGACGGCGTGCAGCTCCCTGTGTCTGGTGCTGCGCATGATCCCGTCCTGGTAGTAGCGGTCCATGGTCATGAACAGGTCGTAGTCCTCGGCCGTGAACTTATGGACGCTCATCAGGTGCGTCACCGTGTTGTACCTGGAGGGGATTGTGGAGGAGGGACAAGTTGGTCATTTGACAACGACAGCAACAGCAGCAGCAGCAACTTCGACTCACCTCTTGGAGAATCCCTTCAGATTCTTCTTGCAGTTGGCCACGGGGCACTTGAACTCCTTGGTGGGGAAGTGGACGTCGCGGTGGCGATAAGCGGAGCTGGGGTCCTCCAGGACGCGTTCGCACAGGTCGCAGATCACAGCATGGCGACCACGAGAATTCATAAGAGGGGTGCCATTCACTAGGATAGGAAAATAAACGATATGAATATAACTATATGCATTCATAGTTGACTCTTTGCTAGTTCTCTTGCATTCGCGATGCGTGGCCAAACCACTGGATGGATCTGGACCAAGTTTGGCGTGGGGCTGTGTTTTCAACCTCGGAAGGTTGTCCGGGGTTAAATCTGACCTTGCCCCCCCCCCCGTGAGTGTGTTTGCTGAACTGGGTCATTTTTGAGATGCAGCAGATAATAGTCTTTAATAAGATTGTTCATAAAAAGAGTCCCCAGCGAATGAGGTCAGATCTAGACCTTCAATGATCTGGAAGCGCAACATGTGGGCCTATATTTTATAATTTAGTTCTATAATAAGCTAAGCAAAGCTTGGGACCCCAACTGCTAAGATAAGATTTTGCACACTAAGGTTGTTGTTCAACGTAAATGGGGCACTGACTGCATCATCACTGGACTTGAAAAATGTATGAAATGTCAAGTTGTCACTCTATAGTTCTAGTCTATTGGCATGGAATATTGACTGTAACTGTACTTTAAGTCAATAGCATATTGTGGCACTTACTACATAGTGCCTGTTACGAACTATGACAGTGAAGTGTTAATGGCTCTTACCGTTGAAGAGAAACTGGAATCCCTCCGGGACGGACCCGCTGATGTCCGAGAACCTCTTTCCTCTCACGACCAAGGGCAGGAATCCTCCTGAAGCAGCCACCGCGGCAGCGAGACCAGCGGGCGCTCGCTGATTGGACAGCACGAACGTGTAGGCGTTGGGTGGCAACGACGGCTGATTGGCGGCGGTGGCGGCGGCGACGCCGGCGGCGAAGGCGGCGGCGGCGGTGGATTCTCCTCCCAACTGGGAGGCGGCGGAGGCCCCGGACCCGGAGCGGCGGCGCCCGCCACCGCGGACGCCGGACCCACCGCTCAACTTCCGGGACTTGCTGGGCGGCGGCAGCAAGGCCTCGTCGGACCCGGAGCAGCACTTGCAGTTTAGGCTTTGCGCCATCATCGCGGCGGACAGCAAGTTCTGCCGCTCCTCCACGATCGTAGCCGCCGCCTTCCACCTCATATCCAGCGGCAGCTTAGTCGAGCAGGTGTGCGCCGGCAGTGACGGCAATGACGCCAAGGAGGCCAATGACGCCAACGATGATGACGGCAACGATGACAACGACGGTATCGACGATAACGTCGATAAAGTCGGCAACGACGGCTGTTGTTGACGCGGCTGCTGCAACTGCAGTTGCAACGGCTGTTGTGGCGGCTTCCCCTGCAACTGCTGTTGCGACTGTTGCTGCGGCTGAGACTGCGACTTCTGGTACGTGCAATTCTTTAGGTCCATCATGATCTGGGCTGCCTCAAGGTCACTCTCATCGAAGCTTTTGTTATCTTCGTAGCCACCAGACTTGAAATAACTTCCAGACCAGGGTCTGGAATCACTTACTGGCAGCCTCGTCATCTCCTCCTCCAGGGGCCTCTTTTTGGATTTTCCAGGGGTTGGAGTCCATATGGGCACTGGAAGAGTTGGACGTTGTGGTTCAGACCTCAACGAGAAGTGGGAAGAAGGAGTAGGAGTTCACTTACCCGTCATCCTCAGGGCCCTCTCGGCTGGGGATGAAGGCTTGAACTGCCTTCCGAGGCTAAAAGCACCCACAGGAAGCAACTGGAAGGAATAGAACAATGACATTTGCTTGTTCCGTCCAGATGGGTCAATGCCAATGCCACGAAAAAGCTGGTCTACTCGTTCGCCTTCGTGTACCTGGCCACTTTACAGCAACTGTCTCTGGGTCCTCCCCGAGGTCTGGGACGTCTACAAGGACAGTGTCTGTGACAGCTTGTCCTTCAGTAGCAGCTACAAAGAAGGGTTTGAAAACGTGTCGCTGATCTTGCATAAATCAAGATGTCTAACTGCACTGTCTGGAGATTGAATTTGATGCTGCTTCTGGCCAAATGTACTTGCCCAAGTTTCAGTACATCTAACTGTACTGTAGAATACTACAGACAGCTTGGAACGCAGGAAGAGAATTCAAAGTTTCGTGGAAGACCACTTTTGTGACCTTGGAACTGCCACGGTCTGCCAAGTCTGCCCAGAGTGCAGAAATGGCGGGAGATCCAGTAACATTTGAAACTGACAAGTCTGCACGTTCCTAGATGAAGGAAGCCACAGGACTTGGGCGTTGAAGTCGCCATGAAGTACTTTAACTTCTCTCTTACCTGAGTGATCTGGACGGCCATGATCCCGGAGCTGTGTCCAAGCCGGACAAGACGCTGAGAGATGTGTCTTCTGGTGGATCAGAAGTGATCACTGGTGGATCATAAGAAAGTGAATGGTTCCCTTTGCTTGCTTCTCCCAGCCTTTATAAACCTTCCGCCCTGGAGGGGCCGGTCAGCTCGGGCTGGCCGGTCAGCTCGGGCTGGCCGTTGACCGCGGAGGGAAGGCGAGCGAGCGAGCGAGCGAGCGAGGCTCAGGCAGTTGGGGGCTGGAGAAAAACCGTGGGGTGCGGGGTGATGCCAGAACCAATCAGGTGTGCGCAGCTCAAAATTTTGCGCGCACTCGCCGCCAAATTCGGGCCGGGGGGGTTTGCACCAGCCCCCCCCTCCCTTGACGGCGTCTTGGGAAACGTGGGCTTTTTATTTTTTCTTCCTCTCGTAGACCATTTTGCTCGTTGAGGGTGAGGTTAAGACAGGCGATCAACAAAGTGGCCGTATTTGGGGGGAATGAACTGAATTTTACAAAGTGAAAATTTTCAAATTAAATGAATAGTCAATTTTGGAAGAGAAACTGCCATGCAAATTGTACAGTCTGCCCACCAACACAGACTGTATTCACTGCATTGTTTCAATTTTTTGACTGACATTCAAAAAATGGACACACTCGTTTCAAACTTATTGTTCACTTAAAAGTGTATTCGTACACGTGTCATCGCACGTAGCAGGACGGTCCGTGGACGTTCTCGAGTCGTGTTTGAGCTGCTGTCTCAACTCAACGATGCTTGAATGTTGAATACGAAAATGCCTCATCTATACTCATCTATCTCTCTATCTCTCTCTATATATATATCATTATGTGAGCGAAAAAGTGATATCACCAATTGTCATTGGAGCTCAGATCTGCCAATTTCACAGGCAAAGGAGAAGAATATCCAGAGGTGGTAAAGTCTAATCAGCTAACGAGAGGTTGTTAAACGGTACAATTGAACAGCAATCAAGGGTCTTTAGACGATCTCACGAGAAAATGAGTCGAACAACGTTGCGAATCTGGCTGAGAAAGGAAGCTACGATGGCGAGAATCAAAAAGATTCTTTTCTTAGGTTACTTTGGCTAAAAGATGTCTGTAAGCTAAATGCCTTAAGTGCTGTTCGCACTAGTTATGGCCAGGTGGGCATGAGAACCATTGTACTGCTGCTCCAAACCACAACCTGTGAAGTGCTGCATTTTGTGGCATTTTGGGCAAAAACTGCATGAAAATTGTTAAAAAAACCCACGCTGCCATGCCAATTCATCTTGTCTCCAATTGTGACTACACTGCAAGGAGCCCAGATTGATCTGCGGCACCCTGAACAAGTTTGTGCGCCGAACAGCGTCAGACGCTTTGATGCCAAACATTTTGGCATCTGAGTCTTATTGAACCGGAGCAAGTGGAGGGCAAATATCCGAACCAGTCGTTGATCTGGCATTTTTCCAAACAAAGAAATGAAAAGACAGACCAAGTTTGGCATTCTCCCCTCCAAAAAATCCCGTACCAAAGTGCCAGATGTGGAACACTTTGTGTCCTCTGCTGCATCCACCCACGTTTCTTCTTCGCAGGGATTAAAACAAAAGGGTTGAGATGAAAACTTTCTTGGTCCAGCTTCTTTTATCATAGGCAGATGTTGCCAAAGTTTCCCTCCCACCTCTTCTCAATTAAGGTGAAGAAGTGACCAGAGAGAATCCCCCAGGGACTCCTGGAGTTCATCAGCCTCTGCTGCGTTTTGCACTTTTCAAACGTTTCTCTCAAAGACAAAAGGAAACAGAAAATGAACGTCAGAGCCAACAAAACCGGTCGCGTTTCAGGATTTGCCGCCAAAACTCACACATTGAGTCCAAAATTATGCGTGCCAAGTGTCAAAAGTCAATGTCCGCCCCTGGACTTGGAGAAATGAGGTTGGCTCGGGTCAAACGATCACTTCCAAGTAACTCTATTTGCATATTTTCTTGGCCAAATGCGTGAAAACCAGGTCAGTTCTGTCCAAGAACTCTTGACATCCGCATATGATAATGATCGATAAGTGTATTTACCGTATGCGCCGCAAGTAGCCATTCTGCTGCTCCTAAATCATCAACTCAGATCACGTCTGTTTCTTTGCTTCGCAATAATGACATCAGATTCGAAACGTAACAAATGCATGTTGGGCTTCGTGACCCGGAACAACCAGGAGAGTCAGGTGTGGGTTTTTTTTTACTTTACATTATTTCGATATTTATGTCGGCCTCGGTATGTGAGATTTACGATAGTATCAGACTCATCATGCAATCTTCATCACTCGGGTCATCCTCGGCCACTATTAAATGCAATGATAAATCTGCGTTGGACATGAACAAAAATTGGCGAAAACAAAATTTCTTCCTCTTGTTTTTGAAAGAAATCTTGGTGACAAAGTTGAACACGCATTTTTGCCTGCTTCCAAACTCTCATACACAGTGGACATTCGATTTTGGCAGCTTGAATTAACTTGAATTTTTGGCAAGATTTCGCTGATTCTTGGCGGAAATCGAATCTGCACTGTACGGAAGGATCCAGTTGGTCTTGGTGCGACGAGCCAACACTTTTCAAAAACCCCGAGTCACATGAGAGTCTTTTAGAGAATAAAGAATTGATCAGCAACTATCACTAATCCGAGGCTTGATGAGATGCCTGAGCTTCAACTCCACTGTTTTTGTCCACATTTGTGTGAATTTGGGAGGGGAGAACTCGTCCCTCCCTGACCGACGGTCCTTCTTGTCAGTCAGTCTGTCTGTCTGTCTGTCTGTCTGTCAGTCTGTCCCGAGGGGTTCCAACCCACGGTCCTTGGGAAGTGGGACGTTGGTGCTAACGAGGCGGCCGCCAGCTCTGGTCTCGTCCAGACCAGCTTAAGATGGGTCGATTTTTCATGAAATCACGTACAACAATTCAAATCGGTGTCTTCTCGAGATCTGTGTGTACTTTTGGTGTGTCATTTTGCTCGCCAGATCAGAGCAAAATGTGCAGCAGATGAACCTGGATGACCTCTGGATGCTCTCTCCATTTTCACAACTTTGAAGTGCTGCCCCCATTCCGGCCAAGGCAGCCATTGCCGCCTTCAGTCGATGTTAAGATTGGGAGTCTGTTTAGCACAGGAAGGATGCGCTTCTTACACAATACATAACATAAGGGGTTTTTTTACCTTTGGCCACAGTCAAAAGAAGGGCTTGTTCAACGTCAGTCACCGGGAGAGGAAGCGTTTCAAATCAGCCAAAGCTCTTGACGTGTTTTAGTTAAAAAATGCCCCCCCCCCAGTCATAGTTGAAACATAAGTGTTTTTTTACTTCTCGCCACTGAAAACAAGTGTTTTCAACATCACTCGCTTGACTTTGATAAAAGAAAGGGGTTTTTTTTGGAAAAAAGGCTTTAAAGGCCAGTTTTTTCTCCCTCAGAAGGGCAGGAGAAAGAATAAAAGTGACGCAAGTGAAGAACAACTAGAGTATTTCTGCTGTCCTTGATGAAACTTAATCATATCTCTTGTCAAAAAAATGAAGAACCTGGTCTGGATGTGGCCTTCATGCGAAATTTCCTCATCAGCTTCTTTCACGCAACCTTCCATTTTAGCTGGTTCTTTTTGGTAAGGGTAGGAAGAAATTTGTGCAGCTTTGCCAAGATCATCATCGTGTCCAACGTGCCTGAATTGGCAATTCATTGTACACGCTCAGCCGTGCAATGTGTAGGAACACCCCCGTACGCACAGGGTGTGTCTGGAGTCAGGTCCAAGCTTCAAACTAATAGAAAAAACAACAGGTTTATAGTTTGGACCTGACTTCTGATGCACCCTGCACATGCACAGGGTGAGGTCCCCACTGCTGACACGAGGGCTCAGTCGGCCTGCAAGCGCACGTGCGACTGCCTCAAGATCCAATCTCCCTACCTCATGTCTCAAATTTCATGCAACATACTGTCTCGACCCCAAGCGTAGACGCTTTTGAGGGTGCAGCGGTAGGCATTTGGTCTTGTTGTGGCTGCCCTTTGTCCTATTTGAGGCTCTTTTTGTGGTTTGTGACTTCTTCTTCATATTTGGTGTCTCTCTTAGGTGTTTTTCTCAGTGGGGTGTCCGTGATCTCGTTACAGACTCACGCCCCATGTATTTGTATTTCTGCTCTCCGCGTAGTGTTCTAATGGGCCGACCC
>JAAUXU010027717.1_pt1 | contig 19122 bp, 14 predicted proteins | sample 7278151 | NCBI WGS metagenome assembly JAAUXU01 (sample SAMN14350113, study PRJNA611818) | marine sediment metagenome | isolation source: surface marine sediment (1.8m) | place: French Polynesia: Moorea | collected 2018-08 | reverse complement strand
CCCCCCCCCCCCCCCCACCCCCCCCCCCCCCCCCCCCGCCCGGCCCGGGGGGCGGCCCCCGGCCGCGCGGAGTGGGCGTGTGCAGGTCTCATCATCCAGATCCCTCTGGTCTGTAGGATTTTAATTTACACAGAAAATGCTCTTCTTCAACTGTAAGTTTGTGGAAAGATGAGAACACGTGCAGAAGCTGCTCAGAGTTGGAAGAAAGCTTCCGTGAAAACAAAAGCTCTGCTTGCGACAGCTCAACTGCCCACACACGCCCACACACCCATCCCCTGGTATGCACTAACATCTGCAGATCTATTTTTGAGCAGCTTTCCGCACTGGCCGAACTTGTACCTTGGGCGTGCAAAGCAGTAGTGAAGACGAGTGACAACAACATCAACGCTCGTGGAAAAAAAAATAATCTAAAATGGCGGAATCAAGGAGCTTCCTTCAAGGGGGTGACTGCAACAAAGGGTGCTTAAACACATCCCAAGGCTGCACCAGGCAAAGCAATGATTTCCATCAAGATTTTTTCTCTATGCCATTCCAAGTGTTTGAGGATGCAGTCAAGGGAAGAGTGCTGAGAGCTAGCAGAGACATCAAGGCTTTGGAGGCGGTTTTGTGGGATTCCACGACATTGGCTGCTCCGCACCCAATGTTTCTGCGATGCATTTCTTGCCTATCTGTTCAGGCTGCTAGGTGTCAATGTGGGCTGGCTATTTGTGATGATCCTACTTGTCGAGACGACCAAGTTCACTCCAGATTGTGTCCACAAAGAGAATGGCCTGTGGCAACGCTGTCCAAGCTTGTGCTTCCCCTCAAATTGATGTTAAGTGAAGAAAACTGGGTAATCGAGCTGCAGTCTCATGTTGACACCTGGAGACAAAGGGACGGATTAATTAGCTGCCAAGCCTTGGACTTGGGAGGTGACTTGACAAAAATTGAGACCATGATGGGAGTGGTCAAGACTAACGCGGTAGGTGTGGGACCAGTAGGCAGTGTTGCCACCTGCAACGCAGTTTTCAGGCTCTTCTCACTGCTGTCCCACGACTGTCGGCCGAACTGCCACTACGCCACAGAAGTTACACCCGGCGGAGCCCAAGATAGGTGCCTGGCCAAAGTGTTGGTGCGCGCTAAGCGACCAATTGCTAAGGGTGCGCGTGCACTAGAGGGCACGAGGAGAAACTCCCTGGTCAGGGGATAAGCAAAGTCGAAAATTAAACCTCTGGGGACTTGGCAAATTCCTTGGCAGCCGTTAACCATCCTAATTATATTGTATTCCCCCCCCCAGTAAAGTGTGCGATGACCAAGGTGGAATGAGAGCTCATGATCTGCCAGGTTTTAATCCCCAGACTCGGAGAAATCCCCAAAGTAAAATCCCTGGTGCACGCGCATCTCGCAGGTGAGGAGCTGACAATCGAGTACACGAGCGGCCTCCAGGGAACCGCCAGCAGGAGGAGGGGACTGGTTGACAACTGGTTGTTCAACTGTGGGTGTGCAAGATGCCTCGATCCGACTGAGTTGGGCTCCTTTCTCTCTGCACTTAGGTGCTTCAAATGCCGCCAAGACTTTCTGCTGTGTCACTTCGATGCTCTAGAATGGGTGTGCAGAGGTTGTGGGTACAAGATAGGAGACAATGAGGCGACTGAACTGATCGAGGGCATCCAGGAAAAGGTGTCCCGCTTGTCCATCTTTGGCCCGATTGACCAGTGGGAGGGTCTACTGTCCGAGATGGAGTCCTTGATACATCCAGACCACTCTCTGGCGATGGACGTGAAGAGAATTCTGATCCAGGTTCTGGGCGGACACCCGGATTATCCTTTGCATTCGCTCGGGGACGACGCCTTGGCGCGGAAGATCTCGCTCTGCCAGAATTACCTCCAAGTTTACGACAAGGCAAGTAAAGAAAATAGCGCTGGGTAGACGCTGCGCTGAAACTTACAGTGCACGTATCTTCGTCATATTATCAGCACAGCATGAACTTCTCAAGTATCTCTTGCAAATATTGACTTTGCACTGCCATTCTACAGCATGATCATACGCAAACTCTCTTACGTGAGATGATGTTTACGCAAGATGTCATCCATATGTGCTGTTTTTGTTAAACTGTTAGCACTTTCTGGCGCTGAACAGCAAGCGAGCATTAAGAGTCTAGTTTACACCTAAATAAAGATTGAATAACAGGAGTGCTGCTTAACGCATGAATAATAACACCACCCTTGTTCCCTGCTTTGGTCTGCACGGTGTCGATTGAGACCAGTATGAAACTTGTGTCCTTTTTTTTTTTTATACTTTCTAAAGGTTGATTCGGGGTATTCGAAGTGGCGGGGACGCCTGCTGGAGGAACTGATTCCGGCCCAGACTCTCCTGGCCCGGCGGAAGCTCGACCGCGGCCAAATGTCCAGACTCGAGTTCGACACCTCGGTCCGCCAGACGCTGCGCCCGTTGGGCCAGATCCTCCGGTGTCGGAGGTTCGACAAAACCGAGGAGAAAAGCGACGGCGGCGGCGACGAAGCCGCTGCAGTCGTCCGGCAAGTCAACGATATTATTTCTGGGGAGGGAGGCCAGAGGAGAGAGAGAGAGGGCTTTACTACCTGATTGCGGTGACGTCACAGCTTAGGCTCCTCCTCCGCAGCCATGATGGATTGCGTCTTAGTCCCCGCCTCCCCTAATCGAACCAGCGACGCCTTCAACAACTATAGAGAAGAATTTGTTAATTTGCCCGACTTCATCCATCTAATGTCTTCATTGGAGTGAGCCTGATGAGGGCCAATTTATTGGCTGTCAGCGGAACAACAGAATATACGTAGTGACCACCTACGGGTATCCAAAGTACGGGAAAGATGACTCGGGAGAGATACCGAGAGTCAGACCGCAAAACACACAAATAACTCAGCCACGCTGACAAATTCGAGGGGCAATAATTCCTGACAAAAAATGCTGTTGCGGTGTGACGAGACACATTAGTACCGCTAAGCACCTTGGCAACGTCGTTACAAGCACTTCGTTCACTAACTCTTTTGCGTCCTTATAGTAAAGGTGTCAATGGTCTGCGCATGGCAACGTAGTCAGAGACAATGGGAGACTCTCGGACGGAGTTGGTCCTCCCCGGGAGCCGGCGAGGAAACCGAAGGACGTTCGTGCTTCACGTACGGTTACATTTGAGCACTTCCGTCCAGTCGATTTTCGGACGAATAAAACAAGAATATTCCTACAACCGAAAGTGGCTACATATAGAGCTGCATTAAGACAATGCTTTTAGGGCATTATTCATGGAAAGACTCACATTTCCCCTCAGAGTTCTGTAGTTGAGACGATCGGGGAGATGAATTCAGTCCTCGGGCATCATTGTGATCCCTCCCCACTTGATGGGCGATCGGTTTTCGTTATGTACAGTCGTTTGTAAATGAAATTCTGATTCCACCAATCAATTCACCGATCCACTCATAAGTCGGTGAGTCAAACTGATCCCTACTACCGGAATGTGATGAATCTGATCCAAATAAATTTGTTCGTGCAGTGGGAAGTCTTCTTGCCTATGAGCAGAATGCGACTGTAGCCATAACTGTGATAACAGGAAAAAAAAACCTATTATAGGAATCGGCGCCCGCGTCTAGTCCGCCTTTGTGTAGTGCGACAGGAATAGTATGCAACAGTTGCGGAGATCCCAACGAGACACCGTCGATGTGCCAGCAAGAACCTCGTGGATGAAAAAAAAAAACCACTTAAGAATGTACATGAACCGTTAAGTTGCTACAATCATACAGCGGTTAAAATACTAAAAAAAATATAGAGATATGGTGTAGCAACGGCTGTCGGCAACGGCTGCTGTCAGTTGAATTGGCGGCACTTTTCTGTGTGTTGTATGTTGAAAAAAAAAAAAAAGCTTTTAGGGACGAAAGGAAGGAAGATGGAGCAAAAAAGCTTTACAATTAAAGTCATCTGGTTTCGCGACCGCAAAATTGGCCGACATCACGAGAGAGAGACTTGATTAGCAGTACTCTGATGAACAATTAGAGCCGTATGGGACGGAGAGCGAAGGCAGCAGCAACGAACGTTGTGAGATTTTTCATTCTGGCCAAAAAGCAATGAATGCTCCAGACCCAATAAGGCTGTTTCTCATTCTGCACTGAATGACGGAGGGTCCGGGGCGAGGCTTGACTACTCGGACGGACGGATGGATGATCGACAAGGTAATCACACACGCACGGCCCCCGGACACCAAGTGCAGTGCGTGGCAAGTCATTTTTCTCCATTTGCGGCGCTGTCACTCGCTCGGGGCAATGGGCAGTTTACCCCATTAGGTGGGCGAGGAAGAGCTCAAAACTTTTCTCCTTTCCTTCAAGTTGCCACACTTGCGCGGGGTCCCGTTGTCTTCTAGTCTCAAGCACGTGTTCACGCGTCGGTGCTGGGGGGGGGGGACCCAATGGCTGAGTACGGACATGCCGCACTTTCTGGTGTACAAGACACTCCCCACTTTGGGCGCGTTCAAAATTCCTGGAGGACCACGTTTCAATGTACAGTGGGGCCCAATCTATTGAACGGCGACGCAATTGTTGTGCAGCACAATCAACCGTCGATACAGAGAAGACCCGTCGTACGTACTGAGTACTCTTGGCGACGGACAACCATTTGTTACTTAAGCATATGGATGTACTAACAATTCTGGAGTCGCTGTAGCAATGGCTGGCTCTAGGCGACGGATGATTTTGCCACAATTCTCTTGAATGTCGGTGTAGCTCTTGTCTCGCAGTCACCCAGTGAAAAATAACTTTCTTATTTCTAAAAGTCGACATTCGACTCCGCTATAGTCAACAACCTCGATGTAGTCAACTTTCTTCTGCCGATGAAACTTTTATCACACAAAAACCTCCGATATAGTTAAGTTTAACTTTAGCCGCCTCCGATATAGTCAAGTTCGACTTTAGCCGCCTCCGATATAGTCAAGTTCGACTTTAGCCGCCTCCGATATAGTCAACCCTTTGTGTCAATTTTGGATATTTTTTTGACTTTTGTGGAGGAAGATGAGGAGGACCTTCCAGGTCAGCAGTATTTGCCTCTTGGCAGCACTTGAGACTTTCAGAAGGTTCTGCCAGGAATCGGGCTTGTCAGAAGTTCATGGTGCGTGAAACACAATGCCTTCAACAGAATACAGCAAAGTTGACGCAAACCAAAGAAACTGATTATTTTGTTTAAATTGAGGGAAAAACGATGTCTGAGTGCGCATTTATTGTTTGGGTAATGAAAAGAAGTGTAATTGTGATAAAAAGCAGTTCTGGTCTGAAAGAGTGGACCTCCGCTAAAGTTCCAATATAGTCAACTTTTTGCTGCTGATGGCCAACCTGACTAAATCGGAGGTCGGCTGTACTTAAAATATTGTGATAGAAACTTTACCGTTGTGAGTCATACTATGAAGCGAAGCTTTATTACCATGAAAGCAAATTAAATTCCAACAGAAATGTCTGCGGATTTCGCCATTGCATATCGAAACGCTCAGTTAGATGTCTCTCAGAATTTTGTTATACAACAAATCTACTGTGAAACCTTAAAGGTGAGCCGAGTTTAAAACATTGGGCCCCTCTGTATGTGAGTGCTTAAAACGCGTGTCCATTTTTGGACACAAAAATGGGAAAAACAGTGTGCATCGTTCGCCAGAGACGGAGGAAAACACAATCCCACAGGTGGTTTGTGTAAGTATTACACGTGTGCTTAGAAATTTGAGTTACTGACGAAAGCTTCTCTACTACTTGGATATGATGCATGGACGTTGCTAGATGTTGCACTAGCAACACCTATGCACGTCACATCTACGTCAGATGATGGGTTGCTCTGTCGCAATGTCGATGTGGGTATATAAAATTCACCATATATGAGCTTCTGTGTCTGCTTCTCGCACAAATGGTCTGTCATACAATCTCAGATTCGGCACTTACAAACTAGACCCGACCACTGAATGAAAATTTTGTGCTCTAGTAGAGTTCATCTTAAATTTGTCATCTGATGCCAAATGGTGAAGAGTTAGCCAAAAAAATGACTTCATCTCTTGCAATAAAGTTTTACATCCTAATTTTTGCTCATAGCGAAGTGTTCATATTTAGAAGGCAAAGCTAAACACACTGCCTTTTCCAATTTCATTTGACTGCAGTTTAGTGTCTACAAAGCAACTAAGCAAGTTCATGTCAAATTTGAAGTGTTGACCTAATATCCTTATGCACTGTGTCTGAAAACTTTGAAGGCAGATGGGGGACCCAAAAACTGATCAGTTCTCCATTCCCTTTGACTAAAATGTCTTCGAATGGAGTCTGGCAACAAATATAGCCCGCAGAAGGAGATTTAAAAGAAATGGTCCAGTCTAAATTATATGTACTCTGAATCGGCATAACCGAGGATGGTGTCAGCCTTCATGACATGTCACCACCATCCCCCCCCCCCCAAAAAAAATTGCCTTCCACCCATCCGGAGCGTATATATGGCAGTGAGGAATGCACGGTACAGTCATTGTTTATCTGGAACATAGTTTTATCTGAGACGAGTTGTACGGACGACTCTGGTTGCATTCAGCTACCGTATTTTTCGGACCGCAAGGCGCACCGGATTATAAGAAGCAATATCAATGAACGGGTCTATTTTCAACCAGAATTCATTCATAGGCGCACCGCATTGAAAGGCCATTTATGAGAACCTTGTAGAGATATTAGGTGCGCCTTTGAGTCCCCCCCAAAAGGAAATAATGTAGCACACGTAAGTCCTAGTACAGTAATGCTGTTCGTGTTGGATAAAGTTGAATATTAATTTCGTGACGTTAGACAAAAGGAAAACAGCGATAAAAAGTTATTTTGCACCCTCGCCTTTTGGACCGGCCGTGCCGTAGCGTCTCTACCTTTTTTTTTTTTTTAGTGAAAATACAATATAAAAATTGTTATATATGTTGCAACAAGTACGTGAGAGATCCGCTCCAGCAATGCAGAATTTTTGGAAATACGTCTATACCCTAACCTGCACGGCTGGAAACTGATCCACCTGGTGCAGTGACAGCTTTACCTTTACATAGAACTAATAGGCAGGCATCCAGAAGTGCTGTACCAAGAGGGGCTGCACAATCCCCTGGATCACGCCAGCCCTTCTCAGTGTGGGCCTCTTTCAGTTCAGGCGGCCAGAGAGCGCGCTAGAGATCCTCAAGTGGAGATGATTGGTCAGAGGTGTGGCCAACATTGCACCTGGGGCCGGCCACGAAAGGGAGACACCTAACGTGATCAGTTGTTGCTGCATATGACAACTGATTTGGCTGCCTGGTGGGTCCCCGTTCATCGTCTCCATCTGCATCTTGGAGAGGAGTTGGAGAGACTCTCTGTGTGTAGGTTTGTGTGGTCTCCTGGTTGGTTTCAGCAATCGCACAATCCATGTCGGCAGTTCTGCCCGTGTCGTCGACCTCATCCATGGTGCAAGAAACCCACTTTTAACACCTCTTTATTTCAGTGCTGATGGTCTCACCCACTACAGGGATGTCATCCATGCCATCAATCTTGTCCAGTCATCTAGTGACTACAGTCTCATCCATTCTGGTGATCTTGACCACATGAGAATTAGCCTTTCTGTACCTCATACCCACTTGGCACTAGACCATTGGCTGAAACCTGGTTCTTGTACCGGGAGGATCTGTTGAGCTTTCCGAGAACCCATCCAATCAGTGGTGGAAAGAATAGCAGAAACAGAATTGAGAGAGACAGAAAAAGTGCCCTCCAACTCCCACAATCTCTCATTTTTCCCACCTGCAGGCGTTTTTTTCGCAGGCCATTGACACAAACACACCTGGAGATTAAACTTTTGCTTCTCTCTCTCTCTCACACACACACACACAACAGAGGGAAGAAAATGTGGGCTCGCCAAAATTTGCTTCACACAATTCGTGCAGGAGAGGGAAACAAAAGGTCAAAACAAACGCGCTCTCTGGTTGGCTGCCTCCAGATGGATTGCGTGTGGAGGGCTTAAAGAAAATGCTCTGAGCACGAAATGGAGGAAATTAGCATGTCTCTAACTTCACTGTTATATGGTGGAGTGCTTTTAACAAAAGAGAACAGAACTAATAAGGCGTAAAACTTTTCCTCATATTTACGCTCCATGAAAGCGTTACTGTGTTTTGACAATTCATTGATTCAGGTCTGCGAATATATGGTTACTTACACCACACGTTACGATGATTGATTCTTACGCTGACACTCCTCCCCACTTAGTGAGAGGGGGGGGGGCACATCAATAATCCAACTTGGCGAACTGGTCCTAAGGCTGCACTTACACTGGCGGATTTCACGGCAAAAAACCGGAAAAGGAAAGTGGGTATTTTTTGTTTTGTTTTCAAAAAAAAAAAGAAAAAAAAAAGGATTGTCGCTGACGGCAGCTGTGCTGTTTACACACACTCATGCACCACCCACTTGTGGGATGACTCAGGGTGACACCTGCAGCGTTCACAACGTTCCACCATGTCACAGGGGTCAAGAACTCCGGAGCCGCGCTTAGATTTCCGATAAGTCAAGACACTTGGGATAACGAGGAAGGAGCAAAGTCAGTTCACGTCCAGACAGTTCTCTCTGGACGTTGCACGTGTGAGTGCATGGAAAAGCGCAGCTCTCATACGTGCGCACTCGATCGATAAAGACTTTTTTACCCCCGCCGCAGTCGCAGCGGTAGCGGCGGTAGCGGCGGGAAAGGCGGTCCTGCTATTACCGGTCAATCTATCGATCGAATTGAGAAGCCGTGTGATTTGTGACCCTTTCCTGTCCAAGCCAGATGTAATTTTACAACCCACCGGGCGGGAAAAGTTCGGACAAAATAATTGCCTTTTTCTCGCCCCAGCCCCTTCAATCACTCGAAGCTGTGACCGCGAAAAAGAGGAGGGAAAAAAAATTCTTCCTCGAGGGCGCCAAAGACAATGAGAGATGATCTGAAGACAATTCGACGCAAGAATTTCCTCTCCTTTGCATGGGTCCGTTCGATCATTCGCGATTTATGGTTATTTCATTAATAATAAATCTGCAGTTGGTCTCGTCTGCCCCGGCCTCGGCCGGCTCGGACCCCCCAGCGAGGGGAGATGAGTCGTATCAATATCTCGCTCGCTCAGACATCAGAGTCGCTCTCCGCCTCCTCCTAACCGTACTTTTCTTTCTTCGGGCTTAATAATGAAAAATTTCTCATTCTCTCTCCACCGGACAAGTGTGGTTAGGTCTTTGTTACGAGGCAGCCTTGACCATTCATCAGCCATCACACGAAAAAGAGTGGCAAAAAGTTGCCCGGCCGCCACTGGATCTTAAGCAAATGACTCCAAAAACATCGCACGCGATATGAAAATGTCTGTGGCTCAGGGCCAAGTATGCTTATTTACGTCGTTGTTACAGCGCCGGCGGGTGTGAAATTACGCTTTCCGCCACATTTTTTTGCGCGTCCATAAGAACATGCACACATACAGTGTCAGTTGACAAATTCTTTAACGAGCCGCAGACTTTCTGTGTGAAAAACGAATGGCTTTAGCGTGATTTATGGCTATAATGTTTGGCCGAGGAGTCCTGAGGGGGAGGAAGAAATGAGAAAGAAAAAAAAGTGTTTGTTGCTGGCTCTAACGATCCAACAAGCACAGAGAGAAAGGCTTGTGCGTGGAAGAAAGAAAGGAAGGAAGGAACATGTCATTTTGCCGGCGAATGAGGCTCCCCCATTGAGGTAATCGTCCACAAATTGCCCTCAACTCACGCTCTCAACCAATCAAAGGCGCGCTAAAATAATAGAAGAAGTAGCAGCTAATGACTGCAGCACAGACGAGGGGAGGGGGGGGGAGCGAGAGGCTTGTTGTATTCGGAGTTATTTTACGGACGGGTTTGTTGCATTCCACTCTCGGGGTCTGGCTCAGCTCGGCTTAGCTCGGCTTAGCTCAGCTCAGCTCAGCTCGCGCATACACCATGAAGAATGTGTAATGTCGGTCGTAAATTTGGGCCTCCCATCCTCTGGGTTGACAGTCGAGACGCGTCTTTCAATTAAAGAGTTAATTTTCTTCCCCCAATCTGGTCGCTGCCCAGCATAAATCTCCCGACGCCCAACACAGCTCAGGTCAGAAGACAGACACGATCTCAAAAAAAAGGGGAGAGAGAAGATGTGGTTTCCTTTCTGGACACACAGATACACACTTCTGTGTATCTCTTTTCTTTTTTTCTTTTGTCTGAAAGTGTGAGATTGCATTTCAGTAGTGAGTCCCGGACGTTTTCTTTAGCATACACACTCAAAGGGTTCATGCTCTAAAACTTGTTGTATGATGGGAGTATCTCCACCTATTCACTCATTTCTTTTCTACCCCCGCACTCAAATGTTACTTCGTTAATTCCTCACTGGGCTCCTCTCTGGTGGGTGGTTGACCCATTTTTTATCGTTCGTTGTTCTCTATTTCTGTGTGTGTGTGTGTACGAGAGGAAGAGAGGAAACACAGTAAATAAAATGCTGCAGCGTAACCATCTTTCAGAGAGAGAAAAGAGGTGCTTGAGCATATCAAAGACACAATGAACGTTTTTAGCTGCTCATCTCGTGGTCTATTCACTCTTTCACTTGCTGTCTTCTTGCTTCGATTCACCTACTCTTCTTTCTGTGTGATTGGTTATCCATGGACCAGCCAGGTTCTTGGCGCTCTGGTCTTCTTCTTGAACTCATTTTTGCTTTTTTCCTCCCCAATCATCGTGTGGCACCCAATGAGCTGGGATGCCTCACTCAACAGCTGTTCCACTTTCTTTAATCCACTCAATGCCTGGAGGTGTCACTGGATTCCGCAGGGATTTCCTCAGGTTAATGTTCCAGTCAAGCACCTGATGAGGAGCAAATGAAAAGGATATCTTGAGGTAATTCCCCCCAAAAGGCCTCCTCCCCTTGGATAGATGGCAGATAAATGTGTGGCTTCCCTCCACGACCACCGCTTCCACGGAACCCACCCAAATTTATGCACCCAGCAATGGCTGACCCCCAAAGAGATGGTCAAAAAACACACTCATGTTGCCCCAACTCAGACATACCCTACACATATACACAAGCAATGTCTTGGACGATTTGAAGCCAAGCAGGCAGACAGGCAGGCAGGCGGACAGGCAGACAGGCTACCGAGCATAAGTCATGTGAGTGTGGTGGAAGATACGGGCGATGCCTGTGCTGTCGTAGCCGCAAGCATCAGCGTGATCATCAGAAACACTCGTGCACTTCACCCAGGCCTGCCTCGCCGTCCAAAGTTGTCTCCACTTCTTCGTTCGAAAAAGACATTTTATCTGTCCATCCTTCCTCGACTCTGGCATCGAATCCTCATCATCTTTGCTGGAAGCCAACACAAAGTCTCTCCTCCGTCCAAAGGCGGCTCATAAAAGCTGTTGACAGACAGGAAGGCGCTCGTATTTCTCTGGTCCGGAGGAAGATGTCCAAGTAACTGTCATTGTTTCTGCAATCTCATTATTCGCCCTAAAAGTCCGGGAGATCTCAACGCAAAGGGTTGTTGCTCCTCCAGGCAAAGCTCATCCCCTGCTGCCGCCCCAATGTATCACTGCCGCTCGTAAATCAGGCGGCCTGTCTAGGTGCCTCAGACTAACTAGACACTATTTATGGGGTCACTCCTACCTATAATTCTAGCCGCATTATACATGGAGAGAGACTTGCTCAAGACAATTACATCAGGCGGCTTCGGCGGCTGGCGTTAAATGTTGGCGGCGTTGGCGGCCGCCTCCACCGCCGCCGAGAAAAAAGCCCCACAAATCAAAGAGACAGGACTCCTGGGGAGTAAAAGAGAGAGAGACGAGGAACCACCATGATACATACTTTGATTTTCCGTGAAGAGAGAACAAGTTCTGGGGAAATTTGGCCTTGTCGTCGAAAAAAAAAAGACCAACCGACTGGTCGATGATCACAGTTTGGGCGAAATCCGTCGTCTTCTCTGTCCGCAACGTGCAACGAAAAAAAAAGCCCTTGATGGAATTATTCAGTTGAATTTTATTGACGAATAGTAATACTGATAAAAAAAACCCCCTATGCATTGTTGCCCTTTTGTTCAAACAGTTGGCTCTTCTCGGTCAAGTCCAATGGGGAGGAAATATATGCGTAGTCAAGGCGATCTCGCAAATCCAATTCTACACGCCTTTATGCACCTAATTTGCGGCTTCTTTTCATATCTCAGCCTCCCCTATTATGACAGTCGTTCTGTAGGATTGTTTTCGCACGCAAAATGCCAATCAAAGGAGGGGTCTCCTTCTTTCCCCCCCGTGTGTGTGTGAGTGCACTATTATAAAGTACCTAATCCACCGTTTTATTATTCACAGGAGTGGAGGAGGCAGCAGCAGACGACGACGACGAAGAAGAAGGCAATTAAGCAGGCAAGCTCTTAATTTCGCCGCCGACCAACCAACCTGGGCTTGGCTCGCGTGATCCTCTCGGCCGTCACGTGATGTCACGATGATACGCTACTCAAAACAACAAATTTCATTGGTCTCTCGACGGATTGCGTGAGTCGGCCCCGCCAGACATCGCGTGGAAACAAAGCCAAGCAGAGCGGGGCTATTTCAAAACAATTTTTTTCGGGAAAAGAGGGGGGAGGGCAGACAATTGCTGGAGAGATAAAGAAAGCATTTAATATATTCTTTTTATCATACGGACGTGAAAGGGAGGGAAGAGGCTTCTTCCAAGACGCGGGGGGACAACCCGACGAGGCTGACCAGGGTGCAATGGATAGCGCGGAACCAGGCGTGTTGACACCTTACTGGCTGTGGGCTTTTTTTTGTGTGTAGGGGGGGGGGGGATCTTATCTTCTTTAAAAGTCAAGACAACTTGCTTCGTGCGCCGCATTTCACTAAATTCTGTTCTGGGCGCAGCCACTTCGAATGGCGCATAAAAACCGGTGGGTGTACGACAGATGGAGGACGACGAGCAGAAATTAAGTCTTATAGAAATATTGGTGCTCTGCACCACTAAACTTGACTGCGCCTCTGCCGCAAAATGTTGTAGAAAAAAATGTTGGTGGCTTTCAAGCTTTTATTCAGTGCATGTGCAGATATGTTTGTCAGACATTTATCATAGAACGTGCAGTCCCGGTCAGACTCTTACAGTCCCGCTTAGTCTCTTCGAGATTGATTATGCTGAGTCCCAAAGATTTGTGGATTGGTATGAAAGTGGGGAATTAAATCGACTAAAGCCCCTCCATTAATTGTTATTCTATTGACCCTTGGGCGGAATTAATTTTCAGCCATTAGGACTCAAAATTCCCCCAATGTGAAGGGTAACACTTTTGACCAGGACTGTACATGGCAGGAGGTATGTAAGTAGCCAGACTAGACAACGGGTATTTTATGTACATACGCATGCTGGAGTGAGCAAGACTTTGGAAGCCACAAATATTCAGATTTGATCGAAATATACATCACATCATATATGAAAATGCGTCGCTCTCGCCATTTGTTTGATCAAACTTTTAGCCCTAGTGGATGACGTTTTTGTCGATTCGTTTATTTCTTGGAGATTTTTTTTTCCCTTAAGGCTTCAAGTCATTTATTGAATAAAATTCTGACTTTGTTGGCCGCATTATAAGGAGGCGACAATGAGCGAGAAGTCGAGTTCTCGCCAAGTCCGCCTGAAAGTTTGAACCGGCGACTGCGGCGCAAAACACCGTTCAGGGAGACAGGGAAGGGGGGAGGGAGAAAAATCGGCCGGCAGCGATTCGTCGGTCCAAAGCCTAAAAGATACTTAAATATTCCGGCAATAAACATAACTCAGCTCTTCCCTCGCTACTTGTAGCGAAAATGACACCTAAGTCTCCAGCCACTCCTATAGATATAGCAATAAGAATAATCAAACACGATCAGCATATTTTATCGCTTAGTAGAGCAGATCATGCTTCAACGGCGCTTTGGAGTCCTAATTCAAGGCATAAAATGGCAATGAATAGTCAAGAGGGTAGCATTTATTCCTCGCATCAGGTGTCATATTGGCGGAGACCCGTGTTCGTAGCCGAAATGAGTAAAGAACCCGCTGTTGCTCTCCACGACGGAGTTCTCGCAACAGAGCGGCTGGTAGACGCTGACAAAGGTCCAGATCAGCAAGAAGACGCCGTGGAGCAGCAGCAGGAAGACGCACAACGCTCTGCTTCTGGATCTGAGGTCAGTCGGCCACCGGGATCGAGTCCTGTGAGGATAGAATGAGTCCTGGTTGAGGGTTGGGAACTGTACAGCAGATCCGGAGTCAAACTTACAGTCCTGTCTTTGGTATCTTTTTCTTTCTTCTCCTCTCAGGTGACTTGTTTCTCCTCCGCAGTCCAGGTTTCTTTTTGCTGTCCTGTCCAGCACTTTGTGATTTTGTCTGCGAATTGATAACATTTCGATGCGGATCAGTCAACTTTTTTTGCGTTACCAGATTGCTGAGGTCTCTTATTTTACAGACCTGTTCACCGATTGGGGCGAGGTGATCTTTGGAGACCTCTTCTTCATTGTGCGACGTCGAATGTTGGGGATGACTGGCCCAGTTGAAGTGAAATCTGAGGACACACATATATAAAATAACAAAAATGCTCATTCTCACTCGTCGTTCACGCAGTATGTTGCCATACGACTTGGAGAAATACAGTGCATTTCTGAAGTGAGGATGTGAGGTAGCTAAGCAAGGTTCAAGTTTTCAAAAGGAGACCAAAAAAGTTATTTAAAAATTTCTTGGCTACCAAACCAAGCCTAAGTCAGCAAGGTTTCAAAACAAGTCTGACTCGGCAAACACCCATGGCTGCAGAAGTACCCCTGGCACCCGGACCAGTCTTTAGACGGTCGGATCTTTTTAGGTGAAGAGTTATTTGCGCTATGGTAAAACGTACACCAATTCCCCTCCCCTCCTGGGCGGTACTGGCCGAAATTACCTAAAATGGGGCGCGCCCTGGTGTGCATGGGGGGAGGTTGAAGTACCCAAAAGTGACGATGATTTTCTGGTGTAGGCTGCTGATGCCGGCACTTTTTGGGGTTCAGAACATTGGCAAAACAAACACACTTGTAGTAAACAAACTTGCAGATTATGGCAAAAAAACATAAGAACATTTTGTTTCATGACCTCACAATCCACACTTGACGACCGACTCCAGAAGTTTGTTTGCCGCCCTGTACAAATTTGTCATAACGAGTCCCGTGACCTATGACAAGCTCGAGAGGAAGCCTAAACTAGGCCCAACTACAGTGGAAAAGATGCTCCGGCCAAAAATTCTCCTTTATCCTGACAAAAAGCTACTTTGTTGGAGAATGACCAGTGCCCTCTCGCCTTAATATATCTTAACCGTCTCAGTTTCCCCTGACACCTCTTTCACCCTCCCCATGGCATTTGTCTCTCCCTCCCTCATGTCTGCCCCTGACCACCTCCCCATTGCACCCTCCCGCCCGCCCTCCTGTTGATCTCCCGTCCCCTCCCACCTCCATTTATAATAATTTCAACCACTGGACATTATTTATAGGTCCAACGATTGAGAGAGACGAAGTTTAAGTGACTTAAAACAAGCTAAAACGTACGGTACTTTTAGTTAAAAAAGAGACTGCCAAATTGGTAGAAATTTCAAACTTGACCATTTTTGAATATGTTTGGCCAGAAGAACTTTTGGATTTTCACATTGTGTGGGGCCGCTGTGGAAAAATTCTTTTTTTAGTAGCTCGGACATTTTGATCATGGGCTATCTAGCAACCCTGCGTGCCATCACCCTCATGCCTTCTCCGGCCTCCTGATTCTGTACTTATACGTATTACTCGACTCTGGCCAACCTCGTGGACCAAAGTCCAAGGACAGCGAGGCATCTGTGCTACCTTAACTCTGACGATGGATTCACAGTGCGCGACAGCTCCGAGGGTATTGTTGGATTTCTTTTCCTAACTTGTACTTGGTTAAGCTGTGAACACCCAAGGAATTGACACAACTTGAAGCAAAGTTGAAACTCTGAATCTTCCCCAAAACCAGATTATGGAGGATCAGGACAGACCCAGAGCTTCAACAAGAACTGGATCAAGGCTGAGTGTACTTGACAGAAATAAAGATGATGTGGAGAAGAGTATTGGTCAAGAAGGTGTTAGTGAAGATATGTAGGACGAACTGTTCAGGGATGCATGAATGAAGCATATAAGAATTTGAAGAAACTGCTAAACATGTTGTCTCACTGTAAGAGGTAGACAATGAGGAGGAGAATAATTCTAATGAAGGTATGAGTTCCAATGGCTAAGACTGTGCGATATCCCTAATTCATCGAGATTGCGATATTCGATATATCGACACCAAATATTGCTATAGTCGATATGATATTTTGCACTTTATCCCACGTTTTTGTGCAGGTACACTAGGGCAGTTTTCTGCCTCCAAGGATGTCCTGATGGGCACAACCACATTGCAGTGGCACGCAACATTGCTGCTGCAACTGAACAATCTTTCGGAAGCGGAATTGAAGCTGGGATTGCCGGACCCATGGCCATCCCATGGCCTGTGAGCTGGCAAAAAGTATCGTATACAATACCGCGATATATTTCTGGGTATCGCGATATTCGATATTTTGCAAGATTTTCGTGATACTCCATTTTGACATGATATATCGCACAATCTTACCTATGGATCCTCTGAAGATGAGGAAAGGAGTCATGAAGACTACATTGACAACGAAGACCTAACAACAACTTTCCTTCCATATACTTCCATATACAACTTATTTTTTCAAATACGTATTCCAAATATTGTGTCACTTCCAAATCCTTCATTGTTCCCAATAGCTCCATTACTGTACTCCTTACGTTGGAGCATTTTTTCCAGTGGCAGGTGCTCAGTTAATATTTTAGAGTCAGTTGCAAAAGTACCCTCGATGTCGTCACGCACTGCTAAGTCAGACTATCCTCAGAATTCGAGCTTCAGAATTTTTCACTGCTGAGACTTAGGTATAAAATCGTCTCAGTTTCCTTCGTCAGAGCGAGCATAACTTGTATCTCTCTCTATGTAGCGCTAGGGACTTCATGTATTCTGTCTGTGCGTGTGCGTGTATCTCTCTGTCTGTCAGGCCATGGTCGCCCCAACCGCTGCACCGATCGTCACCAAACTTGGTCAGCAGATGCTACGTGTCACAAGCTTGAAAGTGATCCCATAGCACTTCAGGTCTGAGGCCGTTCTGAGGCCAAAAACGAGGTCCAAAGTTCCGTTCACTACATAGGCCATAGATGCCCATGCAATAGGTATGAGTAAGCCAGCTTCTGGTGAATAAATGTGCGGTACAAGTATTTGTCAGTAGCTATCTACGATAAGAGAAGGGCATAGAAGAAGGTCGGTAGGGGTGGACATTGAGCCAGGAAAACCGAGCAAGCCAATATCGGGCTTGACCCGTAGACTGATGGCTCGCTGCTATCGCTAAGCTGGGGAGAAAAGAGAAGTGCTCCCCGATTAGCCAGTTTCAGAAGTAACAACAAAATGGATCCGATCCGGATGCAGAGTGCAAGGACGACGCGGAGTGCGTGGTGAGTGTGAAGTGCGAGATCAGCTTCGTGTCGAGCGCGAAGCGCGTGTTGAGCAGTCCAGAAGACACCCAGCAAAGCGAGCCGAGTCCGCTAGTTTCACGTAATTGGGGCACGAGTGAACGGGGCCATTCGGGCTTGCAGACCTTTGCCATTACGAAGGGTAAGTCATACCTGTGAAAGATGCTATGCCATTCCTCATAGAGCTGCACCATCTCATCTTTGGTGGTCTGGACAGCAGCCAAGTCGCCATTTCTGTGACCAAACTGGGACTGGAGCATATGAACTCCCACGTTCAGGTCAAGGAGGTCAGACTTTGAGGCAGTCAGGTCGGCAAGAGAAGACTGTAGACAGACGCAAGTTGTAAGTGAAGCAACAGTTGAACTACTGGAAAGGTGTCAGATCCGTTCACCTTGATTGGTTCCACTTCCATTTCACTATCTGTTCGAGAGATTTCGTCGTTGCTGATTTTCTGGTCTGAGATTCGTCTGAGATTTCCTTTGGCTTCTTTGTACAACAGTGATATCTCAAGCAGAAGTTGTAAAATGGCCTTCAATCGCTTCCACTTCTTCAAGCAGTCTGGAAAAGATCAAACAAAGCATTCCTAATGACTGGAGGTTAGGCAGGGGTTTTCTTTTCTCACCTTTAACTTGAATGTAAGCTTCTGAATAATAAGGCTTCTTGCCAATGGACGATAATATCATATTCAGACAGGACGTGTTGTCCTTAGTGAGAGTGAGCAATTTTTCCTGAAACCAGAAAGATTGCAATAATTGATAGCAACGATCATAGGGTTGAACATTAGCGTCAGTGATGGATCAAAGCTTGAGCCCAGTCGAGGTGAGTACTTAGTGCGATTGACTTGGCTTGGCTTCATCCTCGCGAGCGAAGTCATGGTTTCTTCAACAAACAAAACGTGGAACTTGCATTTGGCTCCGCTATTAGCACTTAATACATTTGTACATTGTCTCCTTGATCAGCATGCACAGATTAAGGCGCCAAAAAGTATAATACTTCTTGGCTTTTTTACGTTTAAGACCAAGCGAGAGCGATTGCACCAACAGACTTGGACGGTTCAACTTTTCTTTTGGTCACTTCATGGGACTGTATCAGAATTGCTGGTCATCCCTCCTCTTGTGGAACTACACGCTATTGACCTTTTTGTACTGTACGCTACAGTCGGCTAGAAATAACCAATCGTGCCACACGTCATAATGTCTTCTCACCAGGACTGTTGCGGTGTCTTCACAGGTGAGTCTGCCCACCACCTCAGCCACCGTCTTTTCAATGTCTTGCCGCCTCCACTCGTACTTGGACAGGAGACCCTGACCCTCCAGCTTCCTCAGGCTGTTCCCGTCATGAATCGTGCCGTTCTACAAGTTGGACTTGACAGTCGCAAGTCAAATCTCTTCTGAATGCGTTCCTCACCCTAGTGGATTTTTTACTCCTCCTCCTATTTCTGCTGGGTGAAACTGCCTCCTCTTCGTCATCTTGTTTGGCTGGTCCGTCCGAGAGGCTGTCCAAGAAGTTCCTGCAATGGACAGTATCAAATGCAATAAGGAATCTCTGACTTGCTTAAGTTCATCAATGAATGAGCTGAGATTAATTATCGCACCTGTAGTCATCTCCAAAGTTGATG
>JAAUXU010003048.1_pt1 | contig 19128 bp, 17 predicted proteins | sample 7278151 | NCBI WGS metagenome assembly JAAUXU01 (sample SAMN14350113, study PRJNA611818) | marine sediment metagenome | isolation source: surface marine sediment (1.8m) | place: French Polynesia: Moorea | collected 2018-08 | reverse complement strand
GTATGATGCTTTTGTTCGTAAACAAGAACTGTGAGTTGTAGCTGCTTCTCACCACATAACAGTCAGAGGGGGGGGGGTTCTTCCATGAAATATCTGTGCTATTGATCTTTCTCCGCAGGTGTTTTCTTCCTCCGCACGTCGGACTCGTTCCCCTGCACAACTTAGCAAAACTTTACATTGTGTGCTTGAAAATCAAGGCTGCTACAAAACTGCCAAGTCGCTATAAGAAAAATATTTTGCCATGATCTCTCAAGGGGGACCTCTTGAAGGCTTCCCCCTCTTGTATATCTCCATCAGTTCTTGATGATGTGACTTCCTCCTCCCCTCCCAAAAAATGACCAGAAAGAAGTGTTTTTATTGACTCTGTGATGGCCTTGGCTGGCCTTGGCTGGCCTTCCAAGACCTCATTGTTGTTCATCATCCATCTTTCATAAATGCACGCTGAAAAGAAAAGAGAAATGACTTTCTTTGACTGAAGAAACAAGTAATGTACAGATTTAATGGCACTAATAGCTACAGGGTGGGGAAAGCCACATTGCTCGCACTCTGCGTCCAATCTCCCCACCCTTTGTGTCCTTCCGCTATTATCTAGTATGTTTTTGAATTAAATTGATTCCCGACAACCAACAGCTGAGCCTCTGAGCACAAAAGAGGGAAAGTTCGTTGCAATTTTCTCTCTTGTCCACCATCTCAGACAAATTTTCAGAAGGGATTGGAAGAGGGGGAGCTTTTTTCATCTGCCAAATAGGTTTCCATTTTTTGTGGCCCCGAAATAGACGCTTTCTCTATCACGCAAGCGAGTGGAGAGGCTTCGTGCACTGTCCTGGACGTACCAAGCACTGTAATAACTTCTGAGTCATTTGATTGTACAACTTTCGGACTGCTGTGTCACTTATGCACTGTGGAGCTTTGACCAAGATTTCAACCTATTTCGGTGAGAGAGACCAAAAACTCTGCTGTCCCCCCCCCCCCAACGTTTCCAGCAAGCTTTAATGGGAGCTGGAGAAAGTCTGAAAAGAGAAGGAACTTTGGGAAATTAGGCCCAGTCTCATTAAAAGGTTCTCTTCGTCATGTCCAAGGTGTGACACTGCCAGAATTCGTCAGTGCAAACGCGCCCTAAGAGCCCCGCGAGTCGGTGGATATATATATGTGCGCGTGTGAGAGAGAGAAAGAGCTGCTCTTTCACCAGAGTGTGAAAAATGACTCATTCTCTCCACTTCTAGCACGCAGAATAGGGGGAAAAGAAAAATTGGATAAGAGGAGATTCTCAAACTCTGCTTTTCGCGAGGATTAAGCTCAAGATAGTTTCCACTTACACGAGATCTCCTTTTTACTCACGGTTTTTTTGGAGGTAAAGAGGGCGTTGGTATCGAGCCTGGTGATTTATGCACTGCATGTTGAAAGTTGTGCGCATCCTCCCAAACTTTCGCTCCTTGGATATGAGTCACGACTTGTGTTTGTGTACGAAGGATTTCCAGCTGGGCGTCTTTCCGGGACTTTCCAATCATTGCTGCTTCTCACGCATATCGGGAAAGTAGAGGGGAAAAAAAACATTGGCTGTCAGAGTATCGGATGATGCCTGCTCAGTTTGGCAGATGGAGCAAACGACCGAAAAATAAAAGCTACGAGTATCTGGCATGACAAATGGCAATGAAAACGACTCAAGGACGGATGCCGGGCCCTCAAGGGGAGGGCCCATGTGTGGGGAGGCCCTCTGGAGGCCCCCCCGAAGAGGCCTACCTACCCATCTCGCCTGATTCGAGCTCTTTTTCCTCCGGTGCCGATGGAGGATTCTTTTTTTGAGCCTTCATCGGAATGACAGCCGAGGGGAGCTGAAGACCTTTTCTTCGGTCCAAAGAGTCAAATCGTTCGGAAGATTTCTTTATTCTTCGCTCAGTCAAGGGGAGGCGCTGAGGCCGAGTACGCACGAGGAGAAAGCAAAGCTTTTCCGTCTAATGTGCGAGTGAATGTTGCACCCTACATATGTCATGGGCAGGGGAAAAAATCGGTTTATCGGAGAAAAGACTTTTTTTCAGCAATACCAGGCGAACGAGGTCTTGCTGCAGCACCCTGTTTCACCCTCCTCCTCCCCCAGAAAAAACAGTTAGAGCCAGATGAGAGAAAAAGGATTTTGGCCCTCAAGAGGTCTCTCTCATTGCTGGAGAACAACATCTTGAGAGTGAGAGAAAAAATAACCCCGAGGAGTGTAGTGGGCAGCGCTCGTATGAGTCAAAGAGGCCAGGCACACGAGGATGATCTGACTTTTTTGGGGGTAGGGGTAGGGGAAATCCCCCTGAAACATTAGCGTCTATGTCGGGATTGATGTTACATGGAACTCCGGTCAAGCACACCTTTGACTTCGCCTCCCAAATCAGGACTGCGGCGGCCGTGCACGAGGCAGCCCAGATAAAGGAGCTTCTGGAGCTGTGGGTGCTGGTCCAAGGACCCTCGACGTAACATTGTATTCACCAGGGAGGACCTTCGAAACAAGTGACTCGTAAATAACTTTTCTGAACCTATAGTTAAAATTGGGATTGGATAAAGCAAACACCAGGACCATGTTGAAAGCAAAGACTTCAACAGTATGTCCAAATTTTGAGTGTCAGATCCCTCCAATGCACAAATCATGCCTACACTGGCCTCAGAATAGACCTAGAGATTCTTTATAGCCATACGGTGCCCGCCACACACTACTGCACTAACATATGTCGGGGCGGGAAATTTTGACCTACTACATTGAAGTTGTTTTCCTACGTAGAAAACTAAAATTTCCCTCCAAAACGTGTGTCTGCGAACCATCCAGGCCAAATTGAAGTTTCGCCAAATGCAAACAACAACCTTTGATGAAGTCATTTTCCTTCTGAGCCCCAGAGATGAACATGTAAGGTCATCAACTGCCACTATTTTGGTTATTGGTCTCATCTAGAGAAAAGTCTGCTGTTAACTCGACTTCGGCTGACATCTTTTCCGCTGAACACTGCCTTGCACAGGAGGCTGCCGCTCACTCGTGCAGAGTTTGCGGCCATTTTGTCTGTAGAGGGTCTCTAGATATGTACCATACCTGCAGGATTAATCAGTAAACCGCTGACACCAGTTTTGGCGGGAAATTTGAATTAGCTGCACCGGAGATGTTCTCCCGTGCAGTTGATTCAAATTTCCCGCCAAGACGTGCGTCCCCGCCTTGCTGCTGACCAACCCTGTTCAATCGGTGTGTACTGACCAGGGGCCAATTTTCATGCCTGGAGATTTGATTTTGCATGATTGATTTTGCTGCTTTAACATGTGCGACGTCAGCTAGTCCGCACATATTGCGGCCTGCCCCATTCGTCGAACGAATGAATCAAGATCCTGCCACCTGAAAAGTTTGCAGCAGCTGTCAATGATGATAGCCTTGATGAGAACTTGACTCAGGATCGTATTGATTGGCTCTTCTCTGCCGCTGTCAAGACTGACGAACAAACATGCCTGTAGCAGCCTTTTCAGCCTCATTGTGGAGATCCACTTCACCTAACATCCCTGTGCAGTCAGCATTCGTGACACCTCCATCTTCTCCACCGACAAGAATAGTGTTTCTTCACTAATAACTTCCGACAGGATGTTGAAAATGAAGGTTACGTTGAAAAGCCTTGAGTGTTCTTTACGAGGTCTATTTTAAAATTTTTGCTTTAAGACACAATCGGAGGGATGTTGAACTCTGAGCTAGAAGCCCAGGTAAATTTGTTCCGGAGTTCACAGAAAAGTGATCATCCATCATGAGTGATCTGTTACACGCCATCTCAGCAGTATGAATACTTTGCAAACCATTTTGCTTTATACGATTTTACAACTCTGCGTAAAAGTGTCTTTGGCAGGAGCCTTTGTTGAGAAAGTGCGAATCTCGAGGCGTTACCAATGCGCTATGCATACAAATCGGACATTCGTGTTTGAAGATCCTTTTTTTAACCTTGACAAGATCAATCTTGAGCACCGCAAACGACAGAGAAAAACTTGTTCTTAGTGCTCTTTTCCTGGACTTCTCCTCCTTCAAATGGCTGAAGATACTTGCCAAGCCTCTGGAGAGAACATGGCTATGAAAAAAGCTGTCCCAAGAGTCCTGCAACACCCTGTACAACCTCTCATTCCCAGTGTCTCCGTAGTCGACTCCAGCTCGTCACGATGAGCCAAGAAATTCGCATCGTCCCTCCTGTTTCTGTTGTGTTGTGCACTCAAGAAGAAGCTTCTCTGGGCTGACTCGAGCCAAAAGTCCTCCCATCTTTTTTTTTCTTCTGTCGGAGCCAAAAGTGATTTCTTTGTTCGTGCAGCTGGGTGAAAGGGAAAGACGAGCCAGCCTCTCTGGATCCACTCAATATTGCCTTGTTTCCTGCTGAATTGTTTTGGGGAACTTGATGCTTTTGTGAAATGGAGAAAACAGCTTCAAGTTGCACCCACTACAAGGCCACTTTCAGTTGTTCTCCTCATGTCTCTTGGTGCCAAAGTTGTTTATACTCTTTGCTACGCGTCCATTTGTTAGATCTGTGTGCCTCAAAAGAGCCAAAGATTCATTAATTTCGGGTAGTTTAGTGCTGGCGAGACAACGTTGCGTATACACTCTTATTAATGAGACTGCCGGACCCGGGAGAGGAGGGAGAAAAACCGGAGGAGGAGATAAAGGCCAGGAAAATCTTTGGGGCACACACACTGACACGTACAGGGTGGGCACAGGATATGCTTATGCTCATCCCTACCGTGTTCATACTCATACAGGGTGACCACACGTAAGACACGAACGTACTTAGTCACACATACACGGTGAGCACAGGATATTCAGTCATAGAGACACTCATTGTCACATGTAGAAAGGGTGGGCACAAAATATACAAGCTGGGTGGGCGAGCACAGTGAAGACAAAGACGCTCATTCACACCAGGGTGAACACATAAAGACACACACAGACACACTTATTCACAAACTAACTGAATATTAGGGACTTTCAAACGTGTCCGACTTAAAAGCAGTCTGTATGAAGCTTTTGGACTGACCAACTTTCTAGCTGATGTAGCTCTCGAATCGGCTACATAAATGAAACCGTTGCACGGACGTTTTGAAGAAAAGTGCATCAAAATTTCGCATGAGTGCAGCTTTGAATCTTTGCTTCCTTCGGGTGAGGTCTTTGGCTGTTGGATCCATGTACGTCCAGCAAAATGAGCGGCCCTTGGGGCCCTGCTGAGTCTTTGCAATAGTTGCTGAAATTATGGATCACTTCTTATACATTAAAAAGATCCTGTCAAGTCATTTCATCCCCACATCGACCCCAGTAGCTGCTGGTCCACACACTGTTTTCCGCACATACAGGGTGGGCACAGACGCATTTAGGATATTTTTAACCGGTAATCCTGCTATCAAGGTACTCAGAGCGATATTTATTTTTAAAGAACTGAGCAATCTCAGATTGGATACGCACGTAATGAGTAGAGAAAGAAGAAAATGACTCAACCAACTTCTTTCGTCAGTGCCAAAACAAGAAGGTGTGTTCTAATATGTCTATTAGCTTGTTCGCAAGTGTATGAATGTAGCTGTCAAGAGGCAGAAGTGTGTGAATGTGTTTGTTACCAGTTTCAGACGCGTGTGAATGCGTTTGTCAGAAGGTTCAAGAGCGAACAAATATGTCTGTTAAAAGGGAGAAGTGTAAAAATGAGTTTGCTAGGAGTGTTTAAATGGGTCTGCCTGATGCAGAAGCACGAAAATACAGAATCCCCCTGGTTCCATTAAGACTCAATACCCGGGCACATTCTATACCAGAAGATAAACATTGTGCTGACATAAGCTACTCACAGTTGTAGTCTCTCACAAAGACGCAGGGTGGGCCCAGCATATGCACACACGTCAAAAGGTTATTCTTTTTTAAAAAATTATTTTAGGACAGCGCTTTTGCCTACCCGTGAGGAAAAAGAATCAGAGCTCTTGTCTCTTCATGTTAACGTCCGCTGGAAAAAAAAGAAATAAGAGATGCTAACGTAGAAGTAGGCCTTAGGCCCCTTTGGCCTTGTCCACTGGAACCTCGCACCTGAACAGATGCGTGCTCAAGGCCTTTAAACTCCTTGCACGTGCCTTGCATGCGACCTCGATATCGTCACACAAGGTGCGCTCAAAATATTAGGCTCAGTCAGCCATATTTCATGTGCGAGACTTAACATCCAAACTGTCGTGCTATCTCTATTCTCTCTTTTTTTGCTGCATAGCTAAGCGGCTACAAATATGTGTCACTTTCGCAGTAAAGACGATCGATAATGCTTTCCCAGTGCATAAGGGAAAGCCCTGCCTAGCAGAGTTGGATGCTAGGATAGTTCTTGCTTATGCCTAGATGAAAGGTGAAAGTATTCTTTTCCAAGGCCAAATCTTCCTGAGGTGTGCCAATGCGTACCTAGAGCGCTACTGGGACAGCGTGGAAAGTCATTCGTCACCCTCGTAACATCATTTTCGCACTGCATTCAGGGCTTTTGCAGGCACCGCTTTGCCAGCAGTTGATCTTGGCGAGGGGCGCGATTGTTCAGACGCTTTGTGCTATGTGGTGTTGTGTTTCTTGTGTCCCTAAAGCCCCTGGAAGTTGGTTTTTTTTCTCGCCTAAAGTGAGATGAATGCATGGGGTTTCTGGCGCCTCGTGGTTCCAAAACAAACGCACACACAGCAAAGGGTTGAAAGTATTCTGCAGTTCGGGGCATTTTTCGGCAAATAACTGCACATAAAGAGCTGCCTTCTGTCCATGTGACTCCTGTAATGTACTTCCTCTTATCTGGGAGATGCTGTTGGTTCCTCCTCTGGTTTCCGTTTGCCTACCCTCCCCGCGCACGTGCACAGCCATTGGTACCAAATTTGGCCTTGGCAGCCTCGTCACACCATCATGATGCGTGCATTTTCTGGCCTTTTTCTTATGGGAGAAAATGCACACGAGGGAGAAGAAGGCCCTAATGGGGCCATCCAAGTCACGGAGGCAGATCCATCACGGAAATGAAGGCAGGAAAAAGAATGAGAGCATTTCAGCAATGTAAAAAAACTTGTCCTTGTGCTGGGATCTCTCACCACTCACACAGAGACACATAAAGAGAGAGAGAGAGGAAAAACTGCCAAATAAGGTGGGTGTGCAGGTGAGACTGGTGAGGTGGCCCCAGGGGCTGGTGCAAAGAAAAGGTACCCCTATTTGGGTAGTCCCTTCGGTGAGCTTCGTTCAACCACCCACAAATCCCCCTCCACCCGGCAAAAGGTTGCCACTATATGAAGAGGTGAAAAAAAAAGAATCTCATTTATTTACATACCGGGTGTTCCAGGATTCTTAGGCCTCTTCTTTGACTTTCTTGAGCTTAAGTAACGTCATCAACCATTCCTCGAACGCGACTACGCACGACTGACGACGCGTGCCAGAACTCGGGAGAGAACTCGATGCTAAACCGACTGTGCTCAGCTTCCTGGAACACCCTGTAATGTCTTTTCCCAGAGCAATGCTGAGAGAGAGGAAACTGCCTTCTTCTTATTTTGTATCCCCTCTTCATATCCCCCTGTGATACCCCACTTTGAGAGAGACCTTTCCTTGGTGTCTCAACCCATTTGTGGCTGGAACACGATGTTGCTGTTCGAACACTTGCTGGACTGACCTCTCCTGCTGGCACTGATGCTCTGCTCCTTCACGCGTGAGCGGCGCCGCGCGACAGAACAGAGACTGTGTCTTTTAATCCTGTCGAGCTTAGAAAGAATATTTTGTCAGAAGTGCCTGTTTTGGGGGGCTTTCCCTATTTGTCTGTTAGTTTCTTCTTGGCTTGTTCCCCAGTGTGCATAGAGAGGATATAGGCCAGGCATCCCCCCACCTCTCCCCAGTTGGCTGCGCACTGCATTGGCAGAAAAATAGGCCACCCCATACATCACCTTAACTGCTCGAGGCTCCCTTTCTCCCTCGGGATTATACCCCACTAGTTATTTCGCGCAACAAAGAGAAAGTTCATGTAATATTAGTGCAATGCCTACAGTTCAAAAAGAACTTCAGACAACAGTTGTGTGGGCAACGTATCTCCTACTGCTTCAACATCTTCCCCTCCCCAAGGAAAGCTGGGAAGAATGATTGAATTTTTTTTCCTTCCCCGGTCGTATTTTTTGCAACATCCCCCTGTAGATACCGGGAGGGGGGTGACTCTGGCAGGCCCATCTTTGGGGATCAAATAAACATGTTCCGCCGAAGAATCCAGGAGGAAAGGAGGAGAAATGGCTCTGTCTCGGCCAGGGATCCTCCCAATAGGGCTTTCTTTCGCACGTGCACATTTTGCCAGAAAAAAGTCTCCAAGGAGACCTCAGAAGAGAGAGAAGGAGGCCTATGGGAGGCCTCCCCCCCTCTCCGGCCTCTCTGCAGTATCAGCCATTTTGGGGATGCGCGCAAGTGCGTGTGTGTTGCTCCTAATAATGGATTTGGCAATGGATTGCTCAATACCGAGGAGGAGCTCGATGTCTCTGATTAAAAATTGCCAAGAGATGTTGCTGGAATTGGCACTTTGTCTTGACGTAGAGGCTCACGCACTGACGGCTCAATCTGCACTGCGCATCTGGGCAGAGAAAGAAAGTCGCCCTGTCCTAAAGGCTGTTTTGGGCCTACAAATTCTCCGGGTTCCTATGGCCATTTTTTCCATCATGTATAAAGTAAGGGGGGAAAAAGCCAACCCAGTGCATTCTGTGTCTTTTCGCTCGTTTTCCTGAAGCGACCAATTGGTCGGTCTCCTCTTCCACGATAGCACGATCGATGGCCAGAGATGCCTTCCATCTTCGTCTTCCGGGAAATTCTTGTCTCGTCATGGCCCATCTGTCTCTTTTTACTGCAGAAAAGGCCTCCAGCTGGTTAAGGAGGACGCCTCACAGACAGATTGGAGCGAGAGAACACTCTTACTTCACACCCGAAGGCTCCGTTCGAGGTCGAGGTGATTGCTACAGTGTGTCGCGAAATTGGTGCCGGCCCTGTGGTTCCGGGCAGCCGGGATGTGGCGGAGGATCCTCCGACCTGGCCCAGGCACCAGGTGCGCTGCCCGGTTGTGACTCTGCGCTAAATGGAATTCGTTGACATCCTGTATTTGCTGCTCCGGCTGAAGGCAGACTTGCAGACAAGGCCTGACACCCAATTTTGACCCTCACTTGCCCACTCTTTCACTTACATTGTACATCGACAGCTGTTCATGGCTCTTGTTCAATCTGGAAGATGGTACCAAAGGCCTCCACTTCTTCTTCACCTCTTGCACACCTCCTCACATCACAAAAGAGTTCTTCTTCCATCCTCCTTGAGCACGAACGAGCGAGTTTTCCCAAGTGGAATTAATCTCTCTCCTCAATCAACTTACACAATGAGACCTCGGAGGGCCTCGGGGGGGGGGGGGGGGGGCCGGACGAATGAGGGCGCGCCAGATGTGATTAAATCGGGTGTGCCTTTAAATACCCCTGCTGAGTAATTATGTCGCATCGGAGTTGACGGCGCCAGCATTGTTAAGTACTTTTTGCTCTTCATTGGGTATTAATCCCAGCACGTGTCTGTGTGTTGCAATGATATCAAGCTCAGGAGTGGAGGGGGGGACGTTCCTATGTACTTGAATTACGCACATGCGCACTTGTGTATGGGTCAGACACGGGGAAAAGATCAATTCCGCTGGGACAGACTAAGTCAACATCTCCAAGAGCAAGGCCAGTGTTAAAGAGGTGCTCAACACGCACTCAGCCCTTGTGGCTCTTGCTGCCGACGTTGACGCCGGCAAGTAAGCGTACAACTCCAGCTGTGCAGGTCGGTACTGGGCATGGCGAGGACTTCTCCCGGATGTGGTGGTCGACATCCGGGAGAAGTCCTCGACTGGACCGGATGTCCTTTGGAAGGGAACGTTTCTGTAAAAGTGTTCGGTGAGCTAAAAGGAGTTGACCTCGTAGTTAGGAGACGTCGTCCTTGTTGTTCACAGTGATCCCCCTCGAGTCCGAGGTGAAGTTGAATTTCATGGCTGTTGGCCACGAGCGCGTTTGCCCTTGTCTACCGGGTAGCTCAAGTCCACAGGCAAGAAGAGGGGCACGGCCATGTTGGCCTCCAGCCCCCACCACAGCAGCAGCTGCAGCCACGGCCCGTGCCACACGAGCAACACTTCAATGAGTGTGTTGTTTTGTTACTGCGTCTTCGACTTCTCCGTCCCCTCAAACTCCTTTGACCCCTTGTCGTGTGGATCCTTCAGGGCCCGGTACAACTGAGCAAGCCATCCAGCGGCACCGAGAGGAAGCCGTTATTCGTTGCCTACTCCTGGGACCTCCCCCAATTGTAGTCCTCGGACTCACTCAGAGTCCTCAGGAATGGGTTGATCGTGTTAGTTAAGACCAGAAAGTTGATAATCTGTTCGGTCTCATTAGCGCACCCACAGCAGAGTTTATTTGTGCAACAGCTCGTGTTGTTGCACACATGCACATAACCTAACATGGGAAGGTCAAGAGAAACCTGTCGTACCCGTTTTCCCCAACAGGAAGCACAATATTAGCTAAAATGCTTGAGTACACCTTTCTCCCTTGTCTTAGCTTGACTCGACTGGAGGTCTATTCTTTGCTTATTTTGCTTTTTTCTCTACGCACTTTCAGCTGTTCCTTTTCTTGGCTAGACAGATGGTTCAGCTGACCTCACGTGTCTTCAACCCAATCTATTTTACTTTAGTTAAGGGTGTGCTTTGTTCATTTTTTGTTCTCTTTTGACCTTTTCTACTTTCTCGGCGAGACAGATAGTTCAGCTGGCGTCGTGTGTATCCATCTCACTTGACTTTTGATGCAAACATGCCCGTTCCAGTCTGGGTTCAGTGTAGCAGAGTAAAATGTTGTGTTCAGTGTGTACGTAGAGAGATGAGGTGGAAGCTTCGTCTGTGCTACCTTTGCTAAATCAGCATCGTCGAGTACTCTCTTGTGTACTCTTGTGGAAGCAACGTTGCACTGCACTGATTGCTACATACGTGCTCTTACGCACGTGAGCAACGTCAGTACGTATGTAGAGGCACCAATGAAGAGAGAAATAAAAAGCATCTTCCTTAATGAGAGTAACAGGAGCAAAGTGTATGAGAGAGCAGCAATCACTTGAACATGCAAGCATGTCATCACTAGACAGGAATTTTAGTTGAAAATTTGGGGCCTAGCCATTCTTCTTGCATAGGTACACAGTATGCAACATATCACAGATAAATCCGTACAAACTTATTCACGACTATGAAATGAGAAGTTTGATGAGCACAAGTTTTTAGGGAAAAGTCTTTGTTAAAGACTTAGTCACAACGTTTAGTTTATGCATTTGCCTGTAACTTCAGTGTCTTGTCAACACAGCCACGTAATAATTAGCAGGCATTCCTCATTTCCTCAGGTTCATCATTTTTAGGATGGGCAAATTAGGCCCTATAATCCACCCATGTCACCCTGGTGACTACTTCTTGTTATGGCAGTAGGAGGATGAGGCCTCCACCAGGTCTGCAGAGACCAAGATTAATAGCACGCAGGTGGGGTCTGCCTGCGAATCATTTTGTGTCCAAGCAAAGAATCCCTTACGTCACAGGTGGACATATAATAAAGCTAGGAGCTCAGTGAAGACTTTTCACTAAAAACACCTTCCTGTCAAACCACCTATTGAGTGCTGTAGGCCTTCAAAGTTCTCGTATTGATTTATCTTTCTAGTATAGTCTTACTTCACATGATTCAGTTACTCTTCTAGCTCACTTTCATTTAGTCGGCGTAAGTCAAAATTGAACCGAAACCAAACCGAACTCAATATCAAACCAGACAGTACAACCAAAACAAAGTTGGACCGTAACTAAAGCAGGATCGATTGTGTTTACGCAGAATGGAATAGAATATTCTTTTTCCCCTTGCCATCATTTTTGCCACACCCTTGGGCCTCCTTGTAGTTGTCTGCCACGTTATAAATGCCTTTCAGAACCAGTTTTTGAGAACAACCCAGTTTCAGACTCTTCTTCGTTTTAATTCAGTTGAGAAAACCAGTTTTTATGGGGGGCAGTCCATAAAGCTTTATGGACTGCCAGAGTTGTGTTGGCATCACCGAAGACTGGAGGATGTGGAAGCCATCACTAGAGACAGGGGTCAACAATATCTTTTTCTTCAATAACCTTCACTGTTTGGCATTGGGTGGCAAACCTGAGATTGCCATACTTTGATCTAGCCCAATTCTGGTCTTCCGACACGAACGAGAGATCCCCAATGAGAGAAAGAAACGTCTGAGATGATCAGCAACTCATTCATCTCTTCCCTCCCGTGAGAAAAAGACACCCTGGGGTAAGATGTTCAGGGCAGAGGAGGGGGAAAAGCAGAGCACAAATAAACACAAAAAATGAGGAACGCAGTGCGGATTTATCTGCAGAGGAAGGCGGGAGAAGCTATTAGCGCTAGGTCATGGGCCTTCAGACTGCTTTCTCTTGTATGCGTCCGTGTGTGTGTGTGTGTGTGTGTGTGTGTGTGTGCGTGTGCGCGTGCGCACGTGGGCGCGCGTCGGGGTGTGTGTGCGTGCTTCCGGGATAGAGAGAAAGAGAATGAGGCGATGCGTAGAGAATTCCGGTCGTCAAATTAGCTGCTGTGCAGAGATTTAGCAAAAAAAAAAGAGCTACCACATCTCTCCTGAGTGTGTTTCTTGTCTTTTTTCCCCCGTGCAGACTGTGAGGAACTCGGTGAGGATGCGGTTCAACAAGGCCGAAGTGACGTCCCTGGCGGCTCAGCCCTCGAACAAGTTCGACAAGGAGGGAATCCTGTTGGTCAGGGAGAGGCAGGAGGGCTTCTTCAGGAAAAATGACAGTGAGTGACCCACGCGTGTGCGTATGATTGCGTGTTCTAATGTACTTTAGGAATGCACTCCGACGGGGTTGTGACTTTTTTGTGGCACTTGTGTTTTTACTAAGGTCGTAATATTTGACATACAGATAAAGCAAAGAAGAAGAGGAGCACACAACCCATGGCCTGTTACGGCGGAGGAGGGAGAGGTACACATTGTGGTGCATACTGTATTTCGTTCATAAGTGTGCAGACGGACGAGATTAGATGGCGGTAAACCTCCCGTCCCTCATGCGACAATCCTTTCCCTTTACCCACAGGCCAAAATGTGTGCCCAAATGAAGTAGAGGACTCAATGTTTGCGAAAAGGCTATTATGACATTTATTCCCAATAAATAGTCTCTTAAGTAACAGCCTGCCTGTGTGAGGGAGGACTGCAGTAAGTTTTAAGACTGTGCGATCAAGCGCATCGATATCGAGTATTTGCGAAATATCGCACATCGCAGCATCAAAAAATTTGTAGCAGTATCTTGGTATCTCATGCCGAAACAGCCCGCAGTCCCTAAAATTCTGATAGCACCTTCATGCTGAATAAAGTCCACTTCGAAGAGCGTAATATGCACTAAATATCAGACAATTAATTGGGCATTGGCGTTGAGTATCACGATATTTAGTCTTGCTATATCGAATATCGCGATATCGATTAATTTGGAATATCGCAGACTCATGTTAATTTACTCAGGAGCCCCTCCACGACCTCCTTCTCAGTTCAGTACCCCAGCAGAGGTTCAGAAAGACACCCCCCTGTAGCAACCCAATTTGACCCCATGGTTGAATCCGCCCTCTTGCACACCTATGACTTTGAAGTATTGTCACTCTGTGACGTCAGTGAACAGATTTGACACTGAGAGTGTTCAAAAGGTGCACCTGGGCTTGTACTGCTTTACTGTAGGAATTCTGCAATGCTTTTCTCTCTTCATCTATGGGTGGAAGAGGAATCTTCTCACTTCTCTTGGCTCTTCTCTTGGCTCCACAGCTCTCCTGTTTCTGGCTTCCAAGTGGTGGCTTCTTCCCCCCCTCTGGTTTTTTTACTCTTCTAACGATTGTTCCTCATTTTGCACTTCTCCAGTTTCGATGGAACGGTGGTGTCGTCTCAGAGGGAATCTGCTCTTCTACTTCAAGTCCAGGGATGAACTGAGCGACCCTGCAGGCGTCATCGTGGTCGAGGACTGCACCGTCCACCAGGACGAGGACGAGGACTCCTGCGGAATCATACTGGCCTTCTCAGGAGGTGGGGGAACTTGCGCATATGCACAAAACTAAGCTTGTGCATTTTTCATTTCCTTTTTTTTCAGGCCTGCAGCAGCACTTGGCGGCCCAGAGCGAGTCTGAGAGGGCCTCCTGGGTCTGCGCCCTCTCCTCTGCCTCTCACGGCAAAATGCGTCAGAGGATGGAGACCCTCAGGGACAAGTTGGGGCAAAAGATGAGCGAGGAAACGGCCACGCCGTCGTCATCGTCGTCGTCGGGGGCGGCGCTGAAGCACACATCTGACTCAATTGTGATAGGTAAGCTTGGTGCCGTCACGTACGTGCATCTTTGTACGTGTTCTCGTGAACAAATGACCGAGGTAGGACAGGTGCTCGTTGCACAAGCACCCATACTGTCGTTGCCACGGTCTTGCCGGACCTGTGTGCATCCTCTCCGTGGTGTCCCCGGTAATGCGCGTCTCCATTGACGGCCCCAAGACAAGTTGTGCAGAAGTCCCATCCGGGGTTTCGCGAGCAACTGCACGCACAGACCTTGATGAATAGGTTCACTAGCTGAGGGTGCGTTTACACTAGCATGCAATTTCTGACTGACGAGGCAAAGACTTGCAGCGTTTTTTGGATCAGCACATCATGACGGTGGTGGCGGCCACGGTGAGGCGACAACTCCTCACCGCGACAATTCCTCATTGCGACATCTCCTCACTACAGTACAATAGAAATGGCGACATTTCCTCACTGCTGAAAAGATCTTCATAATACGGGGTGTGTGAATTTGCACCTTAGTTTAGCAGCCACACTGGATCAGGGATGTGTGCTTCTCTTGCCGGCCTAGCCAAGACCAAGACCATGCAAGCTGTGAGACAAGCTGGACAAGAGCTCGCAGCTTTCAACTCGCCGAACATGTCCGGCCAAGACCAAGACCATGTGGTGCGTGTTTACTGGTATGTCTTGGCCTTGGTCTCAGCTGGACATGTTTACTGATATGTCTTGGTCTGGGCCGGACATCCTGGGCGCATCCAACTTGTCTTGCAGCTTGCTACACACATGGCGCTGATCCTGTCAAGCTCAGCCCATCAACAGAGCTCAACTCAGCCCTAACATTCTCTGTCTTGGGTGTGATAAGAGGTGCGAAAAATTGGTGGTAGGTGAGGAAAGTGAAAAAATGTCGCGGTGAGGAGTTGTCACCCTACTGGCGGCCACTTCAGACACCCATTCAGCTATCGCAACTGCGACAAACCTTTAAAAAATGCGGCAAATCTTTGCATCATCATGCTGCGACATCATGGGTTTTACCCATATGACATTGCATTCCAAGAGATCAAATGGCACCAAGATGGTCAGGTTCAGATAAGGGGAAGCGGATCTAAGAAGTCTTTACTTTTTCTCATACAGAATTAATCACCCAGGATGACATCTGAGTCCATCAAATTATCTATCGAATATATAAAGCTAGAGGGCCTCATGTACGTCTGTCTGTGTGTCCTTCCGAGGCTGATTCTTCGGGGAAAAAACGTGCATCAAGCGATCGCGTGACTGATTTTCTGCTTCTTGCTGATTGTCGCGACTGATCTTCACGTACTTGGCGCGATTTGGCTCGAAAATTGTTGTTGTTGCTTGTTTTATGACATCTCACATTTTTTGTTGACACTGGAACCAACCTGAACAATGTTGCTCATGTGGGAGGAACTTTAGGTTTTGTTTTATTGTGAAATGACGACTTTGATCATTATGCAGTGTGTCAGCTGTTATTTGCTCTGTGGGAGAGGGTGAGCCTTACTGGGGGATGTCACTAGAGGAGAGCATCGACATTGGACTAACTGGAGAGGTTGGAGGGGGGATACTCGTCAAATGCCAAAGATAAGCCGGACTGAGTTGGACATGGAAATTATAGTCATTCTGGAAATGTGTGAAAGTGTGGACGCTGCTTAAGGCGTGCCAACAGTTTGTAGGAGTCTGAGAGGCTCTTTCAGAGTCTGACGAACTTGTATTGATTGCTGACAAGAGGTCTGAGTGGGAAGTGAGTTGCTGTGAAGGAGGACGATGAGGTTGTCCATCTCACTGCTTGTGGTCTACGTGACAGTAGTGCCAAGGCTGTCTGCGTCCCTGTCGCTGCTGCATGGCGCCATCGACCTCAGCTACAATAGCGAGCAGGGCCAGACTGTGACCTGGCCGTGGCACACGCACTTCACCCACAAAATCAGGTTCCATGGAGAATGGGGGAACACGGATGGAGAACAATGACATCTCACAAGGAGAACACGCAGGCACTCACATGGATGCGCCAGCACACGTTATCAAGGGCGAGTAGCACATTGACCAGATTCTATTTAAAAGGCACTCTGGGGAAGCAGTGGTTGTGGATGAAGGCCGGGTAGTCTTCACTCCTCGTCCCTTGAAACTCGTCTATCTCGAACATTCCTTCCCGCAGCAAGGATGTGGATGCTGAGGTCCATGTGTCTGACCTGGAGGAGTGGGAGCATCTGTACGGACGCATTCCCGATGGTGCCATTGTTGTCATGTACTCAAGCCATAGAGTCAAGCACTCCAACAACATTGCCAGTTACGTGGACCTCCCTGAAAACACGACCTTTGAGGAGGCAAAGGAAATGATGGACAAGAATCCGCTGTCGACAAAATTGCACTTTCCCGGATCCAGTGCAGAAGCTGCACGTTGGTTGGTGGAGAAAAGGAATGCTGCAGCTGAAAGCCGAGTTTGAAGCATTTGAAGTGCGCAAAGATTTCATGGATGTCTCAGCACTTGATCACTGTTGGGGTCTCTTTTCTAAAGGAGGAGGCAGCATAAGTGGAAGAGGATGCAGAAGCATCTTTTAACCTTTTTAATCAAACAACTTCTATTTACTCCTTATCAACTGATTTCTAACCAGAGGCACACCTCAAGCACTTAAAGAGAGAGTCGGGTCTACTCTAAAAAACAGTTCTAGGCCATGCTGGAGTCTTCACCGAGGATAAAACCTTCTCTCCTGACGCATGAACTGATTGCCTCACACAAATCATTGATGGAGACTCATGGTTCCTCCTTGATACCGTGATAACAAAAAACTTATTTAAGATTAAGATGTTTAAGATTAGTCTTTCATTTTCGCCGTGCACTCAACCTCCTCTTCATAGATGTTGACGGGTCTTGCAAGCCACCTATGTCAAAGTATTATTTAAAGTTGAGTGCTTGTAGTGTGCCTCTTGTTGGAAATAGGTGAAGTGAAAAAAATAGAAGTTGTTTGGAGAAGTTTAAAGATTGTTGATAAAAAAATCCGCCGCTAGGGGTTGTCATGCAAGTTAAAACAAAAAGTATTTTCATTTCTGCCCCACATTCCCTAATTTTCAACGACTACGCACCCCTCTCCTCCCCACGGTTGCCAAGTTCCTTTCTGAAGTTGCAAGCAAGTATTACTCTGAATTTCTCTCTCCCTCCTTCTTCTCTCATCCAGTGTTTCAGAGCCTGGCAACACTAACAACACGTCCCTATCTTGGTCTCATCATGCATAGCTACACTGTCGGGATTATTTAGTCTTACTAAAACTATTAACAACCTGTGAGAAAAATTCTGTAGCTGTAATTAGTCTGACTCAGACTAGTTAATTCACTCAGACTAAATTTCTCTTGATGAATAGTGTGACTTGCCCCAAGCCCCAGAATAAGAAGGTGAGACATGAAACTGAACAATGACCTTTAAGATTATTATATTTTTCCTTGAAGCATTAATTCTCGACAAAAGATCAACTTCTCAAGTATCAACCAGCATAAGTCGACTCATCCGGGTAATTATGACAGATTTTCACAAAGCTTCGATGAAGACCACGACCAAGCCTCGATAAAGACCCAGATCAAGGTCAAGCCGTGACCAAGACCAAGATCAAGATTTTATCAAGACCAAAATCAAACCAAGGTCTGCCCAAGTGTGAATTTTGGGGTCTCATCTCTAATAAATGAGCTTCAGGATAAGGTACTAGTGGACCTCATGGGAAATTTCTTCCTTCCATGTGCAGCTGCCCTTGTTCTCGAGGCCGGTACTGTTAGATACCATATGTCAGGACATCCAGCTGTTAAAGTTTTTATAACATTTAGGCTTTATCCAAGCTCGAGCCTGGATAAAGCTTTTCAGGATCAAGCTCAAGCCGGCTTTTTCAAGCCTCAAGTGTCCATCTCTTGTTCACAAAGCAGACATAAGTAGACAGCATTCCTTAGCTTCAGATGCCCTTCCAGAATGAGACAGATTGAGTTCCATCTCGCAGCAACAAGTATTATTGCCCTCTTGTCATTCCCCAATGCTAAGGAAATGACGTGTTTGCTAATAAGCGGGATTTTCAAATCTTGAAATGATCCTTTTGTGACTTCTACATCTTCCTTGGAGGTCAAGTCTCCAGTCTGGTGAAGCCTTCTAACAAATCAAGCTTTGCTCAAGCATTGGAGCTCAAGTCGAAGGTCGAACCAACTCCTATCGTCAGTCCGCATGCTACTTTCAAAAGCTTCAGTGCTTCCCAGTCCCAACGCCACCATCACCACTTCCTGCAGCTTTGCCATGGAGCGACTGATAGAAGGGTCTTCCTCGTCTACCAAGGTAGACAAGTCCCTTGAAGGAGAACTGACCTCTGGATTCAAGTCAGATGGCTATGACTCAGCTGACAACAATGTTCTTGATGTAGGCTATACAGTAGAGAAGTACGACGGGTCCTTTACTTCAGCCTCCTCCTCCGGAGGCCAATCCTCTAGCCAAGATGAGGGATTCAAAAGCCCTCGAGCTCCAATGACGCTTACTAGCCCAGAAACGAGTAACAATTTTGACGCAAGGGCTTTGCCAATACTTCCCTGTCCGTTTTCTCTCATGCAGGTGATACTCTCTACCTCTTGATGCCACACTCACAGAGACCTACTAAAAGAGTGAGTAAAAAAGAGTGGGATATAAAGTGAGAGCAAACATGAGAGTGAATGAAGAAGAGTTAGATATAAAGTGAGAGCGAGTCTACTAGTGAGTACATCAACCCAGGCCAGCCTAGACAGCCCAGGCCAGCCTAGACAGCCCAGGCCAGCCTAGACAGCCCAGGCCAGCCTAGACAGCCCAGGC
>JAAUXU010177093.1_pt1 | contig 19146 bp, 22 predicted proteins | sample 7278151 | NCBI WGS metagenome assembly JAAUXU01 (sample SAMN14350113, study PRJNA611818) | marine sediment metagenome | isolation source: surface marine sediment (1.8m) | place: French Polynesia: Moorea | collected 2018-08 | reverse complement strand
TGGGCTGACTTGGCCGGCGTAACTGGGCGGCTCGATGGATGATTTCAGGCAGTTAGGACCGAAGGATGCAGCGCCCTCTGTATACAAGCGTGCAAGTGCGCTAAGTCCATTATACATTGAGTCTCTTGCGCACCACTCACACGTGCCTTTTTAAGATGTCTACGGCAGAACATCTCAGTTTGTTTTGAGCGGAATCAGCTGCTTCAACATTTCAGCCCGCCGCCCCCCAGCCCATGACGCTCTCCTCCCCCGTCCACAAGGTTGCCTCAAGGCAACCTCCCTCTGTGCAGCCACCTCAGCTAAGACTGTTCTGTCCCCTCGGCCACCATCTTGCTTTCGCTCTCGCTCTTGTCTGCACTCAAGCGACAGCAGAAGCAGCCCTGCCATCTATTCCTTGAGCCCTCCTGCCCGACCTAGGCTAGCCAAGCACCAACATCCTGAAGTAGCAGTACACACAGAACAGTGTCGCAGGAGTCATCTCCTCTACCTTCGCACAGGGAACCCTGGGCCCCTCTGTTTGGGACGTCGACCGCCGGCCCGTCCTCTGTCGACTTCACCATGTGGTGGGAGATTCTCCCGTCGTTCGGCATCCTGGTCGCTGTGTTCCAGATCCCGAAACTCGTCAACCTCGTCCAGTACCAATACGCCTGTGGAACGGTAAGTCAGTCAGGATCTTTTCCTCTGAATGGCTGGATTAAACTGGGATTAAAACCGGATTAAACATATCATTCCAGAGAAAATCGAAGAACGTGAGTTACAACGAGCCTCACATGTGGGCCTACTTCCAGCGTGACCGTGAGGTCGGACAGAAGACGTTTATGACCAAGATCCGTGGTCTCGGGGTGTCTGACCGCAGCCCCTACTGGGTGCCCGGGCTTGAATCGATCCCGGACAAAAAGTGAACAAATAGGACTCGAGCTGTGTAATTTCAAGTAGTAATCCCAAGTGAACATAGATGTTTGACATGGAGAAGTATTTATTTAATGTAGGAGTACTCATGTAACTTGAAAGCGGATTGTTCCATGCATTTATCTATCTATCCGGACTCGGAAATGGTCATGTTCATGGTCGCTGGAGTCACGGACGCGGTCTGGTCAGCCTGTCAGTGCTGAGATCCTCTGGTGACATCCACAGAGAGCATATAGACTACATCGCAGAGAGCGAAGACGACGGCGGTGTGACCAGCAAAACGGACACTAAAAGTTCACCTCGGAGTCACGAGGCAGACGCTCCAGGCTCGGCCGTAGCCACTGGACGGCACAGCTGACATATCCTAGATAAATGTTGGAAACTCCCGGACGTCTGGTCTGCCGGCGTTGCCTGCGATCGACACTATTCATTGTTCCTATATTTGGTGTCTTGTTGAACTTTGACCTGGTATGAGTGTGGGGGGCCTCTAGGACTTCATCTTGATCTATGTGGAGGCGTGGTGTCCCTTTGTCTGTTAAGAGCTTTGTCACCATGACAAGCAACTTGCCAGACGTGGCTGCCAATCTGAGCATCGTCCGCCAGAAGTTGGAAGCTGCTGTTACTGCTACAAGAGAGGAGAAAGGTGTCGACACTTCGGTCCTCCCCAGACTGGTAGCTGTGTCCAAAACCAAGCCCAAGGAGCTCGTGATTGCAGCCTACGATGCTGGACATCGCGATTTTGGCGAGAATTATGTTCAGGTGAGAAGACAGTCGCTCTAGAAATAAAAATCAATCTAGTCATTTTGTAGTGCATTCTTGGAAAAAGCTTGTTATTGACCAAGTGTTCGAGACATTTGTAAATAATCCAGACTGCTTAGGAGCTTCTTGAGAAGAGTGAAGATGCTGAAGTTCGTGCACGGTGTCCAGATATCCGTTGGCGCTACATTGGAGCATGCCAGACGAACAAGTTGCCCAAGCTGTTGAGGGTGCCGAATCTGACAGCAGTGGAGACACTCACCAGCCAGAAGCATGCAGATAAGCTACAAACAGCATGCAAGGCACATCAGGTCTCCCTTGATGTCATGGTGCAGGTGATACTCATAATCAAGACATTTCTGTTGCTGACCAACCAATGCTGCCATCATAAGACTTCGCTATATGTACTGTTACTGCCTAGGTTAACACTTCTGGAGAGGCAAACAAGAATGGTATGAAACCTGCCGATGTCCTCTCTCTGGCCAAGCACATCAAAACCAGCTGCCCAAACTTGAAGTTTGCGGGTGTGATGACCATTGGAGCTTTGGGACACAGTCTGGCAAGCAGCACCAATGATGCCATTGGTGAAACCAATCCGGACTTTCTAGGACTCATACAATGTCGTAAGGAAGTCGCTCAAGGATTGGAATGTGCGTAAGGAACATTATGAGGTGCTCATCAACGTCAACAAAATGTTCCTTCTACAGGCCCCGAGGATGAGCTTGAACTCTCCATGGGAATGTCCAATGACTTTGAGGAGGCGATACGTAGCGGCAGCACCAGTGTCAGGGTGGGAAGCAGTATCTTTGGAGCCAGACAAATGGGGACACAAAGGCAAGTGGAGAGCATATCTCAAAAAATGACTGTGGTTGCTATTAACGAGTAGTCGATGGCAATGAAGAGGAGCAACAGAAGAGTAGATCAGGGTGGATAGGAGGCACCAGACTCTACTGACCTCGTGGACTTTGTCATAGAAGGTCTTAAAAATGACTGTAGACTTGTCATATCACGTTGCATCAGCAGGAGCAACTGGTTTTCTCATATAAGGAAGTAGTACCTCCTCAATGGACTAGGTACAGGGTTTACTGTTAAATATGATTTTATGACGGAAGTCGAGTCAAAAACCGCGAAAACTCTATTTTGTCCTATTTCGTTTGCAAGCATAATAAAAGAAAATATTGAAAATAATTGTCACAAACGTCAGTTGTTTTAAGGAGAACTTGACACCTCGCCTTCAGTTGAGGAATAAGTGCGGCTCTTAAATAAAAGTCGACTTCTCGGGTAAGCGTAGCATCAAGATACATCCCGTAGGCATATGCAAGCGTACAAAGATTATAAGATATCTTTTCAGCGGAAATATAAGTCTGATAGGTTGCATTCTATTCATTCTTGATGTTGGGAGAGAATGTGGAAGATTCGCGGGTTATTTAGAAGCTTTGGAGAACCGAGTAAAACTGCAATACCACTGTATTCGGCAAGGCAAAGCTCTTGAGAGTGGCCAAACAAACCTCTTATGGCATTATAAGCTTAACCCACTCGTCAATTACAGCCAGAAGCAGCGAGAGAAAATTCCAAAAGTGAACCATCGATTTTCTAGTACAAGTGTTTAGACACCGAATGCTGAAAAACCTTCTAGCACGTTGCCAAAATGAAGTGCTTGTAAAAACGTACATGCAGGTTCAAGACGCTGGTCAAATAGTCCACGACCACACTGGACGCATGACGTACCAAAACTTATCAAACCATTTCATACCGTTCCGTAGACTCTTTTTCACAGCTGAAAACTCAAATTATTCAGGAAGGCTTAGACTTTACATTTCGGATTGCACCCAGATCACAACATTACTTTTCCTCCGTTGCCTGATGTACATGAATACAATTGATCTCACTCGAGCTAATCAGGTCCCCAAGTTAGAGCTTTATAAGCAACGCAGGTGGACGTTAATGATCGCCCTTTCTACGCTTGTAGATAGTTTTATATTAGATTGTCTTTAATATGTCCTATCAGAAGCTCTCGTTCAAGAGAAAACCACTAATTATACAATGCGGTATATGCTCGATATGAATTTGGTACTTGCGTATAACATCATCAGGAGAAAAATGTCTTAAACGAGGTGCGCATCTGCTAAAACACTACGGGTCTCACGAGGTGAACGCCGCACAAAGTTTCTTTAGACTCGCCTCTTCAAAGTGAATCTCCTGCAAGTCGAAGTAGTGGAGAAATCTACCAGATCTGGACTTCTTGCCTCCGCTTTTCCGCCTCCGTTGCTCCGTTCTAGCCATCCCTCGGAGGACAGCCAAGGTGTCCACAGCGTGACAGCTCGGGGCAGTGGTCACGTCTCCGAGCGCGCCGTTCAGCGTGTCGTGCACGTACGACGAGGGGACCACAGATTTTGTCAACGAAGAAGTGAAGAAGTCTCCCTTGACACCATTTGCTTCCTCGGACGGCAAGGAGAGTTCGTCGCCCACCTGCCCGTCCCCGTCAAGAAGTCGCGAGATCTCCTTCGAAGACTGGTGGAAAGATTGGAGTTGAATGTCGGGAAATACTTCGTTCCTGACGCTGTCCAGAGGATGACCAGGAGCGCCGTGGTTGACATCCGCCCACCAAGGATCGGATCTGGGTGTCGAGGTGAAATCACTTATTGCTTCAGCCACAAAACTGATGGCCTCGAGGCCCAACCTGGCATTCCTGGCGACCTTCAGCCTTTTGTCCGTTTCTATTCTCTCCAAATAGGGCCTGATCTTTTCCTCGGAGACTTGAGCGCATCCTTCTTCTTCGCCCTCTCCCTCTTCTCCTCCAAACGCAATGATGCGCTTAAACCTTTTCTCGGCAGTGTTTCCCCCTCCATGTTGGTTCTTTTGGCAACGGAGGAACGGTAAACGTTCAAGATACTTTTCTTCTACGATAGAAGCGTACCCATCCTTGCACAATCGCCGAGCAAACTCGGAGACACCTTCTTGGTCAACACGCTCGTCCGTGTCCACTCCCATGATGCCTAACAGGCAGTCCTTCATGGGACGCACAGGACGAAAAGTTGAGCCGGACGCTGGGCTTACAGACATCAACGCGGCAAGAGAAGACGTCTGTGACTCTTCGATCTCTTGCTTAGAGTCGTCCAGCGTCGAATCCATACATAGCTCTGGCTGGTCAACACAGTCAGGATTACAGCTTTCCGCAGGAGCCTCTAAACTCTGCAACAGAGTCCCAGACATAGCCCAGAACTGCAGCTCCAAGATGGACTTCGACACCATCCCACCATTCCTAGTCACCAGCCCAGTGATAGCGACGTGATCCACAGGGAAGCCTTCCGCCAGACACAGGAGTTGCAGGTAACGAGCCGTGCACTCAGGAGATACTGGACGAAACACAAACTGCCGCGGCTCCTGCTTGAGCAACTTCTTGGTCAGCACGCTCCTGTGCGAGCTTGTTAGGACAATTGGTCTCTTTGTTGTGGCGATGATAGAGTTCACGGCGTTGTAGAAGCCGTCGTCTTCCTCCTCAAAGGCGATATCGATGTCCTCAAACAAGATCAGCGCCGTCCTATGGATATGCTTGGAGCTGTAATATGGAACAGATCGGGAGTGAATTCCCTACGTGCTTGGGCGTGAGTGATGATTGCTACTTACGGAGCTTGTGCCCTTGAGTGTTTTCCCATTGTGATCCCTGGCTTTGACACATGATGACTTTGTGTAGCTTCGTGTAGTTGAGCCATGACTTGTTTGCCTCCCCTAAGAGAGCTTGCATTCACCTCCAAGATCCTAAAGCCCAGGCTATGCGCCAATGCGTACACACAGCTAGTCTTGCCTACGCCGTTAGGTCCGGTAAGAAGTGCGGTGTTTTGCAGATCGCCGTCGATAATGCTGTCGTCGTCGCTGCTACTATCTTCAAAACACTCGTCGTCGCTGGAGGATGCTATGAAGTCATCGCTCTCGTCCAGCCTACTGGAGTGGGTCGGTTTTCCACGCAGGGGTTTTCTCTTCTTTCTTTTCCGATCCATCCAGCCTTTCAGCCAGGTCTGCAAGCTCTGCACCACGTCCCAGTTACCAATGACATCCTCTGCTCTGCGAGGAGCGTATTTGCTCGTCCACTGCAGCGAACTGGCGATGAGGGGGTCAAACTTGACGGTCTCAACTGTCACATCTTGCTCAGTGTCCGACTGCAGCTTCCTTTTCTTCGTTTTGGCGGCCCTCTTCCTTAACCTTCCACTTCGTAACCTCTTCTCCTCGATCTCTTCGACACTGAGGTTGTTCTTCTTCGCTTCCGCTTCTAAGGTATCCGACTCAATTTTCCTCTCCACATATCGACGAAAGGCCATCCTGCAAGGGAAAGACTCGTCTAACATCTTGAGCGAGTTGGCAAAGTGGAAGATCTGAGACGGTCTCATGCGTAGGCTATTTCTTTGAATCGTCTTCAGGGACTTGCCACTTAGGTCTGAACGTTTCAGTTTGGAGACAGCACCGACTGCAAGGGGTCTTCGAATACTCGCGTCACATGCAACGGACTCCAGCGCGTCTTCCTCCATGAAACTCAGTTCTTTCTTGGGACGCGATATCTCACATGACTCAGACGAGCTGATTTGGGTTATATGACCAATGTCCGAAAAAGGACAAAAGTTGGGCTCTTCCCAAGTGTCATTGGTGGAGCCGCCTTTGCTGATAAGACTCCTGAGGGCCACAGGGGCGGAACTGAGAAGAAATGCCTTCCTAGCAGTCACCCTCTCCGGATCCTCTTGCAAAGTCTTCTTGCCCGTGAAGATTGGTGCCAGCTTCTTGTTCCGCCGCTTTTTGACCTTTTCTGTTACAACCTGCACTTCATCGTCTGTCGGATCGGTGTCAGCCTTAACTCTTTTCTTCCTCTTCTTTGGTTCTGGTTCTACTGGTAGCTCTTCCACCATCGAAGGCTCCTCTTCCATCTTGATTCTACTTTTTCTTATTCTGAGACTTCTTCGACGATTGCACTTACTTTCTGCTCCATTCGGTGCAACTTCCGGAGCAGAGGTGCAATCAGATCGTACGTCTTTGGCAGGTTCGAGTGAAGACTCCGCACTTTCCAGCACAGCCTCCTCTGTATTGTCATTGCCTACTCTATTTACGTCGGCATTGTCATTCTCCTCGCTGGCCTGGGATCGCCTTCTCTTCGCTCCAGCCATTAACTTTAAAAATGCATTGTTGCTCTCGGTGATCTTTTCCTCGGAGACTTCCTCGACGGCCTTCGCCACCACCGTGGCTGCCGGTTTCTCCTTAACACCGTAAGAATCCGACAGTGGCGAACTCATGAGCACTGTGAACGCATCAGCTGCTTTCACGTCGCAGGAGCTATTATTTTCTCTGCTACAGGTCTTGTCCACAATCTTGGATAGGACGTCAATGTCAATGGAGTCGCTGTCATAGTTCAGTATCCGTTTGTTTTTGGGTCGCTTCTGCTTGGTAGGCTTAAACAATTCTGGGCTTTTTTGTTGGACATCAGATACTTTGTCGTCAGCTTTCGGCGCTTCCGCTCTTTCTTTACTCTCGTCAGTGGAAGGGGAGTTGACGTTGGCAATTTCACCATTCATGCTTGCAGTGTTCATCGTATCGGGCTTGGCAATTTGTTTCCCTCCTCCCCCCACCATGATGTCCTCACACTCCACAACCTCAATCTTGTCGGCGGCTGCTCCTGACACGGCCATGTTGGAGGAAGCGTGTCGACGACGTCTCTTTTTCGTCGCTTTGACCGGCAAGGGCAAGGACGGCCTGCCGGACGGCACGTGCACCATCGCCGACACCAAGACAACCGAACGGGCCTTTTCGACACTGGCTATGTATTCCTCTTTAGAGAACCGCTTGAAGAAGCTCTGGATGCCACAGGTCTTGCGTTCGGCGGCGCCGTTGGACTCCGAGGGTGCCTTCTCCTTGCAGTCGTCATCGGTACCTCTTCTGGACTGAATCCTTCTCTTCTGACCGCGCCCTCCTTTGGCAGAGACAGAGGTACAAGGGACCCCCTCAGAGACCTCGTTCGGCCTCTTCTCACTCCTCAGCGCCGCCCTTCTGGAAAGCTTCTCCGTTCCCGCTTGGGACGAGACCGCTGCAGCGGTTGAGGGCATGGTCGACTCGGGGGGCGCCTCTCGTCCCTTTCAAGACGTCTCGACGAGCCCTTGTGACTGCGAATCGACGCTCAAACGTCGCCCACCGAGATTTTCCCGGTTTCCGACGTGTTCACGACCACTGAGTCCAAGTTTGCGTACAGCGACAAATGAAACCCATTCTCTTTCACGGTTTCGCGCGCCAGAATTCGTTTATTTTTCTAGCCCTGTCTGCCCAGACGGCCACGACTTCACACAAAAGAAAAATGCCACGACAACAGCTGCAGCTTAGCAGACCAGGACTGGCCAGGACGTCCAACCCAAACAGACCACAACAAGAAGTATCACTTCTAGTGACACTATAACATTTCTGTGGACTGTTCCGTCAGGTCCGGTTTAGTCAGAGGACGGCCAGCGACTTCATATTCCATACATCTAGCTTCAGTCATAATAGCTTTAGGAGGCTGGTCTACAGAAAGGCTTTCTTTGGCCTGGATCTGCTCTACGCGTCACCTACGGTGGAAACTGTGCAGAGGAACTTGATCATCAAATGTAGGGGTCAGTCGGTGACTTAAGTGGCATCCGACATGGTGGTGTCTCCGTGATGTCATCTGCATCTTTGTGCCCTCAGGAGGGCTCCGTCGCTCTCGTCCGCATGATTAACTTCATGGGATTGAATGATGTCTGTGTTTCACCAGGAATTGGGTTCAATGTAGTCATCGGACCTAATGGTTCCGGCAAGAGCACCCTCGTGTCGGCCATCACTCTTGCCTTGGGAGGCAACTTAGAAGAACTGGGTCGGCAGACAAGACCTGCTGACTTTGTCAACTACGTGTCTGACAAAGATATTGCTCATGTTTGCGTACACCTTCATCGAGGGACAGATGGTGACTTCTACAAACTTGGCTGCAGCATCTCCCGTTCAAGTAACGAAATTACCTATGAGATGGATGACAAGTCTGTTGATCAGGCTGCCATCAGGAAGTTGACCAAGAGGCTCATGGTGCAGACAGACAACCTGTGCCAATTTCTCCCGCAAGATGTAGTACGGGAGTTTCCTAAGATGACCCCACGCCAAATCTTTGAGAGCACTGTGCGTGCCGTGGGCGACTGTAAAACTCTTGAACTGCACAACAAGCTCGTGGAGGTCAGAATGCGGGGCACACAGCTGGAGAACAGCCTGGCAACCATGAAAGACACATGTGCTGGACTTCAAAGGCGGTACAATGACAGGCAGGATGTGATCGAAGATGTGACCAGTACCAAGGAGTTGGAAGACCATCTTGCCCGACTTGAACTGCGAGAAAAGTACTTGCGAGTGTTCCAGCTGAAAAGGATGGCAAAACTCATCACCAAGGAGGTGGAGGAGAAGGGTGCTGAGCTAGCTAAGGCAGTGAAAGAGCATGAAGAAGCTGAAACAGCTCAAAAGACACACGAGAAGCAAAGAAATGAGAATGAAACAATCTTGAATGTGAGGGATAAAGACTTAAACTTGTCAGCCGAGAAGCTCTCAAGCTCATTCCGGCTTCTCATGAATCTTCGCAAGGACCTGGATGAGTGCAGCTTTAACATTGATCATGTTGATTCACAAGATGAGGATAGGAAGAGACGAGCTGCAGAATGTCTCATCAACATCCAGGAAAAGGAAGAGCGACTCAGAGTGCTGAATGAAGAACATAGCCTTGCTGAGTGGCACCAGCTTCAACAAGAGCGTGGTCATCTAGCCAGAGACTTGGTTGAAAAGAAGAAAATGTCAGATGATATTGGTAGGATCCTTGGGACCATTCAGTGGCAGGTGTCAGAGCTCAAGAAGCAGAAGTCCAAGATGATGTCTGATGATGCGAAGAAGTTGGCTGTCCTGAAGCGGCAGAATAGTGACACACACAAAGCTGTTCTGTGGCTCAGAGATAACTCCAGTGAGTTTTCTACTGTTATTCACGAGCCGATCATGATGACACTCACTTTGGAACACCCCTCTTATGCCATTTATGTCCAAAAGCTTGTCGGAAGTCGCTCTCTTGAGGCATTTGTCTGTGAAGAAGCCCAAGGCGCCAGCAAGTTGATGAACTGCCTACGGCAGGATCTCAAGTGGAGGCAGACAAATGTGATTCATTCTGCACCACCCACCCCAGACCAAGAGGCTAGTATTAAGTCTCCAGTGATTCCCCCAAGGTTACAGCCCAACTTTGTTGATTTCGTCAGCGACATGTTCAATTGTCCGCCTGCAGTCAAGTACTACTTGTGCCAAAGATTCGGCCTTCACAGGATACCGGTCTTCTCAGCCGACACTGAAGTCCCTCCCCAGCTTATAAGACAACACTACCAGAAGTTTTTCATAGACTTTGACCTGTTCATTTCAAAGCAAAGTCGCTATTCCAAGTCTGGATGTCATCTCATCAATGAGGACTGCACTCATGATCGGTTGTGGCACTTTGATCCCAGCATCGATCAAGCTTGCGACATAGAGAGGATAAATGAACAAATAATGGAACACCAGACCTCCCTGAATAAGACTGACCACAACAAGAAGGCAGTGACGAAGGAAATAGCTAAACTGGAAGAGTCCATCAGATGCTACACTGAGAAGCTGAATAAGGTGCAAAACACTCTGAAGATGGTGGAAGAATTGAGAAACGAGATTAAGATTGACCGTAATCGCCTCAAGAGTCTTCAGAAGGCGATTCCTGTCAGCATGGTACAGGAGAAGGAGCACCTTGTGGAACGAAGAAAGAACCTTGTCCAAAACCAGGTGGACTCCTTGGCAGAAATAATGCTCAGCACCCAGAAGCACATCGAGATGCGGTATCGCTTCCTCATTGCGCAGACAAAGCTGGCACAGATTGATGTAAGAGTATTCAACTGTAGTTAATGCGAGGTGTGAGTGGTGTGTATCTGTATAGTATACATGTGGGGAAGTGCTATAAGTAGGGGATATGTCATTCACTACTAAAATACTTTCACCGTCATTCACACTTAGGTGCTGGGGGAAAAGTTCAAATCTCAGTGGGATGATAAGTTGTCCAACAAGAACAGTGCCAAGACAGAGAAGAGAGAAGCTGAGAGTCGCAAGAAGGCCGCGGTAGAGAAGTTTTCGGAGATATACCGGCAACTTGAGTGGGTCCAGGTGAGCACAGAACCGTATCCTTGGTACATACATTGGCATGTTGATGTAGTGGGCCTATTGCAGGGTGACCGCCTTAAGATCCCACCAAGCATCCAGGAGAAGTTTACTGACATGCCATCCTACTTGCCAGAGTTGAGGGCTCAGATGGAGACTGTACGCAGTCAATTGGATGCACTGCCCAAGTACAGTGATCAAGAACTGAAAGATGCTCAGGAGGTAAATGAGTCATTGCTGAAAATGAAGAGGATGGTGAAGGAAACACAGCATGAATTGACAGTCAAGAGAGCACAGATGAAGCAACTGGACCTTGACCTGAGTAAGCAGGTTGCAAACCTTGTTGACAAGATCAATGATAAGTTCTCGTATCTTATGGAGAAGGCGGGGTACAGTGGAGCAATTGAGCTCGAGGGAGAAGACAAGGAAGAAGAAGGCAATGGGTCTAATTCATACGGACTTGCTGTCATGGTCAAATTTCGAGGTGGCAGAAACTCACATAGGCTCTCGGCCTGTGTGCAATCTGGGGGCGAGCAGGCACTTGCCACTGCTCTTTACATGATGGCACTCCAGGAGCTGACCAAGGTCCCCTTCAGATGCGTTGATGAAATAAATCAAGGTAGGCTTCACCTTAGTCATGACTGCTCACAAGTTAAAGGAATGTCCAAAAATGGTCTACTTTGTACCCATAGGCATGGATGACACCAACGAGAGGAAGGTATGGGAACTCCTCCTGAGTACCACTTTTCATCATACTGCGCAGTACTTCTACATCGCACCCAGGTTCCCTCTAAATCTGCCATTCTCAGAGGACATAACAGTTACTTTTTGTTACAACGGAGCAATCGAGAGTAACAAAGGTGGAAGGGAGATGGTTCACGGATTAGTGAAGAAGCTTGCAAAGGAGAAATAAATGATGCACCCACATTAGCTAGATTGAATCAATATATTCATGGTGAATGAAGCAAAATGTCATGCTAGTGCACTACAATTGCTGTTCAGTATGTACACACAGGGTCGACCCCACTCTGTGCTGCAGTGAACCAACCTGCCGACAAAGAGGTCATTGCTTTCATAGATAAGACAAAACCTGATATTCATTTGGATTTGAGCTCATTGGACTGTAAATGGTGACTATTTTAAGTTGTATCTGTTGTAATTGAACTAATCACTTCATGACAGAAAAACCATGCAAAGAGAGGTCTGGTCATATGTGTTGCAGCAGAAGCTATAGTTGCAGGTGTCTGGGCAGTTGGAAATGTTTGTGCATAGACTTGCAGCAATGCTACAACACTGTGGCAACACTGGTTGGCAGCTATCATCAGAGAACAGAGGATCCTCTGTTTTGTGTTATTGCCACAGAACTCATAAAGTACTACTAGAAGGTGCATAGGGGCTGGCGGGTAGGCCTGGTTGCCTCAGCAGAATGAGAGATCCACTCCAAGTCTGCTGTCAAAAAATGTCTAAGCACCCCTTGAGATGCCGTAAATTTTGACCAGACAAGCCACTTTCATTTTCATTTTGGTTTATATCTTTCTAGAATGAAAAATAACAGGAAAAAAGCCATCTTACAGTGGTGCTTAGAGAACCTACGACAGCTGACTTAGGTTGGAGAAACATTGGTGCGGATGCGCGTTCTAGTTATACTTGACGAGTTCTGTGCGTCCAACACTGAGCTGTGCGCGTATCAGCTGTAACAAGTCAACAAAGAACAATAGCGAGAATCCCGCCGGCAACTGGCTTTTGGGCTCCCGGCGCCAAGAACGATGCTCCTGCTCAGTCCTTCGGTGCAAACCTCATGACTGTTGAGTCCCTCAGCGGGCTACACGAGGCCGACGACGGTCTCGCCCAAGGACAAGTTCCACTCCAGCCGTATCACTTGCTGTTTTCACCTACGTCTCGAACATACTACAGTCATTTATTAATTCGTCACACCAATGTACGAACATCAATTTAGATGAACCTACACTGTAGAAAAAACCTCAGCCTTAAGGAAATATGATGCAACTACATATAGGCTGTTGGCGAAACCGTCGACTTGAATGCGGTCGCACGGAAAGTCGACTTCAGTCGAACAAATACTTTCTGCAATTGCTCGCCCCGCATTTGCACTCTGCTCTCACTGCGCTGGTGGAGTTGACATCGCTCGTTCTGGAGCCATTATCCAGGCCTGAGGAGAAATGACGTTCAGCGTATGACCTTAGATTGTGCGGGACATTATGACCTTACCGAGCTCACTCGCCGTTTGCCTCGAGTAGTCGAATGTAATTTGCTCCCCCTTCCCTATGTCCCTCTTCGAGAAGAGGCAGATCCTGGGCAAGTTGGGGTCCAGGCAGTCGATCCAAACGTTGAAAATGCTGAGGTTTGGGTCACAGGAGTGGTTAACAAAATGGGCCACATTCCCGAAATTGGCTGCATCCACCGTATAGGGACTGTCTTGCCCCAGGTTGAAGTCCAAGTCAAATAGATACGTGCGACCCTCAGCGTCTGTACGTGTAGAACGGAGTAACAAGCATGTACGGCATCACCGTATACACCACGTTCCACGACTGCTCACCGTATCCCTTTCCTCTCTCCTCCGCCTCCTCACTAGTAATGACTTCTCCCACGTACTCAGTCACGAAGGTTCCCTTCTTTATGTTCTCTAGAGTTTTCACGCCCCAGCCGCAACCATTGTCGGTACGATAGATGCAGAGTTTCACCTGAAGGAAATGAGATAGGAATGTTTCAGATCTGCATGGATGAGAATTAGTTCAAATACCTCATGCGTTCTTTAATAGGAAACTGAATTTTCTCTTAAGCTTTTCGATCGAAAAAGTCATGAAGGAGAAAACTTAAAGAAAAACATCTCCTACATAAGATCATTCTTGTCTCTTTGTTCCTCAGAGGCTTTCCAGGTCTTCACCCTATCCTTTCCGTCAACCTCACCTAAGCCAGTCCAACCTAGGAGGAGTAACTGTTCTCTAAAAGCTTCCTTAGACCCAGAGAAGAATTGTTGGAGCAGAGCAGACTAAAGACACAGTAAGCTTCACATATAACTACGTAATTCGACTGCATGGGATCTCCAGAGCCTCCACTGAAAAATATAGAAGCAACCTTGGACCAAAATATATGAACTCGCAATGGTCTACAACAAATCTGCGCCATCATGCCGCAGTCCTCCAGAAAATTTCCCGCTAGCGGTGGACTGTCACAAGGTGAAGAAGTCTTCGTTCCCGCTGAAGGTGGATCCCCTAGCACTCGGTTCTGCGAGCGAGTGGTCATTTTCTTCTCATTGCTTCTCGTCATCGTCACCCTGCCAATCTCAATCTTCATCTGCGTCCGATCGGTTCAAGAGTACGAGAGGGCCGTCATTTTGCGTCTTGGAAGACTCAGGGAGCGAAGAGCAATGGGCCCAGGACTCATCTTCATCATGCCTTGCACAGATCAAGTTGCAACAGTCGACATGAGGGTTTCTTCCCTCGAAATCCGGCCTCAGGAGATCCTTACCAAGGATAGCGTCACCGTGAAAGTCGACGCGGTCATCTACTACAGGGTGGTTGCTCCAGTGAAAGCAATTTGCAACGTCAGAAAGTACATTCGCAGCTCGCGGCTCCTTGCCCTGACTGCGCTTCGAACAGTGTTGGGCCAATTTCAACTAGCTGAGATTCTGACAGAACCTGAGGCTATTGCACAGCAAGTGGAGCGGCATATTGAAGAACACGCCAAGGACTGGGGTGTCAATATCGAGCATGTGAAGATCAAGGATGTGAAATTGCCCAAGGATATGCAGAGAAGCATGGCAGCTGAAGCAGAAGCATCAAGAGAGGCTAACGCCAAAGTTATTGCAGCTGAAGGAGAGAAGAATGCCTCGATAGCTCTACGTGATGCCGCTAAAATGATAGAGAATACTCCGGGAGCACTTCAATTGAGATATTTGTAGACCCTGAACATTGTTGCCGCCGAGAACAACTCAACCATCGTCTTCCCCATTCCTGTGGAATTTCTCCAGTACTTGAGGGGCCAAGAAAAGTAGGCAATGATGCATGGCATGACTGATGCGATTGATCACTGAGATTAGATTAAATTGCCAAGACGTGACTGAGTACTGTACCTTTCTCCCGCGTTGCACCACTCGGTTTGAGCACTGGCTGTTGCACTTGCACGTCTTGTTGCACTCGAAAATCGGCATGCCCACGCCAAGCTTCAAGCGGCCGAACTTGTTGTACGCAAAATTTCCGCCGGACACACTGGGACAGCAGCGTTTGGAATTGGCGAAACAGTCATCACAATCGCAACCAATCGGAGGGTCCGAAGGGATGATCAGTCCAGGAGCAGGCTGAAATGACCGAGGTAGTACAAAATGCCCTCTAAAACAATGTGTGAACCAGCTTACTTTGTAAGTCGTGATGTACTTCATATGCCTGGGTGGCCCTTCCAGATCGCACTTATTTTCCACTGCTATCCTAGCCTGACTTCTCTCGGTGTCGTTGATCTCTTGTTCCCAGTCCTTCAGCCTCTGAAGCTGCATCTTCCTAGCTTCATTTAGGTACTTCAGCTTAATTTGACGAACCAAATCGGTCGGAATAGTCTGGTCAGGTCGCTTGTTGGCTTTAAGCTTCTCTATAGTTTTATCAAGCAAGGACGACGGCCACTGCTTGATCTTCGACGCCCTCATCTCGTAGAAGAACTTCCCAAGCTCAGAGAGGCAGGGAGGGGCTAGGATTTGACTAATGTATTCTTCATTCATCGGATTAGGAGGAACCTCCAGGAATCGCTTCCTGCGTAAAACACGACGTCCCGTAAGTATCCCATGATACCACGCTTCAGAAACGTCAAGAACACAATTTCTGACTGGCTATGCCTATCTTCTAGGCCTTCATCCAGGCCATTCAGGACCCTTTCTACCCATCCGAGGGCGCAGCCTGAGGATGCGTGACCTCGGTCAGCCTAATATATCTATCCTTGGTTCCACAATAAGAAGCTAAAATAAACTTGTGTTGCAGGTAGAGAACTACAGGGCCATATAGTCGAGGTCACCTAGGGCAGCCTCAAAAGCGGAACGCCCTGCACTCATTCTCACCTTCCCGGCTTGGCAGCCTCTCTGTCTGCTAGCCGCTTGGCGTAGAACTCTTTTAGCTTCTCCCTGGCCTCGTCCAGGTGCTCGATCGGCTCCCAGGTATTGTCTTTCTCCTCGTAGCCAACCCACTTGACGAGATACAGCCCACGATTCTGTAAGGAACAATTCCTGCTTTAAAGCGACTGGAATGGCCTTGTTGGAGGCCTTGACAATTACCGTCGCGCGGCACCATTTGTAGTCGACGATCACTTCTACTTCGAACTCTTCTTCAAAGACTCCGTTGGAGACTTGTTTTTCCTTCTCGGGCGATCTTTCGGACTCGAGCGCGACATTCGATTCGAGCGCGACATTCGATTCGAGTGCGACATTCGATTCGAGCGCGACATTCGATTCGAGTGCGACATTCGATTCGAGCGTGACATTCGATTCGACCACGACATCTTTTTCGAGTACCATCTCATGTTGTTCACTTGTGTCCCGCTTACTTTCGTGTCCAAGCACATCTTTGTCGGTCCCGTCTTTTCCTTTCACTGGCCCCTTAAGGGGGGACACCTTGTTGCCCTTCTCTTCCTCCTTGTGCAATCTCTTGGCTTCTGGAGCGAGCTCCTCGTTGGCGGGTCTCTTGTCCTCCTGGTCCCTTGCTTTCTTGCAGACAGTCAGGGTAAACTGGCTCTGGAAGAGAGTCTTCTGCCTCATCTTGCTTTTCTGCACCGGCAACGAGGTCATCGAGCAGCGTGAGGTCGACCGCGACGAAAGAAGCGCCGACGTCGATTGGTCCCACGAAAGCGGAAAGTCCGACAGGACAGACGAGGGTCCAGGACTGGGTCCAACCAGCCAACCTCGGGAAATATGAAACTGAGTTTCTGGATCCAATGGGGATCAGAAGGGCGCGGAGTCAAACTTCGAACTGTTCAGCTTTTCTTAGGATGTAGCACAACCAGAGTTGCCACTTATGTAAGGTGCCTCTGAGGCAGATCAAACAGAATCGGGCATTTTATAACAATCTTAATAACTTTACGGATACTTTTCTGCGGCTTATTTTCCACATGTTCCCGAGGAAGCAAGTTTGTCTTCTCAGGTGGCGGCGTTGGCGTCCCGGAGGGCCAACTTTTCTCGGACAGAGCGAACATGCTTTTGACTACCTGGCAACTCCGACGCTGATGTGAGCTTGTGCAGTTCGCTACCCGCGAGTTCGCCTGCATCAGCGGCAGAATTTTCTTGTTCCTTAAAGTCCATCACACATTATATAAAAATAACTTATAACCCAAAACGCTACTCAACTATGGTGGTCTTTGATACTCTCCTGCTGCCACGTTCACGTCAGTATTCAAATCAACACGCCTCACGTGTACTGGAAGATCGTTTGTGCTCACTGCGCAGTAATAGCTGCAGCTTATCTACTCTCGATATCGACGCCTTTGGTAGTATCTACTGTTTTTATTATTATGATATGAACAGATGAATCTTGATTTACTGGCGCTCGGCAGCCTTTTGGAGCTCGCTCGACATCACTCAGCTCGACTAAAGCTGACTTCTTCATCCTTGTAAGTGGCTGCTGTTGGTTTCGCCGCTGAAATGTCTCTGTCGGCGGCAAGTTTGTCGTCAGCGTCACCCAACCTAACAGAGCCCAACCACTGGCGGGGAAACGTACAACTAGGGTTGTTGGCCACCATGTTTAACCCGAACAAGAATCACAAGGTTATGCCCACATTTTTGGCACCTGACACTGGACGTATGGAACCTGACACTAGGTTTACGGTACCCCGCACTATGGGATAGTACAACAGAAGGACCCCGGGTTTCGGGACAGTTGGGCCTAGAGCAGTCATGAGTGCATATACCTGAATGGTATTGCGCAGGCCTGAGACCCCAATAAATATAATGTTAATTATAACATATTTCAGTATGTTATAGAACTTTTTAAATATTAGTGATATTTTGAGGAGGACCCCAGAGAACTTCCTCATTTTTTAAAAAATGACATTTTTGTGTAATGAACATCTCTGTGCAGTGGACAGGGAAAGCTGTCCCCCCCAAAAATGAGCATTTTGTGCACAGGGTGTGTGCTCATGTCTGAGGATTATACAGCACATTGACATGGGTGCCAGATATTCTGTAAGGTAACTCATCAGGGGATATCACCAAATTCCTATGGCTTTGCAAGACAGATATAAGACTGCTATCATTACACCTTTTTGACTTTTTGAATATGCAAGGATGCTCTTTGGGTTAAAGAATGCAGTGCAGACATTTCAAAGACTCATGGATATGGTCAAAACAGATTTAAACTTTGTTTTCATGTCCATCAATGATATATCAATTGCCAGTAAGAACAAGAAACAACATCTGCAGTATCTCCAACAGCTATTTCAAAGGTTGGCTGAATATGGCTTAGCAAATTAATCCTGAGATTAAATATGAATTCGGCAAGGGAGAACTCATGCTTTTGGGACACACAGTCAATGCCTATGGAATAGTGCTGAATGCACAGAAAGTGGAAGCTATCAAGAATTTTCCAAGACTGGTAAAAAGCTTCAGCAATTCACAGGCATCATCAATTTCTACCACTGTTTCCTACCAAAATGTAGCCGCTTCCTTAAAACCACTTAGTAAGGAACTGACTAAGACAAACAACATGAAGCATGAGGTAAAATGGACACAGCAGTTAAGAGAAGCTTTTCAGGAAGCCAAAACAAGTCCGTTTTGAGTGACAATGTTGGTACACTCTGCTCCCAATGCTGTCATTAGTCTCACTGCAGATGTGTCTGATGCGGCAGTAGGTGCAGTTACAGGAAAATGCACAGAAGAAATATGGCAACTTCTCGCCTTTTTCAGTCAAACATTGATTGTTCCATCCTTCATGTCCAGTAGAAGTATCATGTTGTGTTGTGAATTTAGAGGGAGGTCTCTCAACCTTTCTGGTGTATTTAGTGCTACGAGGTTTTTTTGGGTGCCACACCGAGGGTGTGTGTGTGGAGGGGAGTTGGGGAGCAATGCCCCCCAAGGTGGGGGCCTGGGGGGCGGGAGCCCCTGCAGAAAATTTCAGCCACTTGCACTTTCATTTTGTGGTCAAAAATATCAAAATTGGGTTGCATCCGGCACAGGGGTCATATCAACTAATGACATTGGAAGTGCTCTGGTGCCTAAACAAACAGTCAAAACTTGATGAAACTGCAGGATCTCATGTCCCACACTCTCAGTCACACATTTCACAGCAAAAGTCAACCTTACAATTATCTCAC
>JAAUXU010183754.1_pt1 | contig 19151 bp, 21 predicted proteins | sample 7278151 | NCBI WGS metagenome assembly JAAUXU01 (sample SAMN14350113, study PRJNA611818) | marine sediment metagenome | isolation source: surface marine sediment (1.8m) | place: French Polynesia: Moorea | collected 2018-08 | reverse complement strand
GGCCGCCCGGCCGGGGGGCCGCCCCCCCCGCCCCCGCGGGGGCCCCCCCCGGCGGCCGCCCCCGGGGCCGCCGCGCGCGCGCGCCCCGCCCGGCCCCCCCCCCCCGCCCCCCCCCCCCAACGAAAGACTTTCATCCTGAATTAATGAATTAGCTTTGGCATTAATGAGAACTTGAGGGACTCACGCATATGCCAAGTTTCTGGGGACGGACTTCATACAGAGCTCGTAAAGGCAGGGAATATTCCAACAGGAGCATGTATTTCTGGTACATATGAACTGCACTCATGTTCTTTAAGCGTTAAGTATAATTTAGCCATGACGTCGGCCTGTAATAACATGTGCTTGGGATCGAAATGTCACGCAAGTATTGCTCAACTCTGCCATTACATAAAGACAAACAAATAAAAGTACCTTTGGCAGATGAAAATTTTGCATGAATTGATCGTTTGTGTCGTCAAGAAACACTGTTCAGGATGGAATTATGGTCCAGACCAAGGTCAAGTCCTGCACCTTGGCCCGGTGCGACTTGCCGATGGCCACTCACATGTGGATAGCTCAATCAACCCTCCCATGAAGTGAAACTAAAAATAACCTTGCCTCGCAGACGAAACAGAGTAAGAACTGTTTAGCTCATCCAAGGTTTATGAAGAAGGGCCATAATCTTATATTATAAATGTGGTGCGGCACTGCATGATTGCCTGTGTATGTCTTTCCCTGTGCTGACAACAGCAACTTTTGTGCTGATAAAAGGATTATACTTCCTTATATCAGGTGGTTCTTCACTGTACAAAATATAAAATGGTGACCAGGGAAATTCGTGTGGCTATAAATAGTTGAGTGAATCTGATGCAAGTTGCTACATAAACAGTTGAAACTTCTGAATTTGTTTAATTATCACCCGACTTAATAAGAGTGAGGCCTTCTGCATGGAGGTTCTTCACTGCATCAGAGCTTCTTATGCAAGAATGGGGTCATTTTTTGCATTGCACAAGACGTCGATGTTTACATTCTCGTCGAAGGTTCTTACTGCATCTGAACACACACGTGTACATAAAAGCATTGAGTTAATGACGAAGAATCAGTTATGGTTTGCGGCTAAATAGCTCGACATGACGATAACTGCGCGGGTCGCAGACTAATGACAGTGTAATTGCCGCAATTACCGATGGTGAGAGCCGATTTCTCTGCAACACCCTGTACATAATTGCCTTCTCCCCACCCCGAGAGCTCGAGTTGGGTCGGGCTGGGTCCATTTTGGTGCTTCTCTCATAGCGAAAAGTTGATCAGTTCTTTCTTTCTTTCCAGGTAAGAAAAAAAAACTTTCACTCCGAGCATTAAAAAGACCAAGAAAATTCGCCCACGCAGGACAAAAAAAAGTCGAGATTTTGCCTCGCTTCTAAAACAAAAAATTCCCTCACACGAGGTAAAAAAAAAACACTTTGTTAATTCAGTGAAGGTGGAGGGAAAAAAAAGAACTCGATCAGTCACAGGCGCGCTCGTCAACGTGATCACTCAGGAGCTGAAGGTGATTCAATTCGACTAAAAATCCGGCCTCACAGTGCAGTGTGAGCCAAAGAAATGCCAGCTCTGTGCGCTGGAATTTGTATGAAGCAATTGAAAGTCTTGTTCAAGGGGACTTTCTTTAAGTTGAACTTTCTCATCATGAGTAATAATGTCCAGGCTTAATCCGAGCCTTCCTCAGCTCCAACTTTAACTTCTGGACCATAGCAAGACATAGACATTCATAATTATACATAAAGCCATTTGTCGATGTCGAAGCAGCAGCTGGTCAGGCCGACCAAGACCCTCAGCCTGCGCCTCGCCCACAGGTTCTGGATGCACTTTTTCAGCGCATTGTTTATAAGTCAGGATTAGTATACACTTAAAGATCATCAGGCCCAATGTAAACACGGGCAAGTATGTACATAAATATGCAAATGAGTGAAGTCAGTGTAAGTCGATGCTGCTGACAGCCTCCCCCCCCCCCACTGTCCCCAAGTTGAACAATAGGAAAATGGCGGCGTTGCCAGGCTCTGACCAGCCAAAGATGCCAAACTGGTGAGGAAAACATGCCAGATTCGCTGAATAAGCTGCTTTTTCAATGTGCCAGTCACTCAATAGCACGCCAATGTGCCAAACAAAGCGTGCGAGTCCCCAAACAGAGTGCCGGAGAGTCCGCAGAAGCGCCAGTTTTGCGAAAAATGCACCCACTGGCAATACTGACTCTGCGGAGCTTTTTGCTGTCCTGTGTCTGGCAAGAAGAGGCCAGATTTTTAAGTCAGCCATCAGTGATTTATCAGGCGTCTTCTCCTTCGCACTATGTTAAAGACACACTGGAAGAGGGCGAGAATTAGCCAACGAAGCCTCCGGAGTTCCCAAAAAAGCCTCCCCATGAATGATGATTTTGGCCGGGGGCGAAAGAAAAGGATGGCAACTCTCAATTCTCACATGGAAAAGAAAAAAAGCAACAATCAAAAGTTTCTCCTTTCCCCACGTTCAGGGAAAAGAAGATCAGATCACAGAGAAAACAATTTTACTCTTAAAGCCTGAAGACACTTTTGATGCGGTGTTTTTATTGCTTTCACCATGTTACTTTATTATTGTTGTTATTTCTCCGCTGCTGCCTCATTTGCGCACAATTGCAGCCCCGTGCGTGCGACGACGGCTTTCTCCTACTTCTCACGCTGAGGGCGGATTTTGCATGGGAAATCCGCCCAGTGCAAGCGCCTACTTCTCCTCTCATGTCCGTCTGACAGACGGACAGACAATCAGACAGACAGACAGACAGACAGACAGGGTGCAAAATTGCGTGGCGAAAGATAATGAGCAAAAGAAGCTGTGCAGAAATCGCCGCTAATCTTTGCAGATTTCCCATGTTTTGGGGGCTTTGGCAAGACAGAGGAAGTCTTGTGCGTGTCCGTTGATTTCGTTTTTTGCCTCCATCAGACAAAAATTCTCCGTTTTCTGGTCGAGTGGACATCGATGCTGTCCATTTGTCACGCCGAGATCGGTGCAAGGAGTCGACGACGTTGCTCAGGCATTTCTTCTGTCTCTGCGTTGCGGGATTTTTGGCAAATTTGCCAAAAGTGAGATTCATTCGCGGCAAAAAAAAGAAGACATTTTCAACTTTTGTTCGTGTGAGCGCGTCTTAAGCCCGGACTGAGCGCTAATAACGCGCTTTTCTTAGCCTTTTTCTCTGTCAAGCGTCCGCAATTTGTCATCGTTTGAGGAGGGATCACACATGTGCGAACTCCCCAGGCTGGAGAGAGAGAGAGAGAGAGAGACAAGGCCAAGATGTGTCACGATGGCAAAAAAGTTGGCAAGTTGACATCAAAGTCATACTTGTAGGACGCGCACAAACATGTCACAACTACAGAGTGACTCAAGTCGAGGATTCGGGCTGCGATGCTGCTCGCAGGAGGAGGAGGAGGAGGGGGGGGGAAGTGTTTGCGAGTCACACTGTAGGTGGCCATGTGAGGCCGAGCAGTGAGGGGAAACGAGAAAAGGTGACTTACACACACTTGTGGGGACTGAAAAGATACTTTTACATCTTTTGGGCCTTCTTTGGAACGTGTGTTTGCGTCACAACAGGATTGTGTGTGTCAGTTTACCTAAAATCAGCATCTGTACAAGTTCTGCTCATAAAGTTATCGTTTCTTCACGCGTTGACAGGAATGTGTGTGTGTCAATTTCCCTAAAATTGGCATTTTTGCATGCTTGGGGCCTCCTGAAGTTATCGTTTCTACGGGTGACAACTGGAATGTGCGTGTCAATTTACCTAAAATTGGCATTTCTGCATGTTTTAGGCCTCCCCTTCTCGTAAAGTCATCGTTTGTGCGGGTCACGAGAGGAATGTGTGTCGTTTCACCTAAAGAAGCACACCTTTTTTACCTGGTTTTTGGCCTGCTACTCTCATAGAGCCTAGATTTTTCCGTGAATCAGCAGTGGCTAAAAATTCCTGACTAAACTAAGGAGGTGAAGCACACATGTGATCCCCACATACATTTATCTGGTTCGTGAAAGGGTTGAGAGACATTTTATTGAAATTTGCTCCCTATTTTGTTCTGCCCCCCCCCCCTTCAGAGGTGAATGCAACCCCCCCCCCTCCCCTAAGTGAAGTCCCTCGATGATGGCACTTTCACCACTGACCACCTGCTAGAATCAGCAGCCCATAAAAAGGGGGAAACTCTTTTGAGCCCCCATTTTTTTTCTCTCTCTCTCTTCTTTGTCCCTTCAAAAAAAGACTCATTTTAAGAAGGAGCAAGGAGAGATCTCAGGAAGGAACCGGAAAGAAAGAAAAATCTCCACCGGACAAAATCCGCCACCCCGAGAGCCGGAGACAGGAGCAGAAGAGGGGGGGAGGGGAAGGCAGCCTCTGGCCCGAGTTGTCTGGCCGAGAAGAAAGTAGATCGAACTGATTGCAATCTCACAATGGACAAGGGCTATTTATCTGGGGCGAGGAGGGACCCGGGTCGACTTGGGCAAGCTCAGACCCCGCTGACAGATAATTGCGGGCTTTGCCTGACAAAAAAAGGGGCAAAAATTGAGAGAAAACGCGAAGATTTATCAAAAGCTGTGACTGCAGGAAAGGTCACGTGTGGAGAAAGAAGAAGCGGCAGCTTTCCACGTCCTTCTTTATGTGACGTGCACTGAAATTACCGTTACGACATCTCACATATTTCCCAGGCCCGGTGTCACACGCATTTGTGCGCGCACGCGCGCGCGCGTGCCGGTAAAGGGTTAAAAGTAGGAGGTTTTCCCCACTTTTTTTTATTTCACTCAAAATATTCCGGGAGAAAACGGATTTTCTACCCCGTTCGTTCCTCCCTGCCCGTGAACCATCCATTCATTCCCTTCATGTGAGCACACACGCACACTGAGGGCGCGTCCACACGGGCGACTTCTCCGGAGTCCCCGCACGCGGCCACGACGTCGTCAAGCTCGACCGCGCCTTCAACGTGTCTCAGCCGAGGGGGGGAGGGAGGGGAATGTCAGTAATGCCACACACGTACGCGCGCGCTTCTACAGGATTTGTCCGGATTAAGGCAAACAAATGTCTGTCTAAATACGGCGCTAAAGAAAAAACTCTCCATTCGGAATCGTTAAGGAGGAAAGTGAGATTTTCTTTCTTCCTCCACAGACACCCAACAAAGAATTGGCCAGGAAGAATGTTATGCAGTCGACTCTGGACGTGGTGAAGCCTCTGGTCAGCCACAGGTTCGCCATAGCCAGAGAGACATGCCCGAGGGCCCGGGGAGTGAAATGGGGGGGTCACAAATCGACTTGGAACAACTTGGGGCAATTGCGAAACTCAGTCGAGTTTGTCAAGTTACTTTAGATTTTATGATGAAAAAAGAAAGAACCCTGTGTCATAACCTGATCCGCGTAAACAACAAGTGACTTCTGTTACACTTTCGACTGCACCGGGTGTTCCATGTGTCTATGGCAGGGGGGAGGTCAACTTTTTTTTTCCTTTGGGTGCGAGGCTTTTCCTTGAGAGCTTCGACTTTGTCAAGAGAATTGAGAACATTTTTTGGAAAATTGTTTCTTCTTCTTTGAGTGAGTTTCTGTGCGCCCAAGGCTGTCAAGGATCGGCAAAGACTCACTGTGTGTAGAGTTGCCAGTTTTGGTCGTTCACTATATCCAGCAGCGGGTTTCCACCGACATGTCTATGTCAAGAGGTTGAGCCATTGAAGTACAACAGTCTAGTTATGAATGTGGTTTGGAAGGGTCGGGATTGATGCCCTAAATCACACCCATGCGTGTAATGAGAGCAGCTCTCAACTGGGCAGAGGAATGCACATTTTCGGTGGAAAAAAAATACAGGGTGTGCAGATACACTGACACTGCCTGCAGCACCGTGGTATGCGTGCGTGTGGATGACAGAGGTGTTGGCAACAAAGCAGCAAAGAATTTCATTCAGAAAGACTCAGGGTTGCCACAGGGTTCACAGATGCAGTGGCGGTTGACGCATCTCACTACTGGCTTGCCTTTCTGTTCTCCACTGCTCGTATCCACCCTGTAGCTGGGCTGTGATAAAAGGAACTGCGTCTTTATGAGTAGCCTGAGCTGGTCCAGGAGTGTAGTTCTTGCGTGCATGCGTGTAGTTCTCCTCGGTGCGTGTGTAGTCCTTCTCACTCTCTCTGTTCTTCTACTCTGTTGCGCGCGCGCGCGCGTGTGTGTGTGTAGTTGTCCCTTTGTGTGTAGTTCGCACTTTCTGTGCACTTCTCTCCGTGCTTGTGTGATTCTTCTTTGTGTGTATGTTATATTTCTCTCCATGCGTGTGTTCGACCAATTTTTTTGATCTCTTTCTGTGAGATATATTTGGTGCAAGACTAGATTTAGAGACATTCCAGTGAAATGGAAACAGGAGACAGCATCTTTTGGGTCTCCTCTCTGGCTTCACAGGTTTATAGACCCAATTTAATCTCGACTTGCGTAGTTCCTTTCGAGATGTCAAACTGGAGTCAAATGAAACTGAAGAGAAAGTGTTTATAGAGCTATAAACACTTTCCAAACTAAACACGTTGTTGTGAACTCAAACTTGACAGCAGGAGCGGGGGTAAAGACAACTTTTCTTCTAATAACCATTTGACTTCAGGTAACAACAAAGTTAAGATCTGCACTCAGTAAAATTCCGACATTGTCGTCCTAATGCACATTTTTGGCCAGCATATTTTACTGTACATCCTTCTGGTCTGCGTGCGGTCGTTGTTGTGCGCGTGGTTCTGGCTGGATTTGACCAAGGGCAGCGGAGATCGATCTTGCAGGAGTGAGAAAACACAATCTGTTCTCCTTGACAGGTGAAATATGTGTCACATTCAAGAAATAACTGTTTCACACACACTCCTCACATGTTCATGCAATCAAGAAAGAGTAGGGATGACGGTTTTTCTTGGACTCGTCTCTCCTCGCGGTCCCCGCGGTCCTTGGAGTCCTCGCAGTCCTTGTAGTCCTCGAAAACACCCCAGGAGTCGTCGAGAAATGATCTCAACGCATAGAATGGAGGTGGAGGCACCTCATAGCCCTCCTTATGTAGAAAAAGTTTGTGCATACCGGGTGGCCAGAAATAAAGGGTCGCCTCCGTCTTCTTCAGCCGGAAGTTTTCTTTCCATTCGCATGCTTTTGGCACCCCTGGAAAGAGCAGGAATATCTGTCAGTATAAGCAGATTTGCTGTTCTTCTGGAGCTGCAACAACTGGTGAAAGTGGTCAGACGGTGACACCGCAGCTTACGCCAAGTGCCACCGGGTCGACGCCCTGGACTCCAACGAGACCGCCCACACCACCCTGACCTCCTTTGAAGAGAGGAGTGAACCCAGAGAGGATGGTGGTCAAGAGCTGCCAGGCTTTCTGGCCCTTGAACGACCCCAGCTGGAGGGGTTCCCCACAAGGACTGCACCATGAGCATGACCCATCTCGGGAGGAACACGACCCCCGTCGGCAAGAAGTCCCCCACCCATGCATTCATCTTGGGGAAAACTTTATGTAATAAAAGTTGTGGTTTATAGCCTAACTTTCACTTAGATCCCTTCAGTAGTTTCTGAGATATATGGCTTTGGATTTTTTTTTCTTTGGTGGTGCGGCTTAAGGCAGCCTTTAATTCCAGACCACCCGGTATATATTTTGGGCTACGTTGAACAGGAATTTGCTTGAGTGCACTTGGGGTTCGTTTCCTCAGGTTCAGTGATGAAGATGGAGCCAAATACCTTTTTTTTTCTTTTTCAAAAAGTTGATTTTAACCCTGCCCCAAAAGAGTTTAAGGTTCACTACGTGGAACGCGTATGTACTCGAGCAACTAACTTGTAAAACTTTCGAGGCTTCAAGCTAGCAATAAAAGCCCATTTCTCCAATTTCCCCCCCCCCCCTGCAATGCTGTAAAACGGTATTTTGAATTTAATTATTCAAATTTAACATCCTGATGTAGTGTGAATTGTTGTGCTAAAGCTACCGAAGCAGCCAGCCCAACGTCTAGTAACGAATTCTACCTGCCCAGGTGGAATGCCAACTTTTGACCCAGCCCAATGCATCTATATTTTATTTAAATTGTTTGTTTGGTCAACTAAGTGGAGGAGAAACTTCTTCTGTCGAGGGCAGAAGTTTAAATGGATCGGGTCACTGTATGAAAATGCATTCAATGCACGCTCCCTCAGGCCAGAGACAGATCTTTGCCTTAAGGCGCGCTTGCACATGCACCACTGACCCCGTGGCTGCTGCTCCGCCTCGTTGGCCGGGGCCCACTCCAATTCCAGGCCTCAGGATGGGCCTGAAAAAGGGGAGGGCGAAGCCGAAATCGACTTCGAGCAGCCAGAAAGTTGAAAGTTGCCCAAAGAAGCGTCTTAAAAGTCCTTCTTTGATTTTGTTGGTCAGGTTGTCAAGAGCAAAAAAAGTTTGACGAGGGAGGGGGGGGGGGGAAACGAGGGGGGAATGGACAAGTAGCAGCAGCAGCCAGAAATTCACAGAGAAAAAGGGTTGAAGCCTTCACAAAATGGGCCCCAAAACGAGGGGGGGGGAGGAAAATGAGCCCCACAAAGAGGACTTTTTTACCTTATTGTTTTAACTTTCTTTTTTTGTGCGTCTGCAGACGCTTTTATAACAGAAATTCTCATACATTTCCCTAGACCTTGAAAGCTCAGCTGTTCCTGTGCAATTAGCGGACGAAAGTTTTTGCCATCTCCTCCCCAAAAAACAACGAGGAAAGGAACGAATTTGCAAGCAAGCAGGAAAAAAGCCAGGAAAGTTCGCTGCCAACGCCCAGAGATGCCATCTTCTTGAGACGCGATCGCATCTAGAATTGCTAGAAAAGCTCTAGAAAGCAGCGGCCGGTCTAGACCCCAGTTGCGGCCGTGAAAAAGACAACAACATCGAAAAAACTATACTCATTTTCACGTAATTTTCATTTTTCATCCTTTTCTCTTTACAGGTAAGAAGGACAATTCTGCCTAGATTGAAATTCCCACCACAGTTTCTCATTGCTTAAGCTTCTGACTGTGAATTTGCCATTTGGGTCTCTTCTCTACCAACAAGGGGGGTAGAGGGATTTTTACCCTTCATTGAACCCCGTCCATCCTCCCTGCTGCTACCTGAAATTCGAGATTAAAATAAGATCCTGCCAGATCAGCCTCCGCCAGATGAAGGCAGGCCTGCCCTTGACGAGGACTTCGGGCGTGTCTGAGCGCGCCCTGAGGATGGAGACGCAGACGTCGTTTCTGCTGTGTCTCCTTTCACCGGGAAAAAAAAATTGTCACATTAAAAAATAATCGTGAAGAAAAGTTGGTTTCCGTGGGAAAAGGACTTGAATGAGAGTGCCAGAATGAGCCGAATTTGGCATTTTCAGATCCATTTGCCGCTGATCTTTGCTCGGCCAGACAAGGTCAAGATCTCGCTCAGACACCAGTGATTGTCAAAGTTCTGCAACATCATTTCTGCCCGCGAATTCGTGTTCTCAAGTGGTGGAGAGAACAAAGGAGAGCGCAAAAAAAGGGGATTCGTTTGCGCCAGTCCAAGTCTCCCGTCATTTAGAGTCATTAGGGCCCAGCTAATGAGGGTTAATGAATTCCAGGAAGTGCGGGCAATTTTCCATCCATCTGTCGATTGCAGCTTCTCCTCCTGATTTTGTCACCACTGACGATTTTGCCAGGGGAAAAAGAGAGAAAAAAGTTTCAGCTTCTGCTTTAATGTGGAGTCACCAAAACCCCATTAGCGGCTTTTCCCAGACTTTCTTCTTCCACCCATTTTCTGCTGGTTTCTTCTCACTCAGACTCTGAACGAAGCCGAGTAGATTAACTTCCTTTTTTTTTGTCTCGCCGAGTCAATCTCGAATCAAAGGCAGCTTTTATCTAAGACGACTTCTTCAAACTTTTGCTGCTGCTTCTTCATTTTCACACAGGGATTTTGTCTCTTTGCTCAGCTGATTCATTCACAGAGGACCTTTGTCATTTACCTTCACTGACGTCAAACGAGGTGGGAAACAGCATTTGTGCAGGGACGTGAAGGAGGAGGCCAAGGCCGGCGCCAAGGCCGGCGCCTCGGCCACCTGCTGCTTCAACGTGGCCACCCACATGTTGGACGTGCAGTCCGCCCTCTCACTTCAGGCTGGGAGGGACTTGGCCAGCCAAACACACCTGGGGAAGATCCCTCACTCAGCACTATTAAGAGGGGGCCATAATATATATTAAACATACAGTAGAACTGCTCGTATTGGTCTCTTCATGCACACCGACATTGTTCTTAGAAAGGATTCATCGCACCTTTTCTGTGGCTGAATTTTCTTCAGCACAATTGATATAAAAAGTTTGTTTGCCTATGAGTGATTTATTACAACATGTGAGCCAAGTTGCTACATGGACAATTTCAACTTCCAACTTGCTGACTTACTCCATATGAGCTATACTTAATAAATAGTCTTATATGAGGTAAATAGCAATGGGAACTCATGATAAATACCTAGTGACAACCCCCAAAACTGCCCATTTTCTGTCATCTTCTCGGGCTAATCAAGATGGCCCCAAGCTTTTCATACTCATTGGTCTGCCCAAACATGTAGAAAGTGCGTGAATATGGTGTAGCAAAGGCTGATCTATCAGGATATGTGAGAGAATCTGTTATCTTTGCCTGGTCATGTCACAAATATTGTCAATGGACTTAAAATTGTATCTCCTTGCCCAAACATGTGGGGAAACAGAGTCGGTGTCATTTTGCCTGACTCACACTGTACCCAAACGCTTCATTTTTTTGTCTTCTTCTCTCGAATTCTGATGAAAAAAAATCACTTTTAACGATGCTTAAATCATGCGTAAAAAAGTGATTCTGATTGAGGAAAATCTGTGTGACGCAGAAGATCAGGCTGAAGTTACCTAACAGAAAATCAGGTCTGTGGAAGATGCAGCTTGAGCCAAAAGTAACGTGAACAAACTGTGCATCTGCTGACGTCTTCCATTGACATTGGAGAAGGTTCAGTTGGCAAAGACCTCTTTGTCCACGCACGAGAGGATCATGATGTCGACAGCTGGAAAAGGTGCGAGCTCCGAAACAAAGTCCAGCCCGATCCTGTGTGAAGCAATGTTAAGCCGAGAAAGGTTTTAATGCCAAAAATGTCAACGCTTTTTCTTTTTTTCTGCTGTCAGGAGAAAATCCTTGCCCTCTTTAGCGGCTGACGACATCTGACGGCACAGATGCAGTCGAAGAAGGTCGCCACTTCAGGTCCAGGGTTGCCAAGTTGGCTTTTTTCCGAACTTGGCATTTCCACTCTTAGTTTTGGGCGGATTCCCCAGTGCTGTTTGGCACTGATTGATGCTGTGATTGGCATTTTCTGGAAGTGGCGTATTCCAAACAACCAAAAAAAATGGCACATTCGCCGGTCAGACCCTGGGCCCACCCGGTGGTGACGCTGCTGCTCTACTCTCTACTGACCGGACCCGACGGTTGGAGCCGGACTGGGACGGGTCGAGCCCCACCATAGCCATCAATCACCCCCTCGAGCCTCACGAGCTTGGTTCTTTTCTTTTTCTTTCTCTTTGAGCCGAGCCTAAGCTCGCTCCATCCCCAGTGGGAACTGTACCCAAAATGTGCCCAATCTGAGCTGAGATGGGATCAAAAGTGGTTCTGATCCTCAGTCAAAGGCCTTCATTGCACTACTGGAAGGCCTCCAAAGCCTCCTCACGAGGCCACAACTTATACCCGATTTGAGTTGGACACTTTTGCATTCAAATCCACACGTGGAAGTGGCTTTTTTTGCTGGCCCACCCTGTATCCGCAGCCCTGGTCCGTCTGTCTGTGCATCCAACCACTGCAGCTGCATCTTGGCCGGCTTTGACCACTCACGACTTTGGCCAGATATAAAAAGAAAGATAAAAAATTCCTCACTTTTGCTGTAATTGCGAGCATTTTTCTACGCACACAAAAGACTCCAGCAGTTGTCAAAGCCACCAAGAAGACAATTATTTGTCTTCTTCTCTTTCCTCTGCTAAAAGTCTCTCTTCCCAGACCCCCTCATTTTTTGTCGATTGGTTTTCCCGAAAAAAAGGAGGAAACTGATCCCATTTCTTTGAGCACAGTTGATAAAGCACAATAGTTTCTCGACATAATCACATTTATTCGATCTAGTGGCAGTGATTCGATCTAGTGGCAATGGTTCGATCTAGTGGCAATGATTCGATCTAGTGGCAAAGGTTCGATCTAGTGGCAATGGTTCGATCTAGTGGCAAAGGTTCGATCTAGTGGCAATGGTTCGATCTAGTGGCAATGATTCGATCTAGTGGCAATGATTCGATCCAGTGGCAATGGTTCGATCTAGTGGCAATGGTTCGATCTAGTGGCAATGATTCGATCTAGTGGTGAATGTTCATTACAAGTTGCAACTCTTCATTCTAGCCCCATTGTTTGATTCAGTGACAACTCCTCGATGTTATGGCTTTTTTTCTGTACCGTCACTTTTTCTCCGATGACAGAAAAGGTATGGATAATTGTGGTCACGACGTTTGGGAGGTCCTGCACGGATGAAGACACATTTGGGGCCCATGAGGCCTGGGCGGTGCACAACTGGGCCAAAGTGGGCGAGATCGGCAGACACCGGTTAAACTTGAGCATCATCTGGTCCCGGAGAAAGGGTTGTGATGCCAAATGAACGCTGACTTCTTGGCAACCCTGGTCTTACCTGACCCGAGTATCCACATGGCCAGAATTGGGCTGCTGATTGTGACCAAGTCAACTACTCTTGTCCATTACATAATGTGACTCAATAGCAGGAGCAGCAAGGATTCAGTGTCTTGCCAATAATTCTTCCTCTCGTCTCGATTGAACATGAGCCCCTCTCGCTATCTATGTAGGCCCGTCTTCAATAGGCCTACTTTTTATTCGTTTTTTCATTCGACACAAAGAAAAGAATGCTGCAATTATTTTATTTTCACTTCTCTGTGCTCCGCAGCTGCTGCTGCTGCTGCTGCCGCTCTCAGGCACTTTTGTTGCCCGCTTTAAAACAGAATTTGCGACTGTTTTTTTCGCGTGTTCAGAAGCTGGCAAAAAAATTCCTGCTGGACTTTGGCTGTGAGAAGAAGTCTGTTTTTCTCCTCTCTGCTGCTTTGTGTGTGTGTTGTTCTCTCTGTTGTGTGATCCTTGTGCGCGTGTGTGCAGTTCTTCTCTCTCTCTCTGTTGTCTCTTCGTAGTTTTTCAGGAATTTCAAAATTTTGAGCCCAACTCATCCAGCTTTTTGACCTTTTGTTGCCTAACTGCAGACTGCTCCGCTAGGTGGCGCTGAGGAATGACTGGCCGGCAGGCAGTGCCCTCTAGCGGACCTGTGAAGGATCTGGCAGAGCTTTGGACCTCCCTGCATTTTTTTTTTTTGGTGGGCAGCAGCGAAGGTAGAAAACTGCTCACTTTCTCTTTCGAGCAGCAGATAAAAATGATGATGGAGCCTCCGAAGCCCCAAACCTCATTTTATTTCCCATTTTTTTCTTCGAACAGAAAAATAAAACGTTGAACGACAAGGGTCAATTTGGCGTTAGTTTCGTAGTCGTCTCAAATAAGACACAAATATACGTTTCTGACTGTAAATCTCAATAGGTCTTGACTTATGCGTAGTCCAGACGCTTTTTCACGGCATAACAGTAAACACATTAATACAAGCAGGACACGTTCCTGATACAGGAGGCAATAAATTGGCCCTTCCCAGGCCTTCCTAGGCCTCCCCCCCCCTTGCTAGGCCCTTCCCCCTCCCTCCACCTTCTATATTCTGCAGTTGACGAAAGAAATATTGCGAAACCTCGTGCGGCTTTCAGGTCACGTGCGAGAGCATTTTTCATGTTGCACTTTTTTTTTTTTTTAAAAAAGGCAATTTCATATTTTTTTCAAGACTGATTTTTCCCACCGAATTTGAATGGGGTCGAAATGAAAATCTGGGGAACCTCACGCGGGTGGTTTTTATTCTCTGTGTATGAAAAGTGATGAGTCTGTTGACCCCCCTTCCCTCCCCCTTCCCCCCCCCCTCCTGCTCACTTTCAGCCCCTATTCAAGGTGATCACGAAAAGGCTTCTTTGGCGGAAAAAAAAGTGGGGAAAAGAAATGGTCCAGAAATTCGCTTCCGAGACATGGAGCAAAAATTACATTTGTCAAAGGAAAATTCGATTGTGTCAGCTGGAAAACAAAGAGGAAGGGAAGGATTTCATCCTTGACTCAAGCGACGAATTTGGACATATTTTTCAAGAGGGAACTGAGCTAATTTCTCCATCCATCCTGGACGAGACCCAAGGATCCAAGGCTCGGTTTCTCTCCCAAGGTTGTCTCTCTCTCTTTGTCTCTCCAGACTGGAATCCAAGGATTGTCCCACATTTGTCTCCCTCTCCAGATTTGATTGTGTCACATTTCTCCGCACCTTGATCAGCATCGAGAGTCTCGTCGTTGAATCCCAGAGATTGTTCACGTAGACGCAGCAGGAGCGCGTTTGCCTCAAACGCAACAGTCTTGAGCAGACCCAAACTGTGTGGAGTAAATTGTCCTGCAGCAGCAGCAGCGGCGGCAGCAGCAAATGACCCCAAGGGGCGGGGGCGGGGAGGAGTGGGGGGGGGGGTTGGGGTTGGGGTCGGGGGGGATGGAGGGGGTGGTGGAAGAGGAAAGGGGGGAAACGGTTGAGAACCGAGAAAAGGTGAATGAACACGAGACCTCTGAATTGCCAACGAGTCTCGTTCGGACCGTGTGTGCGTCAAAAAAGCGTCCGTCCACGTGGAAGGATGAGCCGCAAAAATGCGTCACTGCATTTCTCCTCCTGTGAGTCGACAATTTTGCGTTTTTTCTCCACTCCCTCCTCTTCTTCTCGCTCTCCCCGAGCTGGTTTCAGGAGTTGGACGCGCGCAGGTTTGAGCGAGCCGGTTCGGCACATGTTCTGCCCCTCGTCCGTCTACCTGTTGTGGCTGCAGCTCCCGCTCGTGCTCGTCCTCCTCCTCCAGCTTGCAGTTCCACACTGAGAGGGGCGGAAAAAAACCTCCTTGGACATGATGAAACCCGAAGAAGAGGAAAAAGCCTCCCAAGAAATGCTATTTTTGCACAGCAGAAACCATCTTTTCGCGGTTCTGCCAGAACACGCGCGCGCAGAGACTCTCTCTTATGCACGCGCGCGCGCACGCACGCACGCACGCACGCACGCACGCAGAGAGAGAGAGAGAAAGAAAGAGACGCTGGCGGCGCCAAGATCCACTTCCAAACGCTCGCTTCTCTCCTCCTCCTCCTTCAGTTGTGTTCCGAGGTATGCGGCGTTCGGGCGGACAGACACGCGGACAGACAAACAGACAGACGCGGTCAAGAGAGAAGGCGCTCCTGCCACTACCTTGAGGTGACTGCAGCTATTAGAGCATTGGCGGCGGCGTCAGCAGCGCCAGCAGCGCCGGCAGCGCCAGCAGCGCCGGCAGCGCCAGCAGCGCCAGCAGCGCCGGCAGCGCCGGCAGCGCCAGAAACTTCAGTGCGTGGTTGCGGCTGCCACAGGAAGGATTCCAAGAGTGAAGTCGTGCTTGCGCGCAGATTTAATATTGTTATCGTTTTTGCCTTCCTCCTCCTTGTTGCTGTCGTTGTTCTCGAGCGAGTCCCACGTGTCGTCCGGATTGTGTCCGTGAAGATGTGCGAGCCATGTGACGGCTCGGTGGCGACGACGACGATGGGATGGTCGGGCTGGCTGGTCGCAGCCGCGGCGGCCGCAGCCGTCGCGACGATCGCGGCGGAAACCGCGTGAGCCGCCAAAAGGAGCTGCAGCCGCAGCCGCCGCAGCCGCGACTTCTCTGCTGCGCTTGCCAAGAGCAGAACAACACTTATCAGTACAGGGTGAGTCTCATTCCCCGCTGTCCGCCCCCACTCTTAGGGCGCGTTTACTCGAGTGAATTTTTTGCTCACGCATTTGACTGACATCGTGGAGTCCGACCTCTCCTCCATGGACTTCGCCAAGTTCTCCTCCTTGCCAGCTTTTATCATTACTTTCACATCTTTATTTCGTGCCTGGCAGCGCAAGGAGTTTGTGTAGAGCATCAGAGACGGGCTCAAAACCATCTGAAGGCCAGAAAGGCCAAGACCGACAGGTCTTTTCTTTAAGGGATAGAACTTTGAACAGGGGAAAAAGTTTTGCGAATTCACGACTCCATCGAAGCTTAAAGTCCAACTTTCCACTTGGTTCTGTCCACTTTGAGGACTCAGGAGGAATATATATTTATATGTGAAAGAAAAAGAAGCAAAAATTCACCAGTGTAAACGCGTCCTCAGCATCCACAGTTCGAGCATTTGTTTTGACCTCTCCCCCCCCCCACGGTCCTCCCTCCCCTTCCACGAAAAGGTGGTCTACCAGAGCCCCTTGGCCGTGGCCGCCGCCGCCAACGCCGTGGTCGCCGCCTCCGCCACCGACTACAGGGCGTCCTCCCAGCCGTGCGACCACGAGTACTACAACTTGCACCCGCTGCACGGCCACCTCCGGCTGAAGGCGTGGCCTCAGCCGCTATCGTCGTCGTCGTCGTCGTCGTCCACCTGTCTGGTCCCCTCGTACCCCGACCACCCCATCCACCTGAACACGCTCACCCTCGCCAGGTTGGGCGTGGCGGCGACGAGGGCGGGCCGAATTTTGGAGACGACAAAAGGTAGGAGGAAGAGGGACCACAGAAGCAGCTGACGCCATTTTCGCCCCCCCCTTTTTTTCTCTGCGTTCTTCCATGCGTGGAAGAAGAAATCTTTGCCTCCCAATGCTTGCTCGAATACAGGGTGGGCAAAATTTGGGCCCCCCTAGAAAGTGGCTCCGGACTCCACCAAGCCAGCTTTGCCATGAATTGATGTTTGCATCAGTGGAAAGAGTTGCAGTCAACGAGGATGACTCAGAATGGGCCCAAGCAGGAGCTGAGTGTTCAAGATCAGCTGCTGTGCTCAATGTCCTGATCAACCTGGAGGCTGCTCCAAAAGGAGCTGGCAAGTTTTTTTAAGGAAAAATACTTGGGAAAAGTTGACATGAGCAAAGTCTTGATCACTGAATACATTTTCAATGGCCTGAAGCTGTTGTTAGGTTCTGAAACGTGTTCAGAACCATGTGGAACACTTTGCTTGGCTGCTCCGCTGACAGCCCCAAGTCTCCACTTGCCGCCCACGTTGTTCTCGCCGCCGAAGCTGGTGTCTGGTGCCTGCCCAGTCAGGGTTGCCACTGAGACACCCTGAGAGAGGCGGGAGTGGCACTGGCGTGACTGCGCCCAAACCATGATGATGGACAGGCCCATAATGGGGCACCCATAACGTGACGTCACGTGCGTCATCCCACTTTTCTCTCTCTTTCCGAGGCCTGCCAAACAAGAACTTTGTGTTGTCGCATATTAATTTTGCGGAAGGGTGAGCATCCTGCCCTTAGCGAGAGACCGCTTAAGGCGCGTCCGCACTCGCACATCAGACGGGCCCGGACGGCCCGGACGGCCCGGAAGAGAACTGCGCCAGTCTGCACGCGCCCTAAAGAGAACAAGAAGCATCTTGTTCTTTCTTCGCTCCCAGCTAGACCAAGTGACAGGCCCAAAAAAGGCCTAAACTGTTACTTCTTCTTTGTTCTTGTCTCTCCTTTGCTAAAAGTTGGCAAGATAAAAGTAGATATATATACAGGGTTGTCTTTCTGCAAGCTTCTTCTTCTTCGTACTACGGGGTGCTTCGTCGTTGCCTACGGGGTGGAGCAGCAGAGACACGGCGCAGAGACGCTTTTTCTCACCCACCCTGTACGTGTAACTAGCAGGCAAAAAGAAGTGGCAGCAGCAATGTTTCTTTTGGGGCGTTGGGGGAGCGGAAGAAAAATGGACGCGCTCATCTGACTCACCCTGTGCAAGCTGCGCCCGGCAAATTGGCGGCAATACTTTCCGACTCACCCTGTGCCAAGTAACTAGCAAAAGTCCTGGCAAATTAGCAGCCACGTCTGGGGCAGAAGAAACATTGGGCGTGCTGAAAATGGGCGCGCTTTCGATCGCCCAAAAATCTTGGTGTGGAGGAGGCAAAAGTTGCATCGAGGAGTGTTTTTGTCTGAGTTCTCAACGGCTTCTGTTTTCACTTCAAACAGTTTGCAAACAGCGGGCAAATAAAGATGGGCGGTTATTATTGAGCTGAGGGGTTTTTTGAGCGTTGTTTACATTCAGCTGATAAAGGAGGAGCGAGCGAGCGAGAGAGAGAGAGAGATTAGCACACTCAAACTCTGTGCCTGTTATGTTTGACGGGTCCAGAAGAGAAAAAAAAATGTAATTTTTGCATCAATCTCCTGCCTTTTATGAAGAGGGCAAGGAATTTTGGGGAGATTTTATCAAAAGACCCCTGATGCACTGCACTCATGCGCTGCACTGCGCGCACTCACGCACTGCACGTAGGCACTGCACTGAATGACATCCACAGGCAGTGTGTATGCAGGGCTGCAAGCAGTCCAAGTGAAAAAAATAGCACCAGACTCCTTGCTTGCCCTACAGGGCTGTCACCGTAGAGCACAACAGGTCCGACTCCAACAAGACCTGCAGCGTCGATCACCGCACACTCCCCCCCGCCCCCCCGGTGGCCAAGCAGGCCCAGGCAACGAACTGTCTTCCATGTGGAACCGGAAGTCATGGCAAATATCGAAACCTCGTAACAACCTTTTATGTTGGGTAAAATCAGCCACTTCTGACACAGTTGAGCTGAATCGTTTTTCCTGGAAAAATCTGACTCAACGAGACAACGTTTTCCACGCTGGAGTTCACACTCAGGTTGTTGTCTCGCCATTACTCGGTCGGTCAGCTGACCCCGAAACCCCGACCTGCCCCTAACCCCCCCGGGCCTTTTTCTCCACTGTGGATGAGTGGATAAATTCTCATCCGTTCGTTTGCCCTTCCTAAGTTCTTGTGAAGCCTCTGACAAATTTGTTCACATGTCTGGGCTGAAATTTTGAGAAATGAGGCCTTTTTCTTCTTCGAGATATCCCGAGCCTTGACATCCAGCTGAATCAGACTTTGAATACGCCATGCAAATTTAAGGAGGGCCTGGCGAAAATGGGGAGAGAAATTCTGCCTCAGCCTCTTCACAAAACAGGGTTTTTTTGGGGGGGGGGGGGGGGGGGGGGAACAAATATTTTAAAGGGCTGCAAAAAAAAGCAAAAAAAATTTATGAAATGGTTATGGCCAAAAACAAATGAATGGACGAAGCATTG
>JAAUXU010122332.1_pt1 | contig 19156 bp, 16 predicted proteins | sample 7278151 | NCBI WGS metagenome assembly JAAUXU01 (sample SAMN14350113, study PRJNA611818) | marine sediment metagenome | isolation source: surface marine sediment (1.8m) | place: French Polynesia: Moorea | collected 2018-08 | reverse complement strand
TGGGATTCAGCTACTTTCGAGACCTGGAACATGTCTGTGAGGGAGGAGCCTGTGGAAAACCTTTGCAGACCTCTGGAACCAGGCTCTGTGCTGTTTCCGGAGAAAAGAACCTTTCAGCAACTGCACCAACTCTGTCGCATGATGGGAGGTGAATCCACCGTGGTCAAGTCTCAGGAACAGCAGGATCAACTGCTCGAGGGATATTTCAAACACCGATCGAGCTGCTACGAGGGTGAGTTAGTCCTTGGAGGTGTCATCAGTGAGAACCAAAAGCTTCAACTTTCCACAGGAGACAACATCCCCAAGATGTGGGTCGGTTGGTGGGATGACCTCTCTGAGGGTGAGATCACCAACGTGAATACCGGCCAGCCTCTCAAAGGCTTCGCGCCTTGGCTGCCTGGCAGTCCGAACGGAGACACCCTGCAGAACTGCATGAGCGTGAGGGCCTACTACAACATGTGGGGGGACGACCAGTGCTGGAGAACTTACTGCGGCTACTGCGACCTCGAGCGGTCACCCCAGCTCCAGCTCAGAGGTTAGGCGGACGGAGCACATCTGTCTGTCCTTGTCCTTACGCTGTACCTTGCAGGACTCTGTCCAAATTCCAAATTTGACATTCAATATACCTGGCCCAACTTGTTGTTCAATGAGCGGCATTACTTCCGCGGCTACACAGCGTCCCAGATTACTTGGGATGCCGACAACAGCATGTGGAGCATGGACATTTACTTCGGGAAGGATAAGGGCGTGACCAGAGGCATCACCAACGGCACCGAGTATCCACTGGGCACCAAACTGTGGAAGATAGAAGGGGATGATGACAGCTGCGGGGACCAGATAATGGAGCTAAGTCTGACTTCTTGTTCTGATGATGAGTTCAACTGCCAAGATGGACACTGCATTGACATCATGAGCAGATGCGACGGTCGACTGGACTGCCCAGACAAAACAGGTACCATGAGTGATATCACACGAAGCAGGCATGTGTACGTACAGTTGAGGTCAGAAGTGTCGGCACGGCTGGAGGCGTCAAGTAAAATGGCAAAATTACTCGTTACACTTAGAACTTTCTTTCTGTTTCATATAATTAATTTGTGGTGTAGTGGAGCGCTACAGTCAAGAAGTACTTGATGCCGTGTACATGTTCCCATCAAAACAGAGCTGACATTTTACAGAGCTGTAAAGTAAAACTGTCACAGATCGTATTAAGATGACCACGTCTGCTGCCTCAGTCAGTGCAGTCAGACCCAACAGAGTTCTTACAAGTGAGAATAAGAAATATCCCGTTGAGTCTCCTCGACGTACGAGTACTTCTGACTCTGCTCATGTACGAGGAGCATTTCAAGGAACCCCCAAACCTTGCTTGACTTAGAAGACAATGACATTGCTAAAGATAGCGAGCATAATTTGGAGCCATAGTCATTCCTTTTTCAAAAACTGCCCTTTTAAAAAACAAGCGCTGATCAGCAGCATGATGTCGAAGACGATAGTCAGTGTGGCCGCTCCCCAGCAGCAAGTAACGACACAAAAATGCAAGGCAACAATTTTCGAGACCACCATGCTCAGATGGGACCACCCAAGATGTATGCCGAGGCCAAGAGGAGCCCTTCTGAGGCCTACCAGGTGTCGCTTGAGGCCTATGGGGAGAAGGCCATGTCGTAGCAGTAAAGGGTTGCTTTTGACAGTTTCACCACAACAGACCCACAGACATGTTGTTTGCTGGAGAAGTGGTTGAAGGGATTGGAGAATTGCATTGAGTTGAAGGGGGACTATGAAGAAAAATAACTCACTATCCTGTTCGTACTTGTTATACTTAGAAGAATATGGTCAAATTTCTGAGGTGTCTCTCGAAAATGCGACTGATTATGAATAGTGTTACTCAAGTTGTTACTGTACTGTTGTACTGTGTCACTCAAGTAACACAGCTATTATTGACTAATTTCACAGATGAGATAGCGTGTGACATTTTCAAGACAGATGAGGCTTACTTGAAAGATGTCCCACCTCCACCCCCGGTCCAAAGTAGCTATCTCAGTCCTATCAACATATCCGTGGATATTCTATCCGTGCTGGGCATCTATGAGGTCCGGGGTTTGGTGAGGCTGCAGCTACAACTGGACCTCTCCTGGTTTGATGAGAGATTAACCATGTTCAACCTGAAGGACTCCAACAACCTCAACACCCTGACCCTGGAGGAGAGGCGCAAGATTTGGATCCCGCAGGTTGTTTTCTTCAATACCGTGGACAAACTTGAATCCGAGAACGACAACAAGGCGTTTGTTGTGATTCGGAGAGAAGGATCCTTTGTCAGGAGTGACAAGTCTATCATAGAGAATGCTTACATCTACCAAGGCAAAGAGAACCCATTGATCATTTCCAGATCTTACACGTCGGAGTTCCTCTGTGACTTTAACATGGCAGTGTACCCATTTGACACCCAGATCTGCTCGGTTATCGTCATCATGAAGGGCAACACCGGAGAGTTCACCCAGCTGATCGTGGACAAGCTGACGTATCTCGGTCCAATAGACCTGACTCAGTACTTTGTGAAGCAATACGCGATGAAGGAGCATCACGTTCCTCCTGGTGGGCCCGCTGTCAAGGTGGACATCATCTTTGGCCGGAGGATTCTCAGCACCTTCCTCACTACCTACTTGCCCACGATCATTCTCTGCGTAGTTTCTTTCAGCACAAATTACTTTAAGCCCTTCTTCTTCGAGGCCATTGTCACTGTCAACTTGACGGCCCTGCTCGTCTTGACCACTCTCTTTATCAGCATCTCTGACAGCCTCCCGAAGACAAACTACATCAAGATGATCGACATTTGGCTGCTCTTCAACCTGTTCGTACCCTTTGCCGAGGTCATCATACACACTTACATCGACAGCCTGCGGCAGGAGGAAGACCGCGTCATCAACCACCACGGGAAGAGAGTCGAGGCTTGGTCAGACGAGAAGATCTATCCCAAGAGCTTGGTTGATCGCAACGAGGTGAACGAGCTCAAGGCCAGGCAGGAGTTTTACGACAATGCAATCCTTGTGATCAATCCCAAGAAGCTGAAGAATGCCTTGCTCATGGCCAAGTGGGGCTTTCCCATGATATACTCCTCATTCGTCCTGTGCTTCTTTGCCGCGGGGATGGCAAACTTTTATAAGAGCTCCGTATCTGACTGAACTTTGGTGAAAATGCATGAATTGCCTCAGTCTCCGGCTCGAGATGCCAAAATCATTGGGGAAAGATTGTTTGCATAATCCTCGGTTGTGACATCGACTGAGTTGGGGTCTCAGCGTAATTGTGCAGTCGTCAGGTGTCTTGTCCAATCTCATCATGTATGCAGTCATATTTTGGGCGGACGGTGTACACACATGCAACATAAGTTAATAACAGAACTGTTACACGTACAAGGAAGAGTGAAAAGAAAAAAAATTAAATCTTTCTATTCAAATTCTGGTCATATTGTCAGTGTATATATAAGGGTGAACCCCTTGAGGTTTTTCTTTCAAAATGCTCACTCACTAGCACTGAAATGAGTCCCCCCCCCCATCAAACAGGAATTGCCCCGGACAAAAAGGTACAAGTCTGCCAAGGTGATGGGCCACAGGACCTTCCTGGAGGACATGGGTAAGTATGATCACCTCTAAATGAAGCATTTGTTATGAACTGTGGCCATGCAGAATAGTAAGTTATAAGTGTACTTTTTTCAGAAAGTTGACTTTCAAAAAATGATGTACATGAATACTTCGTAAGAAGGAAAAGTATATTGGAACTTCTTTGCTCCAGGGGTAATACGTAGAAAATATATATTGTTCCAAGTTTCCAGGGCATACACGGGTTGGCATACTGGGGTGGCATACTGAGCACTCTTATTTACTGCCGTAGCTGTAAATGGATTTCTGGAGTCTTTTGAATTCTGGACTCTTATGAAGAATATAAGAGAAACATGTTCTTCAAAAAATATTCTTTAGAAAAAAAGTAAAAATTTTGTCATGAAGTATTTCCCTTCTGAGCAAAAAGTAAAAGAAACTTTTTTCTTCCATAAATTATTCATGTACACTATTGCCTCTTTCGATTTTCTAGATGAAGTATTCCTCAATTGAGTTTTTGAAAGAAGTAGATCAATGACTTTCTGTTCTGCATGGCTGCATTTTACGATATTTTTTATTTACTAACAATCACACGTACCCATGTCCTCCAGCTAGGTCCCTTGGCCCATCACCTTGGCAGCCTTGTAACACCTTTTTGTATGGACTTACTTCAGTGTCATGTTCTCAGACCGTATGTTCTACATCAGTTACAACTGCCAATGAGTGTGCATTTTGAACCTTAAAAAATATCCTCAAGGAGCCCACCTTAATGCTCAGCATACATGGAAAGTCCATGGCGTGTTCAATTGATTTAATCTGATGAGACCCCTTAAAAATATTAAATATCTAATTTTGACATTGCCTCGTAACCAGATTGATTGAAACTAATCTTCTCTGTTCATCATCACCTGCCCAAATGCTCGCAGAAAGCCTTGCATTAAGTTGGCAAGTCTTGACGACTATTTGGCTAGTGGGTTTGAGCAAGTAGGATGTTGCCCATGTATGCTTAAATGTTTGCATAGGAGCTATGGAACATCTTATGGTGTTAGTGGTCGTATGTAAACTACTCCAGCGCTATGTAGGCAACTCTCAGGGTTAGGACTGCTGTGAGTGCTGCCATTAGCGATGGGCAATCGATTTTCACAATGCTCCGTGATTATCAATCGATCCAAAATTCTGGGGTCTCATTGAATTTTAAGGAGGAAAATCTTGCGAGTGCCAGTCCAATCACTTGGTGCAATACCGCAGTACAAGCAGAAAGTGCAGTACAGCGTATGCCGTGAGTTTGGCGGTAGTAAATGCAACTTTGCACCTTGACTTCGGCCTAGAAATGGCCTCAAACTTTTACCCCCTTACTCCACAGGCTGTAAAAAGGAGAGTCTGCTGATCAAGTTCGGTGACAATGGGTTCAGCTGTGTGAGTGCTTACCCCGTGACAAACAGACAGAAACAGACAGACATTGCCGTTTATACACATACTTGTATGAGAAGAAGAGGCAAAAATAAAAAGCTCTTTCTATCTCTCCCACCTTTGGACAGATCATACACAAGCTTGCCATCCGCACACATGCTTACCGGGGAACTCATCTCCACTGTTGCTCTCAATCTCACCATTGCTACTATCGACCTTGAGGCTGCTCTCGAAGTCCTTGCAGCCGTCTATGACTCATGTAGTCGAATTTGGATCAATTTGGGCTCGAATTTGGATCAAACCCATTCGAGGCTCAAATTTGGATAAAGCCCATGCAAGGCTCGAATTTGGATCAAGCCCATTCGAGGCTCGAAGTAGGCTCGAGCTGGTTCAAAGTTCGAGACCTCAGACTCGAGTTCCTTCGAGGCTCGACAAAACTGTAGTCGACCCAGCCCTATTTACTGGTTGATACTGTACTGATTCCTCTTTCTCCCTCTCCTGCTTCTAGCGCCATCTGTTGTACACTTCTGTCATGACATTAATACTAATTAAAAAGATGTGATACTTATGATCACTTAATGGTAATTTTAACTCCTCAGTGTCACTGCTCAAATTGGGCGTTCTTGCCTCCCAAATGGGGGTCAGGATCTGTCCACCCATTTAAGTGGAGTCATGGAACGACAGCAAATATTAGGGGAAGGATTGACTGATTAATTAGTTAATTAACATAGAGAGATTATCGAAAGAGACCAGCAGGTTTGACCAGCTTCGCTGGTAGTAGGTTAATGGGGAGTACTGATCTGTTAGAATATTAAAGATAGTGAGAATGGGTCTTCATGAATCACTCTGCCTCATCTGGTTGGTTAGTAAATGTCACAGGAGAAACATTCCAAAGCTGGTGCTCAATGCAGGATATTCACACAGATGCCTGACAAAACCAATTTTCACATAAAGAACGTCATTTCCAGAACACAAGGTTCGTTAAGGGATCAATGTCTGAATAACATATCGTGTGTCGAAGAGTTGCTGTGAAAAGTTTTTACATTCCTTTAGGTAGTTTCCTTGTGTCCGTTGCTCAAAACTTGAGTCTGATAGGTAAATGTAACAAGACGGTGAAAGTTTTGTGTCCATAGATTTTTCTTGTCTGGCATGGATAGCACATGAGAAATTCATGATAAAAAGTGGGATATTTTAATTGCGCGGGAGGGACATTTCTACTGCACTTTCGTAGTGGTCATTCATTTCCCGTGCTATTACCAATGCCGGACGTGAAAGATCTACCGGATATAAGACTAGCCACAATTCCTTCACCAATTCAATTTAAAATTTAGGCATACAGGGAAGCTACCTATAGGAGCGTTGACAATTGTTCTGGGACACACTGCTTACGTCCGTGAACGTATGAGTACGTCAGGCAGCTTTCCACGGATGATGCAATGGATGAGAAGTGAATGACTTTCCGGAAAGTTCTGCTCCATCATCAAAGGATCAAAATGCTACATAGCTGTTCTCACATTGGTTAGGCAGGAAATGAATTCTATTTGGACACAAATGAACGGGCTAAAGTTTTTTGAGATGCTCGTAGACGTATTTGGAATTCATTCGTAGTCTCTATAGGAGCAGCTGAGAGTTGTTTTAGGCTATTCATCACAATGTTAAGGCCTTCCTTCGCTGATGATATGATTGACAAATCATGCATTTGCATGGTATATGTATGTAGAGAGAAAGAGTTGTACTTTTCTCCCTTCAACCCAAAGTGCAATGAAGCTACTTATTTTTAGGTATTCCTGTGCACAACATGAGCACAATCTTTGAGTATCCCACACATCCCCAGATGCGGTAAAATTACATCCCTTATGGGACTTACACCGGGTGGGCCAACAACTATGACACTCAGGAAGTCAAGACTTCTTCGTTGTAAATTCAGGGGTGTCCGCGTCAACTTTGCCACTGCGCAGGGTGGATTCTCAGTCCATGTTGTGAGCTTGCGAGGAGGCTTTGACAGTCACAGAGTTGAGCCAACTCGAGTTGAAGCCTTTAGCTGGGAATCGGACTTTTGATAGGACCCTAGGTCGGACATTTTGGTCTAGCCGCAAGAGCGTCAAACTTGACCTGGAGACACAGGTACTTTATGAGAAAGCTGAAAACTTCCAGCTTCATCCTTTAACAGGCTGGACTGAAAGATTTCAGCTTTTCTCCATCCAGCCACTCTTTGGCAGTGACTACAACCTTGAGCCTCTCTTCTACCTGGAGGAGCACGAAGCTTCAGTGAGCCTGTGCATCCGGATCTGTCTCATGCGCATGGGCCTCACTCCCTGTGATCTGGGTGACCAGGCCCAGTCTCCCTGAACGTCGAGGCTGCCCTATAAACTCTTGCTCTGCGCGCCGTGGACTTTAACAACTGATGGACCAAAACTGGCGCTTTTCCATTCCCCAGGAGCCTCTCCACAGCCTCGTTCATGGCGTAGCCATGCCGACAGCATTACTTTTGTTAGATTATTTCATCCAGTTAAAAAAGACTGGATAACACAATACTTTCTAGCACTGCTGATGAGTGATCATGCAAATAAACGATAGAGCCCCGTCTCACGCTTGTTGGTACACCCGGTGTCGCACATAAAGTGAGCAAAAAACCCCAAGTCAGAAGTTGTAACTCCTGTTCAGTTTCATCCTGACACCTCTGTTACACTTGGTAAGTCATGCCACCTCTCCTCGGATCCCCCCTCCCCAGTTTTTAACCCCCTTCCCGCGTCCCCTGTGGGCCTCCTTTTTGTACGGGACGACTTTCCCTCAACTACAAGTACTATCGATGCTGTGAGACTCAAATCGATGACACTTTTTTAAAATGCAAATTAAGCAGTGCTGCAAAAATTGGCTCCTTCATGTGAGAATTTCCCCCCCCCCCCTTTGGCAGCTGTGACACTTTGTTGAACCTCATCTGTTGTTTCCATCATCATACTTGAAATGGGAGCAGAAAGATGTCTCGTGGGTGCTGCTCTGGAAATTCATTTCTGCCTGATGGACACGGCCAAGCAGGACAAGGGCTCCACCATCTTCCATGAGCACGGACTGGGAGAGACAGTCAAGGGCGAAGCCAAATTGGTCGCCAATTTGGAGGACTTGAGCTTCGCAATAAGCAATGTTCCACAATTTGTGTAACACGTTATGAAGTTCTGATCTGGGGCAGCATGGAGAGGCAGTTAAGAACAACTCCCAGTGTCAAGGCCAACTTTTGGGATCATAATATGATGATTTAGCATGTTGAATGAAGTCCTAGGTAGAAAAAGTGTCATCAACTTGGATCCCCGCACTGAATGCCCTGTGGTAGTACGGATCCTTTTTCTTCTATCTATTACACTACTCTACTATATAAACTGCAAGGACCGTATGTACGTGTACACACGCTCGTGCGTGGGGGGAGGGGGGTCTGTCTGTCCGCGGTCGACTGCTGGAGCAATCTGAAGCTGGAGCTTTGCACAGCTGATTCCCAGCTTTTGTGTGGCTGATTTGATGAGCGCGGAGCACGTGTTGAGTTCTTGAGAGGCATAAGCGCTAGTATAAAAATGACAGCACGAGCGCCCAGCAATGCTCAGCGCATTGAAGTTACAAAAATCCTGATGTTTCCCTGCACAACAGTGAAGCGTCCTTTTGAAACCACATGATCCAGATGCTCCTCAATGGCTTCACACTGTGGCGACGCTATCAGGGCCTCAGTTTTCAGGTCAGGCCAACCAGAGCCATGGTTCTGCTTGCCAAGTATGCCTGGAGCCAAGCTCCACCCAGCTCACTACTCAAATCTTCCCTCCATCCCCTTGCCCTGCCGGCCTGCCAAATCTGCCCCGTCCCCACTGTCTGTCCAAAGGCCGCAAAGGTAACTGTTGGCAAGGCAGTCCAAGCAAAAGTTGGCTGAAAGGACTGACAAAATTAAAGGCTTCTAACTAAAAAATTAACAATTAAATTCCCATTACTTTCTTTTAGGACACTGTGCCTCATAGACAATCATCTTACCAAGTTCTAGTTTAATTAACTATAAGTCATTGTGACGTCAACCTCTGACAATGAACCACTACTTTCTTTTATACACAAAGACTGGTTGGACGGAGTGCACTGTCCAGCTAGATGACCACATAATAGCCTGACATGGTCAGAGCTAAATACACCACCATGCACATGGTATTTCTTCGATTTTAACCCCCAAGGGGCTTTATTAGAAGAGGATCTGATATAGCTCTGATAGAGGACTGGGACTCTGATCGAAGAAATGCGTTAAGTCGTCTGTGGCAGAGGCAAGCACTTCTCTGTGAGAGTGACAACTGCAGGTCAATCTCTGACGGGTAGAGGTGCCATTTTAGATCGCCAAACTGCAACATCTTGGCTCATCTTGGCCGAGGCCCAAAACGTAAAGTTTTGAGGCCTGGGAACCTCGGACTAAGGTCCGACCACCCCACAAAGTGGAATTTTGATGTGGAATGTGCAGATGCGATACTTGCGCATAATCTTGAGTACAGAGGGACAATGTTAGGACTATCCATTTTGGTGTTACTGTGCTCAAAATGGGATCAACCGGACAGGACAGCATGCCAAGGAAGCTGGAACTTCGGCTTCTTCAGGGAAGAAACATTGATGAAATGGCCTGAAATTTTCATAGGAAAATCCTAGCCCCGCAGGCCCATCATTTCCACAAGGATTCACTCCCCAGGTCCTCCAGCGCCATGTGCTGCCATGAAAAATCCTATCGTCCAGGCCAAAGATTGGTAGGTTCTGTAGGGGGAGAAACAAGCATGACAGGGAGAGACATGGTATCACTTCAACAGGTAAACACAACTCATTGGCCGCAGTCGGGAAATCTCAATTTCACCCTCTCGGTACTTCTGAGGTTGGCACCCAAATGGAGCTTTGCAGATCAGGTCGCCTTCATCATCAGTAGCAAAATTAGCTGTCCAGAGTGCTGGTCTCAAAAGTAGCTGCGAAGTCCAGATTGTCCTCAGGAATAGTGAGAGAATGTAGTCCAGAGCTTTGCAGACCAGGTCCCCATTCTCAGAAGTATCGAGAGGATGAGGCTTTCCCAACTGTTGCCGATGTGTTTTGTTTTCGTGTCAAATTGTCACAATGTCCCTCCCTGTGAAAACGCCCAAATATCCAGCCTTTTTGGCGTGCCGCCCTTTCCAGTTGGTCTCATTGAACAGTGGCCCAATGTCAGGGCTACCCATTTTGGTGCAAAACAAGACCAGACCAAAATTCAGCTCCAACGTTTCATTTACTACAGGAGTACTTATGTAGACAGTCTTCATCCTCTCTCCGTCTCTGCTCTTCCCCAGTATGGTCATAGATAGCTATTGTGGGGTGAGATTCCCAATAGGTAGGTACCTACTGGGAATCTAGAGCATAGAGGGAAGTGGTGTGAGTGTTGCCAGGCTCAGATACACAGGGGAGGAGAGGAGGAGACAGGAAGAATGAGGGAGGGAGTGTGGCTGGCAACTTTATTAAGCAACTTGGCAACCCTGGGGAGGAGAGGTGGGTGAGGTGCTCCCGGACCATCCAGTTTCGAAGGGAGAAAAACAAAGACAGAGCTTGAACAAAATGAATTGGGACTTGGAGCACGTGGATGATGAGGAGTGCATGGACACCACGGAGTTTGTGATGACTTGGAGAGGTCAATCAGTTGCTCCTGTACTGCAAAGAGACAGACGTGAAGTGACTCAAGTCGAATGACCCGAGCAAAGCTGGATTCCTCGACTAGTATACGCATCGTAGGTGGAACAGTCAGTGTGCAGCAACTTTGAATCACTGAGCTTGAGAATTAGGGGGGGAGGAATGAACTTTGACTTATATTGATGCTGTATCTCTAATCTGCTTGCAGTTGAACTTAAACATAATTTCAACTTTGGCATCTCAAGGTCGGTGCAATGAGACGGAAGAGATAAGAGCATATTTTTGCCATTCTTGAACCAAACTGAGGAGTGACAAATTCATGTCAGGTGTTTAACTGGAGCAGGAAAGAAAGACATTGGCTGGTGCTAAAAACTTTTGAGCTTAGTTAAAAAACAAGGCATAAGGAGAGATTGTCTTTGCCAGTGACGATACTTTCATTGATCTGTCTGTCTGACAAGGGGTTGGGGCTCCCACCGCTGGACTAATCATCCCCAAAGTTGGTCAGCAAGCATAACATTACATGGGTCGTTTTTAGGGAGGTTGAGGGTGGATGTTGAGGTCTACTTCGGGCTGTCAGTCCACGACAGCATTGAGGGTGAAAACTAATGACACATATCAGCTTGTCAACATGCATTAGTAGGGCTTCTAATGTCCAAAATGAGGTGTTACACAAGTCATGTGGACTGATATTCACCTTATGAGCTATTCATACCTGACCCTGAGGATTTACATTCATCATCATTGCCACAATCCTCCTCCCGCAGGTTGTTAACCTCCTCAATACATTCGTCACGAAGAACTGTAACAATGATTTCTGATACGTTCCTGCTGTGTTTTGGTGGCTTCTTGTGTCCGTAACTTGGTGGATGATGACTCACTCAAAATAGAAATGTTTGGTGGGATAGAAAACTGTTTTGTTGTCTGGTGCCTGACCACATCCATCGTCTGGCAATGGTCAAGCCATAGCTGGCTCATCTCCCTCCAAATATAATACCTTTTCACCCTCAATACTGTCGCGGACTGTGAAACCAAGTTTTATCTAGTACGCAAGCTGCTGTGGCAGTGGCGACAAAAGAGTAATGAAGTTTTCATCTTCCACAGGGGGCAAGAGAAGCAGCTGGATCACGGAAATAGGGCATAAAGTGAGCGCCTCTTGTATTGAAAATGCTGGGCCACAAGCAAACATTCAGAAGAAGCTGAGATTCGATGCATGCGGCGGGGAAAAGACCCAGTCTGTTTCTTCCTGAGTGTAAGGGACGACATCCTGGCTGTCCTTAAGTTATCAGGCTGCTTTAATAAGATTTGTGTCTCCCCTTTAGTAGCTCGCACAGTCTTGATGGCTTCACGCCAAGAAAGGCTTCTGCAGCTTGTGTCACGGTCTTGGGATGTGCTTCAATTGGGCCCAGCAGAGTCAATCTTTCTGCTCTGCACCTGCGCTTTCATTTGCTTCCCATGACTGGCAACAGTCGATGACAGTGAAATGCTTGACTTTTTGTTGAAAATCAGTTGATTTGTGTAGGCAGCATTGCCAATGACATTCGATACAAGCGGAGAAGATGTGGCACAAGCGGAGCTTCTTATGAAGTGAAAGTTTTGTGACCAGTCATCCATTCAGTGAATGAGAAAATTCGCTATATCCGAATTCTATATAAAGGGCGCACACTGTGCTTACAACTTCGACTAAAAAGTTTGGAAAATTAATGCTACTTGGCAACCCTGGGGATAAGAAGTGGGTGAGGTGCTTTCGGATCATACAGTTTTAGAGAAAGGTAAAAAAACCGACACTTGAACAACATGGATTGGGGCATGGAGCATGACGATGACATGGAGTGCATGAACAGCATGGAGTCTGTCAGACTTGGGGATGTCAGTCAGTTACTCCTGTACTGAGAGAGACAGACATGCTGCTTTTTAGCCTTAAAATATCATCGAATTTTAAAAGTGGAAAAACAAGACTCGGTGATTACTGGACAAAATGCAATGAAGCTGAGTCATGGGCTTAGGTGAGTAATAGAGGCCCCACATCAGCTGTTTCGACAGCTGATGATAGGTTAAGTCAGCTGATGCGAGCAGATGTGGGGCCTCCATTACTTACCCTTTGCAAAAGAAAATGTCATGTTAGTGATCAGGCGACCTCTGAAGGCGGAGAGCTGTGACGAGGAGCCGCATGCTCACAGTAGAAAAACTGTGACATCTCTAATCTTCTGTTTGTATGAGACTTCTGACTGAGACATGAAGAACAGCTTTCAGAAGTGCATCGCTGCACTGCACATTGCCTGGAAATCCGACGGATTGATGTGATGCTACTCTTAGCTAAGACACGGACATTTATTCATGTGCAACATCTCAGTCACCAGCTAAGGTATGAGGATGCGAAAGTAAAACTAAGAAGACTGGAGCAGGTCGGCCTGCATTTGTGTTAAGTGCACGTTTACAATTGTAAAAATATAAATGATGGGCTATGGCTAAGCTCCGTAATAAGCTGATAGTTCTACAAAAAACTTCAGCTCATTAATCTATAAGAATTTGTTCCGCTAGAAAATGTTCCTTTACTGAGATTTCCTTCAATGTCAGGGTTTTTTAAAATACTAATCTACTGTTCTGCCTCACTGTTTTTTTCCTACTGACATCACGCTGTTCCTTGCAAGCATGGACAGCATGGAGTGCGTGGACAGCAGGGAGCGCACAGACGACGCAGAGCGCGAAGTCTGTGACGACTTGGACAAAGGATAATGCATCGGGGTGTCAGCTGACAAGGAGTCTGCGCATGGATCAGTCCTATAATAATCCGACCAAAGCAGGCTACCCACTATGTACTTATGAAGTTCTTGTACATGACCAAGGCCATCATTGCGAATCTTCCTTCCACTCACCAGCACGAACTCAAAGATGACCTTCCACTTCTTGTTCTGGCCGTCGTAGTAGGACTCCAGACTGTCGGTGGCGGCGTCCGAGGAGTTCGTGGTCTCCAGGTCCAGGACGGCGTCGTGCATCACGTGCTCAGTCATTTCTGACTTATCTGAAGAAAAAGATTCTAATTTATTGTCGCAGTAGCTGCTTTCCGTTTCTTTTTGGCTGTCACTCTGCCGGTGTCTCAATGATAGTAGCTTTTTCTTCCACGTAGAAAATAAGAAAAATAGTTGGTTGATGACAAATACAGCAAGTCTGCCCACTCGTGGTCAGCAGGTCCAGATTTCTAGGATTTACTTCTTTTGGTGCTATTTTCAATCCAATCCAAGTCATGCTTGGAAGTTGTATTTGCACCTATTTATCATTGCCCCAAACTATATTTGCAACCTCTGTGAGGACCGTTCTTTCTTTACTTTAACCACTCGTCGTAAGAATGAAACCACTTTATATTGGCCAAGAGTGCGAAAAAAAGTGCACTTAATTTTCCTCGTTGTCCTCGGTGATTTGACCTGTCCTCGGCCTCATGTTGACCTCAGGTTTCGCCCTCGGAATGTGAGGTCTCTGACAAGTCAAATCACCTCGGCCAAAACTCGAGAAAAAGTGCTACTTTATGGCTATCTCGTGTATAGTTATGATTTGTTTCGTTTATGTCAGTCGTTCTCAGTAAGTACATTTGTACTTTAACGCACGATTTTGGAAGTACTTGTCCATTTATTTACTCTCTGAGAATATTATTTGGAATCTGCTCTTCATGGTGATTCTGTTGGCCATGACTTCTCGTTCCTGTCGCAGCTGTTACACGAACCTGGCCAACCCCCTCTATGGGATCTACGTGCCGCTCAAGTTGATCATGCTGCTGTTGGACACGTTCCGTCAATGCCAATAGGTCGCTCACATCGATTGCAAGCTAATTCTCGACAAAGTCGGCATTCGATTATCGCAAGTTCAATTTTGGCGAAACACCCACAATTGTCTCCAAAACATCGCAGTTACCAATGTCCTGACGAAAAAATGTTCTTCATTTTTAGCCAAATTAGCATAACCTGCTATTGATCTCGGTACAAATTTTGTCGCTTTGGGACGAAAGTCAAGCTGCTGCTACCACCAAGCTAAGTACCAGAGTAACTCGTCTAACAGTTTGATTAATTATGCATGTTTGAAATATTTAAGCTGAGTCGCAATTCTTATATTTTTCCCCAGCCCTGTAGTGAAAACAGAGCACTTTCCACGTTCAGTAGAGGGAAGACCTCGAATTAAGCGCGATGACGTACGCAAAATAGGACTTCCACAGTATTTGTATTTTCTTGCATCTGTACGAGAGTCATTCCTGCTGCAAGTACAGGGTGCCCCAGCAAGAAGTGCTCCTTTTCTAATGTTGGCTCTTATACAGAGGCTTCTATATAGATAGAGAGAAGTACTTGGTGTCTAACGATTTGTCAAGTCTCAAGTTCTTGCTCATTTTGGAATTTTGAAAATCGGACCAGTTTTCGTGACTCGTGTGCATTTTTGTGCTGTATGAACTGCATTTTTTTACCTTTTCAAAAACAACAGTAAAAGGCTTGCAGATGAAAAGAAAAGTCATAGACATGGTGTAAAATGGCTTTCTTCAATTCTTTTCGTCTGTGTTCTGGACTGGGCCCCCAAGGTCAGCGTCGTCGGGGTCTGCATGCTCGTCTGCAGGGTCTGGATCGTCTGTGGGGTCTGCGTCCTCCACTTCATTCGTCATGACAGCCGTGACAGAAAAGATAGCAACAGTGCAGACATTGAAGCAGAAGTTGCAACAGCAGACGTACCCAAAAAGCTCACGTTGCGCAAACATGCACACAGAGTCACGAAAACTGGTCCGATTTTCAAAATTCCAAAACGAGCAAAACAGCGAGATTCGAATGACGCTCTTAATATCAAGCACTCCTGGTTGTAGAGAAGTCAACGCTTGCGTAGGGGAACTTTTTTCGAGGCCACACTGTATTGATAGTTCTGTTCACATGTGAGCTAGTGCAAAAGTGTCTCACGCACAACTCGCATTTGACCCCTTTCAATTTACTCCTGACACCTCTTTTCATATTAACCCAGGACACCTTTTTTCATCTTGCATCCTCATGCTGACCTTCATCATCGTCCATATTGGACGTTTTTGCATCACACGATATCACCCTTTGTCGGTCAGCCTTGGACGCTTGAAGCGACGCTCAAGACCCTCTTCTTTGGGCAACTCAACTCCTCCAAGATAAATAACTTTGTATCTGTATTACACAAAAGTCAGTGGTCCTCGGGCAAAAATACAAATCAGTTCGATTCCACAGGGGATTCTTAGCTTTCTGTAGAGGGATGAATCACTTCTGTAGCTCAGGGTCAGAAGTGATGGCTGAAAAAAGTGCACAATAAGTTACAGAACTTGGAGTTATGTATCATAATATGATAATCCGTGATCCAGCTATAACCATGTCTTCAGTCAATTCGCCATCCCAATAAAAGGAAAACTGACATTTTCCAACTATATGATCTTACTAATACTTACTACAGTTCTAGAGCCTTCACGGGATGTGTTTGTCTTCAAATATAATTCAGCGGGAGAAGAAATTGCAATGGGGAAACAATGGGACCAATTTTTTCTCTCCCTCCACTCCGAATAAAAAACAATATTTTCATGCTCTCCTTTGTTATTTTCCAAAAAAAAAAAATGAAAATTGTCTGTAGTATTTTCGCCAAGAAAGGATCTTTCCTGCAGCTAGAAAGACGACGGCAATGAGTGGGGTTTTATGCTGGTTTGTCTTTATTTTCAAGAGGTCCATGCTGACCCTCGACTTGGGGTCTGCGGAGTCCACAAACATGGCTCTGACCATTGCTGTCAGTCACGACGAAGCCGTCGTCAGCTGCAGGCACGACCATGAATTGACTCATCAAGATGTCAGTCATGGTCGAGGTGGCAAACTGGAACTGCTAAATTTTGCGTCACCAAGGCATTGACAAGGACTGATGACAAATCAGCACTCTGCAGCTACTTTGACGCCAGTTCTGCTGATACCCTTGGTTGGGGATGGAGCATCCCAGCACGACTTTTGGACCCCTCTCCAGTCCCTGGACATCACTCCCCTTGGGCCTCCCACATGTGGAGCCTGGAGAGCCACAGCTGCATCCATGACCTCTTTGGACTCCTCCACAACTCTTTTGACGGCACTGAGGTCCCTCCACCAACCTGGAGAGCTACATTCATTCCTCGGTGACCGCGTTTTTATCACAATTCCCTACTTCTCTGGTGTCCACTCTATGTAATGATGAACCTATACTGCGCACCATCAGGCGAGTGTTTATGGCATATTCAACACTGTTCAAATATAAAGAATATTCATCATTCATGCTTGAAGGAAGGTACAAGAAATCACTTTGTTGCTCTCGTGGTAAAAAAAGGTTAAGTAAAAGAATCTTAGAAATAGGGTCGCATTTCCACTTCTGCTGCGTCTTTACATTTTATATTTGTGGGTATCGCGAGAGTGAAAAGAACGGAGTCTTCACGGAGTCTTCGCGCTGTTTGGCTCGCACGGTATAGTGCACACGAAGAATTGCACCTCTTTCTTCCTGTGCTTTCACTCTTATTGCCTGACTTTTGTGTGCATGAGGAAAGACCGCGATTTTTCCATGGAAGTGCCCATGAGAGGCCTGGGAGGGCCCGGAGAGGCCTGCCCAGGCCTCACGGGCCTCACGGGGAGTCTCCTCTCACACCTCTGCTCCGCTGCTTCCTGGCTTTTCATCCCGAGTCTCTAAATAAAACTCATCATCTGCTGCGGGTGGAGATGGGGGAAAAATCTCTGCTTGTCTTTTTTTTACCTTTTCTTTCTCCTTCCGGAGCTGAAGTCACTTTTCTCGTGTCGTCCCCTGAGGGTCACGCCTCAGTAGGCATCATCGTCTTCTGTTTCCGGTGGAGAGCGAGCGAGAGACACGCGCGCACACACAGAGCACACGCGCGCGCACGCACGCGCGCACACACAGAACACGCTGGCAAGCACGCACGCACGCACAGGGAGAGAAGCGACGTGCTTGAGAGAGAGAGAGAGAGGAGATAACAAAGGGTTTCTCTTCAATTGGCAGAATTAATCACAACCGAAGAGAGTACATAATTTGTATACGGAAAAGAGTCAAAGTCAATGGATGGAAAGATATTGGCGAACTTTGGCAAATCGGACCCCAGCAAGTTCTCATAGTTGTTCTGTTCTCACACACACATTCTGCAACGTTGATGGCCTTGTAGTTCACAAAATTTGAAAGTCTCCCAGCTCTTGAAGCATCTGCATTTCTAATAATATCGGGTTACAGTCGGCCCACTCTGCAGTATAATAAAGTGTGTGATACTACACAGTAGAGGCCATTTGAGCCAGGCCGTTTGTAGCTCGTGGAGCTATCATGATGCCACTCTTTTGCGACGGCGCAAGATTTTGCGTTTAATGCCATGTACAGGGTGTGCCAGAGGAACCGCCTGGCGCGAAAGGACTTTTGCACGTAGCGGGTGTCCAAGCCGGAGCTGCTACGAAGCCCTGCCCTCTCCGAGTTCGACTTGAGGGCTACGGCCACGCGGTCCCCCACACTGACATTTGGCTCTTGGTCAGTTCCAGAGTTGCCAACTGCATACGCAACCAGTATGGAGTTTTTCGGTGAAAAACCGTTAGTAATTTGGCATTTGTACTCCTATGACTCCTTCCCCAGTGTGTCCGGGCACCTCCCAAGGGAAATCACACAAATTTGAAGAGCGCTTCCGAGCCTTTATATAGGATAGTTCAAGAGTGAACTGATGTCATGAGCAGAATTGGATATGTTCACATGGTTGTTCAGACTGTAATTAAGTTGTTAGCAAAAATGGCGAAGTAAAGACGACAAAAAGACAGTAATGTCCATTCGACACGCGTATTAGTTGGCCAGGAAAGTTGCTCAAAATGTTGAGTCGCCAGAAGAGAGAATGAAAGAAAGTTGTGGCATCTCTGACTTTTCGACGATGTTTGTTCACTGTAAAGATGGACTCTGTTTATATTTGTGTGATGCCCGCAACATAAAGAGTGCGAGTGGACGAGTACTTTGGGGCCACCTTGTAGAACACAAGAACAAAAATAATACGACAAGTAGTAGTAGCAGCAGCCCTTGAAGACGTGAGTGGCTGTGGAGTGTCGCGGGGGGGGGGGGGGGGGGGGGGGCGCGCCGGCGGGCGCCCCCCCCCGGGTAGATGGCTTCAGAAAAGTCGCCCGCAGTTTTCGAGGAAGCTTCACTTTTTGATCCCTTGGGCTTTGCCTAACGGACAACGTGGAGCAGAAGAAGTGATCCTGGACCTCCCGCGTGCACCGTGATTCCAGTCTGAGGTGGAGTGGAGGGTGGTCAAGTCCAACCCCGGCAAGGGGTTTCACTCTAAAATGAATGCAAGGGCTTTTCGACTCGTAGGGCGGCCACCTGGGGACGTGGCTCCTCTGGCGTATTCTTCATTTGCCCACAGGAGTCCTGATCGACAGCTGCTGCTCCTGCTCCTACTGCAACGTCTGTAGTCCTCGTGTAGCATCTCGCCCTGGAGCGCTATGGGCACGCTTCCCAGCGCGCCTCTCTCCGGAGTCGGAACCGGTACG
>JAAUXU010120584.1_pt1 | contig 19171 bp, 16 predicted proteins | sample 7278151 | NCBI WGS metagenome assembly JAAUXU01 (sample SAMN14350113, study PRJNA611818) | marine sediment metagenome | isolation source: surface marine sediment (1.8m) | place: French Polynesia: Moorea | collected 2018-08 | reverse complement strand
ATCAAAAGGATGGGCAACCGCCATGGTTTCTACGGTGTCGGCAATCAATTCCCGGCTGGGAAGTGAATACTTCATGCCATCGTGGTTCATGGCAATGCCGTCACAAATGCCAATGGTATTGAAGACCAGCGGCGTACCCCCGGCTGCATATATACCGGCTTTGACTGCATCGACCAGCTTATCCAGATGCATGTGCCCCGGTATGATCTCATTAAAGGAGTTGGCAATACCGATGATGGGCCGCTCCAACTCCCAGTCCGTAAAGCCATCTGCTCTCAGTAAAGAACGGTGGGGTGCTCTTTCGGGCCCTTTGGTCATTAAATCACTTCGTTTGCTCATTGTTCTGTTCCTTTTTTTCAAATACTTAGTTATCCGGAAAAACTCAGTTGAATACGCCCGTTACAATTTTACCACGAAGAGCACGAAGATAACGAAGGGAACACATGATTTTACTTTTGTCTTTTCACGTCCTTCGTGCCCTTCGTGGTTATATATCCATCAGTAGAGCTTTCTGCATAGTGGTATTCCAGTACTATTTGTTAATCGGTTTCAACAATTTTTCCACATATACCCTGACGGGGATCAGCTTTTGGGCCAGCATGATTTCTTCAGTTTGCTGCCAGGCGGCCACATCTATGGCGCCAAAGTCAAATTTCGCTAAGGGCATCATCAAGATGCGGGTGGCGGGCAGCTGCTGCCGAACGATCTCTTCGGGTGTTTCTTTATTGTATTTTAAGATCAGGGCGACGGCCGTTTCGGTATTGGCCGGGTCCAATGCCTCCCGCCAGCCTTGAAGCAACGCTTTGATAAACCGCTGAACTGTTTCGCGTCTTTCTTCAAGCATTTTACGGGTGGTGACCACTGAGTTGGCCACAAAACGGATCCCCATTTTGTTAGGGTCCATGAGATCAAAGCGTTCCCCCGCTTTTAGTAGCTTAGCACCGATAATGGGCGCTTGGGCATTACGATACAAAGGCCACAGATCAACTTTGCCCTGGTAGAAAGGGGTATAATCATAGCGCACACTGAAAAGAGTGACGTCATTTTCTTGAATGCCGTATTTGGCCAGCAGCGCACGCATGATGGTTTCATCATTGCCCCCATGGGTAATACCGATGGTTTTACCCTTAAGGTCCTGAGGCGTATTTAGCGGTGTTTTGTCCGGGCGATATATCCAATGCAGCGGATTGGTCTGGAAAAGCTGAGCGATGACCACAATCGGTGAACCTTTTGATACCGCCCTGATCACCTGGTCGGCTGATGCAACGCCAAACTGAGCATGACCCAATTCGAGCTCCTTTATAGCGTCTTTTTCTGGCCCCCCGGGTTTAACATTTACCGCCAGGCCCTGTTTTGCGAAGTATCCGTTGTCAAGGGCATACAGGTCTCCGACCACGCTGACATTATACAGCCACTTAAGACGGTAACTGACTTCTTCCAGCGGTTTTTCAGCGTCCGGTGAGCACCCTACCAAAAAGAGGATAAGGATCATAACCATTACTGGCAAACCAAAACGATCAAACAGTTGTCGCTGCATCAATTCCTCCAGTTGAGCCTTGAACCTTTTAAACGCTGCCGATGCGCTTTTTCACAACTCTACCCAGCCATTCTAGAAACACCAAATAGACGGATGTGCAAATCCCGATTAAAAAAAGAGCAACCAGTATTTTTGCCAGATCGCTCTGGTATAAGGCAATCCGGATACTGTATCCGATGCCGGCATTGGCTGCAATAAATTCGGCCACAATCGTGCCCACCATGGCCAGGGTGGCACTTCCGACAATAACGGTAATTAGTTTATGAATATTCTCAAAAGCCCGTATTTTAACCTGAAGCTGCCAGTTCATCCTGCGCGTGGATTCAAAGAAGTGTTCGATTTCTGTTACCGGCTCTGATAATATTCCGATGATAGAAAGCAATAACGGAAAATAGCAAATCATCGCTGCAATCAGTAAGCGGGAAGAAAGCCCATCTCCTAAAAGGATAAAAATAATCGGCGCCACGGCCACAATAGGGTAGGCCTGAATATTGTAAGCCGCCACGCGGATAAAAGAACCGATCCAAATGGTTAACCGTCCGATAATGCCCACAACCGTTGCCATGCAAATGGACAGCAGGTGGCCCAGAACGGCCACTGCAAGCGTGTTGAGCACGGCCAGCAGGTAAATTCCGAAATAGCGTCGAACAGTCATGCCGATTTCGCCAAAGCCCGGGATGACGTAATCGGATAAATTCAGACCATATTTTACCAGCATCAGACCGGCAAAACCGATAAAATAGATCATTAAAAATTGATAAATACGCCTATGCAGCATTAACGATCTCCAGCATGCATTGCTCCAGATCCTTTTCAGCGAGCGATTGACGGCCATTAAAATCCTGACCTTGAAGTAAAACAGCCTGAGGATCTTTATGATGGCTGCGCAGAACTAGGATCTGTTTGCAAAATTTTGAAACCTCAGCCACATTATGGGAGATGTATAAAAAGCAGCGATCGGGATACAGGGCTTTGATTTTTAATATGATTTTCTCTTTGGTGATTTCATCCACATTGGCCAGGCTTTCATCCATAACCAGCAGTTTAAAGTCCTGAAGCAGATAGCGGGTTAAATTGGTTCGGTTTTGCTGGCCCAGGGATAGCTGGGCAAAACGGGAATTTAAACAAGAATCAAGGCCAAACGAATCCACCAATTCTTCCAGGCGTTTCCGGTTGGATGCGGGTGTGATGTGGGTCAGATGCTCATGAACACTGGACCATCCCGGGAGCCTTTCCAGATTATACGTGTATAATACTGGGTCCATTTGATGCAGCTTAATTTTTCCGGAATATTCATTAAGCTTACCAGCAATCATTTTCGCCAGAGTGGTCTTGCCCACCCCCGAAGGGCCAAACAAAGCGTGAAAGCCGGGTTCGGTCACCTGGCAGCTCAATTGCCGGAAGACATGTCTGACAGATCCCGGATAGGTATAAGTTAATTCGGAGATGTCAAGCTGCATTTTCTCTCTTAGCTGAAACGGGTTTAAATATAAATGATAGACTGCTCTGTCAGCGTCAGTCTTTTGAGACCCTCGGGTGTCATGACATAATCATCCTCCAGTCCGACAACGCCTTTTTGGGGAAAAACGAATTTGGGCTCCAGAGCCAGCACCATGCCAATTTCCAGCCCTCCGTCAAAACGCGGAGATATGATGGGGTATTCATCAATTTCCAGACCGATACCATGTCCGATAAAATTAACCTGCCCCTCTCCAAATCCCATGAAAAAATCTGCCAGGCTATCGCTTTTGGCTTTTTGCACAGCTGCCGCATATAGCTCAGCGCAGGTTTTGCCCGGTCGCGCTATATCAACCACAAGCGCCAGAATTTCCTGTGAGCAGTTATGGGCCCGCTCTAAGTGTTCCGCAAGCGTGCCGATCACATAGGTTCGAAACTGATCGCCGACATAGCCGTTAATGGCTACCCCATAGTCGACCCCAATGGGTTCGTTTCGCCGTATCTTGCGAAAGCCGGCACCCTGAGCCATAGCCGGTGTATTACCGCTGCCGCCGTGGGGGCTGTTTAGCAGCGATATGGTCGCGCCGCTGCGGCCGGCGAGCACATGCGCGTGGGTCATTTCCTGGTTCCAACCTCGCATGCGTAGAGTGCCCATATGGCCTTCTCTGCGGGCAACCATGGCCAGATGTCCGTCGATTTCCAGTTCGGTCATGCCTTCCCTAATGATGCTTTTAAGTTCCGTTAACCCTTTGTGTAGGACAGCGGTTGCTTTTTTAATTTGCTCAATTTCATAAGCCGATTTAATCATGCGCAATCTGCGGATGATGCCCGATACATCCGTCCATTGGCACAGTGAGACAGCTTTTTGAAACCAGAGATATAGACTGGCCGGCAGGACATCCATTTCCAGACCGGCTCTGTCCAAGCGATTGAAGCCAAAATCTTTTAAAATATTCGGGACCTCGCTCTTATTATTGATAGGGACAATATGTTTTATCGAAGATTCCTGTTCGGCGCGCTTGGCATTCTTTAATACCATCAAAATGGGTTCACCGTTTGCAGGCACAAATAAAACAGCGGATTGAATTGTTCCGCTGAAATAAAACAGATCTGCATTCTGCAGAATAAAGGCCCCATCCAGCCGGTTATCGCCCAGTCGGGTTTGGAAATTGCGGATGCGCTGGTGTATTTCCTGGTGGGGGACGGTTTGCATTATTTTTGCTTCATTTTTTTGCCGACATTCCAGCACCTGGCCAGCGCTTGGCCAATTGACCAGTATTGTACGCTACTCATGTCAAACAAGAGGGGTTTTACACGGCCAAGATCGACCTTACCGTCCACGAGCACGGAATCTTCGGCGTAAGTTTCCACTATTTCACCAATAAACAGATCATGGGAGGGGGTGTCGTAGACATCATAAAGCTTGCACGCCATGTTGATCGGGCACTCGCTGATCATGGGTGCGCTTTCCAGCCGACCGTAAAAAATGTCAAATACATTGGATTTATCCGTTTTCTTACCACTGACGAGCCCCACATAATCGGTGGCCACTACCAGATCTTCCGATGGGATATTGACACTAAAGGCTTTGTTTTCTTTGATACCGGCATTGGTATAGTGGGGCTTTGCCATGCTGAGTGATATCAGAAAAGGTTTGGCGTGGTTAACGATTCCGATATGGGCGATGGTGATGAAATTGGGTTTGCCTTCGACCATCGCGCCGACGATGGTGGTCGGTGTCGGATACAGCACATTGATGGCGTCAAGGGACTGCTTCATGATGTCTCTCCTCGAATGGGCATTACACCCGTTGTTGGGTTTTGTGCAAATATAGATACAGGCCGAATCCGGCGGCAATCATCAGTGCACAAAGAAGTTGGCCCATGGATAACGATAGAAAGATAAAGCCGATATGGGCATCGGGCTGGCGAAAAAATTCAATGAAAAATCGCACTGTCCCATAACCGATTATATAAAAAGCGAGCATAGTGCCACGGGGTTTTTTAATGTTACGGATGCTCCAAAGAATGACAAAAAGGAAAATACCCTCAAAAAAAGCTTCATATAACTGGGATGGATGCCGCAGGGCTGTATCCGGTGCCTGGGGAAAAACCATACCAATCGGCGCGGTCGTTACGCGTCCGAATAATTCCCCATTCATAAAATTTCCAAGCCGGCCAAAGGTATATCCAAGGGGCACAACGGTAAAATATAAATCCATCACATCCCAGAATTGGAGGTTGTTTTTGCGGATGTACCATGTGACAGCCAGTAGCGCCCCAATCAGACCGCCATGGTAGGACATGCCGGAGATGCCGGTAAAGGCAAAGCCATTGGAGAGCGAAAACGGCAAAAAGATTTCAAGCGGGTGGCGCAGATAATAGGCTAAATTATAAAACAATACATAGCCCAGACGCGCACCGATTATCAGTCCCAGGATGGCGTAGGTTGTGATATCGTTAACTTGCTCTTTGGTGAACGTGAAGCGCTCTTCATGCCTGATGCGATACAGCACAAGGATATAGGTCATGGCGAAGGCCGCAATATAAGACAATCCATAGTACTGGACCTTGAACCAGCCGATTTCAAATAGAACCGGGCTTATGTTTTGCGGCAGATGCTGCCACCAATCCCAGAATTCGCTCATCAATAATGGGCTTTTGCTCCTTTCCGTTTTTTCGGCTCATAATATGGTATATAATTTTTAATGTCAAAGTATCACCAGGGTGCATGGGGCTAGCATGGTGCGGGATAATTTTTAGTTGAAATAATTTTTGGGTGTGGAATACTAGAAGATATATCAAAACTGTTTTAAGGCTAATACCTTCAGCCGTTTGGATACACCATGTTTGATTCGCAAGATCGAAGAATCCATTTAGGGCTGCTCATTATTCGATTGGGTCTGACAGCTGTACTTTTATGGCATGCCTTGCCCAAATTATTCGACGGCTTGCAACAATGGAAAAATATCGGAATGGGTCTCAGCGCCATTAATATCGGATTTCCACCGGTGGTTGTTGGCTTTACGATTTTATTTCTGGAAACTTTGGGCGCAGTAAGCTTTGTTTTCGGCTATTTTTTTCGAGCCGCGTGTATCATTTTATTCGCTATATTTGGTGTTTATTTTTTTCTGTATTTGCAAAAACCGGGCTATGATACACTGATGCTGTGGTCCTTGGGCCTGGCTGTTGTCTTTTTAGGTCTGGTTTATGTGGGGCCCGGGCGCTATGCCATTGCCGTTAAACTGGAAAAAAAGTAGAACCTAAAAGTTGAGCCCTTCGCCTGACGAAAGCCTGCCTGAAACGATCTTGCCGGTCTGACCGCGACATAATAGCATCATGCATATTGGGTATTTCAATGGGCTCTGCAGGCTTAACCGGTCAACCGAATTGCTTAGCGGGATAAATTAAATGACTATTTTAGAAACGACTGCGCCTATCTCTGATGTCTCTGCCGACCGCAACAGCAAGGGCGAGTTGATCATCAGCTGGCAAAGCAAACGTAAACAGCTGCCGATTTCCGTTTATCACGGAACAACACCCGAAACCATTCAGTCTAAAGTACCTTTTAAGATAACCAAAGATCCGGCGGCGGTCATCAGATCGCAACTGGACCCCACGGTTCCCCATTATTTTAAAATTTTATTTGAAGGGAACAATGCGATCACCGTGGGTGAGCGGCGTCTGCCTCTGCAAGAAACCGTAAACACCAGAGATCTTGGTGGGTATGAAACCACCGATGGCCGCCGGGTTAAATGGGGTAAAGTCTTCCGCTCCGATCACCTGGCCCGACTGACCGATAAAGACATTGCTTTTTTGCAGCGTCTGAAGATTCAAAGTGTTTGCGATTTTCGCACCTTGGTTGAAGTCCGCAACCGGCCGGATCGTTTCCCAGCAGGTGACAGCGGATCATACGTTCACTTGCCTGTCAACCACCTTCAATTTGAACCGGGCCTTTTATTTGAAAAACTAAAAAATGGGGATGCCGATTGGTTAACTCCTGAATTTTTAATTGAAGGCTACCTGTTAAATGTGGATCAATTTGCGAGCACCTGGGGTGAAGTATTCAAGCGCCTGGCAGACCCGGCGCATCTGCCGCTGATTTTTCACTGTACCGGCGGTAAGGACCGGGCCGGCGCCTGTGCGGCTTTGATTTTACTGGCCCTGGGGGTACCCGAAAAAACCGTCATCAGCGACTACGGGCTATCCAATATTTATATCGCCGATGTGGTCAATCAGATTTACGATCAGTTCGATATTGATGCCCAATATCGGAAAAAAATTTCTCCCTATTTTTCGGCCCCACAGTACTGCATTGAAGCCATGATTTCGCATCTGAATGAGAAGTATGGCTCTGCGATCGCCTACCTCGCATCGCGGGCGGGGGTAACTGAGGAGATGCTGCAAACAATCAAGTCTCAGTTGCTCGAATAAAATATTCGCACAACACTCCGCTTACCGTCAGCTTCTGGCGTACCGTCTGGTAATTCCGCAGCAGCTGCATGCCTGCTGCCAGAGGCCAGTAGCCAGCGGCCGGCAGCAATTAGCCGTTCCAATCTTAAATTGACATTGTGGTTGAAAACCTTTAATATCGATTTTGCTATGCAAAACAAGTAATTGACACATCGGAGCAGTATCTCCATTTGGCGGTCTAATTCACTTACAAAAGGATCTCGGCAATGGAACCTTCCGATAAGCATCCCAAAGATCCGAATATTTCCGTTGTAACCGCACGCTTGTTTGAAATCATTTTAGATATGCCCTTCAAAGATCGCCGAATTCTTTTAAAAGACCTGGAAGCAAAGCATTTACAGGGCCGAAGAAAATTTTCTCGTAAGCCTTATTTTATGCCAGTGGACTTTGTTACGCTGGATCGTGCCTTTAGCGGGTTTATTCAAAATATCAGCACGGGGGGTATGTTGATTGAAACCCGCGAATTTGTGCCCGTCGGCCAGCAGTTGACGCTATCTTTCATGCGACCCAAATCCAGAGAATTTATCAAAGTAGGCGGGCAGGTGGTGCGCACGGTTTCTGCGGGTTTCGGTGTTAAGTTTGATGCACTTTTAGACGGCGTTTCAAAATAAAGGTGTCCAATGAAAAAGAAAATATTGGTCGTTGATGATGAAGATTTCCAGAGAGATCTGCTGAATAAGCTGCTGAGCAAGGCCGGATATTCAGTGGCTGAGGCTGAATCACCGGAAGTCGCGCTTGCGCTCATGAGAAAAGAGGATTTCCCGGTTATTATAACCGATTTGATTATGCTCGATATGGACGGAGTTGAATTTTGCCAGCGAATCAGAGAGAGAAACTCCCAGTCAGTCATTATCGCGTTAACCGGTTATGCGGATTTGTATGATTTGCAAAAACTAAAGCAGGTCGGCTTTGATAATTATCTGACCAAACCTATCAAGCTGGATAAGATCCAACCGGTTGTTGAGGCAGGGTTTGAAAAAATAAAGCAAAGAAAAAAATTCGGTCGCTAAACCTGCAGGTCTATTTTTTGTTTTTGTTGCTTTTTTCGCTTTGGTCAGGGGCAAAAGACCCGCGGACCACCTTATCCCTTCCGGAATTCTTTGCCTTGTAAAGGTATTGATCTGCCATCTCGATGAGCTCTTCTGAAGAAAAATCCTCCAAAGCCGATCTTTTGTCAATGCCGGTTACCCCAAAGCTGGCGGTAATGGAGACCTCTTCCCCTTCCCAGTTAAATTTCTTTTTTGCGATTTGCTTGCGGAGCCTTTCGGCCAGGCGGCTCGCATTCTTGTAACTGGTTTCTGGCAAGACCAGCAAAAACTCCTCTCCACCATAACGCGCCAGCCAGTCCATATCTGACCGGATCAACGACAGGATATGTTGCACAAATTCTTTGAGCACCATATCGCCGCACAAATGGCCAAACGTATCATTGACGCGTTTAAAATGGTCGATGTCGCACAAAGCGACCGAAAGTGGGTGATGATAACGTGAGGCCCTTTTAATTTCATGCTGCAGGTGTTCGTTAAGGTAGCCGCGATTGTAGCAGCCGGTCAGGGAATCTTTGCGGGATAAAAGCCGGATTTCACCATTGGCCTTTTCCAGTGATTTGTGCTTGCGCTTCAAACGTTCGTAAAGCAAAGTATTTTCCAGTACCAGTGAATATTGTTTGGCCAGCATGGTCAAAAGCTTCATATTCTCCTGTGTGATGAAGCTTTCCTTGATGGGGGTCTTAATCATGACCACCCCAAGCGTTCTTTTTATGGTCGAAAGCGGCAGCATGACAATTGATTTGCTGTCTTCAAATGCCAGGGCGGGTATCAGCGCCGGTTGCCTGCGATTGATAATCCAGGAAAATATGCCGCACTCGATTTGATAATCTACTTCTTTTTTACAGATTTTTTTCCGATCATCGGGGTAGACATATTCTAGGATAAATTCGTGAGAATTGTCATCGACCACAAAAAACGCACACACCTCTATGTCAATTAAGCTGCGCACGTCATCTAAAAAGACCTCCCAGATCTGTCCGATGGTGGCCGGAAAATCGATACGATCCTGAAATTGCCCCATGTGCTCAATTTTATCAATGAGTTCCAACAAGGCTAATCTTTGCTCTGACATGTCCATCATCTCCTAAGCTTTCAATATCTTACCAGAAAAAATTTTTAGCGCAAGCCTTTCAGACCTATTTGCTAAACTGTGACCTCTATTTTGCAACCTGATTTTGCGCTGGATTTTTTTTGTGGTTCATTGTAGCGTTCAGCTTTAATTCCGGTTCTGTACAATTAGTTTTGTTTACCACAGAGGTCGAATGCGTAAAATAATAAGGCAATCCAATCACCGTTGCGTGCGCGGCGTCCAGTCAAACAATAAAGACCTGGCTGCAAAATAAAAATGAGCTACAACCAGAATGTTACATTATTCATTCAGTGCCTGGTGGACACCCATTATCCGCAGGTGGCCGAAGCCATGGTGCGCGTGCTGCGGCGACTTGGGATTTCCGTGACCTGTCCCCCAGATCAAACCTGTTGCGGGCAGCCGGCGTTTAATTCCGGGTACCGCCGCCAGGCTCGGATTGCTGCGCGACATTTCATTGACGTATTTGAAGATGCAGATGTCATCGTCTGTCCATCGGGCTCATGCGTCAACATGGTGCGGCACCATTATGCGGAGCTGTTTCAAAACGATGCCGCCTGGTTGCAGCGTGCTCAACATATTGCCCGACACACCTATGAATTTAGTGAATATCTGGTGGATGTCCTCGGGGTTGATAACCTGGGGGCAACGTTTGATGGCCGGGTTACTTACCATGACTCCTGTCATTTACTGCGGGGCATTGGTGTCAAGCAGCAGCCCCGCATGCTATTGAAGCATGTTTCTGGTCTGGACTTTATTGAAATGCGGGATTCGGACTATTGTTGCGGATTTGGCGGCACCTTTTCCGTTAAGTATCCGGACATTTCAGACGCCATGGTCAGCGATAAGGTGAAACACATAATGGATACCAAAGCCGATGCCGTGGTCGGTTGTGATATGGGTTGCCTGATGAACATTCAAGGCAAGCTCAGCCGTCTGGGCTCTTCCATAAAAGTGATGCACATTGCTCAGATCTTAGATCGCTAAGGCCGGCTTGCTTATAACGCGTAACCTGTAACTCGCAACAAGCAACGCGTCATTTAAAATGAGCAAAATAACAACTGAACATTACGTGGCTGAGGCCAAAAGGGCCATAAAGAACCCGATCCTGCAAAAGGCGCTGGCGGACTTACAGAACCGCTTTGGCCGCGGCACAGCCGAATGCTACCGCCGTCTTCCGGAGGGGCCGGATCTGCGTTTAAGAGCCCATGAGATCCGGATGAAAACTATTGAAAACCTGGACGTTGTTCTGGAAACCCTGGCGGCCAACATCCGCAAAAACGGTGGCCATGTGTATTTTGCAAAAGACCGCCAGGCGGCAGTGGACTATTGCCTGAAGGTCGCCCGGCAGCATCAGGTCAGGCGGGTGGTCAAAGGCAAATCCATGGTAAGCGAGGAAATCGGTCTAAACGATGCCTTGATCGATGCCGGCATTGAGGTGTCTGAAACGGATCTGGGCGAATACATCATCCAACTGGCCGCTGAGACGCCATCACACATTATTGCACCGGCCATTCACAAAACCCGCCATGATGTCGGCAGCCTTTTTGCCGATCATCTTGATATCCCGTACGAGGATGATCCACCGAAATTAACCTGGATTGCCCGCAAGGCACTACGGCAAAAATTTTTGGCGGCGGATATGGGCACCTCAGGCTGCAATATTGCATGTGGCGAAACCGGACACATCACCACCGTTTCAAACGAAGGCAATATCCGTATGTCAACTACCCTGCCGAAAATCCACATGGCTTTCATGGGAATGGAGCGGGTTGCCGCCAGCTTGGAAGATCACGATATCCTTTTAAGGTTGCTGTGTCGGGGAGCGGCAGCACAGAATATGGCCACTTATGTCAGCTACATCGGCGGGCCCCGTACAGCGGATCAGGCCGACGGGCCCCAGGAGTTTCACTTGGTTATTTTGGACAATGGGCGCAGCCGGATTCTGGCCGATCCCGAATTTCGCGAGATGCTGTGTTGCATCCGGTGCGCGGCCTGTCTGAATGTGTGCCCTGTCTATGCCAAAATCGGCGGACATTCATATGGCTATGCGTATACCGGACCGGTGGGCGCGGTGGTCACCCCCCTGCTGGTGGGCATTAACCGCGCCAAGGACCTGTGTCTGGGTGAGACCCTCTGCGGCGCCTGTCAGGAAGCCTGTGCCGTCAATATTGATCTGCCGCGCATGTTGCTGGCCCTGAGAACAAAGCTGGCTGAAGGCGATCCGGACTGGGGGGTGACACCGGCTGATCGCAAGGAAAACCTGATATGGCAGATGTGGTCCTGGATCATACGCAAACGATCTGTATACGATCTTGCCCTGCGATTGGCAGCTGCAGGGCAAAAACTGATGCCGCAACGGGGTGGCATGATACGGCGTCTGCCGCCGCCGTTCAGTGGTTGGACGCAGGGGCGCGATTTAAAGCCGTTGGCCAAGGAAAGCTTTAGAAGACGCTGGAAAAATGGCCTTTAGAATGGTGCTAGAAGAGATGAGCGACAATGGATAGCGGGCATATCAATTTCTGAAAGGCGATATGAATCACACGGTGCCGGTGCCCCGATATTTGGGATGAAACCGGCTCAGGGGTTGGCCCATATGCCTGGTTGCCGCTCATCCCAAATATCGGGTCATAAGCGGGTCGAGGGGTTCCCCATCAACATATCGCCTTTCAAAAAATAACATGCCCGTAAAGCGATAATTGCGAACCAACGCCCGAGTTAGGGCTGTTTCGGCATGGTCGAGTACTGATAAGATGAAATATCTAGAGCAAGAACAATTTTTAAATACCATCAAAAAGGCTTTGGGAATACCACAGGCTGATACGCGCAGCGAGGCTGATTTGTTCGGTGGTGAGATATCCGCTGAAAGCCGGGCGATATTGGAGCGCATCCAAAACCGCGGTGCTGCTGAGCGGAAAAAACTGCTCGATACCCTTCTGGCAGCCGCCTCGCCCATCAACTTGAAGGTGATTCCCTGTGATGACATCAGCACCGTAGCCGATTCCATTGCGACATTGGTCAGGGAAAAAGATCCCGAATGGGGGAACACAAAAAGTGTTGTGGCTTGGGCTCACCCCCTGGTTGAAAGTATGAATCTGCCGGCTGTTTTGGGCGAACAAAATGTACCGGTATTTGTCACCGAGTCAAGAAAAACGACGGATAAAGACATCCGGCAACAGGTTATCGACGCTTATATTGGCGTTACATCGGCTGATTTTTGTATGGCCGACACCGCCACGCTGGTGCTGCGAACCCGGCCCGGCCAGGCGCGCACCGTATCACTGGTGCCAGCCATTCATATTGCCGTCATCAAACTCGATCAGATGATTGCCGACCTCAAAGAGCTTTACGCCCTGCTTAAATGGGACCCGCATGAACACCAGGAAGGCCTGACCAATTGTTTGACATTCATATCCGGCCCCAGCAAAACTGCTGATATCGAAGCCACCATGGTACACGGCGCTCATGGTCCCCGTGAAGTCCATCTGTATGTAATCACATCCCAGGATTGAAAATGAGCCCGGTCGATTAAAATTTAATCGAAAAAGCTTTTCATCCGCTTTATCCATTTTGCTAAAAATCCTCAATCTTGATCTAAGTCAAGGGCATCCTCCCCCAAAGATTATATTTACATTATGCAAGAAACCAGAGATCGGCTCTGGTTTTAAAACCACAGGTTTGACTAAATTTAACAAATAAATATCAAGCCGTTTTACGGGGCTTTTGATAACCCATGCGATTCACTACTGAAGTGATCGAAGGACAGCGGCTCCATCCTCCATATTGAGTGGTCATAAAAAAATATGTTTTGGCATTAGATGTGATTTTCTGCATCCAAATCATACCGCCATACCGTAAACAGAAATAAAACTATGGTAGCGGTTACACATAGAATCTGTGGGGACATAAATCATTCAAACCAAAGGTGACTCATTTCTGAGGAGTACACATGTCAATTAAAACATTAAAATGGGCAGCAATCCTGTGTTTTATTGTCGCCATGGCGGTTCTTCTGGGCGGCGGGGTTGCCATGAAAAAGGATCTGCCGCCTTATCCGGGGAAAGTCGTTGACAGCAGCGGCAAATTGCTATTTGAGAAGTCGGATATCATTGCCGGACAGGACGTCTATCAACGGTTTGGCCTGATGGATCATGGAGCAGTTTGGGGGCACGGCTCCCAGCGGGGTCCGGAGTTTTCAGCTGCATCTTTAAATATCATCGTCGAGGCTGTGGGCGATTATTTGGCAATGGCTGAGCATGGCAAATCCTATAACCAGCTAGATGACCTGCAAAAAGACATCATCGATGTTAAAATCAAGGCTGAGCTAAAGCCCAACCGCTATGACGCCGCCAGTGACACGCTCAAGCTCACCGATGCCCAGATTCAGGGCCTGGAGCGTGTGATTAAACACTGGGAAAAAACCTTTAAGGATGGCGAGGTCCGTTATGGTTTTCTTCCCAACACCATTCCTGAGCAGCAGCAGCGACTGCAGGCATCCCGCTTTTTCTTCTGGACGGCCTGGGTGGCCTCAACCCTTCGGCCGGGAGAAGATTATTCCTATACCAATAATTGGCCGCCGGATACCCGGGTGGGTAATGTCCCCAGCACCGACGCCTTTTTCTATTCCATCGCCGGCGTTTTGGCGCTGTTAGTGGTTCTGGCGTTGTTTGTCTATTGGATCCATCGATACGGCTTATGGTATGGAGAGGCCAAAGGGACGGCCCTGGCTGAAAAATTGATCGAAATGCCTTTGACCCGCAGTCAGTTTCAGGCTGCCAAGTTTTTTGTGGTGGTGATTCTGCTATTTCTGCTGCAGACAAGCTTCGGTGGATTGCTGGCGCATTACACCATTCATCCGGGCAGTTTTTTTGTAGACTTTGTAGCCGACCTGATTTCTTATAGCTGGGCCAAAACCTGGCATTTACAGCTGATGGTTTTCTGGATTGCCACCACCTGGCTGGCGTCAGCCATTTATCTGGCACCTATTATTGGTGGTAAAGAGCCCAACAAGCAGAGCTTGCTGGTTAAGCTGCTGTTCGTTGCCGTTTTACTGGTTGCGGTGGGCAGTCTGACCGGTGAGGTCCTGGGCATCAAGGGATACCTGGGCGATCTGTGGTTCTGGCTGGGTCACCAGGGCTGGGAATTCTTAGAGCTAGGCCGACTCTGGCAGATCCTGCTGTTGGTGGGTTTGGTTTTCTGGCTGCTGATTGTCTACCGCGCCGTTGGTGGGCATCTGAAGAAGCACAAGGATGAATTCAGTGCTCTGATCTGGTTTTACGTGTTCAGTGCCGTGTTTGTGGTTGCTTTTTATGCTTTCGGGCTCTTTTACGGCCAGGGTTCTCACCTGACGATGGCGGACTATTGGCGCTGGTTTGTGGTGCACCTCTGGGTGGAAAGCATCTTTGAGTTCTTCGGTATTGCCGTCATCGCGCTGCTGATGGTGGCCATGGGACTGGCAACAGCCCAGGCGGCTTTAAGGGTGGCCTATTTTACCGCCGCCCTAACTTTTCTCAGTGGCATCATCGGAACTGCCCATCACTACTACTGGTATGGCGGTGCGGCATTCTGGGTCGGCTGGGGGGCCATATTCTCATCAATGGAGCCTGTGCCGCTGTTGGCGCTGGTGGTAAGAGGCCTCATGGAATACCGTGAGATCCGCAAGCAAGGCAGGCAGTTCTCCTACAAGTGGCCCATGTATTTCCTGGTGGCTGCTTCTTTCTGGAACTTTCTGGGTGCCGGTATTTTCGGCTTTTTGATCAATCTGCCGATCATTAACTTCTATGAGCACGGCACCTACCTGACTATGCACCACGGCCATACGGCCATGTTCGGGACCTACGGCATGCTTTCTGTTGCCCTGTTGTTGTTCTCATGGCGTGGCCTGGTGGACAAGGCTCACTGGAAAGACGGCATCCTGAAGCTCTCTTTCTGGGGGCTTAACGGCGGGTTGTTTTTGCTGGCATTTGTCACCCTGATGCCGATTGGCGCCATGCAGGCCTGGATCGCTTTTAAAGACGGTTATTGGGTGGCGCGCAGCGCGGATTTTTTCGAAAAGGGCGCTGTCGTTTGGCTGGGGACTTTTCGTGCGCTCCCTGACACCATCATCATCGTGCTGGGGGTCCTGCCGCTGGCATATTTTCTGATCACCACCTATCCGCATTTGAAAGCCGCGGAAATCAAAGACGATGAGTCGGTCTGGGAACGGCTGGGAATTGAATTGTAATCTGCAGAGCATGTTATCTAACTCAGAAACAGAAGGCCCGGTTCGATGCGAACCGGGCTTTCATATTTAGTTTAGGCGATGTGTCTAATGAATATCAGAATTTAGTACGTTTGATCCCGGCCTCCTGGACGACATAAACACCGATATTTAAGTTTTCATCGTGCGCTTCATTGGTCACTCGTTTCAAGTCGGAGATAAAGTCGGCGGAGACCGGTTTTGAAGCCGTCAGCAGAATGACGATATCCGTATCATGTTCCATACCGAAACGGCTGGCCGACAAAAACGTCACCCCCGGCTCCAGATGAACCCGATCCCGGATAGCTGTCCAGACCGTTTTGCTGACGGGCAAGGTGTACGGACGGGTTTGACCCTCAAGCAGCTGGTCTGCCAGCTTATATCCCAGTGGTGCTGTTAAGGCCACCGACAGCAAAACCAGCAGCATAACCGTGCGACGCACCCACAGGGGCAGCCGTATACCCAAACGCGAGCCCTGGATGCCCAGCAGGCGATAGACGCTGGCGGCGCCTAAAATGATGGCCACCAGGTTGGTGACAAACAAAATAGCGGCGCCTTCAACAATGTCCCATCTAAATTCGGCAAAAGCGATGCCCACCGTCGCCAGGGGAGGGACTAGCGCTGCGGCAATGGCGACCCCGGCAAGTGCACCGAGCAAAGAGGGTCTGGCAAGGGCATAAGCAGCCGCTGCCCCGGAAAGGAATGCCACCACCAGATCGATAATCGTCGGAGCACCGCGAGCCAATAGCTCCGGGGTGAGTTCTTCCAGCGGAACGATAAAGCCCAGAATACTCGAGATCGTTAAGCCGGCTACAATGCCATATCCCATGGCCCGCATGGCATCCCGAAAAAATACAAGATTGCCCTGCACCAGCGAAAGCCCGGCGCCAATCAGCGGTGTCATCAGCGGGGCGACCACCATGGCGCCGATGACCACGGCTGTTGAATTTTGCATTAAGCCCAGTGAGGCGATGGCGGTGGACAGACACATCATCAATATATAATCCACATTCCAGCGTGCACCGGCTTGCAGGCGATCAAAAAGATCAACCCGATCCACGGCTTCCAGGGACGGCAGCCAGCTGAAAATCCGGATTTCAATCATATTGATCCAGGATGACCCGGCCTCCACATTCCAGCGGCGCACCATTCCGATCGGTACTTTTGGACTTTCGGGATCACTGTGGCGTTTTTCTTCCTGGCGAAATTTGCGAACTTCGCTAATGGCGGCTGCTCCGGTCAGCACCAGATCGCTGCCTCGACTTCGGTTAACCGCGCTCTTCCACTTTTCACCGCTGAGCACCAGGATGGGCTTAATCGCCGTAGATTCCTTGATACCGGCCTCCTGAAGCTTTGATATCAACGAGCGCTGGGCAACCTCCTTTGAGTCGCTGCCAAAATAGGAACCCACCTCCATCGGCATGACCGTGCAATCCAATTTCTCCGCCAGACTGACGGCAGTTTGCATGGTAAATGGTTTCAGTTTCGAGCCCATCGGCAACAGGATATTATGAAAGCGTGTGCCGTCTGCATCCCCCGGATCCAGCACGAACATCTGGCAGGGCGCAAAACGCAGTAATCGCAGGGCCAGCCGATTTACAGGCGAGTCTTTCGGCAGGCCGGTATCCATACCGGCACACAGAAATTTGATGTTCTTTTTCTGAATCTGCTGAACAATGGCTCTGGCCGGTTTAGGTTGGCGCATCCAAAATAGCTCAACTTCAATATCTCGGATTTCACCAATGGCCGCAGCCACAGCTTGTACAAATTCGCCTGCGGGCTCTGGCTGCTTTAAATTAACCGCTGTTGCAGGCATAACCTGCTGACCGAACTCACAGCAAAGAACAGTGAGGGCATCATTGCGCATTTCTGCGAAGCGCGCGGCCCAACGGATCACTGCTGCAGCGGATTTTGCCTGGGTGACGACTGCCATAGTGCTCATTCATCGATCCTTTCAAAAGCAAGGGGCATAAAATGAAATAATTAAAGATGTTAGGACCGTCGATGGTTGTGGCAGAAAAAAATTTGTTTTTCAAGGATTATTAAGTGTGTTGCATTCAATTGACAGCCGACTGCCGAATACCTACTTTTTCGCATAACCGGCTAATTTCAGCACTAAAATAAACCTAATCGACTTCATAAAATGGCATAAAGCATTTGACCCATCTGTCATGATGGGCCTATATATGATTTTGTTATTTATAGTAAATGCAGGATGTAATTAAAGAAGATTGCGTCAAGAAGCAAATCAAGCACTGGTAAAGCGCCTATGCTTCATTGAATATGTTGGGAGGCACTAAAATTGCGAAGAGAAGAAGTGGTTGATCTTAGATCTGGTGATCGCAGCAAGCGAAAATTGCAGCGGGGTCACTTCTTTCGAGTGGCCGGCCCGATCGGTTTTGTGGTCATCATGCTGGCGGCCTTGCTGGCGATTGTCGCATACTCCTATTTCAGTAACCGCCGGGAAGCGCTGGCGCTGTCGAATGAAGTGCTGGGAGCGATTGAAAGACGCATCGCCGGAGAACTGGAAGCTTTCTTAAAGCCCATAGAAGATACGGTTCAGCTCACGGCTACTTTCTTAAACAATTCGTCATTTGATCTTAAAGACCGGGATCAACTGGAACCGCTTGCTTTTGGCATACTGAACAATCTTTCGCAAATCACCAATTTCATCGTCGCTGACACCCAGGGTAACTTTCTGATGGTCGCCCGGCAGCCGGACAAATCCCTGCACACCAAAATCATCGAGCGCGCCACCGGATCCGCACGGACCACCTGGATCCGTCGGGACCCGGCCGGAACCATGTTGGAAGAAGAGACCTCGGTTGATGATTCCTATGATCCCCGCAACCGCCCCTGGTTTAAGGGGGCTGTCAATCGCCAGGAACCGTATTGGACTGATTTTTATATCTTTTACACCAGCCAAACACACGGCATAACGATTTCTTTGCCGGTTATGAGCAAAAATGATGAACGACTGGGTGTCATCGGTCTGGATATCGAATTAAAAGCGGTCAGCGCCTTTCTCGAGACCCTGAAAATCGGCGAAAACGGCGAGGCCATTATCGTCGATGAAGAGGGTTACATCGTCGCCCATCCGGAGATTGACAAAATGGTGAAAAAGGAAGGCAATGTGTTCAAACCCATCCGGGTTGAAGAACTGGGAGACACAATCTTAAATCGTGCCTTCAGTCGCTTCCGTATCGAGGGGCACGGTCATCGTGATTTGGTTGTTGACAATCGGCGCTATCTGAGTAGCGCTTTCCTGATGCCCCAAAAAACCGGGCTCGACTTATCGGTATTCATTTTTGTACCTGAAGAAGACTTTGT
>JAAUXU010052407.1_pt1 | contig 19172 bp, 23 predicted proteins | sample 7278151 | NCBI WGS metagenome assembly JAAUXU01 (sample SAMN14350113, study PRJNA611818) | marine sediment metagenome | isolation source: surface marine sediment (1.8m) | place: French Polynesia: Moorea | collected 2018-08 | reverse complement strand
GAAATAATATGACTGGCAAACTTGACCTTTTCCCCAATTCTTGTCTTCTTCTTGGACAGGATCATGCCATGGTCTCATGCTCGCTCAAACAATTCCTTGGAGTAGGGTGTTCATGTCAGGTGCCTGTAGAAGAATATCATCAGCCAGTTTTCTGCAGTCAGAGATCCCTCTAATGACATCATCAGATCGTCTGCAAAATTGAAAACATTTTGTCCACTTCTTTAATGATGCTTTTCACATTTTGTAATAACGTTAGCAGGCAACACAGAATTATGGATTCTTTTACGGCCTCCAAGTTGCACATTTCATTCCCGTCCCCCTTCCAGATGATTCTGTACATGGGCATCGTCCTTTATGCGCCTGCCATCGCCCTGTCAGCGGTCACTGGCCTATCCTACACTGGCTCAATCCTGGGTGTGGGCGGGGTGTGCACCTTCTACTCCACCCTTGGTGGAATTAAGGCTGTCTTGGCCACTGATGTCTTCCAGAGCCTCTTCATGTTCGCCGCAGTTGTCGCTGTGATCGGTGCAGCCATGGTCAAAGTTGGTGGCATCACTGAAATCCTGAGAAGGTAATTCCCAAAGATCTTTTAACCTGTACGGGCTAAATTGTGTTGCTTAGGGCTGAAGAGGGAGGAAGATTTGAATTCTTCAACCTGGATCCGGACCTTTCCACCCGTCACACACTCTGGACTCAGATCTTCGGTGGCCTTTTCATCTTCCTTTCCATATATGGAGTCAATCAGGTACGAAGTCTCCTGGCTACATTAGCCGAATATCGTTAATATATGCATTAAGTTATGACCTGGAATGTGCCAACATCAGGTCATTGTTCCCTGTCACACCTGCTGCATGACATGAGGCACCACCTTGGTCTGGGAAGGGGGTTTTTAGTTGTAGCAGCTGCGAGTAGCAAATTAAGGTCATCTGTGGAAACATTTCTTTCGTTTTACTGTGTTTTTAGGCATGATTTGATTTCGATTCAAAATCCTTGACTCAGACCTTGACTTGGACGTGGAATTGCATTTTCACTGAACCAACAATGCACATTTTGAGTCATGTCTGATGTAGAAGAAGGTGAGGAGGGAGATGAAAAAGAGCAACAAGAGTGACATTGGTCACTCCGTTTTGTGATGCTGACTCTTGGCCAGACAGCATTGCAAGCCAAGAGTTCCATGTTGATGCCCAAAACACAAGATTCTTTGCCATTTTAAGGCTCAGGTGCAGCGCTTGTTGACAATAGGTGAGCTCCGTCGTTCGCAGCGAGCTCTTTGGCTCCAGTGGCCCATCCTCACTGCCCTCAGCTTCGCCACCTCACTGGCCGGACTCTCCATCTACGCCTATTACCAGGGATGTGACCCGGTGACCCAGGGGCGCATCACCAAAGGGGATCAGCTACTACCAGTCTTTGTGGTCGACACCATGAATCAGTATCCAGGTTTGGCTACAAGATCTTTTTCTTGTTAAATAAATGCCATTTTCACTCTCACATGAACAATTCTCAGGATAAATGAAATTCGTGCTTGAGTAACGCACACTCAATTGTCCAATCCAGGTCTGTCCGGACTCTTTGTTGCGGGGATCTTCTCTGGGTCTCTGAGCACCGTCTCCTCCGCCATCAACTCGCTGGCTGCTGTCACCATGGAGGACTACATCAAGCCCTGCTGTAAAACGTATCAAATGCCTAATTTTGGGTTGAAAAAGAGAAAAAGTCTTGAAAAAGGGCTCCATCTTTAGGTTGAAGCACCCGACCATGATCCTCAAGGGCTTGGCCCTCTTCTATGGGTTGTTCTGTATACTGCTGACCTTCATGGTGGAATTCCTTGGCACAGGAGTGTTGCAGGTACAGTCGAGTCTCCATTTGGCTGAATAACAGACTCAGCAATGCGTTTACAGCTGACTGACTCTGCATCGAATAAAATGGATTATTTTAACAAGGTTAAAACTGGGTCGTGACTTCACATGATAATGCTGTCCCAGCAGATTTGCAAAGATTTAAAAGCTGTGACCAAATTTGATGTCGATAAGAAACTTTTGCTCCATTTATGCTCAGCTTGTGTACTTTTAGGTTGGCAAAATTTGGTCACACACAAGCGAGCCTGTCCAGAAGGGGCTGGCAAAATATTCTGTTCTGACGTACTGTGCACGTGACATGAATTAAACACGATGATAGTTAGGGGGAGGAAGAATATGTTACTGTTGGACAAAGTGATGTTCAAGTGCCTTTTTATGCATTTTAGGGCCAATTATGTGAAAACAATGTTAGTGCTACAAAAAAGTCACTTTGGCGAATGGCAGGCTGACATATTTAATGCAAAGACTCATTTTTTTCTCCTTCTAATGACAATTAAATTTTTGTTCTGATGCAATGGTGTCAATCTCTTTGTTGCTGGTATCGACATTGTCAAAGTGAGGCTCCCTTAAACGATTGTCGATCTTTTCCACTTGTGCCCATGTCTGCTAGGCCTCCCTCACGGTCTTTGGTGTGGTTGGTGGGCCTCTGCTGGGCCTCTTTACGCTGGGTATGACGACGAGGAGGACCAACCAAGCTGGCGCTGTCACAGGGCTGTTTGTGTCATTGGTATTTCTGTTCTGGTGAGTAGCTCCATACACATGCAACATCTACTCATGAGATTTGTTTCCACTGGATGATATGAAGAGAAGCGTAGGGAAGTTGTATCTGTCACACAGAGATTCTGCGTAGAACAAATTCTATGGGGAAGATTGGAACAACTGCTGTCAAATCATGCCGAGAAAGTAGGTGAAATATGTTCACATAATTGAATTAACCACTTTTTTTGCAAAATTAACTTAATTTTCGCATAGTCATTGCTTTGCTGCTGGTTCTCGTCATGACACGCTTTGGGGCAGCTTATTTATTGTGCTTCTGATGTGCCTATCATCCTTATTTTTATGATTACTCATGATGACTTGTCACTTTCCAGGATTGGCTTCGGCCAGCCTCGTCCTAGACCCTCACCCTTGCCGTTGTCCACTTCTGACTGCACAAAGGAGGTCGCCAATGTGACCACCCCAGTGACCATGAAGATGTCAGATGTCAACGAGGACGATGACTTTTTCTACCTCTATCGGATCTCATATGCGTGGTTTGCACTCTTGGGCTTCGCCATCACGACCTTGGTGGGGTACGTGACTTCGATTGTGGCTGAACAATTTGGCCAAGCCCAGGAGGACTTCGATCCTAATCTCTTGATCGACTGGCTGAGGACGAGCGACCCCATGAAGGAGGATGCAGCCGAAGTCGCTCCTCCCGATGGGGACAAGCCCTACACAGAGCTCAAACGATTTGAAACAGATGAGGAGCAGACAGCGCGATAAATAAACACGATTACTACTTAACATTGTTGGCGGCCGAGGCCCTCTTTATTTTTGGCTTGCACGCGGGCTCATCCATGTCGCAGATTTGAATTTTGGCGCGCCCTCTCCCGTCCTCGCCGCCGACAGGCGCCGCCGCGTCATCACCTCATTGGCGCTTTCCTCTCAGTAGGAGCGTGATGAGCTCGTTCGAGCCACAGCCCACTTGACGAGCTTCGGTCTAGCAATGATAAGAAGTCAACCCGACAGAACCTAACCTAAGTAGCCTGAGAGATCTGAGATGACGGCAACAGGACTTCCCCCTAAGCACAACAAGGCCAATACTTGAGTTTGACTTCAGGTCTAACCCATTTTGCACGATTCTCTTGGCTCGTACACAGTCGAAGTTCGATATAGTTAAACGTCGCTATTAGAACGATTCTCTATTGACTAAAGATTGCTCACCGAAGTTTTACGTCTTAAAAAAACCGTCCTGGTCACATTAAAGATCTCAATAGAGTAAATTAGACGCTGCTGACGGGAAACTTCAACGTTCCACTGCATATTACTAGTTCTTTTCGGGCCCCAAATGTCTTGGGTTGGGCTTGAAATTTCCGACTTGAAAGACACCCCTACTCTTCTGGCGCTGAAGCCGGCATCAGAAGTCATAGATGGTTTGAGGTCATGGCCTCATAAACCTCGAGAGTGCCCGAATGTTCAAGTGCTGCCCTCGTCGTCACGGACGTCATTCACTTGCTCTACCAAAGCTATCGATGGCTCCCTGGAGAATGAATGCCAAAGAGCGCGATCTTGAACAAGACTGCGCTGACGGCTGAACTGCGACTCTTCAGCAGTCTATGACGATTCGCTAGGTGCATTTCTTACCAGAAGGAGGCAGCTGCAGCAGCGAATAATCCGGAAGGAAGAGAGTTTGGACTTGGGGGAGGAGCACGAGTTGTGGTCTCGAGAGCGGATTTCTCGTTGAGGGCGGCGATGACGAAGGAGACGAGGACATCCTGGCTTGTCCGACTGGCGCTGGCGTTGGCGTTGGCGCTGGCCCTGCTGGCACTGGTTGCAGTGGGCGGTGCTGACGCCAGGATGGAGGAAGACGAGGATGACGAGGCTTTCGTCGAACACGTAAGAAAGCTTGGCTTGCGCAAGTACCAAAGCTGTGCTGTGACGAAGGAGCTTTAACCTACTTCTTCAGGACGAGGAGTCGGTGGTGAGCGTGGAGACTATCAGGCCCGAGGACGACGTAGTCTACATCAGCCCGGACGCCAACCCCGATGTATTTTTCGCTGAACACTTCGACGACGAGGACGCCTTCAACAAGAAGTGGATCAAGTGAGTGCTTTCCTAAATCGATATCTTGGTCAACTTAGAGTTCAAGTATTACAGTGGAAGCTCTGTAAGAATCAAGTGTAATGTAATAACCTCTCCAAGAGGAATGCTGATTTCATTATTCTGGGGCGATATTACTTCTAGGGAGTCAACAGTATTTGTGTAATGCAAATGATGATACAGTCGTGTGTTTAGCGGAATGAAGATGTGACTTGGGGTTGGGGAGAGAGTAGGATTCCACTACAGTAGTATAAGTAGAACTAATCGTAATGCAGCTATAATTATAAACGTAGGAATCAGTTTTGGATCAGAGGGTTTGATTCTTATAGGAAGATTATTCCTTCTTCCTTGAGTGGTTCAAGGAATGTTCGAGTCTATGTAAGCTTGAGTCCCTGAAACCGAGATCCTTGTAACTGCTTGTACTTGTTACGTTTGCGTTCCCTTCAAAAAGAAACACTTTGTACTACTGTACTATATAAATTGGCATTGTTGGGTAACAAAAGATTCGTCAAATGAGAAAGACTGACACTGGAGGATGTTGACCCCAGACCAGGCTTTGAATGATACACAGCCGGAGGGAGAGTTCGGTAGGAAACTTAAGCTATATTCATTTAAGTATAAGACCGACTTCGTCCTCAGGTCTCAGGCGAAAAAGGATGGCGCGGACGCCTCCATCGCGAAGTATGATGGCACGTGGGCCCTGGAGGCCGCCCTCAAGGACCCGCTCAACGGAGACACAGGTAAGGAACCAGAGTGCTGGTTATTAGCGAACGTCAAGTCATATATAAGACAAAAGTCAGCTTCAAGTCCTTGATGTTGGAATGAACAAGCCATTTCAAGGTTGCACAGTGGCAAAACCATTGTAGTGCGACCTGGTAAAATTAGATTGTCAAGGAATTTTCTTACTTTTTTACCATTTTTGACAGATGTCAAAGTTGTCATCTTGAATTCCACAAGCAGTTTCATAGAAAGTCCCACAATTTTGCAACTTTTACCCTAACACTATTCATAAGCCAATGAAAAGCAATGTGTTCCTCACTTCACATATTGAAACACTCTCATTGAGGATAAATGATTATTACTCTTCATTGATCTAATGAGAAAATTCTTGTGTTTGCATGCTCAATCCCATGAAAAACTATGACTAACAAGCAAATTCTATATGAAGAAGCTCTCAACTAGGGCATCATCATGCCTCAGCACTCCCTGGAACTTTTTGGGGCAACTCCTCTTTGAGTGCCCCTCCTCCTGGCACAAGGAGCACTCTGTGATGAGGGAGTCCATGGTGGCTGTGCAATTGAACAAAAGCACCTCCTGGTTCCTGGTTGTTGTTTTTCAGCTGTTTTTCTGCTATAGTGTCAGGGATGCTACTTCATTAAGAAAATGACCCCAACAGGAAACTTCAATAAGGCTTCATTTTCACAGCCATAACTTGCCAAAACTTGCCAATTGTTAAAATGTCATAAATTGATGGAGATTTTATCCAGCATAGTCAGGCCCATGGAATATCTCAGAATGTTCATATATTCACTATTTAATATTTCTTCCTATTCTTCCTTATGGTGACTTCTACTCTCAATAAAAGTTAACTACAAAGACCTAAGACATTACAAAGACACTCCCAAATATTTTATAAAAAGATTTTTGCCAATTTCAGGGCTAACTTCCCCCAAAAGTAGTTCTTTCCTTCAGCCTCCCTGACCTCTCTCTTGGAAAAATGCTGCTTACACTAAAAAAAAAACTATGAAGTCCTCTGTTTCATTCAAAACTATGCTCTGAGAGTCCAACAGAATAAACAAGTCATTTTTCAAAATCCATCAAAATATCGTTTGTCCGCATAATTTACCACTGTGGGTTGTGTGAAGGGAAAGGTGTGAGGAGGTTATAGCAGCAAATAAAGGGAGAAAGCCAGATCGATTGAATGCTATTTAATGAATCTGTCTGGCAAAAAATCACCTGTGACACGATCGGCCACACATGGGCATTACTAGATATCACAGGTTGCGTGCACATGGAGAGTGACGGAAAAATTTAACTTCTAAAAGGAAGAAAAAATCTATATCCGTGAGGGGGCGCATGTATTGTTTCATTTTTAATTCTATTTTCATATCCCACTCAAGCTGAATTCAAAAAGGAGCTGATGTATAGTTACTCCAAATATGTTCCCTGGATGGCCAACTTGAGGGGGCGGGGGACTTTATGGGCATTACGGTAATGGGTTTCGAATTGTAATATCCTGTTGGAATTCCTTCCTTCCAGGTTTGGTGATGAAGAGCAAGGCCAAACACTCGGCCATCTCAGCTAAGCTCCGGAAGCCTTTTCCTTTCTCGGACAAGCCCCTGATCCTCCAATACGAGCTTAACTTTCAGGATGGACAGGATTGCGGAGGGGGATACTTGAAGTTGCTGACACACCAAAAGGGGCTGGACCTCAGGCAGTTCACGGACAAGGTAAGGTCTAAGAGATGGTGCCGTCATCTGTCACGGTCGCTTCATCGTTGCTTGCAGACTCCCTACACCATCATGTTCGGTCCAGACAAGTGCGGCTCCGACGCCAAGTTGCACTTCATCTTCAGACACGTCAACCCCAAGAACAAGACCATCGAGGAGAAGCACTGCAAGAAGCTGGATACCAAAGAGAGGCCGGGTAAGGTTTAGGGCACAATCTGGCTCACGAGTTGACGAGCTCACGAGATCAAACCTAGCATCCACGACAAATTGTACTCAGACCAGGAATCCGTGCAGAACCCAGATCAAGTTGACGCCAAAAGTAACAAACACCGGTGTCGAGTGATTGCTAAAGGCTTTTAATGGCAACCCTTAGAATTATCCAGACCCTCCTTAGAACCACACAACATGTACCGAGAAGTACCAAGCAGCCTACAGTTTGACCAGAACCTGCATTTGGGCTGCAATGCAGGAGGAACCTGCATTATAACAGGCCTTATTGAGTAGATCGTATCAAAGTACGCAAGGCCATCCTTTGAAAGAAGTCTCTCCTTGCTTCCGCAGCGTTTGACGAATTGTTCAAAGACAAACGTCCTCACCTGTACCGTCTGATCGTGAACCCCGACAATACCTTCGAGGTGTCAATCGATTACAAGGTTGTCAATCATGGGTCTCTGTTGGACGACTTCAGCCCGCCCGTGAACCCTCCGGCCGAGATCGATGACCCCAACGACAAGAAGCCCGCAGACTGGGACGAGAGGGAGAAGATCCCAGGTAAGAGCAGAAGCTTAACACAATGTGAGTCATTACGGAAGATCACGAGGTCACAGAATCTTTCTGCGCAGTCTAGGTAGTCTTGGTTTTTCTTCGCCAATTCTTTCAGGAGTAGTTTTCTTTTTGGAGTGGCAATGAAGTCCACGTGATTCAGTCAGAGAGGGAAAAGGGAAGAAAAAAATCGGACGAGCCTGGACGTGAAAGCCCGACTTGGTCACACCCGTTCGATCTCAGACTCTGACTCACTGTAGCACAGTCGTATGTAGTTCAGTTACACGTACACCGCCGAGACAGCAACGACTTCATCTAGAAGGAGTAACATGTGTTTGCACTCCTGTCGGCAGTCGCTGAACGGGTCTCTCAAGGATGTGCTATATGTCTAAAGGGGCAGAAGCTTGCTTGATTTTGACCTGATTTCCATCCTCTCCCCCCCCCTCCCCCCAGCTATCGCATTCTGTGTTTTTACCATTAAGTGAGATTCTCAGAAATCAGAGTGAAGGCACAGCGGACCAGGCTTGATCACCACGAGGTTAGTGTTGCGTCATCAGGCGAGGAAACAGCTGCCAGAGAGAGGAGCTGCACAGACCTGCTCTGTTGACGTAGATAGCTGACAGACGAGCAGAAGTGGTCCGATTAGAAAAGACGAGTCAGCTGTAGAAGGAACCCAGAAGAAGCGTCCGCCATGCATATGCCCATAGGCAGGTATAGCATTACGCAAATGACTCAGCAATGAAAATGATGCAACTTTTTACGTATAATTGTCGCATGATTATCTTTACACCACTAAGTCCTGCATTGTTTTCTGGTTGGGTGACAGTTCCTCACCGAGACCTTTCCTCATTTTTAACAGTTAAATCTTGCCCAAAGAACGGAAAAGTAAGTGATCTAGGCTTTAAACTCTGCTTTGTCTTGATCAATGTATCCAGCTATAGGAATGATTTATGATAAAATGTATAGGAAAGGTAGTGCAGACACAAAGAACAGGACCGACAACAGGGCTACAGCACTGTAGTTAGGCCTTTGGACTGTAGTGCCACTCTCTATCATATTTGGCACTTGATGTGGGGGTGCCGCTGAAATCTCTCAGGCTTTGGTGAAGGAGAGAGCATAAGAGAAGAACCACTGTGCTCCTTTTTCAATCTTCAGAGGAACTTTAAAATAACATCAAAATTTGCTGCCTGAATTCAAAAAGGTCTAAAAGGTAATCAAACACATGAATGAACTCTGTTGAGGCTTTTGATCCACAAGATTCGGGAAGAGTGAGATTTTCTCGGCACCAATCAATTGCATTAGTGACTCTTGTAGAGAGAGTTGGAGCAGCCAGACTCACTTTCATCTTCATCTTTATCCACTGCATGCGCGTTGCCTGCAATCGCCTTCCTGCACGAAGGCCTTCTTTCTCCTGTAGGTTTGAGGGTAGCTCGATGTAGTGCCAACTTATAACGTCTCAATTCACATATCTCATTGTTCCTGCACTTTTGAGTGAGTTTCATCTTGATTTCAGCATGTGCGCAATGTGAAGGTTAAAGTACTCATGCCATTTGGTCCGCCGGGCCTGGTGCTTCAAGAACGGCAACAAGTTGTTCATGTCCAGGGAAATGCCACGTGAGCATCCATGGCTAAGTGAGCAATTGGTCCATCACAAGTGGTTGAAACAGCTCAGACATTCATGTCACTGAGTTTATTGAGACACGCAATCAAGAGGTTGGCCATTTCCTCTTCTGACATGCGTGGCACCATGAATTATTCAAATGGGATCTTCCAGAATTCACCAATCGAAACACAAGGGCATCAGAGGTCGGTTCATTTGAGTGATCTGAAGCAGAATTCAGAAAACAAAGTTAGACATAACTTCGAGTAGAAGTAATGTTGTTAGAGAAACTTAGACAAGCTGGCTCTTCTGAGTTGCTCTTCAATTTCTTTACCTGTGATACCATTGCTGATGTCCACGTATCTGACAGAGCGCTAGCCATTCCAATCAATGTGATGACAAATCTTTATTCCGTCAAACATTACCACCACCTGCAGTGCAGTGCCAGACTCTTCTGACTTTTGACTGCCAAGGCTTTTAAAGATTCCTTCGTGAATCCAGGCAGCCTTTCCACACTCTTAAACCATACTCAGATGGCAGAAAGGCTTGGCAGAAGCAAGGCCAAACTTCCTTCGTGCATAGAGGTACGCTTTGGTGGAGTAGAAATGTTGTGTTAGCACCAAAACGCGAAATTCGGGGGAATACTCATGAAGAGCCTTTCTTTCCTTGTGTTACCCAACATCCACTCAGGGACATTCCTGGGAGCGTCATGAGTCGCACTGTCTAGGATATCAAGCCCAGTTAGTGACATGCAATGAGTCTGTTTCAGCCACCACTTGAGCAATCCACCTGTGGACTCTCCACTGTTCAAGCTTCAGTTTCTCTTTACTCTCATGGTAGTTGCTTCGAATGTTACTTCGTCAAGTTTCCTTTTGATTTTCCTGAGGCTCTCGGAAACGAAGTAGCTTTGCTCCTGCATGATGTCGACCAGAGCTGCCTCCTCACCTTTGGCCCCGACTTCAGCCTCAACCTCAGCCTCGACCTCTGGACGTGCAAGATTGACTAGCTCCGAGTGAAGTAAAGCATTCTCCTAGCTAACTTTGGCTTGGCCAGCAACTGTGGAGGAAATGATGGGAAGACAGAGGGAAGAACACACTTCAGTCTCTTGTAGGCTCCATGCATTTTGTAGCACTCTTCTTTAAAGTGATCGCTGCACACTCTGGAATGTGAGTTAGGAACAAACATTTATTTTTGTGCTGGCAGGGATGCTTACTTTACATGTAGGCACCAATTTTCTTTACTGCACGACAGCTGAATTTTTGCTACCCACCCCCCTCCTCCTTCAAAACTGTAAGCAAAAAAGTGATGCCAGAAAGATCGAACAGGGAGGCCTACAAAAAGCTGAAGCCAAACTGAATTTTGCTTGGCTAATACTGTATAGCACTAACTTTAAAGTCGAAGTTGCTAACAAGTTAATAGGACTGCGCAGTCTGTAAATGCCAGTTGTACTGTTGAGAATAATTGTTAAAGTATTATTTGATGTGAATAAACTGCGTAGATGTTGATCATTGCCAGTTGCAGAGAATGCGAGTCGCAGTAGGTGCAGAAAATATTTACATACATTTTTCTTCCTTCTCATTGAAGCAACTCTTTGTTAATTTAGACCCCGACGCTACAAAGCCCGATGACTGGGACGAATCTGAGCCTCGAACCATCATTGATGAGTCTGCCGAAATGCCCGATGGTTGGCTGGAGGACGAGCCCGAGACCGTCCCTGACTCGGAGGCAGAGAAGCCGGAAGACTGGGACGACGAGCTGGACGGAGAGTGGGAGCCGCGGCAGATCGAGAACCCCTTGTGCAAGGACGCGCCCGGTGAGTGCAAAAAAAAACCCCACAATCTTTTCGATCTACGTCGATGTTGCCCGTGGAGGACCCGTGCAAGATTTTCAACCACTCTTAGTTTGCTCTACATGTGGGAAGAAGTGCAAAGGTGTGACTGTTAACATGCGTCTGTTCGGTAGGATGTGGCAAGTGGACCAAGCCTGTGATCGACAACCCCAACTACAAGGGCAAGTGGCACCCGCCCCTCATCAACAACCCGGACTATAAGGGCAAGTGGAAACCAAGGAAGATACCTAATCCTGGTAAGGCTGCGCACAGGCCAGACCAACGTGATTTGTGACCCGTTTTGATGATCAACATTTGCGAATATCCATACTATAACTTGCAACAATTGTTTGCCATATACAAAAAGAGTGGCAAATCCAACTTAGTTCACCCTGTACACAAAGATACACGGGGTGAACTAGCGAAAAGTACTAGGTAGAAAGTAACTTGTGAATCTCAACAATCTAAATTGCAACCAGTTTTTTACATTTGAAAGGAGTTCTTTCAAATCATCTTATCCCACCCTGTAGAGACACAGGAATGCTGGGTGAACTAGATTGAGTAGCGACTCATTTTGAAGGCGGAAAAGAACAGTTGCCGATTTCCTTAGTCCACCCTGTCGGGTGGACTTCTCTTTCGGTTTGAATTGGTTCTGACCCTTACTTGTTTCAGACTATTACCACGACCCCGAGCCTTTCAAGATGACTGCGGTAGGAGGCGTTGGCGTCGAGCTGTGGTCCATGAGCGATTCGCTCTACTTCGACAACATCCTCATCACCGACGCCAGAGACATCGCAGACTCTTGGGCCGCTGAAACCTTCGACCTCAAGGTCCAAAAGCTAGACGTCAACGATGCTGGAACCATCAGGTCTGTATAAGGCTAGATCAACACATCCTTGCCCTCTGCATTCTAGGTGAAGGCTTTTTGTTTCTACTGGGGTCTCTTTTTAGCAATTTCGGTGACAAAAGTTCCATTTTTGGTTGTTTCATTAAAAAATTTTGTCACCAGTTATTGTCCATATACCTCAGAATGGCAGTACCTGGTTTTTTGTTAAATTTTTATTAACATTTGTTTATTATTTTCATTCATTGAAATTTGGTATTTGTATGAATAAGAATGAAGGGAACTGTTTTATTCTGCAGACGAATCATTAACTACTCGAACCGCAACCCTTGGCTGTACGCGGTCTACGTGGTGGTCGTGGGGCTGCCGCTCGTACTCATTGTCACCTTCTGCTGCTCTGGGTCGACCCCAGAGAAAGAAAAGGACGCGAAGACGGGGGCGGCAGCTGCTGTCAGCGGCGACGAGGCCAAGAAGTTGGACCCTAAGAAGACCGACGAAGTCCAAGAAGACGATGAAGAAGAGGAAGAAGAAAAAGAGGAGGAAGAAGAGGAAGAGGAAGAGAGTGACGAGGAGCAAGAAGAGGAACAAATAGTCAAACAGAGGAAGTCAGCTCGCAACAGGAGAGCCAGGAAGGAGTAGCAGTGCAATTTTTGTGTAGATTTCCTAAATTCAATGTCTTGTTAAGAAACAACTTCAGCCGGATCTCTCTGTTGGACAAGGAGGGGGCATTTTACAGATTGGTTCTCGTTATGCGTGAGCAATTCTTATGTGAGGTGAGTGTGATTGTGGACTCTTTTTTACGAGTTTTTCGTAAGTTATGCATATTCCGTTATTTATTGTACCTGCGCTGAGCAAAAATGCAACATCAACTGATTTTTGGTCCATCAACAGTGCCTAACTTGAAGCGAAGGGAAAGGAAAGAAAATTTTGCATGAGATATTCAAGTTGTGTGAACACTAAAATAAAACTGATCGATCACCAATGAATTACTTCACCACCACTTTATTATATCTATATAGTATTGAGACTGACAATCACTCTTTCGTACGAGCAGTCCGCAACATTCCCGACAGCTTTCAGAAGGCTTTCCGGGCACAGTAAATTAGCCAGGATGGTTAGAGCGTGGAGGACACTTTCGTACCGGGTGCCTCACAAGTCACGCGGTTTTATATCTTGTCCAGACTATCGACAAAATGTGGCCGGCGACTCGTGGGACACACGGTATACGTGACGTGGGGTTAAGCCGGAACTAGCACCGCACCGTTGTGCAGTTAATAGAAGTCACGACGCATGCAAGAATCTGTCTGTCGTTGACTTCAGAACGCTTGGTAGGAGTGCCTCAAGGTGCCGCTGGCCTCGGCGTCCAGCCACTCGGAGCAGCCAGTGCCGCGATAGCCTGCGAAGAGAACGTCGGCGTGTCAGGTATGCGTGGTGCATGGCGTGTGCGTCGTAGCCGCGCATGTACGTACCGGCTGGAGCGAACTTCCTGCTGTAGCAACTCTTGCAGTAGATGTCACCGTCCCCGCCGTCGTAGATGGTGTTGAAGTCGAGCTTCTTGGCGCACGTGATGCAGGTAGCGCACTTCCTGTGATAGCTCTTGCCAGCGGAGTAGATTTCCTCGGCTTTAAACACTGCCCCGCCGCACCTGTAGTACGTCATGTAAATGAAATCCACGTTACCAAAAGAAAAAGCTACGTAGTACCTGGGGCAGTTATTCTTCTCGTCGGCGCTCTTGATGATGGACGTGTCGATGAGCTTGTGGTCGATACCCGAGGACCTTGTCTGGGGGCCGTACTTTTTGGAGTAGCACTGACGGCAGTACAAGCGCCCGTCTAAGACGAAGGAGAACAAAGTGAACGGGGAATTGACTCCAAAATTGGGCAGGTCTAACCAGATCCGTCGTTGCTTGTGAGTGAATCCAGGAGTCTCTCGCACTCGACGCAGCGGAAGCAGTTCTTGTGGTACCAGTGGCCGGCGGCCGTGACCATCTTCTCGGCCTCGAAAACTCTCCCGTCACACTTGGGACAGCAGTCTGGATCACCCTTCTCAGCCTTGATCACCCAGGTCTCGACGGTGGAGCGCGCCAACATGTCGTCGTGGTTGGTGAAGTGCTTCGGCACAGACATCGCTCGGCCTCTGTCCGTATATACAGGGAGACTTGGTAAACAACAAGCGGTTACGAGCCATGCACTGTTGTACCTTCTCCTGAAGCTGCCTTTCCTCGGGATTGACCTGGCCTTGGTGCCGAATTCCAAGGAGTAGCAGCTCTTGCAGTAGATCTCCTGGTCCGGACCCTCGCAGCAAGTGACGGAGTCCAGCTTCTTGCCGCACTCGAAGCAGCTGAAGCAGTTGCGGTGGAAATCGCCAACGTGGGTCACCATCCTCTCAGCCTCGAAGACCTCAAAGTAGAAAGTTATATTTTCGTTATTCTATTTACATGTTAGTATCAACTAACGCTAAAATATTAAAGGATACGAAAAAAGTTTGAAAAACATCTAACATCAAATAATACCGCTATACCCCAAAAGACAGACGTGCACTGGCACCAGAATTTAGAGTCCGATCGATTCTTAAATTCTATTCTAAAAATGTTCAAAATTTTCTGCCCAGCGAGACATGGGGCACAAATTCAAACAAGGTCAAGTTCGCGAAGTTTTTGAACATTGAAGAAATCTGACTGTTTGAACAGCCAAGTCCAAGAGGTCGTGACCTCGAAAGTCTTACCTTTCCAGAGCACCTAGGGCATGTTGATCGATCCCCCTCTGTGCCTTGAATGGCCTTGACGTCCATCCACCCCTTGTAGTCGGACTTCTGGCGGTGGCCGAACTTCTTGGCGTAGCAATGACGGCAGTAAATCTGTGACAAGAAATACATGTGCTTTCAAAAATCCAGAGAAATATCTTTTGGTCTCCCTTCGCGCACCTCTCCGTCAGCCCCGTTGAAGAAGCTTGAAGCGTCGAGATTGCATCTGCAGTCATGGCAGGCCAGACAGTACTTGTGGATCAGACCAGCCTTGGCCACGATCTTCTCTGCCTCAAACACCTGGTTGATGGATTGATGAAAAGTGGCAACTCTTTTTCTCTCAACAGTCAATCTTACTTTTCCGTGACACCTCAAGCAAGAATCAGGGTCATCTTCGCCAGTCTCGAAGATGGTTTTGTCCCCGAACTTGTTCTTGCCGCCAGGACCAAAGTTGCGCAGGTAGCAGACACGGCAATAAACCTAAATGACAATCTGTCTATATGCATCGATGTTGATAACAATAAGTTCAAATACAGAGTTTCTTTGACTTTTGTTTTACCTCGTCATCCGGCCCCTCGATGGCGCTGGAGTAATCCAGGTTGCTCTTGCACTTGAAGCAAGAGAAGCACTTCTTGTGATAAAAGGCGCGCTTGGTGTTCATCTTCTCTGCTTCAAAAACCTGGTCGCGGAAGAAACAGTTTCATTACAGCATTGCATAATATGCCAAAACACTTATGACGTTTAGTATGCCAAAAATGACTGAGGTTACAATTTTGCATGTATTTTAGTAGGGGTTTTTTTGGTGCGTGCTTGAAGAAACGTATTTCATTAAGTTAAACTTATTTCATTGTTTCACAACCATGACGATTTCGTGTCATTTGACTTGTTTTGACCCATCCAAATCTATTTTTTTCCGTTTAAGTAGCACCATTTTTCTTCAAACTGTACAACGTTGCCGCATAAGATGCCAATTTCAAAAGTTGTCACCATAAGGAAAAGTATTTCTTATATAAAGCACTTTCAAATCATTCTTGAAATGCGGTTCTGAAACTAACACAACAATGTTAAAAGCTTGACTTACCTTTCCACTGCACCTGGGACAGTTCGTGGGCTCGCCCTCGTCTCCAGGAATGAGGGTCGTGTCTGTTGAGCCTTGGTACCTGGCAGGACAAGTCAGCAGCATGTTATATCATATTTGAATGCATAAAAAGGGTGTCTCACCTAAATATCTTAGGTTTTACATTGAGTCAGTAGGCGCATGCATTTCCATGACTAGTTATGTTACGAGGGATTTCGAAAGACGTTTAGAGAAGTTGTTGAAACGAGCTGCCATTTTCTTCTGAGATCTGCCAATGGAAGTCTCACGTGGGCCTCTCCGAAATTGAGTTTGTCTTGGTCACCATTACTACGGAATACGAGGAGAGGTGGATCTGTTGGCCCAAGACCTCATTCAAAAAGGTTAGCTCGATGTCACGCTGTCCATTTGGATCGGGACTATGAAACTTTGACTTTCTTGAACAGTAATCCTCACCTTCCAGGCCAGTTGATTTTGCGGCAGCAGATCTTGCAGTAGACTTCCTCGTCCGGCCCTATGGCCAAGTTGGAGATGTCAATGAGGCGGTGACAGTTCCGGCAGCTAAGGCACTTTTTGTGGTACACTCGACCCTTGATGTTCGCCTCCTCTGCCTAGATGGAGTACAAAAGGACGTCCAAGCAGTGTGATCTCATGACATGTCCAACTGGAACTAGCACATACTCAGGCCGACCGCAAACTTTACCTGGAAGACGGCACCTTCGCACCGTGGGCAGCCGCCCTCGTCCCCCGTGGGCTTGATGATCGTGGTGTCGGCGTAGATGAGAGGCACCTCAGACTCCGGGAACGAGCGCTTAAAGCAGGGTGCGCAGTAGATTTCACCGTCGGGCCCGTCATACGTGGATGAGAGGCCCGCGTCGAGCGGTTTCTTGCAGCGGTTGCAGGTGAAGCACTTCTTGTGCCAGTTCGCGACCTTGGAACTCTTGCGCTCAGTCTCGAAGATCTGTAAAGATTATTTTTTCTTTACTTTACGCTATGCAACGATAAGGAAGAAAAAGATACACCATAGGTCATTTCATTGCATCACCATTATTGCTACACCAATCTCTATCACTTGATCTGACTCACTTTGTTGAAAAAAACCTTTTTTATCCCGTATTGCAGGACTTTTGTGCTTACTTTTCCCTTGCACCTTGGACAGGTATCTGGATCGCCCTCCACCCCCTTGATCTTGGACACGTCGATGTCTTGCACTGGTCTCAGGGTCACTGCAGATTCGGCGTCCGTCCAGTCGCCGCAGCCGGCACCTATTGCAAAAGCACCTCGCAAAAATGAGCCTGTCCCTTGAGGCAGTAGGGTTAGTTCTCCGTGACGTCAGGACCCACGGTGTGCAAGATTTGAGCAAGCCACCCCATGCAGTTAATAACCCCCTTTATAACTTTGTCACCTTTCTCTGGATCTTTGACCTCTAAACCTTGACAAAGTAACATAAAGCTCAGGCTAAAAATGTCATCCAAGCTTTGGTGCTTAAAGTCGTTCAACAAGGTCCAACGGAGCGGAGTTTAGCTCTGTTGTGATGTCTTTAGCAAGAGTCTCTCAATCTCTGTAGCATCAAACATTTCACCCAAGTCCTCACCTCTGTATCCCGGAGCTCCGTACTTTCTGGCGTAACAAGACCTGAGACCACAGGTACATCTTGAGCACTTGAAAACAAAGGACAGCACGAAGTCGTACCTGCAGTAGATGTCGTTGTCTTTCCCGTCACAGATGTCCCTGGACGACAGTGGCTTGGCACAGGTGGAGCAGCTGGCGCAGCGCTTGTGGTAAGTCCTTCCTTTCACGGTTAATTTCTCGGCGTGAAAGACCTAGCAAAACACGCGTATCTCTTTACCTGTATCATGAGTACTGCGGAACTATAATAAAAGTTTAGATCAGTTAAAAGGGTTTTTTTGCAACTCTGACAGCTTTTGTCGAGGACAATTAAAAACACTCCAAAATAGCGAGAATTATTTGAAGGAAGTCACAGTTCCTTGACATTGGAGGGCCTCAAGAATTTTGTTTGGGTCGCCTTTTTCTCGACCTCTGTCTTCTTTTTTTTTCAATAAATTGTTTGAAACCCAAAAAAGTTGGGCAAGGAGAATGGAGGAACTTTCAGGGCTTTTGGACTTCTGGGGTTGCGTTTGGTTTCGAAGGTTTTAGGCAGTTCTTCTGTAGTGTGTAGCTACTTTTAGTTGCCCTTTAGTGCAACTCTCATCACTTCATATGATTGTTTATCCTAGTATGTGTTTCCCTAGAGTGTGGACATGCCTAAAGTTCTTACCTTTCCTCCACACCTCGGACAGGCGTCTGTACTCTCTGACTCTGCCTTGATTATGGAAGTGTCAAGGAGCTTGAGCATGTCAGCGCCGCTCATCGTGTGGGCCTTGCAGCTGTACTTCTTGTCGTAGCAGGGCCTGCACACAATCTCGCCTATGGGAACATTTTTCAGTGCTAATTTTGTAACAAATAGGTCGTCAAATGATAGCTGCAAGAGCAACCAGAGCAAAACCGTGGACAAGACACCAAAGTTTTCTAGCGTACCAGCTCTGCCTCATATTCCAGTCCGTGGCAGTTTTGCACCTTACACAAGATTCAAATTTGGCGCGGGAAAACAGCATCTCAGTAAAAATCTTTAGAGCAGGCCAGAGCTCTTGCAGCTTTACCCATTCTAATACTGCAAAAGTGTTCTCGCCCGTCCGAGCGTTCTGAGCGACAAGTGTTGAAAGACTGAGTGGGACATGCCAAAAGACATGAAGAACTGACCATCCGGGGCGTCACAAGCGATGAACTGGTCCATGGGCCTGGCACATTCCTTGCACGTGAAGCACTTCTTGTGGTACACATGCCTCATGGAGATCATCTTCTCAGCCTCAAAAACCTATATGCCGTTGCATTGGACAGTGAGTGAAAGCAACCCCAAGTGAATGCTCAGAGTACCTTTCCATTGCATCTTGGGCAGGCATTGGATTCGGATCCCTGAATGGTCCAAGTCTCAATGTTGGCCCCGTCCAAGAATCGGGGCTTGGAGCTGCCTCTGAAAAGGCACGACATCTCCAAGTCATTGTGATGATTCCTTCCATTAGGACCAAGACCTACCTTACTCTCCCATAGCACACCCGGCAGTAGATCTTGTTGTCGGGGCCATCGCATACAGACGTGGAGTCCAGGGGCTGTGCGCAAAAGCTGCAGCGGAAGCAATGGCGGTGGTACCTGCAGGGG
>JAAUXU010061758.1_pt1 | contig 19173 bp, 27 predicted proteins | sample 7278151 | NCBI WGS metagenome assembly JAAUXU01 (sample SAMN14350113, study PRJNA611818) | marine sediment metagenome | isolation source: surface marine sediment (1.8m) | place: French Polynesia: Moorea | collected 2018-08 | reverse complement strand
GCCTCTTTGGCGGTTTTCGAGCAAACAATGTCGTTTGTTACACTTTAGCCCTGTTTGAGTGTGAAATTTCCTCGCCGTCCCTCCGCCCGACCGACGAGCGTCCCCCTCCCCACCCTCCCCGTCCGTCGTTCGCTTGGTTGTCTAAGGGGCGGGGCACTCCATCATTAATTTAGGCTTCCCTCCTCTTTTCTCTCCACCCCCCTGGACCGGCAACCATTCCGCCATGGTGGAGACCGCCCAATGGAGCTCCTGTAAATGCCACCTCTCTGTTTGCCCGCGGCGATCAGGCGCACGCGGCCACCTCTGCCGTCCACGATCAAGGACTCAATCTCGATGCCGAAAACGCTTCCGCCCTGAGCGGGCCATCCAGCAACCGCCATCCTTGATCAAGGGAGACTTTTGAAAAGGGGAGGGGGGAGCGATGAGGAATTTCTTAGAGGACTCCATTCACGATCCTTTTTCCAAGAATGTGCCTGTATGTGTATGTATACAATGCAAGCACGGCGGCTGGAAGAGAGGAAGGAGGAGGCTTTTCGCAAACGTCACGGAATATTCAGAAGAGAGAACCCAGCAGAGGTTAGGAGGGGGGGAAAGGGGAATATGTGTTCATTCCTTCGTTCCGCCTTCATTCTCCGCCTCCCTCCTGCGGCCACCTTGCGGGGGCTGAAGAGGGGAAAGGGGGGGGAGTGATGCCGACAAAAAAGGCCATGAATGCCACCCGAGATGAAATGCTACCTCAACGGTAGGAGGAGAAGGGGGGAAGGGGAGGCATCAAAACAGTTCTTTTTACGGCCTCCGGGGAACGAAATACGGCGACGGGCGAAGGAAGAAGAGAAATCATTTTTGTGCGAGGCGGCGGGGGAAGGGTTAGAGTCGAAGCTGCTGAGGAAGCCCTTTGTTTCTTCAGTTTCATGCCGTTTTTCCTCTTTGCTTGTTTTAAAGGGTATAAAATAAACAAAACAGCGTGTTTCTCCCCCTCCCCCCCTTCTTAGTTACATCGAGAGAGGCTGGGTGGCGGACAGGCATTCTTGAAAACGGGCAGACAGACTACGCGCATCTTCTTTCCCGCCTTCCACATTTCCAACCGGGAAAAGGCGAAACAAAACTTGAGGAGGAGAGCAGACACCCATTGCCGCTGCGAAGCCAAACCGCGCGTGACTCCAGTTGCACAAACTCGAAGTGGTTCTTTCCCCCCATCCTCCCACTCTCCCTGCTCGAGAGAACCAGACTACGTCCTCACCCTCGCTCTCTCTACGCCGCGGTTCGCTTGTTCGTGCTCCGAAAGATGGCATTTTAAGTGCATTCTTCCTCCTCCGCCCGTCTGAAGAGGGAAAGGGGGCGAGACTGCATTCATGGCAGCCAGAAATCCTCTTCTCCTCCCTCCCAAGACAGCCGCTAGCAAACCAAGCCAAAAACCTCCTTTTCGAATGAAAGTGAAACATTCCTTTTTGCATGGAGACCGTAAGTGGAAGGGAAGGGGGATGCCACACCGGAGAAGAAGAAAACTTCTCTGCCATCCTTTTCCAACATCCACCCTTCCCTTTTCTTACTTTTCTGGTCCGCCCCTGAGCAAAAAGCGGTCCAAGTCAGGCCACCGGAGTTCTGGGGTAACAGATTCACTCGGCAGATAAGAAGGACTCTCCTCCGACGTAGACGTACATAGTATGCACGACAAAGATTCCACTTTGGCCTGATTAGCCCAAGAGAGGAGGGGGAGAAAAGAGAAATTTATTGGCTCATTTGCTTCAAAGGCCGTTTTTGCTCGTAGGCTGCTTGCTACCAAGTGGGGGCGATTTATCGCGTCGTGCCTCCCTCTCCCTCTTCCCTTTCGATGCGAGGTGGCTTCTTTCCAGCACAATGTCTGATTAACTCACCCACGGCATACTGTAGGTACAATGGCTTTTTTGCTTCCCTCAAACTGACGGAAACCCAAAGAGACTGCTGCCAGTTCCCTCCCTCCTCCAGTCGTTGGCATCTCCAACTTTTCCTCCCTCCCCTCTCTCTTTTCCTCAGCCCATTAAAAATGCATTTGTTTCCGGCGCGAAAATGCCGCTTCGGTTTCTTGGTATCTTTCTCCGCGGCCGTCGTCTGCCTTGGGGAAAAGGCGAGCCGCTCGTCTATAGCTGCCCAAAAGAAGTAGCAACGGAAGTTTGCAGTGTCAGTCATCTGTAGGGATTTGTCCAGTGATTTCTCAAACAAAAGTCCTCGTCTCTCTACTACGTCGCATTTTTCGTCTTTCTTGCTTCGAGCTAATTTACCACAGTACGTTGTAGCCTGTACTTTCAACAGGTGCTGTTGTCTAAAAAGAGAGCTGTTGTCCGCTCAACTGGCAATGGCATCGGCATCGAAGCAGTCAAACGGCAGCTCGAACGGCACCTATCCCGGCTTCGTTGCCGTTGCCGCCGTGGCAACTATTAATTTAAAATCCATTTCTTTTCTTCCCCTCTCCGTCCCTCCCTCCCTCTTCCCTCATAATTGCTCCCGGAACCTTCAGGAGGGAGGGAAGTGGACGGGAGAGTTTTTCCGTCGATGCCGTAAATTTTGCCGCCTCCCTTCCCATTTGGCGCAAGCCAATGAATGATCGGAAGAAGAGGAGGAAAAAGGCACCTTTAATACCGTTTCCCTTTGTGGCTTTTAAAGGGCATCATTGGAGATGTTTTTCCTCCCTTCAGCGCAAGCCGTAGGAACCGACGGGAGTCGTGAGTCAAAGGAAACAGAAGACTTCTCTAGTATGAGCCAGCATCCCCCTCCTTCGGTAAGAGGGCTCCTTTTGTTGCGCTACGTACGCACGCAGGGGAGCCTTGCTGGGATGGGGGGAGATGACATCTCTTGACGGATGGATCCACATTTGCGGCGGAGGCGGGGGGCGACGATGATACAACCACGGCCGAACGCCGATCCATTCGATGGAGGGTTTAGATTGGGGGCGTGGCCCGATCGCTAGCCCCGACCGTCGGGGGATGAGAAAATGCGGAGGTATGAGAGAAGAGAGCCCCTCTTTTCCGAAAAGTCGAGTGAAAAGGGAGGGAGGGAAGGGGATGGAAAAGAGAAGGTGTTCATCGAATTTTCCGCCCTCTTCTCATGAAGCGGAGCTCTCGTGCGAGGAATGTGAAAATTCTTCCTCCTCCTCCTCCCCTTCCAACCGATTCCGGAAAAAGACAAAAATGTTTGCACTTCTTCCTCTCCCTCCCCGCGCCTGACCGCAAAATTGCGCTCGCAACATGGAGAAGAGCAAGAAGAGGTGGTGGAGGCGGCGGTTGTGGGTGGCGGAGGAGTAAGAGGGGAGGGTAATAGCCCCGACGCATGCACGAAGAACGCGAAAGTTTTTCCCTTCTTCGGATGCGAACGTGAAATACTGGCCTTCCAAGTCCCTCTCTCTATGTTAGATATTTGCACGTGGGCCCACCATCCCCGGTCCTATCTCGCAAAGAGCGATTTCTTTTTCCCCCCTTCCGGCTCGGTTCCAATTCGCCATTTAGGCCGGACATGACACGAACAGAAAATCCCTCGACCACCCCGAAGGTAAGGAAGGGAGCGGTGGATTCCGGCTGACGGTATCACGCTGGGAGAGACAAAGAGCCTGGCAGAGTCCCACGCCAAGCAGTTCAGCAGTCACCCAGAAGTTCAGTGCCAACTTTGAAGAGACGAAAGAACTCAGAGTTATGGTCACATGGTCGGTGAAATTCGCTCCAGGATGCAAAGACTCTTTTTCTCTCCCACGGAGACCTGAGAGGGAGGAACGCGGGGAAAGAACTTGAAGAATCCGAACAAGAAACAGGAGAACGGGGGAGGGAGGGATGGGCATTTTTATGCATGAATAATTGCTTAAGGGGTGGGTGGGTAGGTGGAACGAGTTTGGAGGGGCCTATCTCCCTAGCTGCCCCCTTTCCATTCCACTTTCTTGAGAGTACTGTTGCGACGTGGAAAGGGACGGACGGACAAGTCTTTATTATCCGTCCGTTCCTTGACTTTTTTTCTCCTCCTCCGGTTTTGGGACAGGAACAAGTGCATCACCTTTGACGGGGGAGGGAAATTGCCTTCGCCAAAGATATTCCCAAGGCATTTACACCTGCCACTGCGTGCCCAAGGAGATGGGGAGTCCGTCCAGGATTCTCTATGCCGACAGCAAATTAGGGGCACCCCCGGACGAGTCGTAAAAGACAAGAAGCGAGTTGGTGGGACCGAGAGTGACGGCGCCACTGCCGGCTGCACGCAACTTGCTCTATTGCCACCTGTGGGAGTGCGGGGATTGGGGCCGGTCTACAGCCAAGTAATTTAAATAAAGTCTACGTACGTGTTTCGCTTTTCCCTTCGCCGTAAAAATACAAACAATAAACCGCCTTTCCCGTCGACCGCCAGTGAGGTGCTCGAAATTTTTGCCAGTGTCTTTCTCAGTCTCCTCGTCCCCTTTTTCTGCCCGTATCACCTTCACTATGATAGAATGAGACTTCGGTACCCTGCGGTGTCGGCGGTGTCAGCCTTTGATTTCCGAATTCTGGGTAGCGGAAGAGGGAGGAGGGAACGGAAAGAGGATTCTTTTTTTCTTGTTCTTCCGGAGAAATGCATTTCGTAGCCGAAGCCAAGGCGAATGATGATGATGATAGTCAAAAGGGACCGTTTCGCCTCTTGCTATGTGCACTCTACACTAGTCCTTTTCTTTTTCTCCACCTTCAACTCATACATGTACGATTTTGAGTTGGGTTCTAGCTATGATATGGAAGAGAAATTCTTCGTGTCGCCCTTGCAAGGGACTTGCCAGAGCAAAAGGCACAATACCAAAAGACGACGCACAAAACAAGGTGACCACCAGGACTCGATCAGCCTTCAAGTAAATTTTTTTTTGGCAAATAAGCTGTATAAAAAGTTGTTGCATACTGCACCGTACGTATATGTACCTCGTGCTATGGAGGAACAAACTGTCTGATTTTTCGGCTGAGTTCGGGGAAGAAGGAGAAGATTAGTTTTCTAAAGAAAAAAGGCTTGAAGGTGTCGACTGAAGCAGTCTGCACAGCGGGGGAGTGAAAAGGTGCCTAATAAAAACCGGTATAAAAATCCCACCCTCCTCCTCGCACGCTGCTTCCCCCTTCCCTCTCTTTTCTTTTCAGAATTGAATCCCCCTTCCTTCTCCGCTTCTCCCTTCCGCTGCCGCGGCTGCGGCTGCGGTAGTCAGGTTTCATTGGCGATTTTAACTGCCTCGAAATTCGTCAAACCCCGTTTTTCGCCTTGCGCCGCTTCCCAGGCGTGAAAATTACCGGCAGTTGACAGCAGCCGCAGCAACCACCGGCGTTTGAAAAGGAAAGTGTGCACTACTCGCTGCCTCCTCCGATATTTGCCCAATTTGTCTCCTTCCCTCCTGCACCTACTTGACGACCACTCACTCCAACGTTCTCCTCCCTGTCTTCCCAAGAATTTCCACCTGTCTGCTGGAGGTACCACTACCGGTACGTTCGCGGTGGTCTCCCCCTCCCTCCTCTCCCTGCCCCTTGTTGCCGGTATTGGACCGTCGTGGCTTATCGCCGCCGACTTCGCCCTAACGTCCGATGACATGACAGGTGAAAGGAGAGGAAGTGTGCTGTGGGCTGAGGGGGAGAGGTGACGCAATGGAAGGCAAAATAGTTTTCCTTATCGGACGCGCGAATGGATTCCGCACCTCCGCAGAGAATTTTTAATGTGTACCTTCAAAGGTTTGCCTCACACTGCACAAAACCGAGGCCATTTGGTTTGGGGCATAAAAACTCGTCCAGGAAAACACACGGTGTGTCCACCGAAGAGAGGGAAATACAATAAAAATGTGGCTCTCCGCTAAAAACACACCTCTGCTTAGAACTTTAACAAGGCTCGGCCACGGTCCTATCTGCATGAGGGATCTCTTGTGGTCATGAATTCCCCAGGCCGCCGCCGCCACACCTTAGAGGGACCGAAGCTCATATTGTGTGTGTGTATGTTCTACTTGTGTTTCTCCCATCGCTCCTCCTGCTTTGTTTGAGGCCACTGCCGCGGACGACGGAGCGAAGGACCGTCGGGCGCCCGCCTCTCCAGCCCCTCCTTCCAGCAACCACGAAGAAAAGGACCGCAGCCGAAGAGGGTCCCTTCCCCTTCCTTTCTCGATGCACCACGTAAGACAAGAGGGCAAAGCAAATATTGGCAGCCATTTCTTCCCCCTCCCTTCCCCCGGTCCCTCTCTCGTCTTTTCACTCGCCTTCCCCTCCCTTCATTTTCCTCCGAGGCACATTACGTTAATCATAACGTACCGGTGGTACAGTAGTGCCTCACTCACCCCTCCCCGCTCCCTTTCTCCGCCACTCTCATTGTGCTTATTGTGGAGGGAGAGCTTTTGTCCAACAAAGAAATCCATGGACGCACGCTCGCACCGCAGGAATGCCGTGCAGGTAGCAAGCAGCTCCTGGCTGATCCTCCTTAGCATCTAAAGTGAGATCGCCATTTCAATTTCTCATATCCGGCGATCTCGGGTCGCCTCCGCCGCATCCATACCCTCACAATCCTGGGATGGGCTTTTGCGATCTTGTCCGTCCGTTCATGCCAAGCAAAAAAGTAGGTTATAGAGCGAAAGGGAGCAGCTCTCTTCCCCTCTCTCCATCCAGTTACAAGGTCCGGTAAGGCACCTTTTCCTCCTCCTCCTTGTTCCTCCAGGCCACCCCGCCAGCACAGACCGAAGAGGAGGAGGAGGAGGACGAAGAAGAGGCGCCCGCTGACAACCACAATCTTAACTGGCGGTGGCGGACGTATGGAGGAGACACCGACGTTCTTTCGTTCGTGTGAGCGTCGCCGGGGGATGAAATAGCAAAGGAAGGAAAGGAGGAGGAGGAGGCGCCATTCCCCCTCCTCCAACAGATTCTTTTACCACCTCCCTTTCTTCCCACCGCTTCCTCCTCCTCTTGATGGAGAGAGATTATTTCTGATATTTCCCCGGGCCCTTTCTTTAGCCAACTGTTGGGTGAGCCGTCGCTTCTCCTCCATTCTCATCCCCCCTTCCCTAAACTGTCTATGCTCTGTGTGTGCCTAGGGGCCGAATCAAGCGGGAAAGAGCTGCCTGCCTCCTCAAGGGATCTCGCGGAGAGGGGACGCGCACAGCAGGACTCTTTTCCATTTCTGAATTCATCCGAGCTTGCGAAAAAGAAAGGAACAAAACGGTGGAACGCGGAGGAGGGGAGCAGAGAGCGAGGACGTCCCTCCTCCCTTTTCTCCGTAAGGTACACAACATTTGCGTGAATTCAGCAGGTGTCACGCGAACTAGAGAAAGAGGTGAGGGAGGAGAAGGGGGAAGATTGCAGGCAGATGCCTCCCTCCTCCTTCGACAAATCTAGCACGCACGCACGGTTCAAACACGCGCGGGGGAGGAGGAGGGGGTTATCTCTCAGAGCATTTCGAAAATGGGAGGATGGAGGCAGGAGAGAGGACACTCGAACACACACACACTGCAATTTCACTCCTCTCTCTCGTGCAGCCGTGCAAAATTTGTTGATTCGTTTCTTCATCTCCTCTTTCCCATATTATTCTTCCATGAATTGAACGCGCCCCTGACTCCCCCCTCACTCGCCATCTTTTCCAAATGTCAACAATGGAAGAGAATACGCGAGTGTTCAGAGGGAGAGAGAAGGAGAAGGGAAAACTGTTATCTTACTTTAATCCAGTTTCGTCTTACATTCCCGTCCCTTCTTTCCCCCTTTGACACGTACCCAGTGACGGAAGCAACAAAGAAGAGAAGAAGGGGACGGACGGACGGACGGAGAAGGCGTAAGTATAAATGCGACTCCAGGCTCAAAGTCACCATCAGCGTAGCCAGCACGCCTGTCTGTCTCTGCCGTCTAGCAGCCGAACACGACCTCGGCAGTGCCCTTTGTGGACGGATATGTGCCGCCGGGCTGTTTGCCTCCCGCGTTTTCTTCGGCCCCCTTTCTTTTGTAAGTCCGCTCGTGTCACTTGGAAAGATCCGCCGTTGGCCAGACGGACGGCCCTCATTTTCCGCCAAGAGTGATATTGATCTCGACTTGTTGATTTAATAGGTGGGGAGGGGGAACGGGAAAGAGGCCCCCTAGCACTAAACCCGCCCGTCTGTTTCCGACAGTAATTTGCTCTTCTTTCTCCTCCATACAAGTACCATGCAGCCTGCCTTGCCCATTTATGCAAAAGAAAAGGAGATCGGTCCAGTGCAATTACAGGTCCTTTTCCCCCCTTCCTTCTCGATCCGCCCCGCCCAAAGCAGGAGGAGTGGGGCTTCGTGGCCTGCACGGCCTCCTTCCCCCCCTCTTTCCCCCTTTGCGTTCATTCAGGGAAATCTTGATATCTGATATGATGCGTGAGTTTAGGGGAGGGAACGGGGGGGATCGAGGAAGGGCTTGGACGAAAAGGCAGGACCGACTGGTTGGCGATTACCTGGGCCCCCGAGATGCCCCTGTTGATACCCTTGGTGGCCCAGGACCTGCCTCTGCTAAGTACAGGAGGCGTTTTGGAAATCTCCTGCAATAGAAGTCCTTCCCTTGCCCTTGTCGGACACCTCGCGAGAAAAAACTTCCTTCGGCATTATTTCTGTACTCTTGGAAGAGAAGTGGAGTGCAAACGCAAACAATCGCGCGGTGAAGTGAAAGGAGACGTCTTCAGAGAAAATTATGGCTCCCCTTCTTCTTCCTTCGCCTCACCAGACCCCCGCGGCAAAGACACGAGGGGGAGGAGGAAGGGGGAACGAGGAGGTGTACACGGGCCTCTCTACCCCCTCTCACTTGTCCGGCAAAAGAGAAGGCTTTATCTCTGCGGCCAAAAGAGGAGGGTGAACGGACTTACAAAAAAGTTCTTTTTGATGGATTTATCTTCCCATGAATGAGAAATCCCGTTGTTGACTAGAGTACACGTACGGACGCCTAGCACTTCCATCGCGCGTTAACTGCTAACTGCTGACAGGAGGAATGTCACCAGAGCATGGGTCGCTTCTCGGCCCCCCGATGTCTGAGTTGTGTGGCGAAAGGGGGACTTTACAAAATGGGAGGTGAAGAGGGGAGCGAAGGGGCCGCCAACACTACAGACATGGGGGGGGGAGGGGCGGAAGGAGGGTGCGGGCGGAAATTGCGGCGGAGAGGTGGAGAGGAGTAGGGAGGGGGCGAGGCGGAAACAGGCGCGGTCGCCGCGGTCGCGGACGGCGACGACGGCGTGGAGGAGGAGGACGGTCCACATGGAGCGGCGGTCTCAGGGACGGGTCGCCTCCGTCACAAAGGCAAACAAATGAGAGCGAGGACGACCGAGGGAGTAAAGTGAACGAACGAAAAAGGACAGTTTAGCAAAGCAACTGTTTGCTCAAATGATAGGGAGGCGGGACCTGAAGGAGGGGGAGGTGTAGTATAGAAGGGGAGAGGAACTTTATGCACACAAGCCGACAAGAGGGAACGATTGTATCGTATGCGAGTTATAAAAAGTTATCTGTCTCACTCACCTCTGAATTTCGTAAGGCGATTTTTCTCTCGTACGTAGGATAAGGTACGGTACAGTATTTTTCTTTGTCTTTTTCTCTTGTTCTCGGAGGACACTTTTCGTCTTTTCTCTCGATTTTCCTCAGAAGCAAACTATTTCGTACTCCGCCGTTCCTCCGAGATGGCATCCGGCTCCTGCACTCCTCTTTTTCTCTTCGAGGAGGATCTCCGCCTTCTCCCTCCGCTACCACATGTTGCTTCGCCTTCGTTGATGTGCTGCCTGTTGTGGCAGGAGGAGGAGGAGGGAGAAGGCCGCGAAAAAAAGAGGGACGAAGAGCAATCTCCTCCTTGTCTTGTCTGTCTTTTCTGTCCGGCGATCGTCCGTCCGCCCGTTTTGACTCTCGCCAACGTAATGCCCGGACGAAAACGAGGAATGATGGTGGCGGCGCTGGGGGCTCAACTCAAGCCGGCGAGGGAGGGGGGGAGCGTGTGCGAAAGATCGAGGAGGAGGGGGAGGGGGAGCGGAGGCGGTCGACGTCGGTCGCGGAGGGGACGGAGGAGGAGGAGAGGCAGGCGGGCGGTGGCGGGCACCCCCTTTGCTCTTTCTCCTCTTGGAGCGCGGAAGGGGAAGAGGGCGCGAAGAAAAGGGGAGCCGCCGCCGCGCCCTCCCTCCCTCCCTCTTGCCGGTATAAGGGCAAAGAAGTATGGAGAGAGGGTGGAGGAGGGGGGGGACAAACTATATGTACACATGGGGAGAACTCCCCCTCCTCTCTCAACATACCCCACATGCCATAGAGAAGAGGACGGAGAGTACCTACAAGCGAACACTTGCACCTATTTGCACTTTCTTCCCATGGAAAATTCTAAACTTCGCCTTTTTCAATAGGGCATCTTTCTTGTAGTGGTAGAGGCGGAAAAGCTGTAGCATGAATCGATTTCGTACTATCTATACGACATGACATATCATCGTGTTCCCCGAGATCCGAAAATTCGGCAAAAGAAAAACATACAATACTTTTTTGCGTTGCAATTCCTCAACGTGAATGGGAATGGGAAATCATAATGGCACAGGTGATTTGGCGAAACTAGCAAAAAAAGCCGACATCACGAGAAAATTGTTTGAATGGCAGATGTCCTCACAAAGAAGGGGGTTGTTGCTGTTGGGGCGACACCTGGCTGGATCAGATTAGAGATGGCGAGAACACGGTGTCGACGTGTGCGTGTGTGCAGAGCAAACGGCGACGCAGTGATTCCAAGCAAGCACCTAGTACAGTATTTGAATTCATGGGAAAACAAGCTCTACTCTCTCTACTTCATAATGGAATGGACGCAGATCTAGCTCGGTCGGGGCGTCATCGTCTGTCAACAGAATTGCTGCTCCCACCGATGCCACTGCTGCCTATACATGCTCTGCTGCATTGCTACTGCCCGTTTTCAGGGCTTCGATTCAGATGGCGCTTCCAAAATTGTCCGCCTTCCCGCCGTGTCCACCCTAAAAAGCCTGTTTGAATGAGCTGACATCGCCATCATCATCAGCTTTGGTCGGTCAGACCGGCCTTCTCCTCGGCTGCTTTTTCTTTACATTCTGTTGTTGCCTACCGGACTGACACATGTGAGTTTCTTCCCCTCCCTTTTGCCGCCTACTTTCCGACTGGGGCCTGGAAACCTGATTTGGGAAAGTACATCTTCTTTTTCTCCCCCTCCCTCCCCCTTCCCGCGCAAACTTGGACTCTTGGGGCGGCGTTGGCGACGTGGCGAAGAGTGACATTAACTCTGTATGACGCTGAGGAAGGAGAAACGTGGTACTGTTCGTACTTTTTTTTCCGTCGGGAAACCGGGTTTTATAAGCCAAGTTTCAAGCACAACCCTTTTCGTAAGATGAACTAGATGACTCTATGTCTAGCGTTTCCCTGTACCTCGAAATTTTATATCTTGCAACGGTCCAGATAGAGGGAGAACTAATTGCAAACCTATTTAATCAGGCAGACGCCGGTGGTGGCAAGAGAGAGGCGGCTGGGAGAGCAATCACGATATTTTCTTTGGCGCTGAGCGGAGAAGTAAGTTTTCTGCACCTCACGTTCGCGGGACCAGCGGTAGCTGTGCAGGAAGCAAAAGGAAGAAGAGAAATTCCTTTTCCACGAAGCCGACAATTAATCTGAAGCGAAATGGAGTGGGAAGTGCCTTATGGAGTTGGGGGGGGACGGTGAGGCGACAACTCCGCTCGCCTCGGAAGGAAGAGGAGAAGGAAGGTGGGAAATGTGGTTCGCTTTCTCCGGCCAGGCGGACGGACGGCTGGTGATCGCTAAAGGAGAGGAGAGGAGGGGGGTTTTATCTGACTTAATTAACTTCTTTCCCCTCCTTTTAATGTGTCTCGTACCACCGCAAGCATCTTTTTGCGCAGTGAGGGAGACCAACTGGCGAAGAAGTGAGAGAGAGGAATGGTCAATTTGGGAAGATGACGCTGTGGATTCGCCCTCCTCTTCTCTTCCTCTCCCGCCTCATTTGCGCATTGATTTCCCCTCCTCCTCCTCCTCACGCGGTTTAGGTACATGGCGAAGCCAAGTCAGGCCGAAGAAGACGCTGCGACGACGACGCCAACAAAGAAAACGTGGTGTGGAAAGGGGGAAAGAAGAAGGGTTGGTTGGGGATGATGAAGAAAGGGGCGATCGAGGGAGGGGGGACCGTGACCAAGCGGACCTAAAGGGTTTTTCGGGGAGGGGAGAAAATGGAGAAGAATGCTTGGCAGCAGCCATCGAGGAAGGCGAAGCCAGAATCAAAGACGCCTCAGAAGGGATGGATGGATGGATAGGTGCGGCGGGGTACAAAAAACACTGTACCTAGGTTTAGGTACAGGTACAGCGTGGGCCAGCTTTTTTTCTGGAACACGATTGCGTCTTTCTGTCGGGAGAAAGAAGGAAAGCGTGCAGAAACACTGGAAACGAAGGAATGAGGAGGAGTTCCGCGAAGGAGGAGGAGAGAAGTCTACGTAGCTAGATGCGTGAGAGAGAGATGTCTTTGTCTCGTGATGAGTGTTCGTTCGCATCTCTCGCAAGTGCCCTATGCATACGGCGGGAGAAATTCCTCATCTGCCACTCCGGGCAGATTTTTCATTCTTTGCCTCTTCACTCCCCCTCCCTTCATCTCTCTTTCAATTCCGAGTACGCGGCGCCAAGGATGGAGGGAAAGGGGAAAGGGGACTGCTTGCCTGCATTCCGCAGCAGTGGCGAATATAATGTGAGTGCTAAATTCAAGCGAAACACAATTCTTCTCTTTTCCTCTCTGTTGCCCCTTTCCCGCAAGTGAAAAGAAAGGAGAGAAACAGTTATTTATCTACGAAATGACTATACTGTATATCTCTGCAAGGACAGTGCAATTTATCGTTACCAGACACTTACTGTTGTTGCAGTCTCAATTCTGGAGAAAAGAAGAGGGGGTAATCGAAATTTGTCAATGCATATTTCGGAAGGAAGAAATATATACTGAGATACACCCCGTTTTGTTTTGCTACAAAAACAATGCTTGTAGAATTTCCTCCTCGATCCTCGAAACAAGGGCGTCCTTGCTCCTTAATGATCAGAGCGAATGGTGGCCGAGGAGGGGGAGAAAGTCTTCGCCTTTTTCTCCCCCACCGCGGTCGTCGCCTTTCTTTCTGTACAAAAATACCTATTGCGCTATTCTGCGACGTCGACGACTACGTACGCCCCCAGCAAGTGGTACCGCACTCATGCAGGAGAACATTCCCGGCGACACCGCCAACAACGCGGCTTGTCTCATATATCAAACGCCCGCCGCCGCCGCCGCCCACGGTCCCCCCAGAAGAAGCCCTATAATCGATGAAGGGAGGAGGAGGAGGAAAAAGGTGCCATTGTATCGACGGGAGGTCCAACTCTGTTTCCTTACACACATGTCTTCGCTAATGACCGAAAGGGGAGGAGAGCCCCTCGGATTTTGCTTCTCAAGGGTGTGGAAATAGTCGGCTACCAATATGCTTTAGGTGAGTACTCGTATCCCTTGAATTTTAAGGTTTGCATGTTGGGCATTCCTTTGCTCATTCCAACGACATGGAAATAAGAGGAAAGCTCTTTGCGGCATGTCCCAGCCCATTCCTAACCATGGAAACACGGCGACTCACTGCCGCCGCCGCCGCCAATGCCGCCCGTCCATTTTTTGCCGCCCCATGTTTATTTTGCCAGCCAGCTTGCGGTCGTCACTTGTTCTTTCTCCGATTGCGGGGAGGCGGGGAAAGGCGGAAGGACGACCCATGCGAATGAGACCCACGTCCTCCTCCTCCTCCTCATCCTTGAGGCATGACGTCCTCCGAACGAGAGAACGTGCTATGTCCGGCGCCACGAAAAAAAGGAGGCCGTCGAATTTCCTTCTACCTACCTTCCCGCAAGCCCGGGACTATAATAAGAATGGATTATCGAACAAACGCCCCCGCCTCTCCTCCTCTCGCCCCAGCTCTCCGACGACGACGACGCCCATACCCACCTCACGTACGTACGTGCATAACCCTGCAGGGACAGCGGGACAAAAGAGAAACTCTCCTTTGAAAAGAGAGAGGTGGCAGGGAAGGCGAAGGTGAGGGCGAATCGACTTAGAAAGCCAAGGTGTTGTACCTACGTAGGGTGTTCGTAAGGTTAGGATTTTGGGAGGACTGCCTCGCACTTTCGTTCGGTTGCCTGGCTGTGTATCGCCGCAGCGTGACAAGACACCGGCAGAATACAGGAAGAAGGGGGAGGGAGGTAAGGGGGAGGGTCCTAGTCATTTATTTTGGCTCACTCGCCGGTCGATTGAAGAGGTAGGTAGGTGGTGGCTTTGCAGCTAGGTACAAGGTGGATAGGAGCTCGCTCATGCTTCACAGAGCCTCCTCTGCTTTTGCACGAAAATAACTAAAGGAAGGAGGAGAATGAAATCCGGAAAGAGGGAGGAGGGGGAGGAGGTAGCGCTGATTGATTGCAAACTCACGATTCCCTTTCCTTCCCTCTTGCCCTCTCAACCATGGCGATCGAGGAAGACACTTGGTCACACCTTTCCCGCCTCAGAAGGCAGAGAAGGAGGTGGCAGGAAGTGCTAAAAAGGTGTCCACGTCACTCTGGGGGAGAGCGGGGAGAGAAAGGAACCATTTCTTGTGCGGACCCCGCTCTTCTCGCCCCGCTACCTGCACATGTACTACCACTGTACTGTACGTACTTGAATGCGTGCCTGCTTCGTTGGTTTGCCATGCAATAAACAAAATTACTTTAAGCCGCGTTCGGACAAAGCAGCCGTCATTAAGGCAGGCGGCTGAGGATAAGAGCGAATTAACGAGGGCGCCGACGTCGTCTTAAAAAAGCTGCACTGTCGTCGGCGCATTGCGACGTCCAGAATTAGGGTCCGCGGAAAAAAACCAACGATCTTTGTTGCGGATTTGGGGACCAGCCGTGAGGAGACTGGAGTCAGCTTGCAATTTGGCAGTCGAGAGGAGAGGGATCGTGTTTTCACGTCTCTGACAGATCTCTTATTGAAAAAAGTTGCCTGGCTTGAAAGAGGAGAGGCAAAAAAGTGGTTGCGGAGGCGTCAGCCCATGACCAACTGCTCTCCGAAAGTGGAGACGGGGAAGAAACCGCAATTGATGTCGCAAGGAAGAAATAGGCGGATAGAGAGAACGAATTAGAGAGGGGGTAAAAGACGGCACCTTTTCCTCCTTTTCAAACGTTGGTTTCTGCCGATTGTTTCCTTTTCCCTCTACATCTTGCAGTTCGTGTTGGCAGGGATGACTCATATCAGGGGCAGGCTTTGTCGGGCGCGATCCAGGCCTTGAGCTACGACGATGTTTGTCGCCAAGAGGAATAAAGTTAAAGGGAAGGAGAGAGAACGTTCCCCTCTCGTGCCTCTGGCTCGAATGCTTGGAAAATGTGCGGTTTTGCGGAATGTGGAGCGGAGGGGGAAGAAGGGGGAAATGCGACTTTTCTAAGGTGGCTCTTAATTAGGGCTCCTTCCCTTCTCTCCTCTTGCTCCCGCATGCTCTCTGCACAGCTATGGGGCACGCCGGGCGAGGGTGAAAGAAGGGGGGAGAGAGGGGAGGACTTTGGACAAGATAAGAACCCACCAGAAGACGAGATAAAAAGGTGTGGTGTGTGTAGTGAGTACCTGGTAGTGCACATGTAGACGGTACACATTCGCCAGCTTTCAATGCGACCTAATGAGATGCTCTATTTTTGCATCATCACAATTTCCCCTTTCCAAAAAAAGCAAAGCATTGATGACATTTGACATTTGACATTTAATTGGGCGAATTCTTTACGGAAAGAACGCAAAAGAAGAAAATCTTTCTTTTCTAGGTCTAAGGAGGCGTTAGAAGATGTGGTCTGAAGCATCATCACTGTTGAGTGTCGACCGTCTTCCTCCGTTGGTTCACGGCTGATTTGAGCCTCTTAGCAGCTAGCTGGTAATAACAGCGTTTTGCAAAGCTGGAAAGGGGAGGAGCTAAAGACGGGTTTTCCTCGCAGCCAGGCTTGACTTACCGGAGTAAGAAACCTTTTTGGTACGGTGTCGCTCTTTTTGTAGTCGGTGAAGCTTAAGGAGGGAAACGAGATAGGAGGACCCCTCTGAATTGAAAGGGCCACTGGCGGAAACTTGAGATACTGCCCGATAGGAACAGCTGCTTGAAAAATGCTTGCTTGTGGTAGACCGAACTAACTTTTAAAAAACTATAATGAATCCCCTAGCACCGCACCACAGATAGGCATATTATGACAATAGCACAGGAAACGTTCAGAGAACGTTTAGTTGCACAGACCAAAATACCAAAAAACAAAAGCAAGAATCAAAGAAAAGACGCGCTTCGACAAGAGATTGCGGTGCAGACGCGCTTCGAGCGTCCGGTTTCTCCTTCTGGTCAAAACAGGGCCTTTGAGAGCGAGGGGGAATACTTTGGAGGCGCCCACCTGCTCTCTTCTTCCATGACACTACCAGTGCTTCTCTAGCACGTCTCTCAGCCACGCTCCAGACACGAAAGAAGAACAAACGTTCTTCCTGGAGCCTGTCTGCGCGGCGGCGGCGGCCTGAGACAACGGGAGGGGGGAGGTGCCCTGGTGGTGGTTGCTTGGTTGCTCTGCCCTTTTCTCGTTTCTAGCCGGATCGAGTCATCGTCGCTCTGGATAGGCGGGGAGGAGGAGGAGGAGGAGGAGGAGAAGGCGACGGGCCCTCTGTCGCCGTTGCATGACAGAGAAGAGGATCCGGGTTCGTCCCTTAGTTTGGGCAACAGGACCCTAAGCAAGCTTACTAAGGATGCCAGCTTTTGCATGTGACAAAAAAGAGAAGAAAGGATTGTTTTTATGTCTCGCCACTTTGAGCATAAACGAAGAAGACAAAACGTAATGTACGAAAGAGTGCTTAAATAAGCAGTCTAAGCTTTTTTATCCCGATGCAGCACTGGCTTAATTGTTGCATTGTTTTCTTCAATGATAGCGAATTTTCGGTACTGGATGCATATTTGTACTTTCGGAGATTCGGACGGTCGAAAAAATGATTGCATAGGCGGGAGATGGGAGGGGAGTGTCTTGCGGGCGGAAAAAGAAGGCCGAAATGGGCGCTGTGATGAGGGAGGAGGGGAAAGGCGAGGCGGAGGAGATGTGTATTCATGATAGGGGCAAAAGATGAGAGAAGAAGGGGAGGGTGAAACGAGAGGGAGGGAAGCGGAGGCGAGAAAAAAGTTGTTTCCACATCTCTGTCCTCGACTGTCTGAGAGGGGAACGAGGAGCGAGATGCGTGCGGCTACCTTTCGTGTCGGGTGGGTAGCTGTAAATGGACTTGCCATTTCCTCCTTCTTCCCTCTCTTAATTTTTTCTCCTCCTCTCCTCCCATTCGCGGCAATCATGCCCGATCGAGAGAGAAGAAGAGTACATTTCACTGTAGGTGGAGTAGGAGTGGAGAAAATTCTCAGCTGCAACTAATTGAGGGAGGGAGGCCGACTTATGTTTCCTCCCCCTCCTCCTCCACCTACGTACACTGCCTGGGCACCCACGATAAGTGGGGCTGCAATTACTTCCCAGCTCCTAGATCCGCCTTCGCCTCCACCATCTCCATCCGCTGGCTGCAGCTCGCTAATTGGGGCTCTGGAATAAAAAGGCAATACCGTTGGCCAAAAAAATTGTTGCTTGCGGCCTCCAGAAGCATCATCATTCTAAAGAAGCGCCATGGCTTCCAAAGAAAGGCCGCCGCTGCACCTCGCCCGTACGGAGGAAACTTCTGACGCCTCCGCCATTCATCCAAAGCGAAAAGTTGGTCGTCCGTCCGTCCGGTCCTACGTACCTACGTACATTTTCCCAACCTCCCGCCGGGGCGCCTAATCCGCTAAATGACAGCCGGAAAACCTCCTTCTACACCTCCAATGCAGCGTCGACTCCTCCTCCGGCCAGCAGCTCCTTCCGTTTTCTTCATTTGGCCGTTCCCTCCATCCCCATCCTCTCTCTCCCGGAGCAACAGAAGGCATCCTCTTCTTTGGAGGAGTACTCCAATGGCTCCCCCCCCCTTCCTTCACGCCTCATTTTTGGCCAAATTTTTCGCCTTTTGTCGCAGTCGCTGCCCCTCCCTGTTCCCCTCCCCTCCAACTCGATTGCTCTCTAGCGGAAAGAGAGGCGCTCTCCTTTCCTCCCCCCACCTGCTGCGTTCGTTCACTCGATCGAAGCCTCTCGCGGGGAATCCCCGGGCTGGATTGCCAGATTGCGCTGGGAGTAATTCGGGCAAGTTATTCCCGAAAACAGAACGCGGTTGCACTGTGCTATCTGGCAGACCCGATTTTTTTTCCGCCGCAAGCAAATCCGGGTAGCGGCGAAGAAAGACATTGCCTGAGAAAAGGTGTCGCCATGCAGCTCCTTGCACTGCCCTTGTACTTATCCCCCGCAGGGACTTGTTTTTGTTTTTGGAAATGCTTTTACTTAGCATGAAAATGTCGAGGTCCTTCCGTTTCTTTTCATACATTCTAAACACAATCTTTTTTTGGGACAAACAGGTGCGCGTTCACCGAAGCAATGGAACGCTTCTCTTTTTTGCTGTTTTGCTGAGTTAGCGCAGGAAATGGAGTTTTAAGCTGCCATGAAAAGAATTTTTGGATCTGACAAAAAGTTTTCCCTCCTCCTCCTCGAAATGTGTAGTCACGATGGCGTAAACGCAGATTTGTAGACGGGAAAAGGCAAAAAAACTCTTTCTCCTTCCCCCTTCGCCGAAATCGAGCCTTCCACAGGAGGAAAACGAGAGAATTCGTCGCAAGCAAGGAGGAAAACAAATCTGATCACGACTGTGTCTATAGCGCGTTGAAATCTCCTTTTCCCGTTCTTTTTCGGGGGGATACACTCTAAACGGAAGACTAGTGTTGCAGCACTGTAAACTCAAAGGATTGCATTTAACTGCAATTTTTCCTTGCATGGTGACGGTGCCCCCCTTTGTAGCTTTAGGGCCTGCTAAAGATCACGGCCGCCTCAGTCCCCTCGTTGGCAATTTAACACAAGGGTAATCAAACGGCGATAGCATCTCTAGGTTGGCTCAACAGAGAGCAGGGGAAGAAGAAGGGGAGGCAAGAAATGTCGCCGGTGAGAAAGAGAAAGGGGTTCGGAACTGCGCCATGGAAAAAGGGGGGGGGGGGCGAAGAATAACGGGACCGAAATCAGCCGGTAAAAAAACCGACCGCCCACGACGCAAGCGGGGGACCGATAAATTGGCTTTTAATTAGGCCCGTGGAACAATAAATAACGGCATGAGATCGGTGGGTGGT
>JAAUXU010005519.1_pt1 | contig 19176 bp, 15 predicted proteins | sample 7278151 | NCBI WGS metagenome assembly JAAUXU01 (sample SAMN14350113, study PRJNA611818) | marine sediment metagenome | isolation source: surface marine sediment (1.8m) | place: French Polynesia: Moorea | collected 2018-08 | reverse complement strand
TCAAGCTTCTCCACCCCTTTTGTTTTGTATATCCAGTTTCATCTGGATCTCTCCCTCTCGTGGATCTCTCCCTCTCGATCTCGAAATACAGTTCAGTGTAAAATAGAACAAAAAGGTACTTTGGGTACTTTCTTACTGGCGACAGACTTAAGAGAGAAAACTGAAGCTGCGTTAAAATCCTCAGTCAACCGTGCAGATCAGATGCAGTTATTGGTATCCATGAAGTAGCCCAGCATGAACCCCCTGTCGATGTTGGCTGCCTCCTTGGTGTTGGCGCCGGAAATCTCATAGGCGTCGCTCATGAAGCGCACCAGGAAAGGGATGGTGTTGCCTGCTCACATTGACACGGGTCACACTCACGTCACGTGGTCTTAATTCGGTCGACTTACTGCATCGAGTTCCTCCACCACCGATTTTCTGCCTGCCGCAGTACCTGGACTGCTTAGGCAAGTTGTTGGAGTTCTGGGCCCCTGGGATGGTGATGCAGTCGTAGCCTAGGGTAGCTTGGCCGTTGGTGCCGTAGGCGCAGCAACTCAATTGCTAAGACGCAAGGTTTTCTTAAACTTACTCAATGTTACAGGAACTCGAAAAATAACTGATGATCTAACTTCACTATAAGTTTACTGCTGTCTAATAATACACGCACCAGTACAGGGAGGACCAAGAACATTCACAGCTCCCTGTGCAGTGAGGAGCAACACAGGGGAGTCGCGAATCTGCTTAGTCCATCCTACACTGTGGAACGGTATGAAGTTGCTTACATTGCTTATCTGGCCCGTGGCGATTGGACCTGGAAATGTAGGGAGCAGCTTTGTACTTTTAAGGATCTTCTGACAAAAAGTACTTTCTTACCTGATAGTTCGAAGTCTGTGGTTGTCGTGGCGGCCCAGCAGATGCGACACAATCCTCTCTCACGTCTGAAGTGAAGGTTTTCATTAGCCGCGCAGTCTTCATGTACTTCTTACCGCTGTCCAACCTGACACATATCGACTGGTCCTGGTTAGCCAGGTGCTGCCCATTACCCGATTGGTAGTTGAACGTCTGCACGGTGCCAGTGGTGGCCCCGAAGAAGTACTGCGTACAGCCGGATGGGGCCAAGTTGGGGTAGTTGCAGCTGTATTGTGTCACCTGTGAGCAAGCCAGTTATGGTTGAACATTTAAAACTACATAATTGTTGCGTAGATGCCTTGATGTTCCAAGACCTGGTGACGGCATTGGCGTTATTGCCCAGTTGGAAGGCGAGATCGTTGCATCCAGAGGCCGAGTCCACGTACACTGCAAGTGCTTCATTGGCGAACTGTTTCAACCAATCAACTTGATAACTTGTCTCAACTATGCTCTCCAGTGTTGGTTCCGCAGATTGTTGGAGGAGTGTTACCACCCGGGTTGGTCACGGTGAACGTGTCCGTGAGGCATTGGGTCTGCACACTGGCGCTGATCCCGTTGGCCGCCACTACCTGGCCATTGTTCTGCGTGAGGACCACTGTCGACGCGGTCTCTGGGCCGGTTATCACGAACGATAGGAAGTCCAAGCGCAGCTGTTCGGAGCGAAGTAGAACATAACTTGAGCGTTGGAATAAGTTGACACATACTACTAATACTCGCAGCGCTCAATGGAAGTTTAAAAAACTTCTTAGAATATGAAGTATTTTTCCCGCATGACCACGAAGTCATTTGCCTGGCGGGACTGATCTTTTGAAGTCTGGAGAGCCAGGAAGCTGCGTCCGCGTTAGCAGAGGCCCGCGGCAACGGTGCTGGCGTTCTTTAGAGAGGCTACCCTGTCGTACTTGACGGTGGCGTCGATGTCGCCGAGACTGTTCTCCAAGGAGATGAAGGCAATGAAACCACATACATGCTTGTACTGCTGCACTCCGAAGTCCTGCACCACGGTCATGAGGTTGTACTGGAAGACGCAGGCCACTGTCCTGCCTGGTCATCTATAACCTCTCCGCAGCCACCTTGTTCAGCATCATGAGCAAGTTGAACCCAAGAGTACCTGACAAATGTTGCTGCCGCAAGGACAGATTGTGGCCGTGCAGCTGCCGGACGCGGCCCCCGATGCCGTGAAGTAGGTGCAGTTCTCGTTGCTCGTGGCGCCACAGCCAATTGTGACTGAAATATGTACTCACTCTAGCTGACCAGAGTTGACAATTCAAAGTTGGGCCAACTCACTGGTGCAGCAGACCCCGAACCCCGAGGCACAAGTGCCGCTGTTGGTGCCACCCTTGGCTGCGCACTCCGAGGTGGTGTAGCAGGTGCCATTTGCCCCGGTCGCTGTAGAGCAGGGATCGTTGGGGAAGCTAAAGAGTAGTGGATATTGTTGGCACCGAGGGGAGAGAAGTATCAATGAAGACTATCATCAATATTGGCTGAGAACCAAGACCTCGTAGATGGAGTGTACATGGACCCTGTGGATCGGAAGATGCTCTTCTCGATGCAGGTTCCTAATCCTAATAGAAATTCCGCGTTCTCTGTCAGTCAGCACCAGTTTACACATTGATGCTGCTGCAGAGGATGTATTCAGGCGTGTCCTGTTTGTATTCGATGTACATGGAGGTTGCAGGGAAGACATTTGGGTAGCTCAATATTGAAAGTTCCCTCCGAAGCCAAGCATCCAGCCTCTGGAGGCCGTCATGGAGGCCTAAGCCAAAAGTTGTCTCTTTCAAAGAAAAACTCTCTCTTACAAGTAGACTGAATCACCCGTGTTCAACTGATTTTGCGGATCGTTCTCAGCTCAGTGCTGAAAGTGGCATCTCAGCTCATGCGACTCCAGTTGCTGCTCGAGCTTCTCCGTATGTAGTTAAAGGTTGTATTAAACATTGTATTTTCCTGACTGCAGCTTCGGAGACCATCAGACTTGACTACTTACGTAACGATCTGGAGCACGTTGACTGCAAAGAGAGAGCAAATTTTCTTTCTAATTGCTGGCAAATATTGCGTCCAGTTAACGCTTACACAGTTTTTGGTGTCTTTCGGTCTGCTCCCCCTCCTCCATCGCGACCTTGCCCCTACCCCTCATGGCCATGGCTGCCAAGAACGCGGACGACAGGACCAGGAGGGGCAACAGCAACGTGAACGTGGCTTGCTTTTCCATGTCTTCGCTCAACTGTCCGAAGAAACTGCCCGACTCCGCGTCGTCCGTGGCCCAAGTGTTCTCGCCGTCGTCGAGACGTGTGCGTGCGCTTCTCCCCGTCCGACGTCAGTCCCGCGTGCGCGTCCAACCACAAAGGCTTTTTTCTTCTCTTTCTTCCGGCACATGTGTCATTTTGACAGAAAAAAGGAATTAATCTGGCGTGCCAGAAGCCATTTATATAAACGGTTCCTTGGCGGGAGGCCTCATTTCTTTCTCTCTCTCTCTGTCTCTCGCAAGAAACTCGCTTTTTGAGGTTCTCTCCGCGTAGGCGCGATCCCTGCTCCAAGGTGTTTAATCCGGAGGCTTCAGCGGTGCACCGAATGTCAGCCGAAAAAAAGATCTTGCTCCGATTGCGTTGCCATCTGTCATATCTTTCCTCTGGTGGACCGTGAAATCTGTCGCAGGCTTTCGAGTATGACGACTTAGGCCTGGTCTCCTCCCCCCCCCCTTGCTTGGCGTAGGCCTCAAGCGGGTCAGCTTTCTCCTTCGGACTCTTTCATTCCGTCGTTGTAGCCCAAAAAGATCCCTTGGTTCCTTTCGGAAATGCAAAAGCACTCGGACTAACCCATTGATTCATTGTTAGTAAACGAGGACAAAAGTCTTGCCTCTCATTGAGCAATTGTTTGGCTCTCCCATCCGTGACATCTTCACTACATCATATGATCATTTGGATGGGGAATTTGGGCTTTGGCTCGAGTAAGTGGGTTCCACTGTACAACAGGGGTTTATATATATCTGCCTAAGTCTCCGAACTCTTTTTCTCACGCGCAGAATCTTGTGAGAAGTGCAACAGAGATGCTTTTGTCAGGGGTGAACGATGTGGAAAAACCCACCAATTTTGTCACTCCAAGCTGAGGGAGAAAAATTGCCGAATCAGGCCCTGGATGTAGATCACGTGCACAATGGTGATTTCCACCAAAGAGGTCTTCAACGTCTGCCACAAAACGCGAGCGCGCTCAATTTTTGCACGGGCCGTTAAGAACACGTTTTCCTCTGCAAAGTCCGCTGTTGCGACGGCAACGAGATGAACGCCGAGTTGGTGCTAACGGAGACGATCATGCTGCTGCTGATGTGCAGCATCTGCTTCATCTGCATCTTATGACGCCACATGAGCAATTTTGGGTCAACCTCGGAAAACCAAAGTGTATCGGTATATATACACTTCTTTATTACACGCAACTTTGTTATTTAAAGTTGTGCTCTAACAGCATGTGACATATCTGCATCTGCGGACGTCTCCATATATTGTAGCATAGGTAGGGATACCAAAAATTTAGTTTTCTCCTTTTTTTTCTACTCAAGTACCTACACAATGTATGAAATTGACCTGATCAGTCATGCTGCAGTAGCCGAAGGTGAAGTCATTGGGCGCAGTCTCACGTCAGTGGCTTTGTTAGCTGACAATTTTCCCTCGATGACTGTCCCGTTTTGGGACACCAGCAAGTCCAGCCTCTTCGCTTTGTGGCGACTGCCTGGATTGCAGCTCAGACTGTCAGAACCAAGAATAGACGGCTACGACCAAGAAGAGCAGCAACGACAACAACAGCTGTGGACAATCCGAGGGCGGGCATGGAATTGGAAAATTGTGCCATATGTGTGAGTTCTTTGTTGAAGCTCTCCTCACTGGACCTCTTCTAGTAGACGCAGGGGGTGACAAGCATTAGTCGCCACCTCCTGGTGTTTTGCCGTGCAAAATTATGCGGAAGATTCCGAGCCAAGCGTCGCAGGTTCTACGCAGTGAGTCCTGTAGAGTCAGCGCTCGATGCTGCAACGTGCAGACGAGCAGTCTGGAGCTCAGATTCGTGCACATTGCTCTCATCGGTCAGTTGAGTTCGCAAGTAGACTCTACTAAGACAATGACTCCATCGTGGTTGGAGGAAATGACTTGCGTTTCATCGTCGAGAGCTTTTGCACGTTCACAATATAAATCAACTTTCGGCTTCATTTGTTGCACTGTCTAGGATGTTGCACAAATGTTGCCAGTGAAGTGCAAGTAGAGCAAAACCAGACTGTTCTGCAATGTCCGTAACATCCAAACCAAGTTAGCGATGACCGATGGAGAAAATCCGCACCGATCAATCTCGATCACGTTACACCAAAATAGTGCACTACCGCTGGAGTTATCTCCAGCACATGGACACAAAACCACCCAGTAGAACTCGAAAAGTTGCTCAAAGTCATCAAGAACTGTATGGAGAGCCAGGAGGGAGATCCACCGAGGTCGCGCTTCTACTCCTTTTTGCTGTTGCAATAGCAAGTGAAGTTGCTGGTGTTGGTCATAGCTTTTGTCGTCTTAAACTTGGAGCGAGTGGTCGTTGGCACCAAGAGTTAAATAATGCCCGCAAAAAGTAAAACGTCTACAGAGCTGCTTAGAAAAGCTGTCTGTACTCCAAGTGTGGTACACACGGAACAGCACAGCGTGCATGAACCTTCCAAAAGGTTGAGCTAAGTCAATTTCCAGGACTATTCAGCATTCATATTGGGAGTCAGCACGACTTGACAACGCTCCTGCGGCCACCGTGAAGCGCACCGTCTAGTCAGAGTGGCCCGGCTGTGGCTGCACAAGTGGAAGAGCTCGACTGACTAAATAACAATGTTTGCTTTTTCTATTAGGCATTAGCATTACAAAACTATGGAACAAGTGTAACGAATATGTAAGACGAAGAAGTGTTATGCAAATCATGATGGCTTCCTACCGCATATACGTCAAGAAGCTTTGATGATCAGTAGGGCGGGTAAAACCATTGCATGGAGTTGGCCAAGATATTTAAATAATATTTACTCCAAGAGCAAAAAGTATTTAACGAAAAACGCTAGAAAAGAGAGGGTTTTTAGACAATTTTTGCCCCCCCCCCCCCAGCATAGAAGAAGTTGACAATCACAACTTTGGCAAGGTTCTCCTGCATGAAACTCTGCCGGTGGTTTGAAAACAAGTGCTTAAAGTTGAAGCTGCGCCTCACATCAACTGAGGCCATGAGACTTGAGCTCGGCAGCAGGGACAGGGTCCATTCCAATGGACAAACTCTTCTCCTTTCCCTGGATCACAAGATCACCTTATTCACAATCTCAAGAGAGAGTTTGGTTCTTCTGCATGACCTGGGCCAGCTTCTCCTTGAAGACATTGCCCTTGGAGCCAGGGACGCTGTCGATCCTGTCTTGAGCCTCTGAGATGACGGCCAAGGAGCGATTGAGAGGAAGCCCAGCCACCTCCAACTGGGACTTAACAAGGAAGGACAGGTTAGCCTCGATGAAGGCACGGACCTCGTGGGTCAGACAGGGTTCTGTGAGCAGCTGGCGATTGGGGCAGCCTTCCTTGTGGGCGGCGCTGCGGTAACCCACGACAGAGATCCTTAGTCAGCATTTCCACCCTACATGCAAACGGACCGCTTTCTTCTCGTACGTTAAGTGCAACACAACTTGAACAGTACTGTCCTGTTTTAGGGGACTGACAAATGTCACTGTCCAGTGGCGAATGTGCTGGTCTTGGCGAACGTGATGGTCTCAGCAAAGGTGCTGGTCTCCTTTAGGAGGAACGGACGTGCCGAGATCCAGTCCCCGTACCGGGTCAGCCCCAAAAACAGAACTACACCGATTAACATACCTGGACCTCTTGGGGTCTTGGGGCATCACCTCCGTTGGCAGAGCTTGAGTGGCAGACTGCTTCCTCTTGAACTTCTTGTTGGTCTTGTGCCAGGAGCTCTTTTTGAGCCCCTGAAAAAGTGATGTCTTCATTCAAATTTAAGTCATAGATCTCCGCTGCAACAAATTTGCACCAACTTCCCTGCACATGATGCTCAATCAGTGAAGCTACGCAACACTTTCTGCATTAAGCGACAAGTATCCGGTAGGTACAACGCGGTGGACACGGCTGGGATGACTCAACCAGACAGTTGCATTTCAGAGAACTAATAGGAATCTTGCATAACGACGACAGAACCACTGTCATGGACAGAGCTGTTAACATGACCTTCTTTCACACATTTGCAGATTTAAGCCTGTCTTTCCTGACTGTGGGGACCAAGCCGAGATTCATGTATTCTGGCTGCTCAAGGACCTTCTGTAAGGTCGACATGAAGTCGGAGGCCAGGGCCTCGTCCACGAACCTGAGGGAGAGAAAAAGGGAATTGAGTAAATCAGGTCGCAACTGCGGTCACAGACAGATAAAAGGATCATCACCTTCGGTCAAAGGAGAGCGTCGATCTCATCAGCGTAAACGCCTTGCCGGTCTCTGGATCCACCTCTTGACTGCCTGAGCCGACTGCCAGGATCCCAACCTTGGACAAGAGGACAGCGCAGCGTTACGAGTGTCATACGAGTACACACGTGCATGTACTTATTAGTCACCCTGATCAGTTACCTGGGGAGGATTGATGATGGCAGTGAACTCCGATATCCCAAACATCCCAAGATTCGAGATTGTGAAGGTGCCGCCCTAAGAGAGTAGATATTAACGACAAAGTCATGGAAAAGAGCTAAACAAATCCCTACCTGAAATTCATTTAGTTGCAGCCTTCCCTCCCTTGCTCTTCCAGCTAAATCTTTGACGGTGCTTGAGATCTCCTCGAGACTTTTGGAGGGGACATCACGGACGATCGGGGTAATGAGTCCGCTCTCCGTCGCGACGGCCACAGAGATGTCGACATTGGGCATCACCTTGAAGTCGTCATCCGGCGTGACGTTCAGATTCATCTCCGGGACACACTGGAGAGCGGTGGCCACGGCCTTCAAGATGATGTCATTTAGGCTGACCTTGACCCCCGCAGCAGCCAAGTCGCGCCGCAGCCGCAGCACTGAGTCTATCCTGGTCCCGGTCGTGCAGTGACCGTGTGGAGATGTCTGCTTCGACTGCGTTAACCGCTTCGCAATGACTGACCGCATCGACGACAACGGGTGATCCGTGAACCCGGACGTGGGTTTTTTCTCCCTAGGAGCACTTGGCACCTGCGGCTCGGGGGCTTTTATGGCCTCCGTCGACACCTTTATGGGCTTCAGCTGCTTCTCCTTGATGTAGTTCATCACGTCGGACTTGATCAATCCCTTGGGACCCGAGGGACTAACCTGACTCGGGTCGATCCCGTATTGCGTGAGCAAGAAGTTCGTGGCTGGTCCCGCCTGTGGAATGTGAACAAATTCGTGCGTCCCACTCACTGAAGAAGGTGTCTCTGCTTTGGTCTCTTCTGGTCCTTTTTCAACTTTCTCAACGGGGGCGGCAGCTTTCTCAAGGGCAGGGATTTGAACGTCCTGCCAGTCCTCGCCCTCTTCGACGGTTAGGGCAATCAGTTCTCCGACCTAACGGATTAAAAAATAACATTCAATGTAATGAGTACCAGTCTATACGCACAGCACTTCTGATGTCTTTCAAACATTGACTATCCCTTACTTGAACCCCTGTCGATCCTTCAGATTTGATGATCTTGGCCATGACGGCGTCGTCATCGGCCTCCAGAGCCACCACGGCCTTGTCGGTCTGGATCTCAGCTATGACATCACCGGCACTGATCTTTTCACCCTCCTTTGAAATAAATAAATACATGATATAAGAACATTGCAACATTGTATTTAGATTTTGAAGCAAAACCCATTGAACCAACCTTTTTCTTCCACGAAACGATTGTTCCCTCCGTCATTGTGGGACTCATGGAAGGCATGTTGATCGTGGTGCCTGGCGTGGACCCGCCGGTGGGGCCGGAAGACTCTACCGGAGCTTCTGACTCTCCAGAACTGCACAAAGGTTGAACAGCATTTTACAAATATGTTTCATACAATTATGCCAAAATGTTGAATGAATAAACAATGTGGGCGAGAGATCTCCTTCTTAAGCATCCTCATGGAGAGGATCTCGAATCTACGTCAAGATTGAGGCTTGGGAAGCTTTGAAGCAGGCGGTCCAAACATGAGTGAAGGCATCAAGAGAGGCTACTTTTCTTAGAAGATGATGATTCTGTGATTGTGTTTCTTCAGCATGAACTTTAACATCAGCTAACACTTTGTTGGAGCTTCAGTATTACAGTGAAACCCGGATATATTGACACGGTTTGGTCGAAGTGAAATTGTCACTACGAGGGGGTTGTCAGTGTATCCGGGTGGTAATCGTACATGCCATCAACAAATTGTTCTGCACTATAGGCGGATGTCACTGTATCCGGGTGGTAATCGTACATGCCATCAACAAATTGGTTCTGCACTATAGGCGGATGTCACTATATCCGGGTTTCACTGTACAAATTAACTTGAACTTTTTGTCATAGGCCAACAAGTCAAAGATGCATAAGTTATTGCAATAGCATTGACATTGAACGCACTGATCTAACTTATCGGCCTTTTGTCGAGATCGACATGGAGTGAAAGTCTTGAACATTAGGAGAAACCTGGCTGCCATCAAGTTATAGGACACTGCCCAAACTTGTATTCCACTCACTGCGTACCTCTCCGGCGCTTCTCCCACACTCTTGGCCACCTCTTGCCAGTCTTCGTCTGGGTCCGCGAGCACGGCGATCAGCTCGCCAACTTTGATGTTGGGGGTGTCTTTCTCCTTGACAATCTTAGCGAGGATCCCGTCATCATCGACCTCAAGCGAAACCACAGCCTTGTCCGTCTGGATCTCGCAAAGCACGGATCCCGCCGAGATCTCTTCGCCCTCCTTGATGCTCCATTTGACAATGGTGCCCTCGGTCATTGTGGGTGAGAGCGACGGCATCGCGATCTGAGTAAAAAGAGACGTCTATTTCACTTGCATCTCCAACATCACCATGAAACTGACATCCTGCTTGAAGGCGGCCGCGCTCGTCCACAGGGTCCGCCTGGTGAACCTTGCGGACTGTTGCCCGGCCGCGGCGACACCCACGCCGCTGACGCCGCGGCTGCCGCGGCCGAGGCGACGGGACAACAGGCGCCAGAACATGAAGACGTCTTTGGCTTCACCGTCCCAGCAGTTGTTCAGGCTCTACATTAAAGGCTGACGCGAGCTATGGCGGTTCGAGCTGGATCACGGGGTTGTCGAGCCGGGCCCTGGCCCAGCCCGGCTCGACCTGTACTTTCGCGGCAAAGTCAACTTGGCCATTTTGTAAAATCCCTAAACGACTGACATTCTTTAAAGTTTAAAAAATGTCTCTACTAAGATTAGTTGACGCATACATCTTTCCCATCTGCTTCCTCCACTTCATGAGCTACAGTTCATGGGTCATGAGAGCTACTCACGATCCCCGTGGAACTGTCGAGTCGAGCGGACCACCGATTCGGGCTCGAGACCCACCCCTGGCCCCCAGTAGTTCGTGTCAGCTGTCGTAGCCCAGCGTTCCTGGGAGTTTCTTACTGAGCAGCTGACTTTGCGTCAGCTGCGTAGCTCTCAGCAAAACAGTGTCATAGGGGGATGGATCTGTGACATGGAGCAGTACAGTGTAAGACTATTCTCAGTACACTCTATACCAATGGATAGCATTGAGGAGGAAGAGAACAGAAGATGACATCAAACTTTGGACGAACCAGACTTCTTCTTTCAGCCGCAGTGGGACAAAAAGAGGTGAGAAGAAAAGAGGAAAGAAGCAGCTGAGGAGTAAACGGGCACAAAGTGGAGACTCCAAAGTACATTTGCATCAACTGTTTGGAGTGCTTCACTTCAGATATCAATGTTTCAAACTGTCCGTGCAGTCGTTTAATTTTTCATCACACAACCTTCCAAAACAGAACAGCAAGGTTCTGTGATTCTCCAGTGTAGTCCTTGTCATCCTGTGCGTTATCTAAACTTATTTTCTCTTCCTTGACATAAGCACAACATTCAAGCATCAAAGAAAAGTCTTCCTGTCATGAGAGCTACAACAGCAGGAGACTGTGACACAAAAAACGGACACATCAAAATAACTTTTTAAATTTGATTAGACCAGCAATTAAAGTTGATGTGAATGTACTTTGGAATCTTCACTTCATGCCCATTCGGTTTTCCACGATTTTTCGTATCTGTACTGACTAAAAGAAATCTGGCAGTGCTTGGGGGGGGGGGTTGCTTAAGTAAATGTCTGAATCTTCATTGGTCGTAGACCTTCGTCGCAACAAGAATGGCTTTCTAACGGTACTTACATCACTTCATACGATGCTCAAACATTGGAGCAACCCAGCATTTTCCATGGCAAGCTAGGTCTTGTGTACCCAGTACTCATACCGTACAAACATGCAGTGTTCATCCATCACAAAGCACGTTCTTGGTATAATCATCTGGGTCGGTCTACTCCGCCTACTCCGAGCTGAGTACAATATTTACGCCTACCACGTCGTCAAGAGCTGACAAACTGCTTCAGCTTCGATATCCAAGACGTCGTCTCCCTCTCCGTCAGCAATCAGGGCTATATCGTCAAGCAGTTTGATGAGGCCATCAACTTTTATGAGACAAGGAACAGTTTTTGCAGCTGTTAGTGCATGTTTATCCTACTGTTTTTCAGAGGGCGCCACCTGTGTGCCCGCCACATCTGTGCTGACCGCGCAGTCGTCCACTCGATGTAGGCTTTGTTCACTGCTGAGGGCATCGATGCCAAAGAACCCTTTCCGATCCTTGATGGCGACTGCCTCGGCAACTTCCCGACGCCCCCATGGTCCGCGACTTTGACGCCATCCTCGGCTTCCAGAGATCGCCACAGCCCCTAGCCACCGGGGCGGAAATTTGGTACGAGGTCTTCGTGTGGTGCCTGGTCTCGTCCGTGATTCTCTACGCGGTCGCCGCCGTCTTTGCCTTCCTGACGCTGCGCAAGCACAAGCTGGGTCGGTTCTACTCGCTTATGATCCTCTTCATGGGCTTCATCTTGCCGCTCACTCTGGGACTCCTCAGCTCTGCCTCCGTGGCCTTCGTGTACAAGACGTCGAGCTTCGGTATGAGCACCTCGCACGCCATTATGTGGGGGGTCGGGCAGACCGTCATACACGCCTTCTTCGGGGTGACTCGCATCTTGGCCACGCTCTAGTTCGACATGAGGCGGAACGGCAGGAAAGCAGGGAAGGGCGGCTGGACAGCTGTGGCTCTTCGGAAGCGGAGGAGCGAGAAAGAATGTTCGAGCAGTCCCAAGAAGCTGAGGTTGAAGCAGGGGACGAAGGACGTGATCACGACAGAGGCCGACACTGGCAATGGCACTTACGATGAACCGGCGAGGGATCCGGTGGAGCTTCTCTGTCCTGGCTCAATTCTGGGTGAGTGCTTGATGTTGCACGGCTTCAAGGCGCCTCCAGGATCTAGGCCGAAGCCCAAATCAGTGGAGCTGCACGAAGCTGTCACTGATAGCGGCACCGACGACGACGGCGACGACGTCTCTTTCGTCAGCTCACACAGCGAGGAGGAGAACGTGCAACCCAGGGACGGACATACTTTGAACATGGCCATTGATGGCGATACCGGTGAATCTTGTCGCCGTCGCCGAGCCGCTTGGGGTGAGATGCGTCAGTGCTCAGAGTGCGATTACGTGACGAAAGTCCCCAACAACCTCAAACGTCACTCGTCTGCCTTTCACTCTCGTCTCGAGAAGCCGGAGCAATGCTGTTCAAAATTGTTCTGGACCAAGTACGAGCACTCGTGCCACCGCAACGAGGTTCACAAGCGCGACGCCACCAAGGTCTCTTATCTCTGCCCATTCGAGGACTGCTTTCAGGGCAAGAAGAACTTCTTTCGGCGGTCGCTCTTGGAGAATCACCTCGCTTTTGTGCACGGTGGGGAGGCTCCTTACAAGTGTTGGTCTTGCGATTACGAAACCCAGCACAAGGGCAACCTGAACAACCACTTGAAGAGGGTCCATCCTCCTCCCGACTATCCCGCCGGGGAAAATGACGTTGACACTGCAAGAATCAGTGAACCTGTCCATGTTGGCGAAGTAAGGGATAATGATGACAGCTTCGAAGAATCTTCTAACCTGGATGAGAGTGAGCAGGTCCTTCTGATAGACGACGATCCCCTCTCAGTTGGCGATGACATGGAGACCGAATTAGACGCGAAGGACGAGCTGGCGACGTAGCATAGTCAAAAGAAGCTCAATAATCGGATATTGTACATGGAGGCTGCTTTTCAGCCTTGTAGATGCCAATAAATCATGAGTCTACTTTCGTTATCAATTCACATGCAAAGGTTCGGCCAAGTGACTGTACAGGACAAGGTCAGCCTTGACGTCGAAGGCTTAAAAAAGCGGTTGAGTGTGACTGAAGTTCAAAGCCATCATCATTTTTTAGGTTGGCAATGTCAGTCCTGTCTGCCAATCCTTTTGCAATCGCCAAGATTCAGTTGATCTGCAGTCAAATCACTTTCACAATCCTTTACGTTCTGTCGTGGGACCTAAAAACAGTTTAATTTTAGCATGATTGATATAATTCAACATTCCACTAGAAGCGATTTCACAGGCCTCATAATGCTTGGCATCGTTGTTCATGATGGAAGTGGTGATAGTCACGAACCAAGAGGCCACCTCAACTGCTCGACGTGGGGATTTGGGGGATTAACATGCTATACAAATCTATTGGCGTCACTGTTTTCGTGTACCTAAAGAGTACTTTACACCTTCTGATTGCCGCCACTGACGTGGCCTGGAGGTGGAGGACCATGAGAATGGTCTGAAAATGACAAATGGTTGATCAATAATTAAGATATGCACATTGCTGAACTTTGGCACCTTGGGGCAGTTGAGGACAACGATCTTAGGGATCAAGTCCTCATCCAAGGAAGAACTTTCAACTAGTTTGGATGAGGACGCGATCAAGAAGTCACACAAGCTTCTCTTTAGATGCAAGTTCCAGAAGGTCATACAGATTATGGGAGCTAACATAGATGAGTACAAGAGCGGCGTGTCTCGTTTGGAGCGGACCAACTGTTTGCCTTGAAGCGGACTATCTTGGGTAGCTAAGGTCTATCAAATTGCACTTCCTGGGTGTCGCACCAACGGCTGAGACATGTTCCCAGCTGCACCATCTGCCTTCCTCTGCCCTGCTTGTGACCATTCCTGGCGAGCAAGGGCAAGTTGGTGTCCTGCCAGTGAACGAGTGTCTCCTGTTTTGGCACTGCAAAGTTGACGGGGATGGACCGGTGCTTGGTGTGAAAGTGATAGACGATCGAGTTGGACGCCAGGCTGACGTTATCCACAGATGGGAGGGCGAACAGCTAAGAGGAGAAGCGGGTTATGCACTACTAAACTGTGTACGAATTCAGCTTGCTTACAGTGGCACTTTTCAAGTACTCCGAGCGGTAAACGAATGCCAGAGGGTATGAGAATCCCGGAGGAATCGCTCCTGCAAAACCGACTACCCCGTCTTGATCTGTTACAGGAGCGAGAAAGCCGATATTGACTGGTTCTTCGTCTTCCTCGCCTTCAAGAGCAAAGACGTTCGTGTATGCAGTGACATTCTTGCTGCCCTCGAGGCCGTTGAAGAACCCCGGCGGGTAGAGGCTTCCTAAGCGACCAAAGTGAACGAAACCATTGAGATGTTCATTGGCCAGTGACCACTTGACGGCCATCTTGAATACGGAGATGTCGCTCAGGCAGGCTTGCTTGTCTGATGCATCTCGAGTTCTGTGAGCTACTCCGAGTCTGACGTGGGTATTGACTATATTGAGCCTGGATGGGACCTCGTGATACGCGTTGGTGCAGGGAGACCCGGAGTCGTCATCGTCGATCTCGATCAAGTGCCAATGGAGATTCGCAACCTTAAGAAACGAAGCTGGCTTGACTGGGTGCTCCAGCTTAATTTTGAACGGACTGCGGCAACTCCACCTTACCTGGGCTAATGCATTGGCCAATCTCGTCAGGTCCGCGTAGGTCTCCGTTTGCCTTCTCACTGCCGTGATGAAGTGGATGGTGTTGCGGGCGTTCCGCGGGGTCCCCTTACTGCTATTGCACTTGGTGACACTCACCAGCCTGAGCCTCTGCTCTGTCGTCTCGTCACACCTGGACTCGCTAGCATGACGACGCCACTGGGTCCACAGGACTTTGGCTGCGAGCACCGTGACCCCCAGGGCCACGCAAACGATGGCGAACTTGAGCGACCTCCTGTGCTGCTTCTTCCCCGACTGCAGAAGCATTCCAAAAAGCTCTTTGACCGTGCTTCATCTCTCCGACGTCGGCGTGGAATTGACTCCTCCGTATCAGGTCACCGGCGCCGGATGATTGAGAAGTATGGAGGGAAGTTCCTCTCTTGCCTTCCTCGTGCCTTATTTGAACAGAGATAAAAACACCAAACACTCAGTTCGAGGAGAGAACGCGCCTCCTAATGCTTCGTAGAGCAAGAAGTCTTAGCAATGGGATCCAAAATGTACACTTTTTTCGTCTGTTGCCTGCCCATGCAAAGTTGCCTCCATATGTGGAATGTGCTGACCAAATTCATGGTGTCCAACTTGATGCAGTCCTTGCACTAAGCTTCACATTTGGACCATTGTTCAGTTTCGACCATATTCCTTTTGTTAATTCAACTTTTTCTAACGCAAAACTCCGCGAAGGAAAAAAAAAACCATAATGAAAAAAAGCAAATTTTTTTACGCAGTTTGAAAAAGTGGATTCTTCAAAGAAAATCTCATCTTCAAAAAGAAATAATGACCTTTTTTTCACTTACGCATTTTCGCTGGTGGCAACATCAAAAACCTTAGATCAAATTTCTCCTGATGAGTCAAGTCTGCATCTTTCAAAAGCTTAAAACTCTTTAGCACAATTTGCTGTCAGCATCTTGGCTTTGGAATGATTAAGCTGTCAATAGTCCTCCCATGACTTCACCACCCGGAGGAGGGTTAAAGACACTCCAACCTCGGAAGTGTTCAACTTTTGACCAAAGATATGACTCGAATACTTCACAGACTTGGTTAGATTTGTCATGCGCAACAGGTTTCACTCCATTCTCAAATTCCCTGTCATTTCATGTCTTTTATTCACTTAGACTCTAAGAACACTTGTATTCTTGACGTTTATATGACATGTTTACTTTTGCAGGTCCATTATCAGGGTGCTGAAGAAATCGTCTTTGTTTCATTCTTCTGCACCCTGACAATGACAATTTAAGCTTGTGGAAGATGCAGACTTGACTCATCTGGAGAAATTTGATCTCAGGTTTTTGATGTTGGGACCAAAAAATGGAGTTCAAAAAAACATTCAGCCATATCTTTTTTTTACTTTTTCTCATAACTGTACATTTATATTTGATTTTACCTGCACCAAACTGTACGTGTGCATTCTGTCGTTGCCTTGGTCAATCGATTTGGTGCGAAGTCTCTTCGATATCGACAGACGCGGCTGAACAAAAGAGCTGGAGAATAAAAGAAGAAAGGCGATTGGAAAAAGTCGGCGCTTTATTACCTGTATGAATGTGTACGCGAATCCTGAAGGACTTCACAAATGACGACATTCACACTGAGCAAGTACGTATTAACTGTTCTAGGCGAGAACGAGTTGCAACGAGTTCCTCTCCTACTTCATGTTCACTCACGACAAGGCCGAGAGCAAGCAGAAGGAGCTCGAGATCCAAGGCGTGGACTCCAGCTCGATGGAGGCTCCTCTCCGCTTTTGATTCAGATGCTGTCTGAGAGTTATGCCAGCCTTGTGATACAAGCTATGGGGATCCAAGGGTGCTCACAATTCTGCCTGTGGCCTCTCAGTGTTTTGTCTTTTAATAACGGCCCTCTGACTTCATTGTACTGGTCAAGGCTCTCAAGACAATAAAGTGAGGACCTTGTAATGGGTCCGCAGCTGGAAATTTCCCGGAATGTCCCCAAGTAACGGTTCGGCTTCTCCATGCTAGACCGAAAAGAAAGGCTTCAAGAGCCTTGGAGATGTTTTGCAGGACCAAACTGATTGACAAATGCTATAATTGGCACTCTGTACTTTGACAAAGTACTGCAACGTGAGCAACGTGACACGATCACTCTTCAGTCGTGGCCGGGGCGAGCCTCGTGCACTACAGGACTGCCTACAGCTAGGATGCAGCACATGCAATCAGTCAACTTTGAAGCATGTGTACTACGGTTGGTCCCTAAAAGGTCAACATTGGGTCTCAAAATTTCAACATTGACTCTCATTGTCCCCGAAAATTCTCATTTTGGGATGAAGGTGGGTGTCCTGAACGAAAAAAAGCCATTCCAAAGCTACTCCTACCAATTCTGGATTACAGCAGCCTCAAGTTCACCATGTGCCTGGACAACCTGGGGAGGCCCTTGGAAGTCAGAGAGAGCTTGAAAATAAAAAATCTGATAATAAAAGTAATGTTTCTGCTTGCCTTTAGACGATATTTCACCTCGTTAGCTGACTTTCTGGAGTAACCACGAAGCAAAACAGAGGCTCTTCTGTTAGAAGTTGAATGTGAAAGATCTTTTTTCCTCCAGCACAGTTGTCTGTTGACACCTGTGACACATTCTCAAACACCATCTCTATCACATCACCTGTATTGTCACCTGCCTTGAGCTACGTCAAAAAAGACAGCAAAGTTGTCATAACTTTGCTGTCTTTTATGACCATAAACGACAATACTTGTCTGACATTTGACAAATCAGAATTGGACTCCTTGCCTTGTATTGATTTTATTCAGGAAAATCTCAGCTGCCAAAGTGAAAATTTTACATGTATTTGATAAAATTAGAAATAACTGCCTGAAGGGTAAGTAGTACAGGGGGTAAAAAGCCTTGACTTATGTAATGACTCCGGTATGCTGCACTCACTGGGGTATGACTGCAGAGCTACAAGAAAGAGGCGGAATCTCGTGGGGAGTCGCATATCCTCCCTAACTGAGCTTGGGACTCCCTTCACTGGATCAGAGCACTCAAGTCCACGGAGGGCAGGCTGACAACGAAGGGGGTGCTGGAGGGCCCGGGCACGGACCAGCCAACCCCCCTGGTAAGGCGGGTTGGCTGGTCACGAACCTCTTTAGGGAGAAGTAGGATGATACAGCCAAAACGAAACTCCAGGCATTGCCGGTCTGTGGTTCACCCACAGAACAGAGCACCTCTGCTGGGCAGAGCAATACAAGCCATCACCGGTCATTAGCTGCACCTAAATTATGATATGTATAAAATAGGCAGAGCCCGAAGTCAGACCCGCCGCTTCCGCGGCGACGGACAGGAGGAGTCCACCCACCCCGTGTGCTCCAAGGACGGCTTGACGTCCCCCCACGAGATCTAACAGATGGAACACCGGAGAGGTGACAGAGTCGTGGCTCCAAGGGGGGTCGACTACTTTAGAAATGAATCCAACCCCACGGGTAGGAAACGAAGTCCTCAGGACTCCTCTCACCGACGCAATCGCGTCCTTCACCATCCCCATACAAACAAACAAACAATATCCATCATAAAGTAGCACTTTACACTCGATTTTGCAGCTGGAGGGGCATTGACGACCCGCGGATGGTCGCGCCCCTCCTGCTTCATGCGTGTAAAGCGCCGCTGCAGTACTGACGCTGTGGTTCGACGTCGCCGAGGTTGTTGCTTCATCGCCAGTGAGCTCATTGTTCTTTGCTGGCGCCATCGTCAATGTCAAGCCCAGTCTGTCTGTCTGAACATTCTGCCCCTTAGCTATCTTGGGTGCTAAAATGCTTCTATTTGCTCATAACCTTAGGTAGGATGCTTTACATTTGATGTAACATCATTTTTGCCACTGCCATTGTCCTGGACCAGCTGGGACTCATCCACTGCACTCGTACTCCTGTATCAGCAGCACCAAAAAAAGGTCCGCACCCAACAAATCATGACTTTTTGAGGTCATTTTTATCAGGAATACCAAACTTTCATGCATTTTTGCTTCAGAGTCACCCACTTCATCCCCGTGTATTTTTGAAAGGTTGCTACTTTTAAAGTTACACATATGTCGTGGCCTGCAGAACTTATTAATTTGGTTTCACCAAACCTAGCAACCTCTCAACCTGGACACGGGGTTTTTGCATGCCTGTGCATGGCGCCGGAGGACCCGGGGGATGCAACCATATGGAAATGATTGGCCAGGAGGCTGGGATTGTCCTTGGAAAATTTCAGGCCATTTCATCCACTTTTTCCCCCTCAAAAAGCCACTTTTCAGTCCTGTTTGGCGTGCCCCCCCTCCAGGTGACCTCCCTTTGAG
>JAAUXU010157254.1_pt1 | contig 19179 bp, 26 predicted proteins | sample 7278151 | NCBI WGS metagenome assembly JAAUXU01 (sample SAMN14350113, study PRJNA611818) | marine sediment metagenome | isolation source: surface marine sediment (1.8m) | place: French Polynesia: Moorea | collected 2018-08 | reverse complement strand
GGATGTCACTTTATCCGGATGTCACTTTATCCGGATGTCACTTTATCCGGATGTCACTTTATCCGGATGTCACTTTATCCGGATGTCACTTTATCCGGATGTCACTGTAATTACGACTTTCCACAAGCGACCATAGGATGCCAAAAGCTTAAAAAGTTAACTTCTTGACACAAATTTAATCCTACATGATCATTATGAAATATCCCCGCAGAATCCCCACTCACTGTACTAATATCCCCCGAGTTGCTCTTCACGTGCTCCGTGCGGGGCCCCCCCACGGAAAATTTACCCCATGCAAAATTTGGGCAAGAATTTCGGCTCCACGCTGTCCTTGCACAACCACAATGCACTTCATGCTGTTCCATGCAATGTTACATGTCCTGGCAACGTAGATAGGGCTCAAGATGTTGCCCCTCAATGTGCCTGATCAGGTCGCACCTACTTCAGGGTTCCAACATCCCCTGTCCAGGCAGGAGAAAATGGAATGCTTTTTCTGGCCTTTTTTAGCGAATTAAAGGCCACGAAACAAAGCTTGACTTGTCCTGCAAGGAAGGACATGGTGCAGCAAATGCCCTTGAGACTTCAGAGCACATTTCAAATCGCACTGTCAGCTTTTGGGTCACAATGAAGAGTGACAGTAGTTGGAACAATCACTTGATGGGTCACAAAATCTTTAAGTCTTTCGTACGCATCGCCAAGCATGACAGCCTTCTGATTCTAGTGGATTCTATGCATAAAGTCGAGGTCAAGAAAGAATAAAATGACATCAATCTGAGTATCAATGCTGTAGTTACCACTTTAGGTAGCTTAATCATCCATACTTCAGTTTGCCTCTTCAACATTTTCTTCCTTCCCAAGCATGATCTGCGATTGCATGTCTTTCCTAGGCCTGGTGGGCGGTTCCACCTCCAATAACATCTCCATAGCGTACTCCCTGCCTTTAGCCAACAGCCCCTCCGCCCTCAGCAGCTCCGCCACTGTTCGTCTGGCGTCCGCCAGGACCTCATCATCACTGTAGCCGTGCGGCACCGACGCCAACGGGACATTTTGCAAAAGCGCCTCACGCCGCAAGCCGCCACTGAGCTTGGCGGCCCAAGCCGCGGTCTCCTTCGTTACCGTACTGACAGCTTCGTCACAGGGGCGAAGTAGTCGACTGCGCCCCTGCCTGCGCAGAGACTCTAGTCTGGCTTCCTTGGACAGTTCTTCGTCGAGTTTGGCCCTCTCGGCTTCTGCGGCCACCTCTAGCTTGTTTTGGCGCATGACTCGGCGCAAGTTGATGCGGGTGACTCGCTGGAGGGAGAGTCCACGACGTCGGCGCAGCTCGCTTTGCAGCTCTTCCTCCAGACGGACTTTCCGTTCGGCGTCGAGTTGAGCCTGGGTCTGATGGTGGACGAGCAGCATCTGTTTCACCCGCGATCTGCGCTCCTGGACCTTTATGTCATTGGCTTTTTTCCTGGCACTTTCCCTCTGCCGCTGCAGACGCATTTGTTCTGCCTCTTTGAGCTCCATCTCCAATCTCTTCTCCCTCAGAGTCCCGAGTGTATCGTGCAGATGGAGGCATCGCTCCTCTTGTTTCACTCGTTGCTCATGGAAGTCCTCCTTTTTCTTTTGGATGTCTTCTTCAAGGACCGCCTGTTTTCCAGCCCAGGCCACAACTTGGGCTACTTCATTTCTCAGGTCCAGGATGCACGCCCGGAGTTGTTGCTTGATATGGCCGCTGCATTCCAGCCATCTCCCAATTTGCTTTGCTGCCAGCATTCCGTCATCGTCGGACTTCTCGCCGCTTTCATTGGTCACTCGAGCAAACATGTCCTCCATGAGCTCTCTGGAATTGGCGTTGTCGGAATAAACATCCTTTAAATGGAGAAAAAGTTTGGCCGAGGCGTTGGTCGGTCTCCTTTTGTCCAGCTGGTCGGACTTGGCACGAATTCTTGCCAACTTGTCAGAGTAGTAGCCTCGGATGTTTTGCAACAAGGCGTTGACCGAACCGTCTGGCCAATAGCAGGTGGAGTTCGTGGACAGTCGCAAATCAGCCATGACTCCATTTGACAGGCAGTCTTTACTGCCAGATGCCAGAGATTCTTGCATCAGATCCAACTGAATGGTCAGAGCCTCACTTTTGGTGGCGGCGAAATTCATCTCGGTCCCATCACTGTCTTGGCTGCAAAGAAGACTTAAAAGGTCATCCACGCAAGATCCCCGAACACGTGCTCCGACCTGGTGTAGATGAACTCCACGTACCTGAGCTTGAGAAGGTTCTCCTTGCCAAAAGCATCTGTTGATGCTAAACACTGGCTGGCCTGATCCATGAACTCCTTCTTTGCCAGCAAAATGCACTGTAGAACTTGCACCAGCTCTGTGTCGTAGCAGTTGGCCACTGCCTCTTGATACCATAAGTTCGGTGCGTTGGTAAGTTGTCTCAGCAACTGATCTTCTCTTTGCTGAAGCTTCCACCAGTGTCTGGTCCACGCCAGACGATGCGCCGGCGTCAGGACTTTGCGCCGGGCGCACTCTTGGAAGTTGCGCAACTTCTTTGGGCTTAGTAGCATCTCTGACAAATTACCAGCAACAGATGATCGAGACGAATGTGGCCTGTATTAATTAATGTAGAACATGTACAAGTGGTTGAGTAACTTGCTGTACACGAGGGGCGCAAACAAGAGGCTGTCAGTACCTGAACGATTTGTTACTGATCAAAGGCTCTTCCTTCGTCAATTGGAAGTGTCCATTTTTGATGGCGTTGTGCATGCGCAGGGACTTGTCCATGTCCACCACGACCTTCTTGCCCAGGTCCATTTTCAGAGCCAGGTATGCAATGTCACTGCTTTTTGTACGTTGAAGAATTTGCGTTGACGTTGCATTGCACGAGGGTACAGTAAGAGTATTGATTAAACTAGCGACAGTTGTGTCATCTTAGTGTTGTTCAGCCTCACGTTGGCGGTACAAATAGGTTTCTCAGTGTGCTAGGGAGAAGTCGTGGCGTCAAGCAAGGAATGGAAAGAGCGAGAACATGACTTTGTGACTGCTGGAGGAGATGAACAGCAAGTTCAGGGGCAGAGAAGTGGAATGCGGTAGAGAGACCGTGTGAAGATCTCCCAGATGAGGTTCTGCATGTTGTTCCAAGTTACAAACTTTACATTTTCCATGATAAAAGTCTCTACTTGTCATTGAAGCTATTCTTGCTGCAGTAGCACACATTTGAACAAACCCAGGACAAGTCAAGATGGCGCACCTCTAAAAGAAGCTATTTCGCTCGCACCCTGGACACGTGGTTGACCTGATTTCGACTTAGCCGCGGGTTTTGTCGGATACTTTCGCAAAATTTGTCTTGTACTCCTCGGGTCTGTCGAGGTCGCGTCCACAGGGGTCCGGGTTGTCGACGGTGTGCGGATCTGCTAACTGTTTAAGCACTATGTGCATGAAGCATGCTTGATCAGGAATGATGCATGCGCACCCAAATGGTCAGATCTCCAGTCAGTCAAGGCTCGAAGATTGTTACTTGTCAAGACGCTCCGAGTGACCCTAACATGGTTGTGAGCACACGCACACCTGCGTCGTCCATGAGACAATAAGAACGGGACGCACGAGTTCAGGGACCGCGCCGACGGCGTCCATGAGGCGAGCATCGATCACTGTCAGCCATTTACTTCCTTCTGCTTCATGAGATTCATCAGCATACTTAATCCAGGTAGTCCTCCGAGTAAAAATGATCACGAATGCATCGACGACACCCATCACCTGACCTCAGGAGCCTCATTCAGGTACTGAGCGCAGGCGTCGTCCATCTTCTTCACCTGCGCCATTGCCACCTTGAACAAATCACGGTACTTGGCAGTCTGAATCCTAAGCACGTCATTGGGTTGTTTGGTCCCTTCGCAAATCCTGTTTTTTTTTAAAAAAAAAATTGTCACACTAGGTTAGGTCACATCATATCCTATCAATGTTACTTCTTAAGATCTGCCTCCAGTTCAGCTCTGAGCGCTGGCTTCGACATCTCGAACCCCATGGCATCGTATCCATCGCAGAGCGCGATGCCGATCACGCCAGGAACCAGGCGATCTCGCTCCTGTAAGCCTATGTAACGTCTGTTTTTGACCGTCTCAATGTGTTCTGCGTGAGTGGCGTCGGTGCCTATGCCGTGCTTGTCCATCAGTGCAATAAGATCAGCCTCGGTCAGTAGCTGCGGAGGTTGCGTCTGGCTCTCGCGAAGATCAATGGACGTAGGTTCAAATTCGGCTATGTTTTCGTAGTCCGGCAGCTCTTTGTCCGACCAGCGGTCGTACACGTACACCTCGAGATAGTTTCGCTGCACCACGATCAGGCCCTGAGCGACGAACTGCCGGAAACGAGAGGAAACTGGTTGAACGAGACCAATTCAATTCCACCGGTCACTGCTCACACTCGTACTTTCTCTCCGTTTATGTCGATGTCCACCACGGTCTCCTTCCCCATGGCATCTTGCGACACGCACGCCAAGAAGTGCCTCGTTACAAGTTCGTATACTCGAGCCTCATTTCCTGATGTCGCATGTGGAAGCGTTCAACACAGTGGTGTCAACAGTCACAACCGGCCTTATTGTTACCTTGGAGATTTTGAGCTGCCTTCGTAGGGTGGATCGGAGGATGAGCCTGATCGCTCTTCTTTCCAGCTCTAGGATTTGGACCTCCTTGATCATCCAGGATACGCGACGCGAAGGCTAAGGAAGTCAAAATGCGCTCACTCTCCCGAGTCTTTGCACCTGTCAAGTTACCTCCCCATCGAGGATCCTGCACTTGGTTTTCCACTAGAGGTGTCAGGTTGAGCTCCTTCGGGAATATGTTGGTCTCCGTTCGAGGGTATGAGATGTATCCAGATGTGTAAAGCTTCTCTGCGGTTGCCATGATATCTCGTGCTGACATTCGTAACTTTTTGGATCCTAGCTTCTCTAGCTCCTACACATGAATGGTAGACGACGCGTTCAGGTCGTAACTTCTTTAAATGACAGTCACAGACGCATTAGAGCATTGCTCACCACGGTGTCCATGGGCAAGGGTCTCCACTTGGACTTGGGCTTGCTCTGACACTTCTCCACCTTGGCAACTGGATTTTCCAGACAGACGTCATGAAAGCACTGAGCCGCGGTTTGATCAAAAAGTCTGACGCGCTTCCAACTGAAGTCCACTTTGACATTGTCCACCAGATGAGTAACTGCGCGACAAAGCGATCAAGAGCGCGTGTCTTGGTTAAAAGTACCAATGGTCTTCTCACCAGCAATTTTCCAAAACGCCTCTGGCACAAAGTTCTGTATGGCCTTGTACCTCTCGACGACGAAGCCCATGGTAGGAAATTGGCAGCTACCGTAGCTGAGAAGCTGCCTGGCTAGGACGTTGGGAAATCGCTTTTGCAGGTGCATGGTTTGGAACCTGCGTAGAACAAGACTAGTTCTTCTCCACCCTCTAGCGTTCAGCCGCCATGAATCGATCTCACCTTGTGAATGCTGCCCCTATTCTGAGATCCAGCTCCTGTCTGACGTCTACTGCCTGACTGACTTTAAGATCCGGTTGTGCTAATTGTTGGATAGCTCTCTCGATGGAACGGCAGGTGATCTCGGAGAACCGCGCCCGCAGCACGCGCAAGCCTTTATTCACTCCACGACAAACTTCGATCACCTCATAGCCGATGTTCTCGCCCTCGCGATCGCAATCGGTCCAGATGATGAGCCAATCAGAGCGGCGAGCCTCTCGCTCGAGAGTATTCTGCATGGCGAATAGAACCGCATTTCTGAGCGCCTACGAATACAAGACTCTGCTCTCTTACCTTGATGGGGAGCATATCTTGGCTGCAGACCTTCCGGACGGGCAGATCGAAGAGGCTGAGCGGCGGACACGAGTGCCACTTGCGGTAGCGCTCCTCGAAGTCCAGCCCGAGCAAGTGTCCCGAGACAGACGTCATGCTCATGTCGCATTGACGCCCTTCCACCGTGTAGGTGAACCCGTAGATCTTGTTGAACTTTGAGAGACCCTCTCTCTAAAAAAAATGGAGGTTCCCTCTCTTACTCTCCACTTCCCCGCCATGATACTAGAGTTCGTATCATTGACTTCCCCGTCGCTTCTTACCCGAGCAGCCCGGCCTCCCGTCAGCACGGCAGCAATGTTCTTGGCCGCGTCATTCTTCTCCGCCACGTTGAGCACGCGAACCCTGGCCATGGCAGAGGGCGAATGAGTCGACGCCGCCCTCCGGATTATCAAGACGTCGAAGAATCTCGGCAGCCCTTTCAACATGGATGAAGACCCGATCAAAGTCGGAGCCGGGGTATCGCGGACTTTTACTTCTCCAGTGGATCTCACTTCTCCCCTAGAGGGCGGGCAAGCGGGCGGGCTCCGGTTTGTTTTCTCACAACATGTCAGCAGCTGTGCCGACAGCTGCTGACCAAAGCCCTCGCCGTGTTCCTGGCTGGAGAGGGAGCAGAGGGATGCCCCGAGGGTACGTCCGACCCTTAAGCTCTTCTTGCTGAAGTGACGAGACGGCGACAGGCAGCGCCCCACAGCTACCCGGCCTCCAATATATTTGCGTATGAAAGTGGCGTCGACATAGGGAAGATACCACTGTTGCAGGAGCTGGCTTCGAAGATGGTGGCCTCATCACTTAGGGATCAAATGCTGACGATTCCGATTAGTCCCAGTGCACGTCAGAGTTTAATTATCGATCTATTTGTCCAAATGTACATCCGTTACACTCACCCTTCATTGATCAGGATCTGACGTGCATAATAATGGAGCAAAAGCGTCTTTATTACTGTCTTGGAAGTACAACCTAATCTTGGCCGGACACTATGGCAAAAGTTCCTGCGTAACTTTTTAATGAATGCAACCGTTTGAGTTGAAATTATGGCTCTGGAATGTTGTCCACGTTGTAGTCCCATGAGTCACTGGACACAGAGTTATTTAAAAGATATATCTTTGACAAGAAAGGTAATTAGCGACAATTTCCTATGGTGCAATAGTCCCCTTTGGCAGGTCGGTAGTGCTTTGCGTAGTAGTGCTGGTGCTCGAGTTAGGCGGACTGTCGTGGTGAATGACTATACTCTTAACTATTGTTTCTCCACCACTGCTACCTGAAAATGCCCCAAATTCTGAGAGAATCACCATCACTATAATCAGGACGATGACCGCCAACACAGCAGCAAGACAGATTTTCTTCTTCCTAGCACCAGCTTTGGAGATCTCAGCCTTTTGGAGATCCTGTCTGCCACTCTCCACATCGACTTGCGCATGTGCTATGTTGTCCTCAATGCGGTTCAGCATCTCACCTTGCTGTTCTACCAGTGTAGCCACCTCAAAGAACATGTCCCTGACCTCAGTGAGGGACTTCTCCAGTTTGAGAAACTCCTCATGTCGGTCCTGCAGCTCGGTGGTGAGCTGCTGTCGCGCCACAAGCTCCTTATCAAGGATGCTCTTGCCAAAGATGGCCGTGTCTCCCTCCTTGATCTTCTCCTCAATTTCATCCTCTGTTAGTGCGACGTTCGTGATCTTGAGCTTAGTAATGAGGGACTTCTTAGTTTTTTCATGGTAGTCCATCTGGTTGCGATTGTACACATCCCACACGTCATAAAACCTGCGCGATTGGGCAGATGTCTGAGTCTTGCGCATGTTCCACTCTCTCTTGGCATGAGGGCTCACCTTCTTTGACTTAGGTAAGCTAGAGGGATCGTTCCTCTCACACCAAGTCTGTTCGTCTTTGAGGATGTTGCTGATCGTTCGGGCCAGCTTCTTGTTCTCTGCCATCAGATCATTTACACGTGCTTCTGCCTGGTGATCAGGGCGTGCGCTATCTAAGATCGTCCGGTACAGTGTCCGCAGCTCCACTGTGTTCTTCTCTACCTGGCCCACAGACTCCACCACCTCCTCCATGTGAGCCAAAAAGTTCTTGAAGTCATCACCAGTGCCAGCCAGCGGCTCTACCACGCTCTTCTGCTGCTTGGTCAGTGAACGTAACTCCTCTTCCTCGGTGACCGGTGCATGCTTGGAGGCAGCCCGGAGCTCCTCCAGGCGATTTCGAGGCATCTTGAGCGTGGTCAATAGCTAATCGCTGGACCACCGCGAGGAGGTGACTGGAGGAGCCGGTAACGAAGCAGTACAAGATTCTCAGCAACGACAAATCATGAACTGAGCAGCTGACGTCAGCTTATCACATAGAGTAAGGACTTTCTTACTCTTCCCTACTTTATGGCTTATCACAAAGTCAGGGTTGACACAAACACGCGTGTAATGACGAAGTAAGTATTCATTCTGAAGCACCTACACTGCCTCCGTCAGAAGTATGTGGGTTCCCTGATGACAATGGAAGCAAAACAAGAAGACCATAGTGTCAACAAAACCGATCTATAAACTAGAACATAGATCGCACTCTGCTACTTTGATCATCGACTCATCATCGTTGCTACCACCGCTTCGGCGTCCCCAGACGGCCCCCTCAGATGGTGAAAGCGGCAATGAGGATGACGTCGCTGAGACCGCTCCTGAGCGCCATCCGGGGGCGCTTGGCTCCGGTAGTGTCTCGTGCCGTTCCTCAACGTCAGGCTTCCTCAGCTAAGTCGGATTCTCGCTCCGGCGACGAAAGCCCCCCGATAAAGTTTACCACTAGCCCAGCCTACCGCCATCAGCCGAAGATGAAGAAGATGAGGCCTCCTTCGCCCTGGTATCAACCGTGGATAATTTTGTCCAGCACGGCTGTCTTCCTTATCTACTTCCTAGTGTTGCGGGAAGAAAACGACATTGACTACAACATGGGGAACAAGACGGTGCAGGAGATGCTAGTCGAGGCCGAGAGAGCCAAGCTGAAGAAACGACTACGCAAGAAACTAAGTGAGAAAGAGCTTGCCGTGGTGCAAGGAAGATTGGAAGAGTTGACTGAAACTTTTGGTCCAGAGGAGGAGTGAATGCGCCACGAGGTGCGCAGCAGACATTTATTGTCCAGTCGAGCGTTGGGTTAGGTTACTTTTTAACCTAACCTTACCCAATGTTGAAGTACATTAAAATACCTACAGAATTCGTGCAAGACAAGCTTGTCCGAAATCTCCAGCCACTTGATTGGCCGAAATGTATGTGGGCGATCCTGAGTCAGGTTCAAGAATCTGCCGTGTTGCTCATTCCTCTTCAGAGTTATTCATCCTGAAGACCTCGTTCTACAGTTGTAATTTTCAGAGCTCAGTACTCTAGGGATACGTCCAAGCTGTCGATTCGACCGAGCTCACATCTCTCATTTGGCCGCTGAGTAAATCAGTTTGTGTCTGGCTTGCCCAAGTCAACGCACATATGGACTCGAAACCATTTGAATGCAGCGAACTCAATTGGCCTCGCCAAAAGTAGACCCACGATCCCGCTACGACGACCTTGTCGAAATCCATCAAACCATGACCCCAGTTTTGGTCAGTTTGACCTCTAAGCTTGGCCTTCAAGAAAGTAAAGCTATGGTGTCGCTTTCTTGCCTGAACGACAGCATCACCCACTGGCAGGACCTCTGGCAAGTCACCCTAGTCTTGACGGGGCTCCAAAATTGCGTTTAAAATACCGTCAAGGACGCCTGGAAGCTTCTTGCATAGCAAACAATACAGTTAGGGGAACAATCGGTCTAAGACTGGTGTCCGTCTCCATCAAGGGAGGAGCCACACATGCACTAAGTGGTCGTGTCGAATGTGCTTCGGTTCGTTTCAGGCCTGGGGCCAGTCGCTGTCGTCACCCGAGATGAACCCAGCCATGACACAATTGGACCTGAGTGGCAATGTGCATGCCCTTGGGGTAGCTGCTGACGTCTCGCTGAGTGAAACTTGCACCATCACAAGGGGCTTCATTAGGGAAAAGCAGGAGGTGGGAGTGGACTATCAAAGTAGGAGTCTCCTGAACAGTGGGCATGATTAGTTCTCAAAACTAACGCACCTACTGAGGCCAAACTGGCAATGGCGGGTAACTCTCTGGTGGGACAGTGCATAACTTGGACTTACCTTTATACTCTAGTGTGTGATGATGTAGGTATGTATGATGCTTTCTTCTTCCTCCACATGAAGCACTCACGCAGTGTGCACTCTGGCCTACAAGAAGACATTGCTGGCTTTCTCGTCATCCCCTTTCTTAAATACAAAGGTTGGAGGGGTCTTGATAGCTCCATTTACCCTCTGGAATGTGAATAACCCACCTCGAGGCAAGATATTTCATTACAGCAGGGATAAAAGAGAAGAATGTGAGCAATACTTGTCAGTGTCCTGTGCGATGAGCAAGGAGATGATAATGCAAGAGCAAGTCTACAGAGGGTCCTGTATTAAGTGCAAAGGAGAAAGGTTGTGTGCTCGTTTCGACAAAAAGCGGGAAAAAGATGGCCATTTGCAGCTCTATGAACGTGCAATAGGCTGCGCCCATCGAGTCAGCCTTGAACAGCAGGTTGCACCACGGTTTACGGCCAGAACAGAACGTGCGGAGCATCTTGATCTCAGTCCCGGTCCCCTTGCACACGGCGCACAAACCGGACTCGGCTTGTGTCCCGCCACGGAATTTGACGGAATCCGGTTGTGCCGTCCAGCGGATCTGCAAGTCCGCACCGAGGCAGCGGACTCCGTCAAGTCTCTCATCTGCTGACGGTTTGGGTCGCGCTGGAGGTTGACATCGCGCGGCCCTCGCTGCTCTGGATTCTGTGCGCCGGAATGATTTCCTTGAAATTCTCAATATGGCTCAGGTGCTTGTCGGCGCTTTGTCGAGAGACAAGATGTCTTCTCGACTGGGTCCGGAACCAACCTGGATCGTGGTAGTAATTTGGACCGGATGTTGTTGCCATTATTGTGGATCCGAAGTCGGTACCTCGGACCTTCTGACCTTCACTGAGTGCTTCACTTTAAAAGTGCTCGTTCCTCGAGCACTTTTAAAGTGTCACGGGCAGATAGCATGGAGCTTCACAGTTTGACACTAAGAAGGAACATTCATGAGTAATTCGGACTATGAGGCCTAAGGGTTCACTTAAAAGACCTTTGGAAAGACCGAACGTCACTGTCATCGTTGTCAGTTGCGATCCCAGCTCGGAGGGAAGTTTCGACTACACGTATGAGGTCTTGTATTTGTCCCACTCTAACATGTCTTAAATGTTTTGAACAGCTCCGTGACAATGAGTGCAGCTCTTGAATCCGGTCGTCGGAACGAGCTTGTCTCCCAGCTTCTTGAAGTGCGGCTTGGCGACGCCAGACACGGCCAGTGATGCGAGTTCGCTATACTCGCTTATGTCAGCCAGCGGCGGCCTGCAGAGCATCTGGAAACAAGTGATCAGAGGCATCAATGGTGTGAGTCTGTTTTAGAGTGGCCTACGATCAATTCATAACTACTCACTGCTTTCAGGTTCTCCTCTGACGGCGTGTCTATCTTTTCTGGCACTAAGACGTTATCCTTTGTTTTGATCTGCTTCTCTCCCACTAAGCGGTCCTTTAGAGTCTTCACCAGCGCCAGCGTGTGCTCAGCCATGCCGAGGAGGCTGGCCGCCTCTGAAGACGAGGGAGAAGATGACGAAGACAATGGATCGAAAGCTGCTTGCAGTCGGCTCAGGACCACGAAGGAGTTGGCCAGGCTAGTCCAAAGAACTGAATGTTCGTGCAGCAGCAGGCGAATGTGATGGTCGTACTCCTCAGACCGATGAAGTAGGTTGGCTTTCCACCGAGCCAACTCATCAACAATAACGCTGAAAAGGGACCTTGCTACACAGTCTGGAGTCAACAAATATGTCTTTACATACCTACAAGCCAAGAACTTGCTCTTCCAAAGATTGGATTCCACGTACAGCTGCTCCTTCTCCTCAAAGTCCCTCGAAATCTTTGAAGCATACTGCCTGATGTCGGCGGCCAGACGAGCCTTGTCTTGGGTCAAGAAGTCCACCTTGGCCTCGATGTCTTCGCCGACGCTTGCCACTAATAATTTCTTAACCTCAGTATTCACCTGAGGTATAGAAGTAGCAAAGTCAGGCTCCTCTTAAGCATGACCGAACAGACTAGGAGGATTACCTGAGTTTGGATTTTCAGCTGCTTTTCTTTCTCGGCCAGCTCTTTTTTGAGTGTAGCTATTTCCTCATCCTTTTTGGTCAGCCGAATGGAATCTTTATCTTCTTCGTCAGCCACAGTTTCTCCCGTGGTATCTTCAGGGGACTCTGACTTGGTTCCTGACTCGACAGCGGGGGACCTTTTTAACGCCTGAGCACCCTTCTTGGAATGTTTCTTTGACTCTAGCGGAGTGATGGCCGCTTTGTACGGCTCGTAGGGAACGAACTTGGGCTCCTTGTCTTTCTTGATCGTCCCCCTGCACTGGCGCGAGGTTGGTCCAATGGGTAACTGCAAATGAATTCCGATTCTAAAGAAATCACGCGAGCATCAAAGACGCACACGACTTACAGCAACGAGCGGCGACTTGTGTGTCGGCTGCGGGAGCTCTAGGTGGAGATCCCTGATTGGAGGTAGCTTCTCCAACTTGATGTTGGTCTTGGGCAGATGGATCCAGTTGACGTCCTCAGCTCTTTTAGAGGGAGGGGAAGGAGGCGCAGCCTCGCTTCCGTCGCCGCGTTCTCTCCCTGGTGAAGGGAGGCGGTGCGTTGTACCTGTATCTGTGTTGGGAACATCACTCTTGACTAGGGCTATATAAAACTTCTTACCAACTCGGATTTCTCTGTGTACGGAAGCTGCCTCGTCGTCCTGGGGAGACTTGACAGCTCCATCAGCCTCCTCAGCAACCTTCTTTTCTCTGGTCTTTTCCACCTCATCCTCTTCATCAGAGGAAAACACGGCCCCCATCAGGAGGTTAAACATGCCACCGACTGCTTACAAGAACCGCAGATAACGAAAACCTCCGCCGTGGTGTTCAAGCCATCAACTTATCTGCTTGAACCTTGCAAACGTCAACAAAGACCGTCTAAGGTTGCCAGATTGCTCTGGTATCGTAGAGAGAGAGGGTAGAGAAGGCCGGGGAGGCGCTGCTGTTGTGACACATGGAGGCCATTGACGATAGCTGAGTGAAGCCCAGTGGGCACGACGAAGCTAACGTTACCTGCCACGGGGAAGGAGTTCTCAAAAGGACGATGGAGGCGATGAAAGTCTCGGAAGGTCTCTTATCGAGCTTTATCTTTATTGTTGAATGAATTTTACCACTCTCTGGCTCCTTACCTTCACTAGCAGTGTTGAACTCACTGGCACTGGGCAGGTTGTTGCCAAAGAGAATGCCCAGCAGCACAGTCTCGACACGTTTACCTGTACCCAGGCCTGCACCTAAGCAATGGAACGACTACTTAGCAACAGGAGAGCCAGCTGTTCTGCTCATATAAGTTAATATTTCCATTTGGTGACTTTAAAAAAGTTCTCACAAGTTTTCCGACATTTTCAGTGTTCCACCACAGTGGAACAGCAGTCATCTTTCTAACCCCTGGGATGAAATCTGCTCCTGTCGTGGTAAATTTCATCAGCTGAACAGCTGATTGTTGGTTCCAGTGATCTCTTTACTATATCTTATATACTTATCGATGTCGAGCTCGATGGTCGACATCGAGTGCAGCTGCAGGTACTGCTACAGGCAGAAGTTGATGTACACATCGCTTTGGCTAAGCCTGGGCAGCAGCGATTTCGTCCGTGGTGCATGGACTAGCCGTGAATTTCAAAGACTCATGTGCTCTAAGCCTTTTGCAACGAACCGATGAAAAGACATGTGAGCTTTTTATAGTCATCCTGCGTTAATACAGCAGTAGTGCTTTGGAGCATCAGTTTGAGACTAAGACGACGTGACACTGTACTAAGAGACATCATGAGAGACCAATGAACAGTGCTTGTTGCCTAAATGGCTGTTACAGTTGGAAGTAATGATGATAGCGGAAGTCTGATCGTCAAGAAAGAGGCTCGAATCCTTGAGGTCTCTCCATCGTCGACGCTGCAAAACAGGCTATTTTTTCGACCCTATCCTGACCATTCGTTAGTCCAACCATAGAAGTCTCTGCGTCTCTGGTGCGAGATAACAAGTGCAACGTTGCCGTCCTCGCTCTCTAGTGAATCGTGGTCCTGGTCCTGGGCAGTCCTGACCGCAGATGTCACGTATCGTCTGCTTCGAGCACCGTGAGCATCGGGTGTTCAGCTTCTGCCTCCCCGAGAAGTGCCCAAAGTGCCTGATTCCCCTCGCCCAGTGCACGCTGGACCTCCCGCCGTTTGAGGTGACCTCACCCTTTGCCAGAAGGGCCGCGGACTTTCCCTGCTCGGTTGTCGTCAGGCCAACTTCGGGGAACTTCCTTCAAGACTATGAAGTAAGTGCCATGAGATGAAATTAGCATTTAAGCACATTTTTTTCTAAGCTCATTTTCAGAACGGTGTCAACCTGCATGTGGGGGTCACCGATAGCTCTGGCGTGGTGTTTGACTTCTCTGAGGACGGCATCCGCAAGGGCAATCACCAGTGGACTGATTGCATCGTCGTGCCATTCAACAACTCTGATCCGGACTGGGGCGAGTACTGGGATTGCCGACTGCATGCGGTTGCTCTCCGGCAAGATTCGTATGACGAGGAAAACAACAATTGCTTCTCCTTCGTCCTTGAGTTCTTGGTGTCACTTAGGCATGGCCCGATGAGCAAGTACGCGACCAGCAAGTTGGATTTCTGTCGCGAGTACATCTTGCCAGCGACTACACTGGCGTCCAAGTATATCAGGCTCCACCGAAAGATCAAGGATGCCAAGGGTGTCTTGGTAGTGGAGAACAATGATCGAGCTCAACTCTACTGCGATAACGGTGCCCAGTCCTAACAAACTGGGCAATCTAGAGACACTTGAAGCTTTAATGCATACATAGGCAAGTGAGATGAAGATGAAAGCGGGCCGGCGGACGAGCCCGGAGCCTTGAGCAAACAAGGGCCCATGATATGTAAGTTCCTAGTAATGCCAAAATCCAGCTGGGCGAAGGTACCGACATCTCTCAGTGAGACACCGTGACAATCACAGACGGGCGTGCTGATCTTGACTTCCTGGTTACCACTTACGTAGTGGTCTGCACGCAAGCTACTCCTGTAAATCGAGGCCGTGACAAGTACCTGTGTACAATAGAACATTTCTTCATTTAACGACTAACAATGACAGCTTAGTTGTCGCCCTTCAAATCTTCTTTAGCAAAAAGTTCTCTGAATGATGGCGGCCTCAGTCCTTGTGGCTCCCTTTCTTCACTTTGCTCACTCTTTGTGGTCTGTGGCGTCGACGTCACTTTCCCACTGCCGCGACGGAGTCGACCCAAGGCGCCATCTTTGTCCAACTCAGCCAAGTTGATCCCTTCCTCTTGAAAGGATCGGACTGTTGCGAGAAACACCTCGTCGAAGGCCGCGCCGCCCATTTTGTCGGAGGCTTCCAACTCGCGGAATCTTTGGATGAACTTCTGGCTCTGGGTCTCCACCTGCCCCCTCTGCAGTAGGTCGAAGACGTGCTGCTGCTCTCCAAACTGTCGGTAGAACTGGGCGCGCACGCGGTCCTCGGTGTAAAAGATGGGCGGCGTGACGTCCGCCGTGCCTGGCGCCGGCTTCCGATCCCAGCGCGGCTCTAGCACCGGCGGAAACGACTCATACACGTCAAGCCAGATGGGTCGGAAATCTGTCTTCCGAGCGCCGGATTCTAGGAGCGCCTTCATCCTGGAGTAGACGGTGCCGACCCGCTCCACCCTGCTCTGGGACATATTGGCAAGTCAAGGCTGCACAGATCGGGGCAGAAACTCAACCCACGGATTATTTTGTTTTGTTTTGTTGCTGTCTGCTGGATTCCAGAGTTGCCATCTTAAGTTTCCGCGGCGCAAAGTAGGACAAAAGGCTATGTGGTAAAGAGTTCCGACAGACACCAAATTTCTCAAGGGCGTGGCAACTTTGAGGAACAGCTGCCGAAGTGAGACAAAATATATTGCCACAGGGCAGGACCAGGACTGGTATGACCTAGAGTCTAGAGAGGATTTTTTATACTTCTGTCGACATGTCGAACTTGCACGCCTCTCCCATGTCCCTGACGATCCCAGAGTCCATCTGCGTCGAGGGAGTCACCTACTACGTCGTCAACATCGACTGTTCTCCTTATCACTGGACCGTGCGTCGAAGGTAGAATGTGTCTGTTTACGTAAGTCCTTTGTTCGTGACCTGATCAGCGATCACGATCTTCTCCAGGTACCGCGACTTTGCCCGGCTGCACGAGTCTCTAATGGCGTCATCGGGCGTGTCAAGAGATGCGCTCCCACAGAAGCGAATTCTAGGCAATCGGGACCCGGCCTTTGTGCTCAAGAGACGAGCGGAACTGGAGACCTACTTACAGACCACTTTTCAGTTCCTGTCGCGCTCGCCCACGCCGCAGTCGTTGGCAGAGTTTTTGAGGCTGGACTGCTACGATGTCAATTTGGTGCTAAGACGGCTCGCCTGCGAGGCCTTTAAGGCGACAGAGGAAAACGAGGCGGAAAATGTCGACCGTGCTGCTGCTGCCTCGAAATTGGAATCTGTCCGGTGGACCCCGCTTGAGACCTTCGCCATCAGTGAACGTCTTAAGGCGGCTGATCCGCCGCAGTTTGACGACGACGGTGGACCTACCGATTTTACCAACGTGGTCGATCGTGCATGCAGACTAAAGAGGCTTGCTATGAAGGGCGATGACGCCGAGTTACCGTCTACTAACATTGTGCCTAACAGTTTGTCCTTCGACCTGGTGACATTCAAGAACTTAACCTCCTTGACGCTGGAGAGCATCCGTTGCTCTCGCATCACGTCTTTGGGGTCGCTCAGAAATACCCTGAAGAGTTTGACCGCCCACATGTGTTGGCTAAATAGCATTTCAGACATGCTGCTTTGTGATGAAACGGAGGAGGAAGACAACGAGATGCCTAAGTGGACTTGTCTGGAATACCTTGACTTGAGCGACAATGAGATCAGCATATTGGACTCGAGCATTGGGCTGGCACCCAAGCTGAAGACGCTCCGAGTAAATCATAACCAAATTACCAAGATCGAGAACTTGACTCCTCTGAGCGATTTGAGCGAGCTGGAGATATCTGAAAACTTGATTTCAGAGACAAAGGACCTGCACACGAAGCTGGGCCAGATTACGAGTATAGACATGTCGTTTAACCGAATTCACTCGCTCGTGGGTTTCTCCAGACTGTACTCGCTGCAGCACCTCAGCCTCGCCGGCAACCGCGTCGAGGACTTTGACGCTGACGTGAGACCCATCAGCCAGCTACCCTGTTTGGAAAGTCTGAACCTTCAGAGCAACAGGGTCACCTCGGTTGTGGACTACAGACTCAAGGTGTTCGAAAGCTTCGGTAAGAGGTGCTCCGAGCTCACGCTTGATAACGAGTCCCCATCACAATCCGAGGTGGACAAGGTGTCCGTGAGGATGGCTCTCCGTGTGGCTCGAGAGGGTCGGTCTCCCACTTCACTGTTTGGAAATCTGCCCAACAGAGTCTCCTCTACCTGAAGCTGAGTCCAAAGTCTCGACATGCAGAGTATATGCAGCGTGCAGGTAGTATTATGGGTTACGTCTTAACGCATGTGCATTACTCATATTCACTTTTGTCAAGACTCCTTGGTCACGAGGACTCTTGCTGTAGTCAGTAACGAGTTATTGACTTATCAATTCATGCTGCTCAATCAGAATATTATCACGGAACTCTTGACTGACTCGAAGGAGCGGAACTTGGTTATTAAAAGGGTTTATTGTAAGCAGATATGTGCATGGACCCTAGCTTTAGCAGGAAGAAACAGCCATTATGATCTCCGGACAATTCGCTTCTTACATAGTGTAGAGCATACGGAAAGCCTTTGGTAGCACATTGTGACTCATTGTATGTACGTGTACCGTATATGCTAGGCGGAAATAAAGATAAATGTAATTACAAGAAATGCCATTCTAAACACTCTATGTCCTCCATCTTCGCATGCACACGAGAAGTCATCCCTTCACTCTGCATCAAGTCTTGAGTGTCAACGAGATACCCTCACGATCATTCACACCGAGGGGGAAGACTGCACAATTCGGGTCCGAAGGTCGGTCGTTCAGTCGCACTCGATAACAGTCAGTGTTAGAGGACGGGAGGGTGAGGCACATGGCGCATTTAACATATGGATGGATCATCACAGCCGCCAGTTAGACCCTGGGCTTCTTATTTCACTTCCTTAGGAATGGATGACGTCGGGGTGCTGGTTGCTCTTCTTGGTGGCGACGTTTCTGTACCACAGAAAGTAGGCAAGTGCGATCAGGAGCATCGCGCCGCCGATGACGAAGCACAATACTCCGACGAACAACGGCAGTTTTTTGGGCGCGGCCAAACCCATCTTGATCATGTCTGCCATTTCGTCCGAAGGCTCGTCAAAGCCGTCCTGAGCCCACAGGAAGGGCAACACGATTTCTTCCCTCATATCTTTGATGACTTCCCAGCCGTCGTCTATAGAAGAGCCGATCACGAGGTTGAGCTGGAAGCGAGGGCGAATGGCCAGTGGGAAGCCGAACTCTGGGACCACGTCCATGAAGAACTGGTGGCGGTCCTTGTGGGGATCAAGACCGCCTACAGCTTCTAAGTAGCTGGGATCGGCTTGATAAAAGTGCGGGAGGGAAAGCGCCAGTGGCGCTCTGGTTTCTCGCTTGCATGGCGCCATGTTCAGCACGCCAGATTTGAAGCACTTGAAATCCTCCTCCTCCATGCAGAAACATTCATTGTCCTCGTTGCGTCGAGTTGGGTCCGGATCGTCATGAGCTCCCATGGCGTTCTTAGGCGGGATAAAACGAAAGGTTCGGATATCCGCATGCTCCACCTCCTGTTGGACAATAGGGAATCCATAAGTGATTCGGAGCGATCTCGGGAGTACACGTACATGTGCTCGTACCGAAGTATTTGGCTATCTGAGCAGACACCGGTAGCGTACACGCAGTACTGGGTGCACGCGAATTAACTTTCATATTTTCCCAGTGAAACCAGCAGTGACTTGAAGTGCGAGATCATTTCAGGAACGACATGGAGACTGTAGAGACTCTGCTAAATTCACATGGGATTTTAGAATGAATAGACAAGGTCACGGAGCAATTGAATGTCAACAGAAAAACACTTGCTGAAACTGAACTGAGATCCATGAAGACAGTGCTTTCACACCACTAAAATTGATTCTAAAATTTGTGCTGGAGTTGTTGTCTGGCTGGAAAT
>JAAUXU010022147.1_pt1 | contig 19184 bp, 23 predicted proteins | sample 7278151 | NCBI WGS metagenome assembly JAAUXU01 (sample SAMN14350113, study PRJNA611818) | marine sediment metagenome | isolation source: surface marine sediment (1.8m) | place: French Polynesia: Moorea | collected 2018-08 | reverse complement strand
CAAAAAAGCTGGGTGGGTGTGGGTGGGGGGGGGGGGGGGGGGGGGGGGGGGGGGTTGGGTGGGGAGTGGCCGATCGAAACTCGTGCCGTATATTTGATTATTTAATGAAACGCTAAGGGTTTTGACGAATTACCCGCTGCAATTACCCATGCACCAGACTCCGCTACATCGATTGCTGCACGCCGTTAAATTATAAAAAATAAATACACGCCGTTTTTTCCACATAAGTTCACTCCAAAACCCCCTTAGCGTTTCACTAAAACTATAGAAATATACGGCAGCTGGCTGAGATCTTGGTGAATCTTTTACAAACGTCTCGAACCACAATGACAACTTTTAGGGGTAGCGAACTTTTCTCCGCGCACATTTTTAATGCGAAAAAAGAGGCAAGAAGTCCTCTTATATAAAAAGGGACTTTTTTCCCCTCGGAACAAGTCCTTTTCTCACCTACTTCTCTTAGTACTTTCTCTTTCGGTCATCATTTCTGTGTCTGTAGAATGAAGAAGTAAAGTAACCGGTTATTCTCACTCGCGAATTTAACTCTGATAAGACTTTTTTTCCCAGTCGTTTCTTGCAAAAAAGGTGGCTCACAGCTGACTCGAAAAAATGGGAGTAACTTTGTTTAGTTTTTTCTTCTGTTGCGAGCTAACGAATCTTTCTCTTCATGATTTCTCCTTTTCAGTCCAGCCAGCACCTGCCGACCCCCTTGGGCAGGCACACGTTGAGGTCCACGTCGAACACGGTGCCGTTGGGACACTCCATCATCGTGGCGCAAACGCTGGGGAAGTGCGGAAGCTCTTCCTCTTCTCGCCGACACTCCAAGAAGGACGAGCAGTCGGGGGGGTCGGCGACGTAGATGATCTCCTCTGAGTGCGTACCTCGCGACTTCATGTGGGCTCGGCATAGTGCTTCAGCGCGCTCCACCTGGGCTGCTTCTAAGGTTCGAGCCTCACAATCTACGTCGAGAGATTTGGCAGTGCTAAGGGGGTCCCTCTGTGTGTGTGTGTGGGGGGGGGGGGGTCTTCTGTGCGGAGTATTACAGGGTGGCCACGAACGCAGAGACCAAATCCCGGCACTTTGAAGTAAAAAAGTATGAAGCAACATTTCGGGTATCTTCACCAAAGAACTTGGACTCAGTCACCCATGTAAGTGTGCTGAAGCTCCAGCGCCGCCGGTGAAGATACCCCTAAATTTATTTTGTGCCCCTTTTTTGTTTCACATGCCTACTTTTGTAAAAAAATATTTCGAAATGGGCCTGGTCAGACATGCTGAAGTGGCTGCAGTTGGACCTCTTGCTGGAGGTCACATCAGTGGCAGTGAAGTGACGTTTCTGAGTCAAGTCAGAGTTTTCGTAGGGACAAGAAAGTTTATTTGACTTTTTCTTGTTCGAATGGTTGCAAATAGTTGACATAGTTTCAATTTCAGACCAGTCCCAAGTAGTTGCAGGAACACTCCTGGCAGTCTGCACCCTACACCTGCATCTCCACAGCCAGGTCGCACCAACCAGATTAGTCCTTCTCGTGATTGCTCTTTTTCATTCAATGTGTGTCGGGTCGACACCACGTGTCAATATAACGGATTCATTTTCCTGTGTCAATCTATTTTAGGGTATCCTAATATACTTCTAAAATACACTGCACTCCTTCGTGGCACTGAGTAGGTTATTTAGGACAAGAAACTCAGGGCTGCCACCTACACCTACCCAATATATGCTAAGCTTTCTCCCCATACTTTTTCCTGATCAAGTGGCAACATTGGGTAGTGTTGCCTACGCCCACTTTTCGCCAATATCAAACAGAACTGTTGGTTTCATTCACGTGAGGTGTGAGGGTTTCAGTGTTTGTGCCCACCCTGTACGACAGCGATGTGATCAAGCGCTTTTTTCGGCAGTACCAATCCTGGTGGTGTCTGTCCGCTCCACATCTTGGTCCACCTTAGTCTTTGGCGCGCATTCTCCAAGGCTGCGGACGAAGACGAATCCTTCGGGACAAGAAAGCGTCGTGTCCTCTCCAGCAAGACATCGGTGGTACATTCTGAGCGTGTTCAAGAAGCCCTTAGTCTTGGCCAAGGCAGATTAGGTGAACAAAAAAGAAATCGAGGCTTTCCTGGAGTCCGAAGGATCGGGAAGAAAGACTGGGAAAGGATCTCCTGATGATGCTGGACATCCCGTCCAAGCTAGCGTCTCAGCTCGACGCCAGCACATCAGTGCGATGATCAAGCACGATCTGGCCAAGCCACAGCTCCTCGTCATCTCTGACTGCTCCGTCCTCAGCATATAAGAATGTATATCTTGGGCTTTGAAGCCCGTAAACTTATATTGCGAGATAGAACTGATAGCGCAATCTCGCTTTGATCCCGACGCAGGCAAATCTCAGGAAATGTATCGAACAATCGATTGCTTGTGATCATAGCAAACAAGCCGTAGAACGGGCATGGAAAACTCGAGAGTTTCTCTTTTTAAAAAAAAATACACACAAAAACGTATGACGAAACAATTATAATTCCAAGGTCTTGCAGAATAATCAGGAATTGCTCCCCCTCGTTCCAAAACACTGAAGTAGAAAGACCTTTGACCGTGCAATTTTGGACATGAGGTCATTTATTGGATTATATAATGGGGGGCGAAATTACCCTAAATGTGGCGGAACGCAGACCTCAGCTTTTTGGGGCTGCAGTCAGGAAAAATTTCCGGATCTTTGCGTGGTTATTGTACAGCACTGTACTTCCTTCACCGGTTTCCGCTCTGTCAATCCATTGTAGCGAATTTAAATTGTTGTTCTATTTTTGCAATAACCCAATATTGGGCCTGCCAGGATTTGAAGTTTTCAAGATTGCTACACTGTTTCAGACTTCCAATTGAGTTCACTGTCTAATAGGTGGTGGGTTATTAGACAGTGGAATCCCGATGCAGGAAAGCATTTAATCCGGCTGGTGCCAGGGTCTTCTGGCGGAGCAATCCTTACTCAAGCGAAACATACATACGTTAGATACGTTTTTTGCCACAGGGGTCGATAAAGGACCCAGGTCTGCTAACCTGTTCGGTAAATCCATAAGTGAGTTCTCTGTATCAGTAGTCTTACAACTCTAGTGTACAGGGTGACCCATGGAAAGTGACGGTTTACGCCTGATTGTTCATTTCTTCATGGACTTGGCTTAAACCAAGGTCTGAGGTATAAGTATTCAAGTACAGTTCCCCCCCAGTCAGGTCAAAGCAAGATGCTCAAAATACTTTCCATTCAAAAGCTTCCCCAAACTCAAGCTGAAAGTGATCGGGCCGCTTGGGGCCCTCGAAGAGGCAGAAAAAGCACAAAGGCCGGCCCGAAGGCCCGATCCATCGCACAGTCATAATTGTGCCTGCAGTGATTGAATGACCGCCCAAAGGTCTGTCTGGTCTGCGAGCTCTCTGCATCAATGAGTAGCGACTTCAGCAGAAGAGAGAGAGAGAGAAAAAAAAAAGGTCAGTGCTCGGTGTTGCTCTCACCCAGGTTGGAGAAGTTCATGGCTCTCAAGAGGGTCTCGTTAGCGCAGTCGACCTCGGTCTGCGGCCAATAGTTGGCCAAGTTTTCTTCTGCCTCATCCTGAGGACGTTTCTCGAACTGTTCCACTTCCATGTCTATTTTTTGTGCTCTCTCCTCCCTCGGTCTCCCACTTGGTAGCGGATTGTGCTCTTGCAAAAGTTTTGCGCGGGAGGATGAAATTTTTCGGCGTAATTCGGACTGCGGGGCTTGAAAATTGCGTGCTTTTGCTAGCGGCGCGACGACGAAGAACCGCGCCGCCGGCCGGCGGCGTCCCCGGCCTCCGGTGCCCGGCGCCAACGCCGGCGCTTTGGCACCTTGTCAACTGCAGGAAAGGAGGGAAGTACAATCGATGTGGCGGAAAAATGAAATGAAAAAGCGTCCGTGGCCACCGCAAGCAAGAAAAGTCTCCCCGAGGACTTGTCGAGTGTTCCAGTTTTTGTTGGCTCACACGCTCGTTCGGAGAAGTCGTCGTCGTTATGACACGGTCGAGGCCACTTGGGTGGAACTTATTGACTACTTTCTGGCTCATACTTCCCCAAAGTCGCCGTTATGACACACGCACCCAAGTAGTCCGTCAAATTGCGCGCCAAACCACGCGATCAAGGCCACGATTGCGTCAGAAGAAAGACCCCTTCAAGTGCTCTGGTCGCGTGTGCGCAGCCTTCAGCATGTACAGGGTGGACCCATTCATGACTGGCGAATCTCCCGGTAGCGGCGACGCCAGGCTGAGCAACGACTGCGGTCTTGTTGTCGGGTGCGACTCCCTTGTATCCTTGTCCTTCTTTGTTCTGCTCATGGGTGGGGGAAAGCCCCAGTTGTAACGCGCGCGTTAATCTTATGCCTGCGTCATTTCTTGTGCGGAGAAGCTCGAATTTGACCGATCAGCCTGGCGAGGATGCGGAGGTCGAATCGAGGCCGCAAACTTTGCGTGCGTTGCATATGTACTACAGGATGCGTCAGAATAGACTTTTGGTCAGTTGGGTCAACATTAGCAAGGCCAATGCAGGCCAATCACGTGGGCAGCGTTATATTGCCCCTCGCAGACCAATATCGTAAGCTTCATACAATGTTACATAAATTCTGCCCAGGCAATCAAGAACAGCCTGCCCGAGATCTCGCTCTGGAGTCTTCTGCGGCAGAACGTTATCGGCCGCCCTGACGTCGGACACGTCCGAGTTCTCCCCTCTCATTGTCGGTTTTTGCAAAAATTTTGGTAATCTCGTAAACAATACGGGGCGCACAAGGTGCCAAGTCAGGGTTGCCAGCCCCTGGCGACCCTGAGGCCGATTCTGACGCATGCTGTACATTGCTGAATTGAGACTAAGGACGTGCTGAGCTTTGGATGAACTGCGAGTAGAGCACAGCAGCCTTAGAAGAGAAAACGTCACTCTGACGTGAAATTGGCAGCCGCGGTCTGGATTCAAAGCTCCTGAAGTCTCGCCAGGTGTCTCTTTAGCTGGTGAGAGAAAGAGATAACAAAAGCTGACACTTCTTTTTTTTTTAGGTGAGGATGTAATGGAGACAAAGCCGCTGCATGCGTTTCTGGAAGAAAGAATCTTTTCCAAGGCCAGACGTTGTGTGAACACATGAGGGATAAGAACTTTCCTCACTCGTGTCAACAAGATTTTGGCTCTGTCCTCTCCTACAATGGGGCTTGGGCAGCACTTCAGTGCGTATGCAGCAGTGCAACCATCCGTTTGTTGGACCCTTTTTTTTCAGTGGAGTTTCCGGGTGAAAAAAAAAAACTCTCAGAGGGGTCCCCCCCTTGGGGACCCAAAGAATAGTTTACATTGCTAAAAATGGACTTCCTCTGGGGTGGACCCACGACAGCCGCTAGAGTTACTACTTTAGCTTTATTAAATCAGCCGAATTTCCGCCACTGAACCCATTGTTGACCGTTTCGGGGGAACAACGGAATTGGACGAATGGACATCTTCTCCACAATCAATTTGAAGATGTTGCTGGGCCCTTCTTGGGTGTTCTTCTCTAGTGCGTTACTTTTCTGGTCAGCTCGTGTTGCCTGCACTGAATAGCAGAGGTCTCAGAAGGACTAAGCTCTTTTAGACGACCCTTTATGCACGTGTTATGTACGCTGCATGAGTACGTACGTGGGTACGCTCACATAGTATGCGAGCGCCCATCCACATGTATGTACGTACTTACGAGATCATCACTCTTTCTTCTTCTCCACTCCCAGATTCACTGACTTGAAACTATGGACTGAGCTGTCCTGGACCGCAGAGTCCGGAGACAGCCTTCCGGCCGGAGAAGCAGCTGACTTTGGCAATGAAGGGCACAACTTCACTTGGCAATTGCAAAAGCAAACCGTGGCACGACTGCAGTGTACACTTCTCCCAATGTTAAACTTGCCCAACCTTGCCGTACACCACTTTTGTCAGTGTCAAAGAGGACGATCATAACAAGAGTCTGGTGCAACTTATTATAAAAATGTTTAAATATGCGGTTCAAGAAGGCAATGAAAGAGATGCAGTTTGCGAAAGGAGTGAAACAAAACAGAATTCAACATTCCTTTTATCAGGGCCTGGACTTAAATACTTGTTCAGTGTAAATTTGTTTGCTGTACATCAACACAGCTATTGAAGCCTAACATGAAAACTTGACTTGGACTTAAAGTTGAATTTTTCATCTTATTGAGCCGCATTTGCTCCAGCTAGTTGGGTGGAGTCAGCTGATTCGCCGCCCGGACAACAATAGCGACCCCTGGCTCTGGTTGTAGTTGCAGGTCTGCGCCCAGAACCAAGAAGGTAACCTTGGCCTCACATCTCTTTTCTTCCTAACATTGTGAGGGGAGAACTAGAGTTGACATGGCCTTTTTTATCCCATATTCGTCCATCATCATGAAGAAAAAAGGCTGTACAGTCTGACAAAGGCTGAGGTCTTTATTTCGTATTCTTGCACTGCTCTTTCGGCCATTTCTGTTGTTGATCTCGTCGTACAATACTTCCTAGCTCAAAAATTCATGGTCGAGTTGTGGGGCTAGCTGAAAATTTTAAGTGACAGCCGGTGACGATGTCACTGGGACGACTGAACCTCGGAATTTCAGCAATTTAGTTGACGAGGTGGCATTTTTGGCGGCTCTTTCTGGTTCTTCTCGTCATACTGCACGTCTATGAGGAAATATTCAAAAACTTTCACGCATTTTTTCTTTTTTTTTTAACTGCCGAACTCTTCGTGGACCCCGAACCACCACAGCTCTCATAATGTCGCTGCTCATCACCGTGTGCACCTGTACCATGGCGACCTTCAGCTCCTATCTGACCGACTTCTGTCTAGCCTCCAACACCCACACACACACAGCTGCAACGGAAAGTTAAGTGGCTGACTTTTCTTCCTCTACAAACGTTGACGAATTATTTTGTCAATGCTACAGCGTGCGCAGCGCAGCAATTATGCACATTCTTACACCCAAGTCTTCTCCATGCCAGCTGCTGCATGGGCGTGCGAAATAGAAGCGCGCACATTTGCACACTAAGTGTTAGCCTTCCCTTCTTTTCAGCTCGTTCACTCACCCCTCGTCAAGCTCTTTTAGTGCTATACAATGCCAAAGGCCAAGGGAAGGTCTGTACAAGGCTTTCCCACAGGTCCCACAACAGCAGCAGCAGCAGCAGCAACAACAGCAGCAGGATATGCCAAACAGAGGAGGCGTTACACATAGGAGAAAGGCTGCTCTGGCTGAAGGAGACCGAGGGGAAAGGATTTGGGGGCAGCAGGAGGGGCTCTTTCCCCTCCCCCCCCCCTGCCTTCACCCAGTCACGAGACCAGAGAGAGAGAAGCCGCCACCGGACTTCGCAGAGTGGTGTGTGTGTGTGTGCCAGGGGGCGAAGAAGGGGGCGCTTTGCAAAAAAAGGACTTTCGGGTAGTCTTTGGCTCCGGCGAAAGTTGGAGTGACTTTCCGAGGGCGGTGGGCGCTTTTCCCGACAACTTTCTGGTCACAAAAGAGGCGGGGAGAGGGGAAGTGGAGAGGGGCTTTTCTGCGGCCTCCTTCAGTATCTGGTGGAGAGGCCTCCGCTCACAACCGCTGTGTGTGTGTTTGTCTTTTTCCCTTATCAGATTCATTCCCCCCCTTTCCCTCCGTTTTCTATACAATATACTTGTTGTGCGTGAGGGATACGCGGAGTCAACCCCTTCAGACAAAAAGGTCAGACACTCATTACGTCATTAAGTCATTACGCAGTAGTAAAATAAGCGTCATCCAGTTTTTGTCACGAAAAAAGCCTTCTCCCTCCGTTGGTGCGGACATTGAAACACTCTCTGCCGCAAAGGCCTCGCTGGAGTGCATTTTAGTTACCCGGTGAAACGTTAGATTAGACAGCAGGTGTATTTGTTCAGTATTTAGTTCCGAGGGTAAAAAGAGGGACAGGTTACACATTCTCCTAAGGCAGGTTTTTCTTTTTGGAAGTTTGCCTTTGGCAGGGGCATTTTGCCGTGAGATGAGAGCCAGCAGTTTTGGTTCTGGGCAAGTTATGTACCGCAGTGGGGGGACCCAAACTTGATGAAGCTTTTGAACTTCATTCCGGAGATGTACCTTTGAATGCAACAATCCCGATTGCCATTGTTGTGAGGCCCACAATGCAGCAAACACGGCCTTGACGGAGCTATTGCACTTGGCCTCCTCAGGGGAGGCCCACGAGCACTTCTCCTGCCCCAAGACCTCCGCTGGGCTGAATCCGGCATCCAGCCGGGCAGCCACGGGATGTCCCTTTGACTTCAATTTGAAAAAATGGCGCGAAAAGCACAACAAATGAATTTTGAAGAAGGTCAGGGTTGCCACCACGAAGAGAGCACTTCCCAAGATCAAGAAGTCTAGATCACAAGTAGAAATGCTCGTGGAGCATTTTCAAAAGTGTCCACGATGGGTGTCCCTGACTCCGCACGTGCGTCAGGAGACCTAATTCACCTCTGCCCAGCGGCACGTGGGGAAGCAGAAGTTCGACATGCGTGGTCAGCCTGACCTTCTCAGACCGGGGGCTGTAAAAACCCTCCTGAAGGTCCGCAGAACGATTGCACGTCAGGAAGGATCTTTTGGACCGAGCTCTTCGCCGCGTCAGCACAAAAAAGTCCATTAATAAGTGATGTCGACCACGTTGTTCTCGTTCAACTCGTGTCCATTGTGGGCACAGTGGCCATTACGCACGCACACTCCAACATCATGGAGTGTCCGATATACTCGTCGTGACTGTAGTCAGTTAGGACGTCTAGACACGAGGCCAAGACGGTACAGCGGACTCCGGTTAAGGCGATACCACCCTCGGGTGCAGCCCAAACTGTCACCGGAGTCCTGCTGCTGCATGCTCCGAACCTGTCCCCACAAAGTGGGTCGTTATAAGCGGAGCCCGCTGTAGCCCGTCCGCGCGCTGTGGTGAGAGGATACTTGTGCTGGAGCACAGCAGATAGCAGGACTTTTGTCGTCTGTCTACATGATTCCATTAGACTTTTTTTTCTCCTTCTTTGCAGAAAAAATAATGTCTCCTGGTCCACTCTGAAGACAGTCTGAAGTCTAGCCTGGAGGAGTCAAGAATCCTCTGACAGTCTGCGAGAGGAAAGAAGCCTTTCGTCGCATTTCAGCCCCTTTTTTTTTGTTTTTGCCAGAGTTTGCGCAAAATTTCCCGCCGCCACCGTCTACCGGTGGCTTCGGGGAAGATCACACCGCCAACATTTCGTTCGCCAACTTTAAGTCGTCCTTCGCCAGCAATGTCTCCACCATCAGGAGGAGGTAAGGAGCAGCACGCAGCATTTGACGGGCAAATATTGGCAGACAAATATTTGTCCGGACGCTCTCAACATGCAGTCATTACGGTGCTTATGTTAGCCAAGATCCGAGACCGTGGATCAATCCATCAAAATTAGGAGAGCTTCACTCTTATCTGAGTAGAGTACGCAGAAGTTTCATTAAAAAAAGTTATGGAAGGAAAACCCCGAAGGCCACAACCTTTTTTCTTCTTCTTCTCCTCCGCTATCTTATTCATAATAGCTCCCTATACTATATAAGTGTATTGTACACTACAAAGTACATACGTACCATTAGGCTCTCCTCTGGTGAGATTAATCAGGAGGACAGGGAGGAAGACGTTGATGCCTTGCTGAGGAGGTAAACCTAATGAAGTTTCTTTCTCGTTCTCTTTCATGCTTCTTCTCTCGTTGACTCTCAACTCGACTCTGCTTGGTTCCTTTTGCTTGTTGCTGGTGCTGTTCCTCACCGCGACCATCATCGTGCCGCTGTCGTTCCTGTACTGTTGTTGTTGTTGCTGTTGCTGCTGTTGCTGCTGTTGTCACTGTCTAACGTCTCGGGGATGAATTAAAAGACTCTCCTCGGACGCGATAAACTCCGACTACGACGATCGCCTGGACCATAAGGATGGATCCACCAGTGGTGGGGTTTCTCCGGCTGGGAGTGACACCAGAGCCAAGAAAAGGTACGACTGCGCCCTGCCCCTGCTGTCGTAGCTGCTCCTGCTCTTGTGTTGCATCGTTTTCTTAATTTGCTTTATCATGTTTTGCGCGTACATTTTTGCAGCCTCGGCATCATGCGCATTCTTTGCGTCGTCCAGCGCATTTATGTGTATAGTGAATACATCATAGGCGAGCCAGTTTTAAAAGCTCGAAAAGCTTGTGACGATGACTCGTTGTACAGATCGTCTCGTGAGTATTTCTCTACCTGCATACAAGTACATCGTACATCGTGTGTACGTCATATAAGCAGTATCTGTGTTCGTAAGCGTTGATCTGTACGGTATGCCCACATTTTTTTGTGCACATGGGGTGTAAGCTAATTTTGTCTTTCTCGCCCTGCTTACACATGCACCCTCATACACACATGATCCACACACATTACACAGCCCTGCCACCACGCCTGATGTGTCCTTAACGCCTGGAGAGGGCATTGGCAGCGGCAGAGAGCAGAGTGACGGAGCGCCTCTTCCAGCTGCTGGAGGGGGAGGTGGGCTTTTCTCAGCTGTGACTGCTGCTACGACTGCCGCCATGAGGTTGAAAACTGGCGGTGGCGGAGGAGGAGGAGGCGGCGGCGGTGGTGGTGGTGCTGGAGGCGGAGGAGCTGTAGTCGCTGCTGCTGGGGCCGAAGAACAACCGCCGGCAGTGGGCCAGACAGCGGCTTCTGGCGCGGCTGCGCCGGCGCCAGCAGCAGGAAGTGGCGGCGGTTTCTTCTCCGTCGTTTCTACAGCCACCTCTGCTGCCATGCGGCTCAGGGGATCTGGAGCCACAGCCTCCACTGAGGAGTCCTCTGGAGGTCTGGCGGCCACAGCCGAAGCAGCCGCTACATCAGATGCTGGCAAGAAATCCAGGGTCCTCAAAGCAATAATTAATCAAAGGCAAGATGTTAGCTAAAGTTTTGGGTTGTTAGGCATTGTACTAGTCTTCCTCTTGGCTTTTGCACCAAGATTTTCGCTTGCCTCTCCTAGAGACCGCCTTCTCTCTGCAGTGTAGCGCATTTCGTTGTCTCTTGCCCTGTCATTCTCTTCATAGGGACCTGATTCCTAGGACAGTTTTTGGAAGTTACTCTCGCATCGTGATCACCGCACCCGCTCAGTACTGCGTCAAAAACTTCTTCTTCAAGTTCTATCGTTCTCGGCATGCAAGTATTCATCAACTTGATACGCAGCTTGAACAAAAGAAAAAAAAAAAAGGTTCGTTGTAGAGCGGAAACCTTGCAGACACTTTGCCTACACATTGCACCACCTCGATGCTTTCAAGTGGCGACGCTGACGTCGGCTGGAGGAAGTTCAAGTCCCCAGCCAAGCTGATCGTCAGGGACACCTCGGAGGAGAAGCAGCCGAGCGTGGAGGAGAGAAGGCGCACGCAAGTAAAGGCTGAGAAGGTGGCCTTCACTGCTACTACTGGGAAAGTATGAGACATAAGAAGACCAAGTTTCACGCGTGCGCAGACACAGACACACAATAGTGTACACAAATATGCATGTCCTTGCTGTGTTTTTCATTCCAGCTTGTACTGCTTTGGCAGCCCGTCATGAGTCGTAGTCTGTAGCTGCATAACTGACCGTAATGCACGCTTTTTCTAGCACTTATTGCAAAACTTTCCAAGCTACAGCAGAGTCGACACCACAAAGGAAGACGCGCGTCCGGGGTCCGGCCAGTGAAGTGCGTGTGTACGTATGTATCGGCAGTAGAAATGAGTGCAATTAACTCTGCGGTTGCGTTTGCTCTTGGTACGTCACATTCTCTGTATGTTCTAGTATGTACTGTGCCTGCTACCGTAGTACAGTGTGAGCAGTCTGTCATACATGCGATCGTCCCTTTAACGATCCAGGTACCAGGGTGATGGCGACGCTCAGCAGCAGCAGCCTCCGGGTGACCTGGACCTGCGCCAGCAGCAACAGCAACAACGAGGTCACGTCCCTCCCGTCGGCAGCAAGACCACCTCGGCTCCCACCTCGCCGCTCAAGGACAAGAAGGCCACCTTCTTCGGAAAGGTCTGTTGAGCGGCACACGTTGGCATAGAAAAATACACTGTAAAATGGATCTAGGGGACAATGTAGGACGAGTGAATGATCATCATAGGCGCATCCGGATTTTTATATCCAGTGATCCTTACAACCATTTGACATTGTGCTTATCTTCTGAAGGTGTCCAACTTCTCTCAAGTGGTGAGCGCAAAGGTGGAGCAGGCCAAGGACGCGGCGGGCAGCATCAGGGTGCCCGGCATCAATAAGGACAAGTGCTTAACGCTCTTGGTTATTGACGACGCCAACACGGACTGGTAAGAAAACGAGAACCATAAGGTAATTTGAGAAAGGACCTCTTGGTCCTCACTGAGTTTTTCTTGACACATCTTCAGGTCCAAGTACTTCCGCGGCCGTCGTCTGTTCAACAGTGAATTCGACATTCGAGTTGAGCAGGCAGAGTTCAAGGAGTTGACGGTGAGCGCGGGGACGGAGATGGGCGTGACAGCGACCATTGTCATGCACAAGACCGGCAGCAAGATTGTCAGGTGAGAACGTAGAATATGAAGACTTTATTCCTCGGACTGACTCGTTTGAAGCACTCGTGCGCCCCCCATGATGGGGTACATACGACATGGTAGAGGAAGGGAGCTTTTTGGCTGCGGGTTCCCCACCCTAACAATAGAAGCAGCTGAACATTGAGTCGGCCTCTAGCCTCTTCTGACGCATCGCCACGAGCCCCTTCTCCACCAGCATCGACGGCGACCTCCGCCAAATCTTGACCCGCGTCTCTCGCCAAAGCCTCCCTGTAAACGAGGTGAGATCAAAGGCTGCGTCAAGGTCACAAGGTTAGCGCCGAACAGACCAAAGCAGAGTTGTTCTCGCTTGGACGACCGCCGAAGGAACAGTTTAAACACAGGCCTGAGTTGGGCTGCGAGAGGAACAAGAACGTGGTCACTTGGGGAACGTTCTGAATCTTTGAGCGGCTTACGTCGTTTCCTCTTCTGACAAATCCTGCCATAATGTCTTGGATACCTCGCTTGAACCTGTTGCCACGGTCGTCACCAACCGGAACGGCAAAAGCTTCGTCCTGCATCTCCAGTTCAGAGACAGCCGGGGACTCCTCGCGTGCGGCACCGATGCTGGTCAGGAGTGCCAGGGCGAAGATGAACGCCACAGAACTCATCATGTGGGTGCTCGTCAACTGCGCGGCCATGTTTTTCACGTTCTGAACGCTACAACGTTTTATCACAGCTACTAGGATAAGCACATTTCCTTTCTTTTCTCTTGCTGAAGAGTGACCAGAAACTTTTGCTATATGAACCCATCTCCTGGAGGGAGGAGATTTGACCCCCCACCCACCCCGATCCACGTCCTGAGGACCCCCTGTCCCACCTCCCACCCCCACCGCCGTCTCCTGCAGGTCGATTCTTCAGCAGTCACACTTGACCCCTTCTCTGCGCTGTACAGGGTGACGCAAAAACCAATCTTGTCAGTCAACGCACGGGCAGCAGAAAGGTCATGCAATTTCTGACTCGCATGACCACTGCCATTGCCACCGTTCGCAAATTACATTCCACGCATTGGTCGATAACATAATCAAAGCATGTACTACATTATGCACATCCTGTGGCCGACGCCTCTTAATTGCCACTCGGCTAATCAGAGCTTGAGCCACTTTTAAGAGCTTTACAGCAAGATTACATTATGAGTTGCCACAGCAGCGAGCAGAAGCCAGGAGATGAAGCTGGAGCTTGTGGGTTGTTCTATTATGAGCGTATGAAAAAGAAAGAAATATATGCAACATCCTTCAATACAAAGCTTACAGCACTCGTCCAGGAACTATTTGACTGTCCCCGCCCGGGTGTGATAGCTCTGGGGACGGCAGACTCCGGTCAAAGTGGATGTCACCACATGAGGAGGCCAATGTAGGTAGCAATTATGAGCATTCCCTGGGGAAGGCCAGTCCACTGTCATTGCAGGTTCCGCTAAATTGGAATCATGCCTTGTCCCTGTCTCCCCCCCCCCCCAGGGGTTGCTATTAAGCAGAGTCCATTGTAAAAAAAGATGAGTACTCGGTTGCAGCGCTGAAGGCCGCGTGTGCGATCTTAGATCGGGGAGGTCAGATCTGGAAATTAAACTCTCACTAAGAAGTTCGTGTGTCAGTCTTCACCTACCGCTGTCTTCTGTTGCCCGTCCAGATCTTTCAAGCCCGACTTCATGCTGGTGCGACAGAATCTGCGGGACGCTGACGAGGACCACCGGAACCTGCTGCTGGGCTTCCAGTACGGGGACGTGCCAAGCATCAACTCTCTCGAGTCCATTTACGGCTTCCAGGTGAGCGTTACCCATGTCATTACCGAGAAATCGACAACCATCTTCTCTTTTTTCTTCATCTGCTCCTTCTTCATTCCCTTGCCTCACCCCGGACTGCCTCAGGACAAGCCTTGGGTCTTTTCCCACATGATCAAGGTGCAGAAGAAGCTGGGCAAAGACGTATTTCCTCTCATTGACCAGACCTACTTCCCTAACCAGCGAGAAATGGTGAGTGTACCAGTCATGAGAAGTGCTCAAAAAAAAGGTTGCCAACAAAGGAACAAAGGCCAGAGAAATGCGGAAACACAAAAGCTCCTCAGTGATGAGGAATGTAACTCAAGTGCTATCGTGTAGAAATTTTAAGGGCCTTGTTCTCCTTCAGAGGCCCACTTCAGCTTTCTTCCTTTTATGCTCCTCAGAGGACGAAACTGCTGTTGTTGTTGTTGCCCCCTTGAGGGACGTAGTTGTCTTTGTCTGTGATGGAGACCCTCAAACGCCCAGAGTCTTTGAACAGGATCATACAGCATGAGTTGTCCTTAAAGTGTTGATGCTACTCAATAGAAAAGTAGAGTTTCATACGATATCATGTGGAATGAGCTTCCGAAATTGCACTTGAAGCAGGAAGAAATACTGAGGAATAAGACGTAAAGTCTACGTGAGGAGAGAGTAAATCAAGTGCTTTGATACGTGACGAGAATGTGTTGGTCCAAGGAAAGATTTTAAGGACGGATGTTACACTCATGTTCCTTGGGTAGACATGTCATAATGGACGGATGTTACACTACTTCTTACACAGGCATGTTATTCTGGCATCTTTCTCTCGCAGCTGTCCAACAACAGATATCCATGCGTGTTTAAGATCGGCCACGCGCACGGGGGGGTGGGCAAGGCCAAGGTGGAGAACAGCTCGCAGTTTCAGGTGATTCACACGCCGTCGAAGTTGCTTAACGTCCCGATGCCGTGCATCATTTTTTTTCTCTCGAAGGACATGACCAGCGTGATTGCTATCTCTGACAGCTACTGCACCATCGAGCCTTACGTAGATGCGAAGTACGACCTGCACGTGCAGAAGATCGGCACCAACTACAAGGCGTTGATGTAAGTCAGTTTGAATAGATGAGTATGAGTAAAAAATATGACAATAGCACGACATTTTCTCCTCGTCGACCTAGGCGCAAGTCCTTGTCCGGCAGCTGGAAGACCAACATTGGACAGTCACTGCTCGAAGAGATCACGGTCACGGACCGATATAAGCTTTGGTGAGGACACGGCATATGTATGTACAGTACTTGCATGCACATTCATATGGAAGATATACGAAAGAAAAATTGATGCTTTCGAAGTGAAGCCCCATTTCTTTACTCGCAGGATCGACGAGATCAGCCAGATGTTCGGAGGCTTGGACGTTTGCAGCCTAGAGGCGGTCGTCAACAAGGATGGCAAGGAGTTCATCATCGAGGTGAACGACAGCGCCACGACTCTCATGGGGGAGAGTCAGGAGGAGGATCGCAGGCAGATTGCGGAATTAGTCATCAAGAGAATGGAGGTGCGTATCAGAGTTATCAGAGTTATACATGATTCTCCCGGTCTGTTCTCCGGGCCGACCCTCGGGGTTAGGACCCCAATATTAAGGAAATGTTTCACCCATCGTCGAAGTCTTTGGACGTCCACGATGTCGTCTTATTTTCCGTTGAGGTCCCTCAGGTGTGTTTGTGTTTAACCGTGTCCAAGACTTGCATGGATGTGCCAAAACAAAAACTCCACCAGTAGACGTTGTTTCCTCCCCGGAAAGAAGCTCCTCCAAAACCAAACTGATATGCACTTTTGCGGTAAAACCACTCATTTTTCCACCATATGGGATCAAAGTTACCCACTGAAGCAGAGTTTTCTTACTGCATAAAAGTTTGACTGTATTATGAACAAATGAGTAGTCCCACAGCAAGAGTGCAGATCAATTCAGTTTTAGAGGATCTCCTTAGCTTTCCAGAGATGGGGGAACCACTTCTGCAGCTCAATTTAGTCGAAAGTTATGGCTGAAAAAAGAAGTTTCCATTAGACTTAGTACATACAACAGCAAGTTATAAATCTTGAGTTGAAAGTGGTGAGTGATCACCCGTGGCGAATGATCCGTCAAAAAAAAGGTTTAGTTAAATCTTAATATTTTGGCCAAAGGCCAAAAACCCAGACCAAAAAAATATGATTCCCCCCCCCCCCAAAAAAAAGTACCTTTTCGAACTAGTCTAATGCACCTGCTGCCCTTATTCATTTAGATCCACTTTCTTTCTCCGATAAACCAACCAACGTCCATGTCAACACCAGAATCTCCGAGTATATTAGACTGGCTTAACGCCAGCCATCAGCAGTAGGGAAATTATTCAAACAGATGTGTTTTCCCTGAGTTTAGAAAAATCAAGATCTACGTACGTAAAACTCATATTAAAGTTCTTTGTGCTCGTAAGCTTGACTTTCTTTGTGCCTAGAGACTTTATGTCTCCAGATAAGGCTGCTTCACTGTGACTGTGGCAATATTTAACACCCGCACCAATAAAAAACAGGCATCAAAATGACAGTTATCACTCAGAAACGTTTTAGAACACATCTTTTTTTAGACTTATATCATATTGTGCTTTGACTGGCTTCAGTCTGATCACCAGCTTTCAGGGGTGGCAAAAGTTTCAGCTTTTCTCATGGCATTTGTATTTTTCTCGAAAATGTGTTTGGATCTAGTCTAGATCTTCTCTCGATAGACATGTTGGCGACTAAGAGATATGTGAATATGACTAGAAAAAAAGCCTTCACCCGATATCAGTCCTTGTGATTCATGTCATTTCAGGAACGCTGCAAGCCGCCCATCAGCACGAGCACCCCGTCGGTGGCTGCCAGCCCCCGTGACAACTTCGGTCGCTCCACATCCCGCTCCTCCATCTCCAGATCCTCCATCGGCGGCAACCCAGGTGTCGTTGGCGATCAACAGCCGCCTTCTCCTCAACCCAAGCCACCGCCACCGCCGCCGCCGCAGCAGCAGCCGCCTCAGAAGCCGCCGCCGCCGCCGCCAGCTAAACCGGCGGTGAATCAGGCAGCGAACCCCAAGCCTGCCGCCAGCAGGGTCAGGCACGACTCTCAAGGTACGACCACCGTCTCTTCTTTGTGCCCACCCCCTTCTCCAACCAGTCCTTCCCCTCCCCCCTCGTAATTTTTCTCTCTTACATCTTATTTGTCGCACATCATAATATATCTTCTCCTTCTTATCTCTGGATTTAACTCCTATGGTTCTCATATCATTGTGCCTCTTTCTCTCAGCATCGTTCCATGGTTGCTGTTGAACTAACTTCAGTCTGGTCTCGCAAAGCTTTTTTTCTTAAAGAATTTTGCCTCTTTGCCATGTTGTATGCCGGGGTACTGGCTAACAGCTTGCAGTCCTTGGACGTGGCCAAGGACAGCAAGGTCCACAACGTGCGCATGCACACCTACGCGCACAGTGCGTGTGCATACGTACGCGTAGATGAGGGGATGTTCAAGCAAATTTGTTCATGATTGGATGTCTTTCATTTCTTTTCACTCGCTGCTTATCATCGTTACATGTTAATTCTTATAGCATACAGGGTGCGCAGGAATTAGGAAAAATCGGCCTGGTGGTTCAAGATTAATGTGAGGCACTAGAATGGGGGGGTTGGCCTACCTCGTCGGCATGCCTTGCTAGATGTCGTCCCCTCCCTCCCCATGTCTGTTGTTGCCCTGATCTCCAAGAATGCCTTCGAGATATTAGCCACGGGGGCCATGTGGGGACCCCTTCCCCGTCATCGCGGCAAATTGCTTGCCGCCCAAAGGCCTACAAGATGGCGGCCTTCATGGTCATGTCTTGTCGTCCGCCAACCCCTTGGCCACGGCCGTCACAGTCGACACTGGGATGAGCGGCGACCTGGAATTGGCTGGCAGCCCCCCAAAGCCCAACTCTTTGGGCTCTGAAGTTGGTCGTCTCTTGGCCTGCTTGGTTGCCATGTGCAGACATGCATTTAGGCTCATTCCGACGCACCCTGTATGCGAGACTGAAGACACTAACTAGCTAGGGAAGGAGAACAGGGTGACGCCGTTGTTTTTTGCAACATGCGTGCGCCCCAAAGAGTTAATACAGTTGTGTGTACACAACGACAAAGAAAAATCAATCCATTCTTCTTTCCTTTTTTTCCTTATGACCAAACAGACTCTTCTGACTCCTCAGGTAACAGTTGTGCTCATGGATTTTGTCCCGGCAGATTTAGAACGTTGCTGGAGGACAAGCGTAGAAACAAAAACAAAGCCAGAAAAACTAAAGTAAAGATGTAGCATAGAACACGTGTACAGATTACATATTGTCCCGTGTGCATGTGCTGAACGCGGTTAGAGAATATGCATATTTTTGCGTCTGTGCACGTCCCTGTTGGAAAAAGTCGGCCTGTTTTGTAGCCCTCTTGGCTGTTGCACGTCCTGGATTGTATGAGATGCAGCAAATGTTGAATCTGTAGCTCCAGACTCACAAGTTTCTTTTGTTCTTGCTCTGTCGTCTTTCTCTTCTACGCCAGCCACCGCTACAGGGTGGCATTTAGTACTTAACGCGAATTTTCTTTTTATTTAGTGCCGCTGGGAAATATTTTGGTACTTTATAGGCCCAGAGCTATGTTGCAATGCAACACACAAGCAACATATTTTTCGTAAGTGCCACGGTGCTTGTGAAAACAAATTTCGCGTTAAATAACAAATTGCTTGTCCGTAATGTAGTACTATGTTTTCCTCACTTGGACTGAAGTGATTCGACCAGTCCCAGGCCTTATGTTTAGAGGAAGCCCGCGGACAACATGAACGAGGCCGAGGGCAGGGGCTCGGGACCTGCGAGAACCTCAATGAGGCCTGGGCCTCGTGTATGTTGTCCTTGGGCCTCT